>Ga0066788_10000278_pt1 | contig 10110 bp, 5 predicted proteins | sample OrgsoiDNA2013048_FD_70943 | JGI IMG/M metagenome (GOLD analysis project Ga0066788, IMG submission 70943) | Permafrost soil microbial communities from the Arctic, to analyse light accelerated degradation of dissolved organic matter (DOM) -... | ecosystem: Environmental > Terrestrial > Soil >... | reverse complement strand
ACACCCACGCCTTGCGCACGCCGCGTGAGATGCGCCTGGCCCTGGCCTACGTGCTCCTCAACTTTCGCGAGCATATCCGCGCACCGCCAGGCGTTGACCCGCGCAGCTCCGGACCCTGGTTTGACGCCTGGGCGCAGCCCCCGGCGGCACCGCACGTTCTCCCCGGTCGTTGCCCCTCGAACCTGGCTCGCCTCCGTCGGCTGGCGCCGAGCCGGCGGTCCCATCGATTTGCGCGAGGCTCCGCGCAGCCGACCCACTGCCTCCGTCGAGAACCGTCAAGAATTCCCGACAGGCCGTAAGCCAGAGCACCTGGCCTGTTCGGTGCTCTTCCCAGAGCAACGAAAGCCGACTAGGATGGCGCTCCTGCGCGGGGCTCGCCCAAGGTCTCGCTGAGGCTCGAGTCGGGGGCGTGGGGCCGGGTGGCCGGGCCGATGATCAGGCGTTCGCAATCAGCGGGGACGCAAGTTTGGGATCGGCCAACCCGTGAGCACGAGGGGTGATAGAGCGCTTGGGCAAAAAGCATCGGCAGCCACCCACGAGCGGAACGAGCGGATCGAAGGCCTCGTCCAACGGTCATTCCGTCGACGTCTTCGACGAGCTCCTGACCCGGCAGCGACCATTTGGTGATAGCGAATACCTGATCGAGCAGTTGCACGCTCGCTACCGGCAGCGCCTCGGCAAGATCTCGTCCCTGTTGCCGGTCGCGGGCTCGCTGTCGAGCGCCCTCGAGATGGCAACTCCTCTTCGCCAGTATCGCACGATGGGCGATCCCGTCGTCAGGCACGCCGTCCACCAGGCTCTCCGTCACGCCTCGAATGGGGACCAAGGTGGCCATCCACCGCTGGGGCAACCAGGAAAGCTGGCCAGCCCACCGCCGCCCTCCGCCGACGGCTGGGCGCTCGATGACTGCGAAGAAGTCCTCCGGGAGACGCTCGGTCATCTGGAGTCGGCACATCGTGAAGGCGGGCCCCTCGAGTCCGGGGGAGTGGGCCTCCGTCGTCTGGGCCGCCAGCCGGGCGATGGGTCCATCTGGAGCGAGGAGCACGGGGACGATCTGTTCGGCCGTTCTTTCCGCAAGATCGTTCACGATAACTTCCAGGGCGAGCCCCTTTGCACCCCGTCCGCCGCCGATCTCGCCAGGCTCGCCAAGGGGGCCGAGTTGCTCGGTGTGCTGATGCCCTTGTCGGCGCGGAGCGTGCTCAGCCACATGCATCTGGCGGTGATCGTCCCGCACACCGGTGGCTGGAAGCGAAAGGGCTCGTGCTCCGAATACATGATCAGCGGCACGATCTTTCTCAACCGGGAGATGCTTCGCAATCCCTGGTGGGTGGCCGAGCACCTGTTGCATGAAGCGCTGCATCAGAAGCTCTACGACTTTCGACACACGCATTCTCTCCTGATGGAGGATCTGTCGCCCGAGCCGCCCTCGCTGGAGAACGCGGCGACGGTTCACTCGATCTGGAATGTGGGCGGCGCGACCGGGTCGAGCGGCTGGGACACGTTCCGAGCGGTCGCCGCGTTTCATGTCTACGTCCACCTCGCCGTCCTGTGCGTGCAGATCGAACGACGGAAGGGGGAGTTGCTGAAGCGATTCGGCCCAGCGGATGCGCCGGGGCCCGCCATGACCCAGAGGCGCGAAGCGTTCGAGCGCGCCCAGTATCTGGGGAGGCACATCAAGCAGGCTTGCTGGCAAGAGCTCGGGCCAGCCGGGCGGATGCTGGTGGCATGGCTCACCTCGATCCTGAACGCCCTCGACCCCGCGCCGCCGCCTTCCGACACGCGATACCTGCACCTGGTTCTGAATCGCTACATGGCCGAGGCCACCCTGCTGGCCAACCGCGAGCTCTCACCGGAGGTTGACACCCGACTGGCGAAGCTCGCGGATGACGAGGCCGGGACGATTCGTCGTGTGCTGATCGCTCTTCATCCGGATGGGCCCGCGATCGATCGACTCAACGACGCCGTCGCTCGACGCCAGGATGAAGGTACGGGGGTAGCCTTCTTGCGGTTCCGACGTTGCGTCACCGGGATCTTGCACGTCCTCTCCCCCGACGGTTACGGGCTGCGCCACGGGTCCTCCGCCGAGCCGACCGCGGCGTCCGATGAGATGGTTTGCGCCATGGTCGACGGCTCGAGTCAGCAACTGACCTCCCTGCTGGATGGCTCCTCCACCCCGCTGCGCCGCGCACCTGCGGCCGGGTGAAGCAGAAAGGCGTGACCTCGATCGCAGAGAAAGAGGTAGGACCAGGTGCCTCGTGCAGGCCGATATGAGCCACTAGCGCAAGATTGCCGTCTCGGTAAGGTGCTTCCTCTGGCCCAAATTGTCGCGCGGTGTGACGATTCCCGGCGCGCAAGCCACCCGACCGAGGAGGATCCCGCATGAGCCTTGACAACCGGTTCCGTCGCTCGTTGGTCTCTTCTTCGTTTCTCGCCGTCACCGTGGGGGCCCTGGCCTTCGCGGCGTGCGGAGGCAGCAGCAGCCCGGCTGGCACGGGCGGCGCTGGAAACGCCGACGGCGGGGCGGGCAAAGGTGGGACCACAGGAACGGGCGGAGCCGCTGGCACCGGCGGGACCGCGGGGCAGATGGAAGGAACCGGCGGCGGCATGGCCGGCGTTGGCGGTGGCATCGCTGGCGAGACCGTGGATGGCACTGGTGGTCTCGGTGGCGCTGGCGGTTCCGCGGGAGGCTCGGCAGGTGGAATGGCCGGCGCCGGCGGCAGCACGGCCGTCGTCGGGGGGGGCGGTGCAGGCGGTGTGGGAGGTGTGGGCGGTGTGGGATCGCCTGCGTGTCCCAGCGGGACGAGTTGCGTGATTCTCGGAAACGTCAACGGTGTCTGCAACGGGATCGAGTGCGCGGGCTGTGGGACCAACGACGCCGCGTGCGTCACCGCCTATGGAGCGGGCAACATCTGCGTCTCGGGCGGCTGCGTGATCGGCACCTGCCACTCCGGCGCTGACTGCGCGAACGGACAGCTCTGCGGCGCCTCGACCCACACCTGTGCCGCCTGCACCACCGATAGCAGCTGTCAGAACAGCTATGGCGGGCCCAACTACCTGTGCGTGAACGGCGCCTGCGTCGCCAACAACTGCCGCACGACCGCCGATTGCACGGGCGGCCTGGTCTGCACCAACCTGACCTGCAGCCCCTGCAGCACCGACGGGGAATGTCCCACGGGCAACATCTGCGTCGGCAGCGCCTGCATCCCAGGTAACTGCCATTCCACCACGAACTGCGCGACCGGCCAGATCTGCGACCTCGCCACCCACAACTGCGCCAGTTGCGCCAACGACGGGCAGTGCGCCGATCCCGTCAACCTTGGCCCCGGACACTACTGTCAGAACAACCTGTGCGTCGCGGGACAATGCCGGACCACCAACGATTGTGCCGGCGGCAAGCTCTGCAACACCAGCCTGGCCTGCGTCGCCTGCGGCACGACGGCCGAATGCGTGACGGCCCTGGGGGCGAATCACGTCTGCACAGCGGGCGCGTGCGTGTCGGGCAACTGCACGACCACCGGCGACTGCACGAGCGGTGGGCAGCTTTGCAAGAGCGCGGCCTGCGTGGCCTGCGCCGTCGACCCAGACTGCATCGGCGATCCCGCCTACGGCCCGCAGCATCTCTGCGTGGCTGGCCGGTGCGTGCCTGGCGCGTGCCGCGCCTCGGCCGATTGCACCGTGGCTGGGCAGATCTGCAATACGGCGACTCATGCCTGCGGAGCTTGTACCTCCGATACGGTGTGCAAGTCCGACACCACCTACGGCAGCACCACGATCTGTCTCGGGAGCGTCTGCGTGGCCGGCGATTGCCACGACACTTCCGCTGACTGCCCGGCCGGCAAGATTTGTGGCGTCATCACGGCCCATGTCTGCGGCTCCTGCGGCACCGACGCCAGCTGCGCCGCGGACGTCCGTTACGGCGCCGGCAACATCTGTTACCAGGGCAACTGCGGCACGGGCAACTGTCACGCCAGCAGCACCGACTGCACCGGCGCCAGCGCCGGTCTGATCTGTGGTGTCAGCACCACCAACACCTGCGGTCCGTGCAGTGCCGACGGTCAATGCAAGTCCGACGCCGTGTTCGGCAGCGCCGACATCTGCACGACAGCGACCGGCGCAAACAAGGGGAAGTGCGTGAGCGCGGCCTGCACCGTCAACAGCACCGCCTGCCCCGCGAACCCGTCCGACTTCTGCTGCGGCAATCTATGTGTGGCAGGGAGCTGCTGCACCGACAACGACTGCGTCAACAACCCCACCTTCGGGGTTGGTTATGCCTGCAAGGGAAACAATTGCTCGCAATGCGCCCCCGCGAGCGGCAACAAGTACTACGTCGATCCGATCAACGGAAACGATCAGACCGCCACGGGCAGCGGCCTGGCGGCCACGACCTCGACGCCGAGTTGCGCGTTCAAGACCATCACGCGCGCCATCGCCGTGATCGGGAACGGCGCCCCCGCCAACACCAGGGTCATCCTGACGGGCGTGGCCGGCTCGACGCGCGGCCTGGCGGCCGGCGACGTCCTGCCGATCACGCTGCCCCCCAACATCATCCTGACGACGACGACCGGTCCGATCACCATCACCCTGGCGACGACCGCGGTCGGGAACCCGGCGGGCTTTCGCCTCGTCAACCCCGGTTCCGGCATCGCGGGTGATCCGACCGGGCCGCTCACCCTAGACGGCAATGGCCACCTGGCAGGGATCGGTGTTCAGGTCGCGCCCGGAGCCGGGAGCGCCGTCACCCTCTCGAACGTCACCATCCGGAACACAGGAGGTCACGCCATCAGCGTGACGAGCGGGACGCTGAACATCGGCGCGGGGGTGGTGGTCACGGGGGCGGGAGTCGGGGCCGCCGCCAGCGATGGGCTCCTGATCTCGGGCGGGGTGACAAACATCGTCGTGCCGGCGGGGCAAGCTCAGACCTCCTTCAACAACAACAGCCTCCACGGGATAGAGGTGAGCGCGCTGGGATCGGTCAACGTGACGGGGGCCGTCGGGGCCCCCATCCCCAGCAACAACGGCACCGTGATCGTCTACAACAACACGACCGCGGGTCTGCGCATCAACCAGACCGTGGGCGCCGCCAACCTGCAGACCAGCACCATCGCGGGACTGGTGGCCTGGGCCAACGGGAACTACGGTGCTCGCCTGTTCGGCGGCTCAAAGGTCAAGATTCGAAGCAGCATCTTCGGCGCCAACGGGGCCGACGGCATCCTGGTCAGCAACAGCGACGGCACCGCCGCTGGCAACGATCTGTCGGCCATCAACCTCGGAACCGTCGGGGATCCGGGGCTGAGCTACTTGCAGACGCCGCTCGGCGCGCTCGGCACCAATTTGACGGCGGGCCTGTGTGTCGGGATGTCGGGCGGCCGGGGGGCGCTCACGCTAAACGCCGTCGGCAACCAGCTGGTCTCGGCGGCCGGGGGGCAAGTCAATTGCGCGACGACCGCGGCCACGATCACCAAGGCCGCCACGTGCACCAATCACAACAGCATCGGCGGGCTGACCGCCGCCGCCGGCACCGCGGTCACTGTGGTTCTGACCATGTGCAACTGACGTGAGGCACCCACGGGTCGGAGAAGCGTCGCGCCGGCGCTCGTGGGCGGTTCATCGACGGCAGCCCCCCTATTTCAACGAGAACCGGTGCGCAACGAGGCAGAGGTGGCCCAATCTGCGCAAGCGCTGCTCAATCTGAGCAACAGGGGCCTGTCCGAATCCCAAAATTCTTGCTGATTCCATGAGGCACGACAATTGCTTTCCTCGGTGAGGGTGACATCTCACGACCTCCAAGGGGCCTGGGCCGGTGGAGACACCTCCTGTTCCTCACGTTTTCACGCGATGCGATATGGTGGCGGGCCGCTGCCAGGTGATTCCTATCCCCGGTTCGGGCGGTGGCGCCGAGGTCTCATGAGGCCGCTGGATGGGCCGTTCGCCCGTTTCCGGGCACTCATGGAGGCGGGAAATTCGGGGGCTCTTCAGCCGGTTATGCGGAAATTGACGGGCTCCGCCCGGGTCGCGATACTGACTCCGAGAAGAATGTATGGCAGCTCCCACTGTTCATCTCTCTAGCTTAGACGGCGCACGCCAGTCAGGTACGGAAGGGACGTTGCACCTGACAGTCATGGGGCCGAATGTTTTCGCGATGTTTCCTCTGCCGTCCGTCGGATGGGTCACGATTGGCCGCGACGAGACCGCCGACGTGCGCGTCACCGATGAGGCCGCGTCGCGCCCGCATGCGCGGCTTTACGTGGGACCGGGTGCGGCGCTGTTCATCGAGGATCTGAACAGCAGCAACGGCACGTTCCTCCGCGACAAACGACTTCCACCCCGCGAACGCGTGGAGCTGCAATTCGGTGAGGCAGTTACGATCGGCTACACGATCCTGATGGTTCAAAGGCGACGGGTTCCGGCGCCACTGCGGCGTCTGCACAGCCACGGCGCTTTCGAGGAGCGGCTGGAGGACGCGTGCGAGCGCGCAGCCCGGACCGGATCGGGGTTGACCGTCGTGCGGGTGCGTGTCGAGGATGAAGATCCCTCTGGACGGGCTGGCGATCATCTGGCTGACAAGATGCGTTCGGGCGACTTTCTGGCCCAGTACGCGCCTGGCGACTACGAGATCTTGCTGGTGGACACCGAGCCTGCCCGCGCGGGCGAACTGGCCGACGAGCTGGTTCGTCATCTGGCGAGCGATGGCCTGGCGGCTCGCACGGCGACGGTCGTCTATCCGGGCGACGGGCGCACCGCCGATGCCCTGATCGGGCAAGCGACCGCAATGTTGCGAGGCGCCGATCAGACGGGCCCCCGCGGGGCCGTCCTGCGATCGGAGGTCATGATCAAGCTGTACCGCATGGCCGAGCGGGCAGCGAAGGGCCAGTCCGCAAACGGCCTCATAAATGTTCTGATTCTGGGCGAGACCGGCGTGGGCAAGGAGGTGCTGGCCGACCACATTCACCGCAGCTCGCCCCGGGCCCGGGGTCCCTTCGTATGCATCAACTGCGCGGCTCTCAGTGGGAGCCTGCTGGAGAGCGAGCTGTTCGGTCACGAGCGGGGGGCGTTCACCGATGCCAAGCAGGCCAAGACCGGATTGCTGGAGGCTGCGGAGGGCGGGACGGTTTTCCTGGACGAGATCGGCGAAATGCCAGCGCCGCTGCAGACCACCCTCCTGCGCGCCATCGAGAACCGGGAAATCACCCGCGTCGGCGGTCTGAAGCCACGCCCCATCGACGTCCGGTTCCTGGCGGCCACCAACCGCGATCTCGAGGGTGAGGTTGCGCGCCACGGGTTTCGACAGGACCTGTACTTTCGGCTGAATGGCATGAGCCTTACGATCCCTCCGTTGCGCGAACGACCGGAGGAAATTGAGGCCTTGGCCAACCAGTTCCTCTCCGACGCGACGAGCAGCAGCGGGAGCTCCGGACGCCGCGTTCCGCGACTTTCATCGGAGGCTGTCGAAATCCTCCGCGGATATTTCTGGCCGGGAAATATCCGTGAGTTGCGGAACGTGATCGAACGCGCCCTGGTCCTGTGTGACGCGACCGAAATCTCGGCGGAGCACCTGCCGATCGAAAAAATGCGGCTCGGCCGTCTGGCGCTCGCGGCTGGGGTCGCCCCGGGGAACGAGGTGACCGCGCCGCTACCCGCGCCGAAGACACAAGGGGGCCAAGGAAGCGGAGGCCAGGCCTGGTGGATGCCGCCTCTTCCTCCCGGGATGGTCTTGTCCGCGTCCGATCTGGTCGAGAGAGAGAGGGTGGTCTCGGTGCTGTCGGAGTGCGCCGGCAGCCAGACCGCGGCGGCGGAGAAGCTGGGCATATCGCGCGGCACACTGATCGCGCGGCTGAAGCGCCTGGGGATTCCGCGCCCGCGCGCGGGCCGCCCGGACTAACGCGAGCGGCTACGCCGCCGCAAGGGGCCTGGAAAGGCCCCCTAACGAGACCCCCACGGAGTTGCTTGACGGCGTGGCCGGTCCAGCAAAGCTGGACCTCCCCGTGCTTTGGTCGAGTATGCGGTCGTCGGAAAAAGGGAAGCTATCCGACCTGAGGGCGGGTCATCAGTCCAACACCACCGGCTCTTGCTTGCTGGGGGCTTCGTAGCGCAGGCGGATGGGCGAGCGCTCTTTGTGCCGCATGGTTCGGTGATAGATGTGCTCCGCTATGATCTCGGCCGCCTCCTGGCGAAACGGCGCGAAGCTTGGCCAGTCGTTCAGATCGATGATCCGCACCCGGCCCTCAGGCGATACGATGGCGTCACCGCCGTAGATCTCGAGACCGAGCCTCCTGACCAGTTGCTCGATTCCCGGGCGACTCGCCACGAAGGCGACGGGGCTCGGCGCGAGGTTCCGTTCGCAGTAGAACCGGAAGAAGGGGGTGCCGGCCACGCTGTAGAACTTCACCACTTCCCCTTCGAGGTGCGGGCTCATGACTGCCTCGGGGATGTCGCGCAGGCGGAAGTCGGCGAGAACCCGCCGGAGCTCCTCGGGCGTTCGGACTCGCACCACGTCGCCGGGCTGGGTCGAGTGCACGTCGCCACGCTTGATCCAGACTTGCCCGCCCCCCGCCAACTCCGGAGGAATCGAAAGGGCCGCCTCCGTCGAGATCAGCGTCGTGGGTGCGAAGAGCCCCCAGTCTTCGCGGAGCACCCTGTGCAAGCGGCCGCGGTAGCATTTCTGTGCCGCGGTGGGGCTATTGATGATGAGCGCGCCTCGGCGCTCGAGGCCCTCGAGGCATCGATTGGCGCGAAGTCCCTGGCACATCGAGAAGACCGCCGTGGCGTCGAGGTTCTTCTCGCCCACCTCTCTCTCGGAAATCAGATGGACGGTGAAGCCCCGGCGTTCGAGGAGAGAGGCGGTGGCCTCCAGGATCAAGCGGTCATTTTCAGCGTGTCGACCTGGCGAAAATCGAACATCGCGGTGAATTCCCAACACTCTCACGTCCGGGGTCCCTCCTCGAGAACGAAGGCCTCCGCGACCAGAATATCCTCCGGCCGGTCGACATCGATCCCTTTGCGGATGTGATGTCCGTGCACGGCCATTCCCCCAGCAAGAAGGAGGCCGAGAAACGTCCGCAGCCGATGGGCGCCCTCGGCGATGGAGCGGTGGAGGAGTGGAAAGATCTCCGGCCCCATTCCATACAGGCCGAGAGTGACGTAGGGAGACGAGGCCGCCATGGCGCCGAGATGGGTGACCCGTCCCTCCGGCTTGACCGCGATCCGCAGGGGATTCTCGTCGTCCACGAAGTCCGTGTAAGACAGCTGGATCTCCCCCGCCGGCCGTCTGCCGAACCGACGGACGAACCCCGAGAAATCGGCCGGCCGCACGATCGAGTCCACCGTGCACAGCACGAAGCGATCACCTTCCAGGTGAGGCGCCAGGGCCTGAAGGCTGTGCATGGAGCTGGGCGTGGTCGCGACGATCCCATGAACGGGAACCCCGAGGTCGAGCCTGGCCACGACGTCGACGATCGACGCCATCTTCTCGTTGACGACGAAAGCAATCTCGTCGATCCCGGCCTCCACCAGGGCGCGGAGGGTGCGTTCGATCAAGGGGACGCCCCCCACCCGCAGCAGCGGCTTGGGCGTCGTCAGGCCAGCGGCCCTCATGCGTGACCCGTCACCGGCGGCGATGATCCCTGCCCTCACGGGTTGCGGCCCTCAGCTTGTTGGCGATCACTGCTGGCGAGCGGCCGGAGCGACAGGATCGCCAGCGCGTCGGCCAGCCGGCTGACCACGTGATCCGCGCTGGACAACTGGCCGCCATTGAAGCCCTCGTCTCCGTGTAGCCAGACCGTGGTCATCCCGAGCGCCTTGGCCGGGACGATGTCGTTTCCGAGCGAGTCGCCGATCATCGCGGACTCGGCCGCCTCCAGGTTCAGGCGATCGAGGGCGAGCCGAAAAATTGCCGTTTCCGGCTTCCGGACTCCGACCAGCGCCGAGCAGACCACATTGTCCACGGCTTGGCCGAGGCCCGCTTCTTCCAGGATCAAGGGGAGATTGGCGGTGAAGTTGGAGACGATCGCGAAGCGGAAGCGATCGCGGTAGCGGACCAGCAGGGCGCAATTCTTGCGAAGATGTGCCCTGGCCTCCCGCAGGAAATGATCAGCGACCCGGGCGGCGCACCCG
>Ga0066788_10000277_pt1 | contig 10168 bp, 7 predicted proteins | sample OrgsoiDNA2013048_FD_70943 | JGI IMG/M metagenome (GOLD analysis project Ga0066788, IMG submission 70943) | Permafrost soil microbial communities from the Arctic, to analyse light accelerated degradation of dissolved organic matter (DOM) -... | ecosystem: Environmental > Terrestrial > Soil >... | reverse complement strand
TTTTCATGATCCGGGGTCAGAGCAGGCGGCGTGCCATCGCCTGGACAGCGGATCCGGCAGATCGTGCCAGCGGGTCGATCGGGCTTTTGTCAATTTGCGCCGGTTCGCCGGATCAGCCGGCTCAGCTTTCGTCGTCGAGAGTCTGCCGACGAGCGAGCCCCAGCTCGGCGAGGCGCGAGACCAGCGTTCGCCGCGGCATGCCGAGTTGCCGGGCGGCCTCGCTCTGATTGCCGCCACAGCGCTCGAGCGCCTCGACGATCCTGCTGCGTTCGAGCGCCTTCATTTCGGCGTGAAGACTGGGGGCCTGGCTCGGTTCGTTCGCACGCGGCGTCCGAACCGCGCCGAGCAGGGCGGGTGGCAGGTGCTCGGGCAGGATCGTGCTCTCGGTGCACATAACGGCCGCGCGCTCGACGGCGTTGCGGAGCTCCCGGACGTTGCCGGGCCAAGCATGTCTTCGAAGGACCTCCAGGGCGGCGTCGGAGAACGTAAGAGGAGACGATCTCTCCAGATCTCGGCAGGCCGCCAGCAGGAAGGACGCGGACAGCGCCTCGATTTCCCGCGGCCGCTCGCGCAAAGGAGGGACAATGAGGGCGACCCCGTTCAGCCGGAAATAGAGATCGGGGCGCAGGCGGCCCTGTCGGCTGTCCGTCTCGACGTCGCGGTTGGTGGCCGCCAGGATCCGCACGTCGATGGGACGGGCGCGCGTGGAGCCCAGCCGCGTGACCACCCGCTCCTCGAGCACGCGCAGCAGCTTGACCTGCGTTCCCAGCGGAAGCTCGCCCACCTCGTCGAGGAACACGGTGCCGCCGTTCGCGGCCTCGAACAGCCCGGCCCGCGCCAGCGCTCCCGTGAACGCGCCCTTCTCGCTGCCGAAGAGCTCGCTCTCCAGCAGCGATTCGGCGAGCGCCCCACAGTTGACACCCAGGAACGGCCCCTTCGCGCGGGGCGAGTGAGCGTGAATGGCACGCGCCAGGACCTCCTTTCCGACCCCCGTCTCCCCCAGCAACAGGACATTGATGGTGGCCCGTGCGACGCGCGCCGCATCGGCGTACAAGGTTCGCATTGCAGGGTCGCGCACGATCACGCCTGGCGCGAGATCCGGGATCTCGACCCGGGGCACATGCCTCAGCACCACGCATGCGGTTCCGAAAAGAAGGCAGTCCCCCACGACCAGGCTGGCCTTTTGACGCAGGAACTGGCGAATGTTGATGTGCACGGTGTCGTTGCCCGGTTCGGCCTGCCCCGTATGACGAACGAAGGTGCCGTTTGCGCCGCCCAGATCCTCGATTTCCAGGGTCTCACCGACGCGCAAGATCGCGTGCCGGCGGGAGACCGCCGGATCGTCGATATGGATGGTGCTGGCCGCGTCGCGGCCGATCGTGACCTCCCCGCTGACAGGCAGATCGAAGGCGCGGATCTCGTCTCGCGAAAAACACACCAGCTGATACCCCGGCTGCCCCGACATCGCAGCGAGTATACGCGGGGCGGCGTTGGCTGAGCCGGATCTGCTCACCTGGGCAGGCTCTGCTCAGGCGGAGGAGGAGGCCCTGCTGCCTGGGCCCCCCGGGGAGCAGGAGGCGAGAGCCCCGCCCCTCCAGTGTTAAGCTGCCCGATGTGTTACAGTGAAAGCCGCGACCCATCTCCCGTCGATGATTGCGTCCCGGTACGTCCCGGTTCGCCTGATCGGAAAGGGGGGAATGGGCGCGGTCTACGAGGTCGAGCACGCACGGACCGGCGAGCGCCTGGCGCTCAAGGTGTTGCTCTCAGGGCTGGGCACCTCGGCGCAGGCTATCGAGCGTTTTAAACGCGAAGCGCGCGCCTCGGCTCGCATCAAGAGCGAATACGTCGTCCGCGTCACCGACGCGGATGTCGCTCCCGAGCTCGATGGCCTGCCGTTCCTGGTGATGGAGCTTCTCGAAGGGATGGATCTCGAGCAGGCCGCGGCGGCGTCCCCCCCCGCGCCCCAGACCGTGCTGGCGTGGCTGCGACAGGTGGCGCAGGTCATCGACAAGGCCCATCGCCTGGGCATCATCCACCGGGATCTGAAACCGGAAAATCTCTTCCTCGCGGCCGTCGAGGGCCACCGCGCGATCGTCAAGGTGCTCGATTTCGGGATCGCCAAGATGATTGAAGAGGGGACCGGGGTCACGGGCGCCGGGCAGATGCTCGGAACGCCGAAGTACATGTCGCCCGAGCAGGCCTCCCCGAACGCTCCGGTCACGCCGGCCACGGATCGCCTCGCCCTGGGGCTCATTGCCTACCGGCTCCTGGTGGGCGAAAGCTACTACCAGGGCGGCGCCCTGAGCATCCTGGGGCAGATCCTGCACGAAGATCTCCGGCCCCCATCCGCCTGCGGCTCCTGTTTGGGGGGGAGGTTCGACGCCTGGTTCATGAAGGCGTGTCATCGCAACCCCGAGCACCGTTTCGTCACCGCCACGGACCAGATCGAGGCTCTGGCCGGGGCACTCGGCCTGCCCCACGTGGGTGACGGCGATGCGACCCTGCCTGGCGCGGCCCTCAGATCGCCGGCCCTTGCGACGGAGAGATCCCCGTCGCGTCGTCCGATCGCAATCGGGTTGATGGTCGCCGCGGGCTTCGCAGCAGTGTTACTCGCGAGCGTGCGCCATTATCGGCGTGGTGCCGGAAGTAGCTCTGGCGCGACCCCGACCGTATCGCTTCCTCCGGCTTCTGCGCCCCGTCCCGTGCCTCGACCACTCGAGCCGGCGCCTTCACCGCTTTCCCCGCTGTTGCCATCAGCCGCGACGGAGTCCCGGGTGGCCGCGGCTGCAGGATCGCCTCCGACGATGTTCGCGCGGGGCACTCGCAAGCAGCCGCGGGCCTCGCGTCCTCACGCCGGGGACGTGCCGTCGGTCCCGGGCCTGGCACCGGCGGCGGAGAAGGCAAGCGCGGATGCGCCCGATCCCTACGCCGAGCAGAAGTGGAAGCGGTGGCCGTGAACGAACCGCGGGTCAGCTCTGCTTGGCTCTCCGGTTGCAGGGTGGAATCGGTCGATGGAAAAGACGACCGTCAACCGTTGCGGCCCTCCCGGATCCGGGGTTGACGTGAGCTCTCTGCATGCCGAGGGGGCGCGCGAATGATACTTTCGCGCCGTAGACCGGTGATGATCGCCCTGATGGCGAGCGCCAGCTCTCTTGGCGGCCCCGGGCGTGTCGCGGTCGCAAACCCCACCGCGGACGACAAGGTGCTGGCCACGATCCTGTTCCAGGAGGGGCGGGCGTTGATGACGGGAGGGCGGATCCCCGAGGCCTGCCTGAAGCTGGAGGAGAGCCAGCGACTCGACCCGGGTGGCGGGACTCTGTTGAATTTGGCGCTGTGCCACGAGCGAGAGGGTCGGTTGGCGCGTTCGTGGGGAGAGTTCAGGGAGGCGGAGCTGGTGGCGCGTGCCGACGGCAGACGGGACGCGGAGGTCGAGGCCGCGAACCACGTCCGCGCCCTCGAGCCGCGACTCTCGCGGTTGAAGATCGTGGTTCCGGCGGCCGCGCAGGTCGAGGGTCTGGTGATTGAGCGCGACGGGCACGAGATGGGCCGGGGAGCATGGTCGATGGCGATCCCGATCGATGGCGGCGAGCACGTCGTACGTGTGACTGCTCCCGGAAGGGAGCCGTTCCGCACGACGATGGTCATCGCCGCCGAGGCCGACGCGCGAACCGTCACAATCCCCGTCCTGGCGACGCCGTTGGTGGTGGTCAAAGCGCCGGGGATCGACTCGCCCCAGATTGCCACGGCGCCGGTCGCGCCGCTGGTCCCGCCGCTGGTCACGCCGGCACGCCTCCGCCTTGGGGGGATTGGAGCGGCCGGGGTCGGGGTGGCTCTGCTGGGCGCGGCGGGCTACGCGCTTGCGACGGCGCTCAGCGCGAAGAACGCCTCCAACTCGCATTGTTTCGTGGATGGCTGCGATGACGTCGGGTTCCAGCGACGCAGCGACGCCATCTCTCGCGGCAACCTGGCCACTGTCCTCGGCGCCGGCGGCGTCGTGCTGGTCGGGGCCGGCGCCACGTTGTTCTTTCTGGGACGTCGAGCGAGCGCGTCGCAACGGCAAGCGCAAACACAACGCACGACGCGATTCATGGTGGCTGGGGCGCCCGGCGCCTTTTTTGGTGGAGTCGAGGGAGGTTTCTGATGACACACGGACACGAGAGCTCTCGAAGCAACCGGCGCGCTCTCGTTCTGACGTTGTCTTTCGCCACGCTCGGGGCAATGGCCGGCGCCGGATGCAATTCCATCTTCGGCATCCACAAGGAAAAGCCGCGACCGATCTGCGTCGATCCGACCGGCCTTTTGATCGACGACATGGAAGATGACGACGACCGAATATGTGAATTGAGCGGCCGCCAGGGATCCTGGTGGACCGATAGTGATCTCACCAGCACCAACCTGACGCCTGGAAAAAACGTCCAATTCCGGCCGACGCCTGTCGCCGCGGGAACCCGTGGAGCCAGCCAGTATGCGGCTCGTTTCAGTGGCGCCGGCTTCACGGGCTGGGGCGCGTTGATGGGGTTGAACCTGAACCAAACAGAAGCCGGAGAGGGGACTGTCGACGCGAGCCAGAAGGTCGGCGTCAAATTTTCGATGAAGAGCAATGTGCCGGTGACCGTCAAGTTCGACATTCCCCAGACGGAGCATCCGGAGCGCGGAGGGGCCTGCGTGGACTCGGCGACGGCGCACAATTGCTACAACCATTTCTATTTCGAGATCACGGCGACCGGCCCCAATTGGGTGGACTACGAAGTTCCGTTTGCCGCCCTCAGGCAACTGGGCGGCTCGGCGACCTGGAATCCGAGCGTGCTTCGGGGGATTCAGTTCCTTGTGGGGCCCAACGCGCCGTTCGACGTTTGGGTCGACGACCTTGCCTTTTACTACGAATGCAGCAACCCCCTGTGCCTTCCGACGTGCGCCGATCTGGCATTCCCGCAGGCCTGTCCGGCGCGCGGTCGTTATCCCGCGTCCTGCGTGGCCGCAGGGACCGATTGCGCGGTTATTGTCAACTGGTGCGCCGATCCGCTGCTGATCGACGACATGGAGGACGGCGACCAGGTAATCTGCGACTCCGGCGGACGGCAAGGGTGGTGGTGGTCGGGCTCGGATGGAAGCAGCACCGATCTGCAACCGGCCGTCGACACCATCTTCAAACCGACGATGATTCCCGGGGGCCGCGGCGCCAGCCACCATGCAGCTCGCCTCACGGGCTCCGGTTTCACCAGCGGCGCGATGATGGGCCTCGACCCGAGCTTCAATTCGATCGGGGGATACGACGCCAGCGCCTTCAATGGCATCACTTTTTGGATGAAGAGCAATGTTCCCGTCAGGGTGGTGTTCCCTGTCCCCGCGACGATCCCCATCAGCCAGTCCGGTACGTGCGACGACACCGCTGTCGGGACGGCCTGCAACAATCACTTCCAATTTCTCATCGGAGGGACGGGAGATAGGTGGCTCGAATACAAGGTGCCGTTCGCGGCGCTCACACGAGATCTGGGCGTCGATGCGAGCTTCAATCCCGTCGCCAGCCCTGGCTCGGTGGATCTTGCTCACCTCAAGTCAATCATCTTTCAACCCGATGCCTTTGCCTTCGACCTCTGGGTCGACGACGTTCGTTTTTACACCTGCAGTGCGGACAGCTGCCTTCCGACCTGCCCCGCAGGGGCGCCGGTCGCGTGCGCGGCCTCGGGAGGTCGCCCCGCCGGTTGTTGGTCGGCCGGAACGGATTGTTCCCTGGCCCCGGACCTGGTCATCCTGCGGAGCGTGTGGGGCAGCGGACGGGACGATGTCTGGACCGTTGGCGTATCGAACACGACCTGGTCGGGCACCATTTCCCACTGGGATGGTGCGACCTGGACTTCCGCGGCCGCCGGCGCCACCCCCATGATTTACGACGTGTGGGGCAGTGGAGCCGCCGACATCTGGGCGGTCGGGGACCAGGGCACCATCCTGCACAACGGTGGCGCCGGCTGGTCGGTGAGCACGAGCGGTACTGCGACCGTGCGTCCCCTCAACGCCCTATGGGGCAGCGGGACAGGCGAGGTCTGGGCCGTCGGTGGCGCGGGCACCGTCCAGCGCTGGAACGGCGCCCTTTGGACGTCGGTCCCGAGCGGCACGACTCAAGCTCTGTGGGGCATGTGGGGCAGCGTCCCCGACGACGTCTGGGCGGTGGGCGCGGGCGGGACCATCGTCCACTGGAACGGAGCCGCGTGGTCGCCGTCCCCGAGCGGCACGGCTTCGTTGCTTCGCGGCGTGTGGGGGAGCGCGGCCAATGATGTCTGGGTCGTCGGCTACGGCGGGACCGTCGTTCACTGGAACGGGTCCGTCTGGGCTCCCGTCGCGATCCCCACGACGCACGACCTCTTTGCCGTCTGGGGAAGCGCGGGCAATGACGTATGGGCCGTGGGATTGTGGGGAACCATCATTCACTGGGACGGTTCCACCTGGACAGACTTTCCGAGCGGCACGTTCCAAAGGCTGGTCTCCGTGTGGGGCAGCGGCCTCAACGACGTCTGGGCCGTTGGCTACGCCAACACCGTCCTTCATTGGGACGGAAAACTCTGGTCCGCGTCGCGACAGTAGGCTGGGCCGGGCCCGTCTGCATCCTCGACCCCGCCGGCGGATGCCGCGCTGATGAAGAAAGCCGCCGCCTTTCCAACCGCCGTCTGGCTTTCCAGCATCGCGGACGTGAAAAAGCTGCCGCGCGTCTTCCGTGAAATCGACTTCAGCACAAGCGCGCGGGCGGTACCCCGATGGTCTCGGTGTTTTCCCTGTACAACTTGCCGGGTCGAGATTGCAACGCAAAGGCATCGGCGGGTGAGCTGCCGGCCAACGACGCGGGCGAGACACGCTATCGGACCGCGTTCATCGATCCCATTTCCGACGAATTTCGCCGCCACGCAAATCAACGAATCGTCGTCGTGCTGGAAACCGACTCACTGGCGAACCTGGCGACGAACCTCTCCACCCGAGCTGCGTGGCGGCGGACGGACCGTATCGACGGTCGACGGCCTATGCTGTCTCGAAATTGTCGATGCCGCACGTCTCGATCTACCTGGACGCCGCGCACGCCGGTTGGCTGGGATGGGGCGGCAACCGAGCCAAGGCGATCTTCAAGGACGTCCTGGCGCAGGCTGGCGGTGCCGACAAGATTCGGGGCTTTTTCGTGAACGTGTCGAGCTACAACGTCCTGCGCGGAGACGACGGCAAGCGCATGGAGGCATCGAACCAGTGCCCGAATGAGTTGACTTACGTGGCGGAGCTCGCGGACACGCTTCGTTGGAGCGGAATCACGCGCAAATGGTTCATCATCGACACAGGACGAAATGGGCGCGGGGGCCTTCGAAAGAAATGGGGCAGCTGGTGCAATGTCAATCACGCGGGACTCGGCGAACGGCCCCGGGCGGCGCCGGAACCCTTCGTCGACGCCTATTTCTGGATCAAGCCGCCGGGCGAATCCGACGGCACCTCCGACCCGTCGGCCGCGCCCGAGATTAGCAATGTTCCCGTCAGGGCGGCGTTCCCTGTCCCCGCGACGATCCCCATCAGCGAGTCCGGCACGTGTGACGACACCGCTGTCGTGGGGGGCCTGCGGCCAGCATTTCCAGTTCCTCCTCGGAACCATCATTTACTGGGACGGCTGCACCTAGACGATTTTTCCGAGCGGCACGTTCCAAAAGCTCGTCGCTGTGTGGGGAAACGGGGCCAACGACGTCTGGGCCGTTGGCTACGCCAGCACCGTCCTTCATTGGGACGCCCGTCCACACACGTCGCGACGGCCTGGCCACACAGGTCGACATCGGGGTAGAGTGCGGGCTCAAACACGATTCCTCGATTCATTGTGATGAGCTCGTCAGCCTCCCAAAAGGGGATCCTGAATGACTACGTCGGCTCTCTCGGCCTGCCAGCGTTGTCGGCCTTGAACCGCGCTCTGCAGGTCGCGCTGGATCTCGGCTGAGGGCAGGAGACCTGATCGATGTCGCTCTCGAAATCTGAACGCGGTGCCCCACGACGCTCTGGTGAGCCAGTTTCGACCTCAGCCGGCACTGCCGGACTGCCAAGATGGATTCGCAGCGACCGGTCGCTCGGGGCAAGGGGTCTCGACAGGCGACCGTACGAAAGAGCAACCTGCTGTCGGAGGCAGAACGATGTTGATGACCAAGCATTTGTACGTACCTTTCCTGTTCGCCGTCGTCGCTGGGGCGTGCGGGTCGTCCTCCAGTGATTCGCAGGCCGGGACCGGCGGGATCCAGGCCTCCGGCGGGACCTTCGGGTCTGGTGGCGCGGCCGTGGCGAGCGGCGGAACCGGTACGGGCGGCGCCGTCACGTCAACCGGCGGCGCTGGCACGGGTGGTGCCGGCCTGGCAGCATCGAGCGGCGGGACGGGCACAGGCGGCGCCGTGGCGTCGACCGGGGGTGTCGCAAGCGGTGGTTTGGCACCGTCAGGGAGCGGGGGCTCCGCGGGCGGGGCGAGCGCGGGCGCGAGTGGAGCCGGAAAGGCTGGCAGCGACGGCTCCGCGGGCAGCACGGTCGCCGATCCTGGAACTGATGGGGACGGGATGTTCACCATCAATTCCCCCTTCAAGGCTGCGCCCGAGTCCGGAACGATGGCGGGGAGCGCCAAGGGAGCTCGAATGACCTTCATGATGTCCAACGCGGCCAGCAAGTACTATCCCGGGGGATCGCGCCAGGTGACGGTCTATATCCCCGTCGGCTACGTCGACAACACCCCTGCCCCGGTGCTGGTGGTGCAGGATGGGACGCAGTACGGCCCCGAGCTCATGACCGTCATGGACAATCTGATCGCCGCCAACCGAATCCCCAAGACCCTTGGGATCATGATCAATCCGGGGGCCAATCGAAGCGGCGAGTACGACACCGTCTCCGACACGTACTTCAAGTTTGTCACCGAGGAGGTCATCCCCCTGGCCGAGACCACCGCCAAGGTGAAGGTGACCACCGACCCTCAAGGTCGCGCGGCGATGGGCGGCAGCTCCGGCGCACCCGCGGCGATGGGCATGGCGTGGTTCGGCGATTTTCTTCGCATCATGACCTACTCGGGCACCTTCGTGAATCTGCAGTCCAGCACCATGTATCCCCACGGAGCCTGGGAATACGGGGAAAACTTGATTCCCAATGCACCCATGAAGCCGGGGCTGCGCATCGCCCTGGAGGTTGGCTCGATGGACAACGGCGCCACCGAGACCGCGGCGTCCTTCCACAACTGGAGACTGGGAAACGAGGCCCTGGCGGCCGCCCTGATGGCCAAGGGATACCACTACAAGTTCACCTACGCGATTGGCGCGGGCCACGTCGACGGCGGCGTCCGGAGTCAAACGGAGCCAGATGTCATGGAATGGCTCTGGCGCGGTTACCCGAAGTAAGGGTGCTCCCCGACTCGCGCGGCGGGCGACCTTGCGGGGATGGGGCGCAGGGCCATCCTGAGCTCGAGCATGGTGTCTCCAGCCCCTTTGACGCCGGTCGACGCACGCGCCGCGCTGCTGTGCGCGGAGTGCCGTCGCGACTGGGCTGCCGTCAAGACGCACCTGGCCCGAGCTCGTGGGGTCGATGCCGCCCGCGGGGCCCCGGAGGCTTGCGCTGGTGGCGCTGTCGCTCGATCGCGCTTACCAGGCCTTCGAGACGATTCTTGTCCGCCTCGGAACGAGGAGCCGGCTTTCCGGAACGAATCGGGTCGAGCTGGCACGTCGCTCTCCTGGCTGACGCGGCGCTACCCATCCCGGGGGTGCGTCCTCGGCGACTGAAAACCGTCCATCCTTCCTGGAGCAAACCGCCTCCCGCGGGCCGCTACGCCGCCTCCGCCTCCGCCACCACCCGCACGTCGATCTCAAGCGTCCCGCCCAGAATCTCGGCGTAGCGCCGGCACATGGCGATCGCCTCGTCCAGCCCTGACAGCTCCAGCACCGCAAAGCCGCCGATCAGCTCCTTGGACTCCGAGAACGGCCCGTCGAGCACCCGCAGGTCGTTGTTCTTGAAGATCAGGCGCTTGGCCTTGGCGCTCGGCTGCAGCTGAGTCGCGGACGAGCACGCCGGCCTTGGTCATCTCGGTCCGCAGCCGGGTGAGCTCCGCCTTCTGTTTGCTGCCGCGGGCGCCGCTCTCCGAGGCATGGTCGGACTTCTCGATCAGCAGGATCTGCAGCGGTGGGTTCTCCGG
>Ga0066788_10000275_pt1 | contig 10228 bp, 7 predicted proteins | sample OrgsoiDNA2013048_FD_70943 | JGI IMG/M metagenome (GOLD analysis project Ga0066788, IMG submission 70943) | Permafrost soil microbial communities from the Arctic, to analyse light accelerated degradation of dissolved organic matter (DOM) -... | ecosystem: Environmental > Terrestrial > Soil >... | reverse complement strand
TGGCGCCCCGTCGCCGCTCGAATCCGCAGCGCTCGCCGACCGCCTTCCATTGGCCGCGCCAGTAGCTGCCGGCCTCGGCCCAATCCTGAACGTCTCCTGAGTTGGTCTCGGCCAGCAAGGCGTGCGAGCTCTCGAGATACTTGAGCAGCCCTTCCACCACGTCGGAGAGCTCGTCGAAACAGCTCTCGGCGTCCTGGCGCGTGGCCAGGATCCCAACCGGCGAGCCCAGCAGGACCGCGTGCTGTCGTCGGTAGATCGTGACCGCCACCGACAGCAACATGTACGACGCCCCGACGAAGACGAAGGCCAGGATGAACCACGACACGAACTTCCGGTAGCGGCGGAACTCCCCCGGGAGCGGGGCATCGGGAGCGGTCGCCCGGGCGAGGTGGGGAAGCTGTTCGGTGGACACGGTGGTGATTCGGCCGCTGGTCCCGAACGGAGCGCCGCCCGGGGAGAGCCGAAGCCGCCGGAGCGCCGGCGGGAGTGCCGCTCACGGTACGGTGCCGCCGTGCCGCTGTCAACAACGCCATGGGCAGTGTGGGCCGTGCGGGACGCGCCCGGGAAGCGGTGCCAGATGGCCCGCTGGCGCGTCGGTCATTGCGTGCTTCATGGCATGCCTCATGGCGTGCCTCATGGCGTGCCGATGCCCGGCTGTAGCAGGCGCGCCAGCAACTGGGCGCCCTCCACCAGCCGCGGACCGGGACGGATGATGACGGAGTCCTCGACCGCCTCGACGCGCCGGTCCCGGACCGCAGGAAGCTCCGGCCAGTGATCCCAGTACCGGACGGCGCGCGGCCCCTGTTCCGGGGCCGAGTGCGTCGGCAGGACGATCACGTCGGGCAAGAGGCGCAGCACGCGCTCGAGGGGGTACTTGGAGAATCCGGAGACATCGGACGCCACGTTGGTGCCGCCCGCCACCTCGATCAGATCATTGACGAAGGTCCGCTTCCCGGCGACGAAGAGCGGATCACTCCAGACCACCACCAGAACCCGAGGTCGGGGCCGTCCCGCCACCCGTCGCGCCACTCGCTGCAACCCTTCGTGAAGGCGCCGGATCTCTGCGCCGGCCTGGGCGGCGTGACCGGTCAGCTCGCCCAGGCTGCGAAGGGTGCGATCCACGTCGACGATCGAGCGCGTGTCGGTTACGAACACCGGGACGCCTAGTCGCTCCAGAGCCTCGGCGGTTTCGCGCCGGTTCGCGGACAGGGAGGTGAAGACGACATCAGGGGACAGCGCCACCATCTTCTCGATCGAGGGCTCGTAGTCGCTGCCCACCTTGGGGATGTGGGTGAGGGGACGGGCGGGCTGATCGCTGTAGTTGTCGACCCCCACCACCTGGTCTCCGGCGCCGAGCGCGAACAGGAGCTCGGTCAGGTTGGGCGCCAGGGAGATCACGCGCCGCGCTGGCGTGCAGAGCGGCCTCACCGGGCGCCCGATCTCGTCGGTGAAGGTCCGGGTGCCACCTCTGGCGCCGCCGTCACCATCGGCCGCCGGCCTTCCGGGGTCCTGGCAGCCGCCGCCGGTCGCCGACCAGACGGCCACCACCCCCAGCGCCAGGGCGGCCGTCAGAACAGGCGCTCGCCGCGTCTTTGCCACAGCAGCACCAAAAAGAACGGACCACCCAGCAAGGCGGTGAGCACGCTGACCGGCGGCTCGCTCCCCAGCGTCAGGAACGCCATGCGTGTGAGCAGATCGCAGGTCGACAGGAAGAGAGCCCCCCCGAGCGCGCTGGCCGGGATCAGAATGCGATGGTCCGGACCGACGATCAGGCGCAGGACGTGCGGTACGATGATGCCGACGAAGCCGATCGGTCCCGCCATCGCGACGCTGGCGGCAGTCAACACCGATGCCGTCACCAGCAGAAGCTTTCGGGTGCGGGAGACATCGACACCCAGCGAATGCGCCCCCTCGTCCCCGATGACGAGCGCGTTCATCCGCGGAGTCATCGCGATCAGCGCCGCCACCCCTGCCAGGATCACCAGCGATGCCGTGGCGAGCTCCAGCCAGTCGGGCGCGGACAGCGAGCCCATCATCCAGATCAGCATCTCTGCGGTGGTGCCCGGACGTGAGAGGAACGCCAGCGTCAGGATGACCGCCCACGAGAATGAATTGAAGACCACCCCCGCCAGCAGCACGGCGTGCGGCACGAGCCGGCCCCGGACCATGCCGAGACGGTAGATCAACGCCAGCGCCCCGAGCGCCCCGCCGAAGGCGCCCAGCGCCAGCATGGTTCCTCGTCCTGCTCCGGCCACGATGGACAGCGCGGCACCGACCGAGGCTCCGGACGACACGCCGAGCACGTAGGGGTCCGCCAGGGGATTGCGCACCAGGGTCTGAAAGGTGACGCCCGCCGCTGCCAGCGCGCCGCCCACCACCGCCCCCAGCAAGGCTCGGCCCAGCCTGACCCGCATCACGATGGCGTGGTCCGGCGTTCCCGGTCGCCAGACCTGCCGCCAGTCGACCGTCTCGACTCCGAGGACTGTTCCCAGCGTCAGCGCCGCCAGCAAGCCCGCCGTGAGCAACGCGACCACCAGCGCCAGACGCGCGCGGGAGGCTCTGGCGACGATCATGGTCGCGCACCCTAACACACAGCCTTTGGCGGCCGACCGCGCACACCACAGGGGACAGTCGCGTACACGTGCTCGCCCGCCCCAAACGGCTATGTGTCAGGGACCACCGCTCTCTGCACGATCTTGGCGGGAAGGCCACGCCGAGCCACGCGCCCGCGGAGCGCAATCGCGCGGGCGGGAACCAGGAGCGAGGCGCGGCCTTCGAACTGGGGCTCTCGCAGGGGTCGTGCCTGTGTCTTGCCCAGGCCCCTTGCGGCGGCGAATCCGCGTCAGGGCGAAGGCAACACGGTGCGGAAATACCCGGACATGTTGGTTCGTGTCTGAGCCAGCAGCCGGGGCGCCGCGGGCGACGGTCCCTGGCAACTCGCGGCCTGGCACACGATCTGGAACATCTTGACGCTGGCCAATCCCAGACTCACGTTGCTCATGGTGTTGACCTGACCGTCGATCACCTCCCCGACCGGCAACTTGACGTCGTGGGGTAGCACGGTCGGGACCTGCACCGCCAGATCCCCGTCTTGAGTCAAGCGCGGCACGTCAGAGCCCAGGGGCGGATCGATATCGAGCTGATAGGTCCCGGGATCGACCAGCATCTCGTAGTAGCCGGTGTGAAGCGTGGTCGACGAGACCGGCGACGCCGACACGTCGATGCCGCAGCCCGAATCCACGGGGATCGGCGTGGCGGTCACCGCCACGGTGTCAGCGGGGGTGTCGGTGCTGCTGAGGATTGTGCCCCTGAGCAGGACCTTGGGCTCCAGGTAGAACGTCGCCGCATACTGGGCCGGCCCGTCATTGCCGATGTTGGTCACGGTGTTGCTCGGGACGCAGCGGGCCGCATAAGGCGAATCCGGTGATGGCGAGATCGTGATCTGATAGTTGCGCGAATCCGTGGCGGTCCCGGGAATCAGCTTGACGGTCGCCTGGCCCAGCTGATCGGTGCGCGCTTCCTGTTCGTAGATGGCCTGCCCATCGGCATCCGGCTGGACCTGCGCAGGGAAGGTGGTCCGAAACCGCAGCGTCACGTCCTGGATGACATCCGACTTCTCGGTCGACTTGACCACGAATATCAGCGGCGCGGGTTCGAGGAAGGCCGGCATCCGAAAGGTACGGGTCTTGGCGTTTCCGGCGGCCGCGGTCAGGGGAACCGGCACTGTCTGGAAACGGGGCGCCGTATCAGGGGCGACCGGCGTGAAGTCCAGGATCACGGTCGCGGCGGGCGGCGTCGGCGTGGTTGGTGATGCAGGTGATGTCGGATCACCGGTCGAGATCGAGCCGGGCGCGATCAGCAACTGGAACATCCCGCTCGCGTCGGTGGTCACCGTGTCGCTGACCACCTTGCTTCCCACCAGGGCCCGCGCGAAAAACGGCACCGCGGGCTGGTCCAGGGAATCGTGAAGCACGCCGCGAATGGTGATGAGCTGGGAGACCGGCGGGAAGGTGAAGCTCAAGGACGGGCTCAGCATGGCGACGAGCTGCACCGGAGGTAGGTTCTGGGGCTCAGCGCTCGGAGTCAACCAGAGGGTGCCCATCGAGCGGAGGATGGAGCTACCGACGGTGATCTGGAACTTCGAATCGGTGAGATCCGTCTCGAACTGCAGATCGGGCTGACCGGGGAGCGGGCTGGCCACCATCATGACGACATGAGAATTGGGCGCGTTGGTCACTGTGCCGTCGATGGTCACGCGATCATCAGCGGCCAGGGTGGTCCCCTGGGGATCGAGAGACACGCTCGGAAGCCCGGTGCGTGCCGAGCTCGAATCGGCTCGGGGCAGGATCTCGACCGCCACCGTGCGCTGATCACCTCGCGGCAGGCAGGTGCCGTTCATGCAGAGCCCGGCTCCGCACTGGTTGTCGGACGTGCACGCGGGTCCCGCCTGCTCGGAGTGGCAGCCCGGCCCCCCCAGGGGCAACATCGCCACCGACCACCAGATTCCCAGCACCGACGCCCAGGCTTTCGTGCCACGGCTCAGGGAGGACAAGTGATGCTCCAGCCCGCCATGGCCGGGTAGGTGACCGGAGAGGTGTTGTCGGGGCGGCTCGCCACCTGGCTGTAGCGAAGCTCACCGCTCACGACCTTCAAGAACGGCCGATCCGAGACGATGAGCGCCAGGCGATGCTGCTCCATTCCCATGGCGAAGCTCTCGCAACGCACCATATAGACAGGCAGGGTCCTGATCTCGGCCAGTCCGGAGCTCGGCGGAACCGACCCTTCCTGCAGGAGACGGGTCGTGTTGGGGATGAAGTTGGGATAGTCCGCTATCCAGCGGTAATAGAGCACATCCCGGAGATTCTGGTCACCCACGAAAACCGCGAAGGGATACGGCGTGGGGTCCACGTTGAAGCTCACAGTGCTCTCGCGCACGGGATCGCTGTCGACGAAGTAAGGGTAAAAGTTCGGCTCCTTTGGCGGATCTTCGAAATCGGGAGCCAGCGGGACCACGCAACTCGGCGCGGCAATCAATATGGTCCAAAGCGTCCATTGCAGCAATCCACGGACCACTATCGAAAGACCGCGATTTCGCCGCGTCTTGCTGAGGGCATTCTTGGGCCACCACGACATTTTTGTCACAGTGCTCCCATCAACCCCGCAGGGAGATCAGGCTCGTCCAGGGTTCCTTCCTTCAAGGTTCGTCGTCCGGGCGCGTTTCCCCGCCATCATCCTTCTCGAGATGCCTGAAGATGGTGCGGGGATCGACCCCCAGATCGCGCGCGGTCTTGGTGCGATTGCCATTGTTGAGCGCCAAGATGTCGTTGATGTACTCGCGCTGGAACCTGTCCTTGGCCTCGTTGAGGGGGAGCACCGCCGGTAGATCATCGGGCTGAAGGTCCAGATCCTCGGGGCCGAGCAGGCTCTTGTCCGCCAGAACCACCGCCTTCTTCAGGCGGTTCTCCAGCTCTCGAATGTTGCCCGGCCACCGGTGGCGACGGATGGCCGCCACCGCCTGGGGCGTCAGTCCGCGGACCTTGCCACCGTACTCGGGCGAGTACCGACCCACCATGTAGCGCGCCAGCACCACGATGTCGTCCCCGCGGTCTCGCAGGGGCGGCAACAGGATGTGCACCACGTTGAGCCGATAGTAGAGATCCTCGCGAAAGCGCCCGGCCTTGATCTCGACGTCCAGATCGCGATTGGTGGCGGTCAGCACGCGAATGTCGATCGGCTCGGCGTGGGTGTCGCCCACCCGGGTCACGACCCGCTCCTGCAAGGCCCGCAGCAGCTTGACTTGCAAGGACAGCGGCATCTCGCCGATCTCGTCGAGGAAGAGGGTACCGCCGTTCGCGCTCTGGAACCGTCCGGCCTTGTTGGCCACGGCGCCGGTGAAGGCCCCCCGCGCGTGACCGAACAGCTCGGATTCCAGCAGGTTCTCGGGGATGGCTCCGCAGTTGATGGTTATGAAGGGACCCTTGGCGCGCGCGGAGCGGGCGTGAATCTCACGAGCGATCAGCTCCTTGCCAGTGCCGGTCTCGCCGGTGATCAGGACCGAGATATCGGTGGCGGCCACCTTCTGCACCTTCCGAAAGACCTCCTGCATGGGCGGCGACGATCCCAGAATCTCGCCAAAGCGCATCTGCTCGATCCTCTCGTGGAGCGTCCGGTTGTCGAGCTGCAGCTCGTTGACGAGGAGCGCGTTGCGAATCAACAGGGCCGCCTGCGCGGCGAAGATCGTGAGGATCTCCAGGTGGCTCTCGTCGAACAGCTGCGCGACGTTGTCATTTCCGAGATAGATGAGCCCCAAGGTGTTGCCCCGCTCCAGCATGGGCACACAAAGGACCGAGGTGAGCTTCAGGTTCACCACCGACAGAGAATTCTTGAACTCGGCGTCGCTCAAGGCATCCGAGATGATGAGCGGCGTGCGACTCTTCATGACGCGCGCCATGATCGAGTCGGACAGGTGGCTGACCGCGTCGCTGATGGTTTCGTGGCGCAGATTGCGCGCCACCTTCACCACGGCCTCGCCCGACTCCAGGAGGACGATGAACCCTTTGTCGGCATTTGTGACCTGAATGACGACGTCGAGCAAGGTGTCGAGCAACGCCGGCAGCTGATACTTTTCCATCAGCTTCTGCGAGAACTCGAAGAGCTTCTTGTAGGAGTTGAGCTCGGCCAGAGTTCGGGCGGCGGTCTCGTCGGTGACCGGCTCGTCGTACAGCGAAAACTCCAGCTCGATGACGCCGAGCCGGATCCGGTCCTCGTGGGTCAGACGGTGTTTGTTTCGCTTGCGCCCGTTGACGAACAGCTCGGAGTCCCGCTCCGTCGTGGCGATGTTGAAGTCGCGGCCATCGAAGTGGATGTAGGCGTGGCTGTCTCCCAGGCCCGGATCCGGCAGCACCACGTCCACCTCGTCGCTCCGGCCGAGCGACGTGATTTTCTTGTAAATGTGGTAGACGCGAATCCCCTTACCCGGGACTTGCATTCTGAGGGTGGCCATGGGGGTGTAGGTCTCCAGATGCGCGGGGGGGGAGCAGACGGGACGAGGACGGGATCTCAGAAGGCCAGCGTGACCGCTGCACCCTGGCAGAGCGGAGTTTGGAGCGGCAGGAGGCGGAAGCTGGTGGCAGGTTGGGGCTCGGCCAGCGTTTCGCCCACCATCACCTCGCCCCGGAAATTGCGGATCGCGTCGATCACGCCCCAGACCGCGACGACCAGGAAGACGGCGCCGCTCGCCACCTGAACGCGGGTCAGGTTGCGGGACAGGTTCTCGTCCGAATGATCGATGCGCTCCGGGGCGCAGACCCCCGGGCTGCCGTCGTCCTGAGCCTGGACCGGGTCCAGGCAACCACGCCGGGGCCGGACTCCGTAGATCGCAAAATTCGCCACCAACGCCGTGACGGAGGTGGCCGCCAGGGCTCCCTCGACGCCCAGGAAGGCCCAGGCCTTGCGCCGTTGCTGGTTTTGAAATTGGCCCGCTCCGAAGGGCACGAAATTGAGCACGAACGATCGGCGCTCGATCCGCCGCTCGACGATTTCGATGTTCTTGCGGGCCAGGGCCGCCTCCCGCTTTTTGAGCCGGGCGTCCAGATCGCCAAGCTCGGTTTGCTGCTCGCGTATGACGTCGTTGAAGAAGTCCACCACCCGGGGAGGATCGAGGATGGGATCGAACCGGAAGTCCGGGTCGAGCTCCAGGAGCTTGCGAAACTCCTTGCGCGCCATGTCGGGCTGCTTCTCGAACAGGTACGAGACCCCGAGCAGCCGGTGCGCCTGAACCACCTCGTCCTCGGTCTCGAGGAGCAGCTCCGGGTAGAGCAAGGGCCGGATGGTGTTGATGGCCCGCTGGTATTCGCCCCGGAGATAGGCCGTGCGCCCGCGCTGGAATTCGTCGCTCGGTCGCAGCAGCGCACGCGGGGGAACGAGGGCCAACGGTCCCACCAGCGCCAGGGTCAAGGCGGGCAGAAGGGCCCCACACACCATCACGGGGCACTGCCCAGCGTGATCTCGACCGACTTGCTTTCCCCCGCCCGGACTGTCACGCGCTCGGTTGCATATCCTGCGACCGAATCGACCGAGACGTCAACCTCCTTTTGACCCTCGTCGGTCGGAAAGAAGGCGATGTTGGCCTCCTCTCCCGATTCGACCACGGTCCCCCGGCTGGGATGAGCGGGATCGCGCACCATGACCCGCGCCTTGGCCACGGCAGGAGAGGTGGTGATCACCAGACGTGCCGGCCTCCATTTCAACTGTCGGGCGATGATGTCATCCGGGGGCGCCGGGTGGTCCGGTCCGAGCTCGATCCGCTCGACGAAGCAGCAGCCGGATGGACTGCGAAACTCGACGACGTGGTCGCCGTTCCAGGCCACCTGCAGCGTCCGGTGGTCGGTGTCGTACGAAAACTGACGCTGCCCGTCCAGGTAGACGTCGACGTTCTGCGGAGTGGGCCCGAGCGTGAAGGTGCGAATGACGCCGTTGTCCACCGAGCCGGACGGAGAGAGCTTCTCCTCGCCTTCTTTTTCAGTCACGGCGATCCGATCGACGCCACCGGGCGACCGAGGGTGCACGAGGTGGCCAGATCCGGGCTGAAAATGTGCAAGCGCGCCGGCCGCGACCGGCCCGGCCCCGAGGCCAGGCGCCTTCGCCAGGGGGCCCCCACGAGCAGCCGGGGACAGCGCGAGTGGCTGGGAGGGTCGAGACTGGGTCTGGACTGCCGGGGGGGATGAGGCGGGCGGAGAGATCTCGCCCGAGCGGCCGTGGCTCAACCCCGCGACAATCCCCACGGCCGCCACCAAACCGCCGGCGGCGAGCGCGCCATAGCGGGTCAGCTTTCGCAACCGATTGCGGCCCTCGAGGCGCTTGAGGGCGCTCAGTACCGCGCCGTCCGTGGGCGCATACGCCAGCACCCGGTTCCAGCACTCGATGGCGCGTCCCGGCGTCTGCGCGACCAGATGACGCTGCGCACTCGCCGTCAAGGCCGGCGTCATGCGGGTCGGCAGCGCCTTCTCGTAGGCAGCGGGATCGCGAAAGTAAGTCCGCAGCTCGTCCCGGAGCTCGACCACGCCCGCTTGATTCAGATCGTCGCGTAAGTCCGTGAGGAGGGCGGTCATCTCGGGATAGCGCTCGGATGGGTCATGGGCCAGCGCCCGCGCGATGATCCGACAGATTCCAGCGCCGCAAAGCCGATTGTGAACGCGAGCGTCCGTGAACCGCCCCTCGGTGATTCGTCGCAGGACCTCGTGGGGGTTCTTTCCCGAGAACGGCAGGGTCCCGGTCGCGAGCTGATAAAGCAGGATCCCCACCGAGAACACGTCGGTCCGCACGTCGAGCGGCCGCCCCTCGATGAGCTCGGGCGCCATGTAGGCCGGCGAGCCAAGCAACTGACCCGTGACCGTCATTCTTTCCATGTCCAGCACCTGCGCGATCCCGAAGTCCATGAGCTTGAGCAGGCCATCCTTGCGGATCATGACGTTCTCGGGCTTGACGTCTCGATGAATGATTCCCAGCCCATGGGCATGCGCCAGCGCACCGGCGAGCTCGGCCGCAATCAAGGCCGCGATCTCCGGATGCTGGATCTTGTGTGCGGCGAGGAACTGGGTCAGGGTCTGCCCGTCGATGAACTCGGTGACGATGTAGGCGCTCTCGGCGTCTCGACCCGAGTAGTCGAAGATCTCCAGGATGTTGTCGTGCTTGAGCTTGGCCACCGCCTGGGCCTCTCGCTCGAGGCGGGCCTTCGATTCTGGCTCCGACCACAGGTGCGGGTGCAGCACCTTGATCGCGACCTCGCGCTTCAACTTCTCGTCCTGCGCGCGATACACGACGGCCATCCCGCCCTGGCCGACCTCTTCCAGGAGCCGGTAACGGGCCGGCACGAGGGTCCGCTCCGTAATCACCACGACTCCGATGTCATAGACGTGGTCTCGATGCCGGATATTACGCGGGTTTGCGGTGCCGGTTCAAGGGACACCCTCGGAACGAAAAGTCACCCCCATCACCTGCGATCTCGATCACGAAGTCTGCCTGGCCGGATCGACCGGGTGGGCCAGGAAGTAGGGAAGGGCTTCCTCCATCAAGTTGAGCTGCGGATCGAGCTGCCGACCGATCCCCTCGGTGACCGCGATGGCGATGTTCACGATGGTGAAGGTCGGGTTCACGCGGATCCGGTAGCGACGCAAGAGGCCAAGCAGCTCGAGCAGCACCTTGCCCACCTGGACCTCACCCAGGCGCT
>Ga0066788_10000273_pt1 | contig 10264 bp, 7 predicted proteins | sample OrgsoiDNA2013048_FD_70943 | JGI IMG/M metagenome (GOLD analysis project Ga0066788, IMG submission 70943) | Permafrost soil microbial communities from the Arctic, to analyse light accelerated degradation of dissolved organic matter (DOM) -... | ecosystem: Environmental > Terrestrial > Soil >... | reverse complement strand
GCGGTGGCGGTCAAGCAGGCTCGCGCCACCGTCGCGCTGGCCGAGGCCCAGTTGCAGGAAGAGGACCCGTCCGTCTCGATCACCGAGATCTCCAACACCGCCGCGGTCGCGGGCGCCACCTCCGAGCTCGCCGGGGCCAACGCGGGCGTGAGCGGGGCCCAGAAGGACGTCGACCAGCTGCAGGCCCGCCTGGTGGAGGCGGAGGGCAACGCGCGCCTGGCCGAGCTCGAGCGAAAGCGTGGCGAGGAGCTGTGGAAAGGGCAGGCCATCCCCCGCGCCGATCTTGATCGGCGCATCAACGCCGCCGAGAGCTCGGCTTCATCGGTGCTGGCGATCCGCCAGTCGCTGGAGGCGGCGCGCCAGCGGGTCCTGCAGCAAGAGGCGCAGCTCCACGCCACGAGGAGCCGGCTGACCGAGGTGCGGCAGAATGCGCCCAAGCAGGTGGCCACCCGCCGGGCGTCCGTACTCTCGCGACAGGCCAACCTGGAGCTGGCGCGCGCCCAGTTGGCGCAGGCGGAGCTGAACCTGGGGTACGCGCAGCTCCGCAGCCCGGTCACGGGCATGGTGGCCAAGAAGGCCGCCAGCGTGGGGGATCATGTCGCCCCCGGGCAGCAGCTGGTGGCCATCACACAGACCCAGGAGCTGTGGGTGACGGCCAACCTCCGCGAGACCCAGCTCGAGCGCGTGAAGCCCGGCCAATCGGTGGAGATTCACGTCGACGCGCTCGATGCCAGCGTCACGGGTCACGTCGAGAGCCTGGGGGCGGCGACCGGGTCACGCCTGAGCCTCTTGCCGCCCGAGAACGCCACCGGCAACTACGTCAAGGTCGTGCAACGAATTCCAGTCCGGATCCGCATCGACCCCGGACAGCCCGGCATCGATCGGCTGCGACCCGGGATGTCGGTCGAGCCCAAGGTCCGGATCCTACCGTGAGCGCCGCCGGCCCCGCCGCGGCCCGCCCCGCCTACTTCACCACCGGGTGGACCAACGGGCACAATCCGTGGGCCATCGCGCTGGTGGTGACCATGGCGACCTTCATGGAGGTTCTCGACACCAGCATCGCCAACGTGTCCTTGCCCCACATCGCGGGCAACCTGTCGGTGACGCAGGATCAGAGCACCTGGGTGCTGACGTCGTATCTGGTCTCGAACGCGGTGGTGTTGCCGATCAGCGGTTGGGTCGCGTCGAAGGTGGGGCGCAAGCGCTTTTACATGACCTGCGTGATCATCTTCACGTTGAGCTCGTTCCTGTGCGGGGTGGCTCCGTCGCTCGGATTCCTGATCTTCTTTCGCGTCTTGCAGGGTCTGGGTGGGGGGGGCCTGGGCCCGAGCGAGCAGGCCATCCTGGCCGACACCTTTCCGGTCGCCAAGCGCGGGATGGCGTTTGCCGTGTACGGGATGGCGGTGGTCCTGGCGCCGGCCATCGGTCCGACGCTGGGGGGATTCATCACCGACCACTTCTCGTGGCGGTGGATCTTCTTCATCAACATTCCGGTGGGGCTGGTGTCGCTGCTGCTGACCCAGCGATTGGTGTCTGATCCCCCTCACATCCAGGCCGCCAAGGAGCGGACCGGGCGTATCGACTACGTGGGGCTGGGCCTGATCGCCGTGGGCCTGGCTTTCCTGGAGATCGTGCTCGACAAGGGGCAGGAGGACGACTGGTTCGCTTCCTCGTTCATCACCGCGAGCGCCGTGATCGCGGGGGTCGCCCTGGTTTCATTCGTGATGTGGGAGCGCAAGCAGAAGAACCCGGTGGTCGACGTGACGTTGTTCAGGAGCCGCACCTTCGCGACCGCCAACGTGATGATGTTGACCCTCGGCCTGACGCTCTACGCCTCCACCGTGTTGCTCCCGCAATTCATGCAGGTGCTGATGGGCTACTCGGCGCAGCAGGCGGGCATGGCCCTGTCCCCCGGAGGGTTCGTGGTCATCCTGCTCTTGCCCTTCGTGGGGAAGATGCTGGGGCGCGGGGTCGACGCCCGGGCGCTCATTGCCTTCGGGTTCGTGTCCCTCTCCCTGTCGCTCTTCTACATGACCAGACACCTCTACGTCGGCATCGACTTCCCCACCGCGGTGAGCTTGCGGGCGCTGCAGTCGATCGGGCTGCCCTTCCTGTTCATCCCCATCAACACCCTGGTCTACGCCGGGGTACCGCCCGAGAAGAACAACGCCGTCTCGGGAATCGTGAACCTGTCGCGCAACATGGGAGGCGACATCGGCATCGCCTTCGCCACCACGCTGATCGCGAGACGAACGCAGTTTCATCAGAACGCTCTGGTCGAGCACACCAGCAACTACAGCTCCGTCTTCACGGCGCGGCTGGCCGCAGCGGCCGCCAGCTTCGAGCGGGCCGGGGCGTCGTCCTGGGAAGCCACCCGGCAGGCCATGGTCGCTGTCTATCGCCAGGTCCAGCAGCAGTCGGTCACGCTGGCATACATCGATGCCCTCAAGGCGCTGGCCATAGCGACCGCCGCCATGCTGCCGCTCTTGCTGCTGGCCCAACGCCCTCGCCCCCAGGGCGCCCCCGCCGGCGGCCACTGAGCCGGCGGTCGGGTCGCCTACCAAGGGGGGAGCTGGTCAGCGCCAGTGGGGCGGGGTGGTGCGCTCGTAGCCCGGCAGCTCCTCCACGCGCATCAGCCACCCCGCAAGCGCGGGGTACCTGGCCGAGAACGCTGTGAGGCCGTGCTCGAAAGCCGAGGCCGCCGGCTTGCTCGCGGCCCGCAAGAGCGACTTCACCATCGGGAACACCGCGAGGTCGGCGGCCGAAAGCGCGGCCGTGGCGAGCCAGGGGCGACCCTGTAGCGCGGCTTCGAGCCGGGAGAGCTCGTTCCGAATGGCAGGCAGCGCCGCTCGCACTTGCTCGGCCTGCGCGGGGGTGACGGCGCCGCCGTAGATGGGAAGGATGAAAGCCTCCGTCGGCTGATCGAGGTAGCAGATCGCCTCGCAGATCACCCGCCAGATCCCGCCGGTCTCCTCGGCGGTGACTCCGAAGAGCGGGACCTCGGGGACCTTCCGCTCGAGGTAGGCCATGATGGCGATCGATTCGTAGACGATCGTCGCGCCGTCCCGGAGCGTCGGGACCTGTCCGCGCGGGTTGAGCGCCAGGTATTCAGGCTTCTTGTGATCGCCCCTCGAGAGCTCGAGCAGGTGTGACTCGTACGGGATCCCCTTGGCCTCCAGGGTGAGCAACACCCGCCAGGAGAACGGACTGCCGCTACCCCAGAAGATCTCAATCGCCATGCGCACCTTTCAAAATGTCGCCGTTTGAAGCAAGTTCTCCATTTCTTCCGACGACCGCGAAGTCAATCCAAGCACGGGGAGGTCCAGCTTTGCTGGACCGGCCGTGCCGCTAAGCCACTCCGCGGGGGTCTCGCAGGGGGCCTTCCCAGGCCCCTTGCGGCGGCGAAGCCGCTCCCGACATCCGCCTATTTCTTGGCGACCCCCTTGTCCCCCTCCATCACCACGTCCCACTTGCCTCGAACGTCCAGCGAAAGCACGCAATCCGGTCCGGCCTCGCAGCGGGTCTCGTGCTTGGTCTTCCCCGTGAACGCGAAGAAGGATCCAGGCGGCAGCTTCTGCTCCTTGCCGTCGACGGTCAGGGCCAGGGTCCCGGCCACTACGGTCCCGGAGTGATTGGCGCTGTGGTGGTGAAGCGGCGCCGCGAACCCTCCCGTGAATTTGAGGAAGAAGTGACTCGGTCCCTTGCTCGGATCCCCATCGACGGGTGCGATCTGCACGCCGGGCATGCCCGGGACCTGATTCCATTTGATGTCGGTCGCGGGGACCAGGACCGCGCCCCCCATCTTGGCGCCCTTGTCGGCCGCCTGCGCCCGTGCCGCGAACGACGACAACCCTGCCAGCAACACCAGAGCCACTCCGAGTGTGTTCTTCTTCACTGTGAACCTCCTTGTCTCGAGCTGCGTCACCCCCCGGGACCTTCCGGTTCTGGTCGACGTTGAACCCGGTCTACCATCTAGTAGGTTGGCTGAGCAAGCCCTCGACTTTGGTCCGCCTTCAGGCGTCGAAAGGCCCGGCAGGGAGCTGGGGTCGATGGTAAACCTCCACCCGTGGCCCAACCGATCCCGGGCGCCAAAACAGCGGACCGCATCCTCGACGTCGCCGAGCGACTGGTTCAGGTCCACGGGTTCAACGCCTTCAGCTATGCCGACATCGCGTCGGAGCTCGGCATCCGCAAGCCGAGCCTGCACCACCACTTTCCGACCAAGGCTCGGCTGGGGAGAGCCCTCATCGCCCGTTACCAGGATCGGTTTCGCGAGGCACTGGCAGCCATCAGCCGGAGCACCGACGACGCACCCGCCCGGCTCCGAGCCTACGCGCAGCTCTACGGCAAGGTGCTGCGAAAGAAGCGCATGTGTCTGTGCGGCGTCCTGGCGGCCGACTTCCAGACGCTGCCTCGCCCGATGCGCGCCGGAGTCCTGAGCTTCTTCGCCCTCAATGAGGAGTGGCTGGGCGGCGTCCTGGAAGAGGGGCGCCGCACCAGGACCCTCCGCTTCGAGGGCCCGGTCGCCCCCATCGCGGCATTCCTCGTCAGCTCGCTCGAAGGAGCCATGCTCCTGGCGCGCTCGCATGGCAAGGTGTCGAGGTTCGACGCGGCCGTGACCAGGCTCCTGGGCGACCTGGCCCGGGCGGCCTGAGCAGGGATTCGTCCACGTCCACGGGGCCTCGCGGCGCCCGGACGCTGCTCGGGTAGATTGTGGGCATGCGGCTCAATCACGTTCTGCTTCCCTGCGCGGACGTCGCGCGCTCGCTGGCGTTCTACGAAGGGCTCGGGCTCACGCCCATCGTCCTCGATCGCCTCCCCGATGGGATGCTCCGTTACGCGCGCCTCGTATTTCCCGAGGGGGAGGCCACGTTGTCACTCGAACAGGGGCCCCCGGGCGGCCCGGACATCGGCTTGTATTTCGAGTGTGAGGATCTCGACTCGAGCATCGCCGCGCTCGGCGCGGCGGGCACGCCCCTGGCCTCCGGCCCCGAGATGAAGCCGTGGCTCTGGCGAGAGGCGATCGTGCTGGATCCCGACAAGCGTCGCCTGTGCCTGTTTCAGGCTGGCCGCTACCGCCGAGATCCTCCCTGGCGGATTTCGTCTTCCGTGGAAACCCTGGAGACGGAGGATCTCGGTCCGTTTCTTGCGGCGCACAATCACGGCTACGCCGATGCCGCCATTCCATCGGCCCGAGACACCCAGATTGCGGCGTACCTGGAGCGGTTGAGGTCGGGCGGGAGCGGCGATCTCGATCGGGCAGCGGGCGCGCTCGGACCCGCCTTCACCGCCACGTTTCTCGTCTACGCAGAGCGCATGGCGACGCTGGCCGTGCGCGAGCACGACACCCGTCACGTGCTCCTCGGGCTTCGAGCGGTCGCCCTCACCTGGCGCGCTTGCGCGGACGTACGTCCCGCGATCCCCGTGATCGGCCTGCTCTACGACGCGACTCGACGGGCAGGTGGGGATCCGGAACGCATCTTTGCCGAAGCGGCGGCCCATGCCCCCGTCGATGGGGGGCCTGTCCTGCGAGATTTCCTGACGCGCGGAGATCTCGAGGAGATCGCGGATGAGATGGGATTCGTCGGCGGTCGAGACCGCGACGGTTTCCGCTACCGGCGCACCTGGGGCGCGGGGCGAATCGACTCCGAACCCTAGATACGGCTTCAAGCTTGACAGGCCACACCCGAACGGGCGAATCGGCGCTGGCGCCGTTGTGTCGCTGCTCCCCCAGTTTTGGTTAGGCTCGTGCCCCCTGTCACGTTTTGTCGCCGCCCACCTCGGGCACGGGCGTAACCTCAGTCGCGAAGGCCAGAACACATGAAGCTACCTTTCGACGCCACGAAGACCCGTACTCTCCAAATTTCGCGAGGATTCGCAATCGCGATGAGCGCTCCCTGGACCGACGGGCGCAAGATGACCGCCAGCGGCCTCTGGGTGCTGGTGGCCGTGTTGAGCGCCGGAGCCTGTGGGTCGACCGCCGAGAATACTGGAACACCTGAACCGGGAGGCACGGGCGGCCTTTCGGCGACTGGTTCTGGCGGCGTCTCGAACGCCTCGGGCGGCACGGGCGCCACGAATGGCAGCCCGGGATCCGGCTCGGGCGGAGCAGTCATGAGCTCCGGGGGCGCCGCGACCACGGGTGGATCTACCGCAGCAAGCGGTGGCGCGCCGGCGAGCACCGGTGGCGTCTCCGGTCCGTCGGGCGGAACGGGGGGCGTTGCCAGCCCGGGCGGCTCGGGCCCCGGGATCTCGGCGGGCGGCAGTGGCATTGGGAACGCGGGAGGTTCGGCCCCACTCACGCCTCCAGCCCCCGCACCGGCGCTCGATCCGGCCGCGCTGATGAAGTGCACTGGAACCAGCCCGATTCGCTGCAGCTTTGGCGGGCCGACGGGGAATTACGACGTCACGGTCCTGCTCGGAGGCGCGGCCGCCGGGACCACCATCGCGCAAGCGGAACAAGGGCGGGTCATGCTGCCGACACTGATGACCGCCGCCGGCGAGACCAAGATGTTTTCCTTCACGGTGAACGTGCGCCAGCCCGAAGGCGAGCCCGTCGAGATGCGACCGAGCAACGGCACGCCGGGCCTCGACGTGTATTTTTCGGGCGCCGCTCCCCTGTTGAAGGGAATCGGGTACACCCCGGCGAAGAAGCCGTTCATGATCTACATCGCGGGCGACTCCACGACCTGTGACCAGCCGGCCGGGTTGGGCGGGTGGGGCCAATCACTACCGCAGTTCTTCGATTACCCGGTCTCGGTCGCCAACTACGCCGACTCGGGTGAGAGCTCGGGCAGCTTCCTCGGGAACGGGAAGCTCTTCGGGGCCATCAAGGCCGCGGTCAAGCCGGGCGACTGGGTGTTCGCGTGTTTTGGCCACAACGACAAGACGACATCCGAGCAGGCCTTTCACGACAACATGACCTCCTACGTGACTCAGACCCGGGCCCTCGGCGGATTTCCGCTGCTGCTGTCACCGATATCGCGGGCTCAGTTCAACGGCAACACGATCGGTCCGCAACACATCAACTCGCTGGGCGTGAACCTGCCGATGGTCGTGAAGCAAGTGGCCATGGAGACCGGTGCTCCCTTCATCGATCTGACCGCCCTGACCACAACCTGGCTCAACGGTGTGGGACCGACCGCCGTGCAAACTTACTTCGCCGGGCAGGTGACCCACACCACCGTCGCTGGTGCGAATGCCATCGCCGCCATCGTGCGCGACGCCATTCGCCAGCTGGGAATACCGGCGCTGACTGCCTATATGCGCTGACGCCTCCGTGCCGAAATCGTCGGCGCGCGAGCCGCGAGACCCCGACTCGCGCGAACCGAGCGAACGAACCGCGCAAACGAGGTTAGGCCGGTTTTCTTCACATGGTGCGCGCGGACAACGTAAGGCCGCCAGTGCCTGTTTCTGGGATTAACATCCCCGTCATGACCCAGCAACTGGACGGACTCGCGGGTAAGAGTGCGAACAGGGCTTCTGATCACTCCCGGCCGAGACGGGCCCGGGACTGGATCTCCCGGGCGATGCTTACCAGCATTGTCGTGGTGTTCGCGGGCGCCGGTTGTACCGGAAGTGTGGGGGGAGGCAAATCCTCACCCAAGTCTGGCGCACCGGGGCCTTCCGGCTCGGGGTCCTCGTCGGTGCCTGGCGCAACAGGCTCGCCTGGCGCAACCGGCGCTACAGGATCGTCCGGCACGGGGACAGTGTCTGCGGTGCCGGGTGCCTCCGCGACGGGCACCGGAGTCGCCGCAGGTGTCGCGGACGGCACCGCGTTCTTTCCAGGGACGACGCAGGGGTTGACCCAGACCCGTATCTGGCAGCTCACCCCCGCGCAGTACATCACGACCGTCAGTGACGCTCTCGGTGTCACGATCAGCATGCCGCGCCTGTTGCCCACGACGCGCGAGGACCACTTCTTGAACGATGCGACGGCGCTCGCGGTATCCGATGTGTCTTTCGCAAATCTGGAAGAAGATCTGCGCGCGCAATTGTTGACCCAGCAGACCGCCATCACCGCTCTCCTTCCCTGTGCCGTCGCGGCGCTGGATGCAACCTGCGCCGGAGCTTTTTTGAAGAGTGTGGGCGCGGTCGCGCAGGGGGTGGCTGTTCCGAATACCGCCGCGGCTCTCCAGGTGTTTACGGCACTTTCCCCCAAAGCGGGGGCACGCGCGGCCCTGGACGACGCGCTTCTTGCGATGCTGATGGCTCCGTCCGTCATGTTTCGGACCGAGCTCGGCCCACAGGACGCAACCTTTGGGATGACGGCTCCGGCGACTGCGACCACGGCTCCGGCGGCTGCCGCGCCCACGGCGACAACTCCCGGGGCGACCGTATCGTTGACGCCCGCGGAGCTTTCGAAGGCGTTGTCTTACTCGATAACCAATGGGCCTCCAGACGAGACCTTGCGCGGTCACGCGGCGGATGGTTCCTTGGCGAAATCCGACGTGTTCGCGGCCGACTTGAGTCGGCTGCTGGCGTCGCCCCGGGGCAAGGACGGCATAAAGAGCTTCCTCATCGATTGGGTGGGCCTGGCCAGCTACGCTGGCCTCGAGAAGGACCTGCTCGTGTTCCCGGAGTTCACGGACACCCTCAAGCAGGCCATGCTGCAGGAGACGTCAACGTTCATCGATTACATCCTCGGCCAGCGGGGAGGAAGCTTTGTCGATCTGATGACGTTCCAGCAGAGCTTCGTCGATCCCGCGGAAGCGGCCATCTACGGATTGCAAGCGACCGCGCCCGCGGGACAGCTGACGATGCTACCGGCGGGCCAGCGCATGGGACTCTTCACCCAGCCCGCGGTTCTCTCCATGATTTCCGACCCGGCCCTCTCCGGCGTGATTTACCGTGGCAAGTTCGTCCTCGATCGGCTGTTGTGTGTGCCGCTGACCCCGCCGCCAAACGTCGTCGCGGAGTTTCCGGATTTCACCGCGCTCGGGCCGAACGCCACCGTCAAACAGCGACTCGGTCTCGTGGAGAACATCGCCATGTGCGGCGGCTGCCACAAGATGCTGGATCCGCCTGGATTTGCCATGGAGCACTACGACTCGATTGGTCGTTATCGCGCCGACGAGCTGGGCGCGCCAATCGACGCCACGGGCGCGCTTGCGTTCACGCGGTTTACTCAGGCTCCTTTCACGGATGCGACGCAGATGTATACGACCTTGGCTGCGAGTCCCGACGTCCGCGCCTGCGTGTCGCGCCAGGCCTTTCGCTACGTGTTCGGGCGCGTCGAAACCGGGGCGGACGATCCGGTCCTTGTCAAGACCTACCAACAGTTCGCAACCTCAGGAGATCTGGGCGCGCTGGTTCCCCAGCTCGTTAGCTCCTCCGCGTTTGCGCTCCGAGAAAGGACCGGGCCATGAAATCCTTCAGCCGGCGTGCTTTGATCAAGGGATTCGGGGCGGCGGGAGTTCTGGCTTACCCCGTGCTTCGAGCGAGGCAGGCGAAGGCCGCCCCGATCAAACGCTTCATCACCTTCTTTTCTTCGAGTGGCGTGCGCCAAGACACCTACTTCCCGGTCGGCGGACCGGGGACCTTCGCCAGTGGAAGCTACAACGTCGATGGTCAAACTCTCGACGCGCTCAAGCCGCACCTCGCGGACATCATCATCACCAAGGGGATCCAGATCTATGGCGGCTTTGGAGGCGACGATCACGACAATGGTGCCGTTTCGCTCCTGACCGGCAACAAGGTGCGGAACTACACCCAGACGCCCTACGCGCTCGGCGAATCATTCGACCAATACCTGGGTCGTCAAATAGGAGCGACGAGCCCGGAGCCGACGTTGTTGATGGCGTCCCGCCTGCAGCGCGACCGGCCTTCGCATTTCCTCGCCTATGACCAGATGGGCAACTACAAGGACTACAACTCGGATCCGTACTCGGTCTACACGCGGTTGTTTCAGGGAGTCCTTGGTAATTGTGCCCCTGCCGCGGCCCCCACTTCGATGGCCCCGACGCAGGACCTGCTCTCGATGCGCCGTCAAAGTGTCCTCGACTCGGTGTTGGCCCAGTCCGGCGCGCTCAAGCGGGCCTACGGCCTGGGCGCTGGCGAGCTGTCAAAGCTGGAGCGGCTGGAGACGGCGATCCAGAGCATCGAGAGGCGCCTCGTTCCCGCGGTGGCCACGACCGGCACCGTGTCGGCGTCCGCCTGCCAGAGTGCCAAGACGACCTACGGAGGGGGCACGAAGGTTGCCGACACGGATCCCAACTTCCCGGCGCTGACCAAGATGAATCTCGACCTCATCGCGCTGGCGGTG
>Ga0066788_10000272_pt1 | contig 10275 bp, 10 predicted proteins | sample OrgsoiDNA2013048_FD_70943 | JGI IMG/M metagenome (GOLD analysis project Ga0066788, IMG submission 70943) | Permafrost soil microbial communities from the Arctic, to analyse light accelerated degradation of dissolved organic matter (DOM) -... | ecosystem: Environmental > Terrestrial > Soil >... | reverse complement strand
GCTCTTCACCGTTGACCGCGCCCGGCAAAAAATGGGCCGAGCGTACCCCCGTCCCACCGGCCACGCTTCAGTACGTTCCGCCGCGTGAATCGGTCAAGACCTCTGTGGCCAGGTACTAGTTCGTCTGGCGGAGGACGAAGACAGGAACAATTACCTCATAAGCTGGATCTCCTACTTCCTCGCGAGCAACGATCTCCTCGGGTACCTGCAGCGACGGCCCTTGTTGAAGGACCCGATCACGCGAATGCCATACGAAAATCAAAACACACTCTTCCTGAACCGGGCGGACTTCACGCTGTTCCGAGACTGCATCGCCGCACGAAACAAGATGAGCCTCATGGAGTACCTGGACGTGTTCGACCCTCCCAGGGAGGACGGATTGTTCACCGCGGCGGGAGCCGTCCAACAAGGCGTTGCAGCGGACGGGGCTGCGCCCCGCCGCTGAACGCCACGACGTTAGACAGCCGGAGGGATTTCCAAGTCGCGGCAGATCTTGAGGGCCAGGAAGTCTTTGACCTCGGAGTGGCGGGGCACCGTCGAGACCTTACGGTTGGCTCGATTCACGAAGACCGAATGGCGACCACCTTCGCGAAGGAGCTCACAGCCATTCGCTTGAAGGTGTCGAATGAGCTCGCGGCGCTTCAACCGGTAGCGAGCCTGAGCGGTTCACGGATGAGGTCATCGTTGCCAGCGTCCTCTCGTGCGAGGGCCCGATTCGATTCGAGAACCAACTCGACGGCCTCCTTGAGGTTCTCGCGAGCCTCGTCGAGGGTGTCTCCCTGAGTGTTGGCACCGGGGAGCTCCTCGACGTAGGCCACGTAGCCCTCGGTGACCTTCTTGTAGACAGCGGTGAACTCCAACATCTCCGAAGTATAGCCGCGTCGGCGCTGTCTAACCAGGCGTTGCAGCGGACGATCGGCATGGGGATCCTCCATTCACGAAGACCGAATGCCGGGCACCTTCGCGAGCCTCGTCGAGCGTATCTCCCTGAGTGTTGGCACCGGGGAGCTCCTCGACGCAGGTCACGTAGCCCTCCGTGCCGCTCTAAGCGGGGTTGGCTTCGATTTGGTATCGTCCTCGGGGGGCAGAGGCAGCAGGCCAAGGGCATGGAGGTGGGACCATGAAGCGCTTCGACCGGAGCTGGGGGCTGTTTTCACTGTGTGCCGCGTTTGCCGCCATCTCCGCGTGCAGTGGGGGCGGCGACCAGCAAGAAATCCCGCTCTCCGAGCTACCGCAAAGAACCGCGCAGACGGTCTGCGCCTTCAGCGTGCAGTGCGGGCAGTTCCCCGACAAGGTCACCTGCGCGTCATCCATTCAGGTCAACCTCGCCCAGTTGACCGCGGACGTCATGTCCGGAAAGGTCAACTACGACGGCAGCGCGGCCCAGGCCTGTCTGGCGGGATTGGGCGCTTCGGAGCTCGCGAGCTGCAAGCGGTCCGGGGCGTCCACGTCGCCCGAGCCTCAGGCCTGCAACGATGCTTTTCTGGGCACCGTCGCGACGGGCGGGCCCTGTTTCGTGGACGAGGAATGCGCCTCGCTCGAATGTGACAAGACCGCCTGCGCGGGCGTCACGGCCTGTTGCGCGGGCGCCTGCATGGCCCCCCTCGCGGGAGGAGTCCGTGGTCCGGTCGCGCTTGGGGCTGAATGCGTGAACCCGGCCGCGCCGTGCGGTCAGGATGCCTATTGCCTGACGTCGCCCGCGGCAGCCGGGACGGGAATCTCGCGCGGGACCTGCACCGCCAGAACGGCGGTTGGACGGCCATGCGGCTTGTCGGACCAGTGCGTGCCGGGGTCATTCTGTTTTTTCGACTCGTCGGTGGCGGGCACGCCCGGGGTCGAGGGGACCTGTCGGCTGCTCTCCGCGAGCGGTCAGCCTTGCGCGGCCGGTTCAGGAAGCTCCATGTGCGACTCGGTCACCGACTTTTGCGACCCTGTGTCCTTGAAATGTGTGGCGAGAATCACGGTGGGTGGCGGGTGTACCTCCGACGGGGATTGCGTTGGATTCGCCTTCTGTGATCCGGGGACCCAGCTGTGCGTGGCCAGGGGATCGGCCGGAAGCGCCTGTGATCCCGCTGGTGGCACGCACTGCCTCGGCTCGCTCACGTGCATCGGAGGGCAGTGCGCCCTCGCCCCCCAGACGACCTGTCCTTGAGTCAGCGGCAGGCTGGTCCGGGCAACCCATCGACCATCATCTACGGGCATTCAACAGGACGCTGACGTTGCCCGCCGCGCTGTTGGCGGTGACGACGTCGACGCGACCGTCCCCGTCGAGGTCGCCGGCCGCCACCGACAGTGGAACGGCCCCGGCGGCGTAATTGACCGCGGCCCCGAGGACCCCGCTCCCGTCGTTCTTCAGCAGGCTGAGGGTGCCCGTGCTGCTGCTGGCGACGAGCACGTCGGCGCTGCCGTCGCCGCTCAGGTCTGCCAGCGCGACCGCGACCGGGCCGACCCCGATGTGATAGCTCGCGGTGAGGAAGTCCCCGTGGCCTTGATTCAGGAGGACCACGACATTGCCGCTCCCATTGTTGACGACGATCAGGTCGAGCCGACCGTCGCGATTCAGATCCGCGGCGGCAACCGCGTCGGAATAGAACCCGACGTGGTGGTCGACGGCGGCGGTAAAACCACCCCGTCCATCGTTGAGGAGGATGCTCACGTCTCCGGTCCCGTTGTTGGCGACCGCCAGATCGAGGTTGAGATCGCCGTCGAGATCGCCGATGGCGACCGAGGACGCGATGGAGCCCGTGGGATAGCTGGTGGCGGGGCCGAAGACCCCCTTTCCCTGGTTGAGCAACACGCTGACATCTCCGCTGCCGTCATTGGCGACCGCCAGATCGGTCAGGCCGTCCCGGTTCAGATCTCCGAGCGCGACTGACGAGGGTCCTGTTCCCGCGGAATAGGCAGCCGCGTGCGCAAAGACCGCCCCCGCCTGGTTCAGCAAGACGACGACGCCGTCACCCGCGTGGTCGGCCAGCGCCAGATCGGGTCTGCCGTCACCGTTGAGGTCACCCACCGCCACGGCGATCGGCGCCATTCCAGCCGCATAGGTGGCCTCGGTCGGAAAGCCGCCCCTCCCGTCGTTCAACAAGACCCCCACATCCCCGTCACCGCTGTTGGCGACCGCCAGATCGACGGCTCCATCCCCGTTGAAGTCCCCCACCGCGACCGAGGAGGGGGCCGTCCCCGTTGGATAGGTGACCGCCCCGAACCGGCCCGCCCCTCGGTTCCAGAGGATGGCCACGTCCCCGTCCCCCGCGTTCGCCACCACCAGATCCACCGCACCATCGCCGTCCAGATCTCCATGCCCGATCGCGCTTGGTCCCTCGCCCGACGCGTAGCTGGTCGCCGTGAACGTGGCGTCCCCCCGGTTCAGCAGCAGGGTCACGTTTCCGCTGCCGTCGTTGGCGATCGCCAGATCGTTCGAGCCGTCCCCATTCAGATCCGCCGCTGTCGCCCCCAGCGGCGAGCTCCCTACCCCGCGCGTGATCGCCGGGGCAAAGATCCCGGCGCCGCGATTGATGAGAATGCCGACCCGATCGCCGGACCCGTCGGAGGTGCAAAGGTCCAGCCGGAGATCCCCGTCGAGATCACTCAACACCACCGACGACGGATGTCCAACCGTCGGATAGGCCACCGCGGCGGCGAAGGAGCCGGCACCGCGATTGAGCAGAACGCTCACATCAGCGCTGTCGCGGTTCGCGACGACCAGGTCGACGTTGAGATCCCCGTCGACGTCCCCCAGGGCGATGGCCTGGGGTGACATTCCGACCGCCAGATGAACGGCGGCCCCGAAGGTGCCGTCGCCCCGGTTGACCAGGAGACTGACGTCGCCGCTCCTCCCGCCCCCTCCCCCTGCGTTCGCGACCAGGAGGTCACTCTTGCCATCGCCCGTGACGTCACCGAGCACGACCGCCTGCGGGCCCACGCCGGACGGATACGCGACCGGGGGAGCGAAGGTTCCATCGCCGTGATTGGCGAGCACACTGACCTCCCCGCTGTCCCGGTTGGCCACGACCAGATCCGCGCGGCCGTCGCCGTCGATGTCCCCCATCGCCACCGACTGGGGTGATGGGCCCGCCGCATAGTCCACAGCCGGCGAAAAGACCCCGCCGCCCAGGTTGAGAAGCACGCTCAGCCCAGAGGTGGAGTCCGTGTTGGCCACGGCCAGATCGAGCTGACCGTCGCCGTTCAGATCCCCGACCGCGACCGAAACCGGTACCGCCGTCACGGGATAGTTGATACCCGCGGCCAGGGAGCTCGAGCTCGCTGGCGGAGTGCTGCCGGCTGTTCCCCCGCTTGCCCCGCGGTTCCCGCTGGCGCCGCCGCCTCCCGAGGCTGGCGTCGCGCCGTGCGCACCGCCGAGATCGCTGCTGCGCCGCTGCCCGCCACACCCCCCGGCCGTGGCGGTCGCCAGCACGACGGCAACGACGACCAGAGCCGCCGGAGTCAAACGGATGCTGGCCCGGTACGCCGCGCCGTTGATGATGAGCGAAAGGGGGCTCCGAGACTCGATGCTGATGTGGGGCATTGTCCGTTTCCTTCTCGCCCTTCTCGCCACAACCTACGAGGCCGGCCCTCGATCGCGGGCCACTCCACCGGCCACAACGGCCAACCGCGCAAACAACCGAGACACGAAGATGACAGAATCGACTAAGGCCGTCGACCCGCAGAGCCTAAATAGAGTCCGGTTGATACTGCGCGTGATCGCTCTCGCCCCCCCCCGGAAAAGTGACCCTTGAGTGGTCACTTTTGGTGAACACCGACTGGTCCGCCGATTTCGAAGCGTTGCGGTGAATGACAGCCCCTGAACCGATGCGCGACCTCCTCGATACGCACATCTTGCGTGGTGGCTCCGCGCCGACGACCGGCTGCCGAAGCGGACGCGTAGCTGATCGCTCGGTCGGCTGACGCGCGTATACTCGCCCCGTGGCCCTGGATCTCGCCGCCTTTCGCTCGGCCCTCGCCAGTCTCCGCAAGGCGGTGACGCGCTCGCAGGCGGAGCCCGCAGACGACGAGGTGCGCGACAGCGTGATCCAGCGCTTCGAATACACCTACGAGCTTGCCTGGAAAACGCTGAAACGCCAGATCCCCACGAATTTCGATCCGCCCCTTCCAGGCCGCCGCGGGCGATCGCCAATCGGCCGTCGGTGTCGCGGACACTAGGCGCGCGACCGGGCGTCCGTGATTGGTGATGATGAGCTCGCTGCCCCGCCAGTGCACGTCTGCCACCAACGCCAGGCAATTGGCCTTGAACTTGGTGATGGGGATCTCCCGCACGCGTCGACTTGCCTTTGACATGTCTGGACGATGACATGCAATATCTGGCTCAGGAGGGAGTGTCGGAGGTGACCGTGTTCAGCCAGCGGGATCTCTACCGCGAGGCGGCGGCACGTGGTCTCCTTGAGGATCCCGTGGTCTGGTTCGGCTACCAAAAGGCGCGAAACGAGACCTCGGACACCTACAACGCCACAAAGGCCAGAGAAGTTCATGCCCGTGCCGTCGTCTTCTGCGAAGACGCCACCAAGCTCCTGGCCGAGCTCGAGGGCCGAGGCGATGATTGATCTCGAGCCAAGCCATCTGGAGCTCGTGCGTGACCTCCTTGCCAAACATCTCGGCGAGGCGCAGGTATTCGCCTTCGGTTCGCGGGTCCGGGGTGCAGCCCGGCGATATTCGGATCTGGACCTAGTGATACGGGCGGAGGGTCCGCTCGACCTCGATCGACTGGGCGAGTTGCGGGCGGCGTTTTCGGAGAGCGATCTTCCCATCAAGGTGGACGTGGTCGATTGGGCAGGAATGGACGAGGCCTTTCGGGCGCAGATCACGGGCAATCTCGTGTCACTTTATCCGTGAGCTGGGGCGTGATTGACGCAGCCTCTACGACAGCACGCGAGCCCAGCGAGGAGCGCAGGTCGATTTTCGCACCGCCCTCTCCACCTGGTATCTTCGTCAACCGATGGGACAGTCACCTTCTTCGCTGGCGAAGCTCTCGCTCGAGATCGCGCTCGCCGAAGCGTCGGCCGGTATTTATGAAGATCCTCCCCATGGCAACCGCGGACTCCGCGTCGACGAGTACCAGGCGGGGCGGGCTGTCCTTGGCCAGGCCTGGTGTCTGAAATTCGTGCACTGGTGTTATTCGCAAGCGGGAATCAGGCTGGGTGTGCCAAATCCGCTTCCAAAACTCGTGGCCAACTCTTTTTCATCGGTCGAGGGAAACACGTGGGCAACGGACCAGGAAAAGGAGGGGGTGTACGTTGTAAAGCGCCTTCATGTGATCAACTACGAGTTCGTGCGTATCGAATCGTGAGCTCACGAGCGAGACGGGTGTTCGCGCTCCTCGGATTTGGGATGATGATCGGAGGCTGTCCGAGAGCGTTCTCGAGCACCGAATCACGCCGGGGGTCAGGTGTAACCGCAACCTCATCGCCCGGAGAGACAAGACGCGACGGCAACGGGACACGATCGGACGAGCTCATTTGTGGCGGGCGGCCGAGGTGCGAGCTTCAAAGATCCCGCTTCGCGAAGGATGGCGTGCAGGTTGTCGATATCCTCCTGCGAGTACCAGGAGACGCCGGACCTGACGTCTGCAATCCTCGAGAGTATTGGCGCCTGAAAGCAGCCGAGCCTCCTCGCCTGCTCGCCGTCGACTGCGACGAGCAGCGTTCGGCGGAGGAATCCGCAGCCGCGACCACAAGTATTGTCCGAAGCGTCTTCGTCGTGGACTACGTCGAGTTTCAGGCCAGTGACCGCTGCGAGAGGTACCAGGCTCGTCTCGATCTGAGTACGCTTGAGGTCCTGACCGAAACGCGCGGGGAGGGGACAACCGATGCTCGCGGATGTCACGCGAAGAAGCGGATGAATCGGCTCGCCCACAAGGGGGACGGGACCGGCGGCAAGCCGATCCTACGATTGCACACCGAGTGGGCCGACGTTGACGGCGTGAAGTAAACGGCGCGTCCCATTCGTCACTATCCGAAAGCTGCGTCGCCGAGTCGATGGAACCTCAGTGGCTCAGCTTGCCGGCGTCGATCACCCTGGTGCCAGCCGGCGGCGTCCAGTGGAACGTCGCGTCCGCGATTCGTGTGTTGATCTTGATGTCGGAGAACAGGAGATCGTTGGTGTTGCCCTGCGCGTCCGTGATCAGGGACTCCGTGACGTGGAACGTCCGCGGATCGACCACGAAGATCAGTGACTTGACCTGAGCCTGCGGCTGACGGGGCGATAGAGAGAGCACGTAGTCTCCGGGCCGCCCGACCCTCGGCAGCTTGTCGAACGAAATATCGAATTCGGTGGCCAGCTGACCCTTGCCGGTCAGGAACGCCAGCGCCGCCGGCAATTGCGACGAGCGGAGGTCTTGCCGGAAGGCCTGCTGATCCTCCGGTTCGTAGAGCCACAGCAGGTTCCCGTCGGCGAGGTACATCTTGGGATCCGGGGTCTGATAGTTCCAGCGCATGCGACCCGGCTTCTTGAGCAAGACCTCACCGGTCAGGGACGTCTTGCGCTTGAACGCGGCGCTGTTCAGGGTCTGGTTGAATCGCGCACGAAAATCGGCCGCACCGTCGTATCGCTTCTGAACCCGCTCCACCACCGCGGCGACATCCAGCTTCGAAGGGGGCGACGTCGAGGGAGCCGTCGGGGACTCGGCTTCGGCCTCCCTGGCCGGAGCGGCCGAGACACGGCCGCCTCCAAGAACCAGCAACAACGGAATCAGCGACACGATCATCGATTTCAAGCCCTTGAGTCTACCTGGTTCGACGCCTGGCGGCGCCCTCCTCCGTCCGGTCCTTGCGCGACAACGGGAGCCGCCGCATTCGAGGCCCCGCCCCGCGAGCAAGTGGCGGGGCCGGGCGTCAGCCAGCTTGCTGCAAGTAGTCGCCGGGGGGAGCCAGGATCTCGCGCGGCTTGGCGCCGTTGGCGGGGCCGACCACCCCGTCTCGCTCCATCTGCTCGACCATGCGAGCGGACCGGTTGTAGCCGATCTGCAGGCGACGCTGGATGTACGAGACCGAGGCCTGCCGCGTCTCGCACACGATGGCCACGGCCTGATCGTAGAGATCGTCGTGAAAGTTGTCCTGCACGCCCCCGCCCTCCTCGCCGTCCTCGTCGCGTGGTTTCAGGATGTCCATGTCGTAGACCGGCTTGGCCTGGGTCTTGAGGTGGTCGACCACCCGGTGCACCTCGTCGTCGCTGAGGAAGGCCCCGTGCAGGCGGCGCAACTTCAGACCGCGATCCGAGAACAGCATGTCGCCGTTGCCGAGCAGGGTGTCGGCGCCCGGTTGGTCCAGGATGGTGCGGGAGTCGATGCGCGACGCGACCTGAAGCGCGATCCGGCTGGGAAAGTTGGCCTTGATGAGGCCGGTGATGACATCCACCGAGGGTCGTTGCGTGGCGAGGATCAGGTGCAGCCCCGCGGCCCGAGCCTTCTGAGCGATGCGGGCCACCGAGGTCTCGACGTCCTTGGGCGCCACCATCATCAGGTCCGCGAATTCGTCGATCACGATGACGATGAACGGCAAGCGCTTGGGTTGCCCAGCGGGCTCGCCTCGACCGCCGCCGCCGGCCTCCAGGCGGGCGGCCTGCGCGGCGGCTGCTTGACCGGAGATCTCCTCGGGATCCATCTCCTGCTGGACCACGCCATCCGATGACGGGGGCGGCAGCGCCGCCGCGGCCGGCATCGCGTCGTCACCCGGATCGATCTGGATCTCCCGTTCGACCCCATCGGGGCCGGCGATCATGACCTTGAGGCGCTTCTTACCGGACGGGGAGGTCGAGGCGTGGCTCCCCGACGACGAAGGCGCCGGAGCGTGGACCGATAGCTCGGCGGTGATCTTGTTGTTGTAGCTCGTGACATCGCGGACCCCGGCGCGCGCCAGCAGCTCGTACCGCCGCTCCATCTCCTCGACCGCCCAGCGCAGCGCCAGGTTGGCCTTCTTGGGATCCGTGACCACCGGCAAGAGCAGGTGGGGGATGCCCTCGTAGATGGAGAGCTCCAGCATCTTGGGGTCGACCATGATGAAGCGGACCTCTTCGGGCGACGCGTTGTAAAGGAGGCTCACGATCATCCCGTTGACCGCCACGGATTTTCCCGACCCGGTCGTGCCGGCCACCAGCAGGTGCGGCATCTTGGCCAGATTGACGCTGACGGGTGCCCCCTTGATGTCCTTGCCGAGGGCGACCTGCAACTTCGAGGTGGCCTTCGTGAAGCATTCGTCCTCGAGGATCTCTCGGAGATAGACCATCTCCCGGGTCTTGTTCGGCACCTCGACGCCCACCACCGACTTGCCAGGAATCGGCGCCAGGATGCGGACCGCCTGAGCCTCGAGAGCCATGGCCAGGTCCTTCTCGAGGTTGGCGATCTTGCCGGTGCGAGTGCCCGGTTCGGGAGCGAACTCGAACATCGTGACCACCGGCCCCATGTGGATCTCCTTGACCTTCCCGCGGACACCGTAGTTGGCCATGGCCTGCTCCAGCCGCTCCGCCATCTCGTAAAGGCCTTGCTTGTCCGTTTCATTGCCCTGGGGCGGCAGATACTCCAGAAGATCGGTGTCGGGTAGCTGGTAGGCACCGTCCTTGAGCCTGATGAAGCTGGGTCCTTCCGTGGCGTCCGCGCCATCCCTGGTACCGTCCAGGGCGTCCTGGCGGGCCTGTTCTCGCTCCCGCATGCGCGTTCGCCAGGCCGGCTCCACGATGATCGGACCCGCGGTGGCAGCCGCGCCCGCAGCGGCTTCCTCGTCCGACACGGAAGATTCGGAGATGACGAGCGGCTCGGCGGGCTCCTCGTGATCGAACCGGGCGAGCTCATCCGGGTCGGTCGGTTGAGCGGGATCGCTCTCCTGGTCGCCACCTCGCTCGCCGTCGGCGTCATGGACCTCGAGAGGCTGCGCACCCACCGAACGCGCCTGGGCACGCGCCGATTCCGCGGTCTTCTCCACCGCGGCGACCTCGGCCAGGACCTCGGAGATCGCGGAGCTTCCCGGGCGCCGGCGGGCCAGGTCTTCGTCCCGGTCTTCGTCCAAATCCTCGTCCCGAGCTTCGGCCCGGGCTTGGCCCTGAGCGCGGGCCTGACCCACCCGCACACCATCGGTGTCCTGTCCCAGCAGCCGCCGCGGAACGCCCGCCTCGATCCGTCGCCCACGATCCCGGCGATCGCCATCGAGCTCGGCCTCGAGCCGGCGATCGTCGTCCGAATCCGCGGCGTCCAGAGCGCGGTGAGACGGCGCCTCACGCTCGGGAAACATGGCCACGACGAGGCGCCCGAGTGAACGCAACGCCATCCAG
>Ga0066788_10000270_pt1 | contig 10309 bp, 8 predicted proteins | sample OrgsoiDNA2013048_FD_70943 | JGI IMG/M metagenome (GOLD analysis project Ga0066788, IMG submission 70943) | Permafrost soil microbial communities from the Arctic, to analyse light accelerated degradation of dissolved organic matter (DOM) -... | ecosystem: Environmental > Terrestrial > Soil >... | reverse complement strand
ATTGCCCACCGGTTTAGCACCATCCATCAATGTGATTCAATTGTTTTATTGACTCAGTCTTCGGATCTGGTTTCAGAAATCAGTGAAAAATGTTGATCTTAAGGCTTTAAGCTTTCCGCTTTGCGCTTTAAGCCTAAATTGTGTTTTCAAAAAAAATAATGGATCTATCCTATATCTTGAACGAACTTGGTGAGGACCGGTCAGAATATTTTAATGCTGTCGCGCCTCCCATCATTCAAACCAGCAACTTCCGCGTAAATAAAGTAGAGGAGCTGAAAAAATTATTTGCAGATGAATATTCCGGATATCTGTATAGCAGAGGGCTGAATCCTACCGTTGATATTCTGAGAAAAAAACTGGCTGCCCTGGATCATGCGGAAGACTGCCTCGTTTTCAACAGTGGAGCGGCCGCCATTTTTGTAGCTGTACTTGCAAATGTGAGTGCTGGCGACCACATCATTTCTGTAAAAAATCCTTATAGTTGGGTAAAACGAATGTTCGATTTGATATTCTCCCGGTTCGATGTCGAAACAACATATATCGATGGAACTGAAATTGAACAATTTGAAAATGCGCTAAGGCCTAACAGCCGGTTTATTTATCTGGAAAGTCCGAATTCCTGGAGTTTTGCGATCCAGGATATAGAAAAGGTTTCCGCATTTGCAAAACAGCATCACCTGATTACACTAATGGATAACTCTTATTGTACACCCCTTTATCAGAAACCGATACCTCTTGGCATAGATATCAGTATGCAAACAGCTACTAAATATATAGGCGGACATAGTGATACGCTGGGGGGTATTCTGACCGGCAGTCACGCGATGATGAAAAAAATATTTGACTGCGAATATCTGGCCGTGGGCAGTGGTATACAACCCTTTAACGCTTGGCTACTCATAAGGGGTTTGCGTACACTGGACACTCGTTTGGCGCGGATTACAGCGACAACACTGGAAGTACTGAAATATCTAAAAGAACATCCAAGGGTTGAATCTGTATTATTTCCACTCGATGAATCATTTCACCAGTACGAGCTAGCCCGGAAACAAATGAAAAATGCCTGTGGCCTAATCAGTTTTTTTGTGAAAGCAGGCAAAAGGCAGGAGATTGTCAGGTTTTGCGAAAATCTAAAACATATAATGATGGCAGTTAGTTGGGGAGGTCATGAATCATTAATTTTGCCCCGCTGCGCCAGTATGGAAGATGCTGATTTTGATCCTGAAAATGAAGAGCACCGGATGCTGCGGATCTACATCGGACTGGAATCTGCTGATTATTTAACAGAGGATCTTGACCAATCCTTCCGTTCATCATTCTAACTCCATTTTAGGCTTTTTTTTAATTGGGAATGGGAATGGATTCTTTATTTTAGCAATATTACTGACCGCCCTTCCCAAAAATAGGAACCATTGGGCTTCCGATAAAATTGTTTCATGAGAACGACCTGCATAATAACCTTATTCCTATCCGCTCTCCTTTCTGTTTCGAAACTGGCTGCCCAGGATAAATGGGACCTTCGGCATTGCGTTGAATATGCCCTTTCAAATAATATTTCCATCAAACAGGCAGATATTGATTCACGCACATATAAGCTCTTTTATGACCAGGCGAAAGGAAACCAGTTAGGTACGGCCAATGCGGCTACTGCCCTGGGCCTGAATTTCGGCCGTTCTATTAACCAAACAACTAATATTTATACCAATACGCAGGGTTTGTCACAGTATTACAACCTACAGGCAAACATCACACTTTTTAATTGGTTTGCTTTGCGAAGGGCAGTTGAGTCTAATAAATTCAGTTATGAAGCCCAGATTGTAAATATTGATAAAATTAAAAATGATGTAACACTCAATGTGGCCGCCGCCTATCTCTCAGCCCTATTAGCGAAACAACAGGTAAGTCTGGCAAAAACTAAAATCCAGCTAACCGGACAACAGCTTGCAAATACGAGGGCCTTAGTAAATGCAGGATCTTTACCAGAACTGAATGCCGCTGAACTGGAAGTACAGTTCGCCACCGATACGGCAGCGATCATTACTGCCCAGGAAACTTATGATATCGATAAACTTCAGTTGAAGGCGATTCTGAACCTGGATGCTGCAGCTCCTTTTGACCTTGATACTCCGCCAGTCGAAACCATCCCGGTAGAACCGATTTCTTCACTTCAGCCGGATATCGTTTATGCCATTGCGGTCGGAACTTTTCCACAACAAAAAATGAATGATCTGCGAATTAGTTCGGCAGAGAAAAATGTCGAGTATAATAAAGGACGTCTGTATCCAACGCTTTCAGCGTATGGTGCATTGGGCGATAATTTTTTCAATGACCTGCGGGCCGTAAACACAGAATTTATTCCAACCCTGACACCGAATGCATATGCTTTGAATAATCCGGATAAGTATCCATTATATATTTCGCAGCCCTTTACCACATATAGTTCACAATCTTTTTTCAGTGCTTTCAAGGGTTACGGAGATCAACTGAGCAATAACTTTGGCCAGCAGGTTGGCCTTCAGTTAAACATCCCGATTTTCAATGGAAACACTGCCCGGATTAATTATAAAAAAGCGCAACTGAATGTGGCTACAGCTAAATTAACGAAGGACAATGACCTGCTAAACCTGAAACAGGGAGTTTACCAAGCTTACTACAACGCAGTAGCTTCACTTCAGAAATTCGAATCAAACAAAAAAGCGGTAGTCGTTGCAGAAAAATCGTTTGATCTGGCTACTAAGAGATACGATATTGGTATGCTGAATACCATTGATTATTTAACCAACCAGAATAATTTATTTACCGCACGTATCAATGTATTGATCGCACAGTATGATTATGTTTTTCGAATGAAAGTGCTGGAATATTATAAAGGACTGGGTATTAAATTATAAAAAAACCTTTACAACAACCTTCTATGAATAAGAAGCTCGTCTGGATTATAGTTAGCCTCGTAGCACTTATCCTCCTGCTCATTATCTTAAAAAAAACCGGAGTCATCGGGAAAGAAGATGGCATCAAAGTTTCTGTTGAAAAGGTAGGCAGGCATACCATTACTGAAACCGTTACCGCCAGCGGAAAAATATATCCTGAGGTTGAAGTCAAAATGAGTTCTGATATTTCGGGTGAGATCGTCGAACTGAATGTTGCAGAAGGAGACAGCGTTCGAAAAGGGCAGCAGCTCGCAAAGATTTATGCGGATATCTACTCCAACCAGCGAAACCAGGCTGCCGCTCAGGTAAATCAGCAACAAGCCATGGTCGAAAATTCGAACGCGCAATTGCCTGGTCTGAAAGCCAGTATGGATGCAGCACAGGCACAATATGACCGGCAGAAAACGTTGCTGACTCAAAAAGTGATTTCTCTTTCCGAGTTTGAAAATGCGACCACAACGCTCAGGACATCCCAGGCGGCTTATAATGCCGCACAGCAAAGTGTACACAGCAATATGGCGGCTGTTGCCAGTGCAAAAGCAAACCTGGCGATCCAGGCCGAAAATGTGAGCCGGACCACCATCAGTTCTCCATTAAACGGCGTAGTCTCCCTGCTTAGCGTAAAAAAAGGAGAACGTGTGGCGGGTAATCAAATGACGGCAGGCACTGAAATTATGCGTGTAGCTGATATGAGTAAGATTGAGGCAGTGGTTGATGTAGGCGAAAACGATATTACAAAAGTTCTCCTGGGCGATACGGCCATCGTTGAAGTAGATGCTTACAACGGCCGGAAATTCCGCGGTGTTGTTACCCAGATCGCAAGCAGTATTGTTGCATCAGCAAGTGCCAGTTCTTCAACATCCACCACTAACGATGTTACGAATTATAAGGTGCATATTCGTCTGGATCCATCCAGCTATAAGGATCTTATGGATAATAAAAGATCCAAAAGCCTGGTATTCCGCCCGGGCATGACGGCTAGTGCCGATATTCAGACAAAAACACACAGGGATGTGCTTTCCGTACCGATTAATGCAGTTACAACAAGGGAAAAGATTTCAGCCAAGGATGCGGCTGCCGCCAAGGACAGAAAACCGGTGGAAGATAAAATGGGAGACGTAAAAACAAATGTTTCATTTGGTGACCTGGATGAAGTGGTCTTTCTGCTACAGGCCGATAAATCGGTTAAACAGGTGTCTGTGAAAACAGATATTCAGGACATCAATTATATTGAGATTGTAAACGGCCTGAGCCTTGGAGATGAAGTGGTTACCGGTCCTTATGGAACCGTAAGTAAAATCCTGAACAATGGCACCAAAGTAATGGTGGTAGACAAAGAAAAGCTGTTCGAAACGAAGAAATGATCCGGCTCTTTATTCACTAAAATGCAGGATTTAATGCGATTTGGAATCATTGGAAGTGGAAGCTGGGGAACGGCTCTTGTCAAAATCCTGACGGACAATCACCTAAAGGTCAATTGGTGGATACGAAGCACAGTTATCATTGATCATCTCAAAAAAAAGAATCATAATCCTCAATACCTGAGCTCGGTTTATTTTGATTTAAGCCTGCTCAGACTGACCAACGATCTCAAAGAACTGATACGGGATACCGACTGCCTGGTAATTGCCGTTCCTTCAGCCTATATCGAACAGATCTTTGATGGATTGCCTCCGGAAATTTTTGATGGAAAACAAATTCTATCGGCTGTTAAAGGAATTCTTCCGGGGAAAAATCTTTTGCTGAATGATTACCTCAGTCAGCAGTTTCAATTCAGATCCGAAATGTATTTTACGGTTATGGGTCCCTGTCATGCCGAAGAGATCGCAGCCGAAAAATTATCTTATCTAACTTTCTCCGGAAATTCTGTTACCGCAGTGGAGAAAATTGCGTCTAATTTCTCGACGGACTATCTGAACACCATAACGAACAATGATATTTATGGAGTTCAGTATGCAGCCGTCCTGAAAAATATTTATGCGTTAGGCGCCGGAATGGCCCATGGACTGGAATACGGGGATAATTTCCTAAGTGTTTTCATTGCCAATTGCGCAGATGAAATGGCTGGTTTTCTGTTGAAAGCGGGAATCAGTCATGTAGAAGTAGGCATCCATGACACTGTGGGATCCGTAGATGATAAAAAGAGTGCGAATTATGCTGCTTCGGTATATCTGGGGGATCTGCTGGTAACCTGTTATTCACTTTTCAGCAGGAACCGCAGGTTCGGAAATATGATCGGCAAAGGATATTCTGTAAATGCTGCAAAACTTGAACTGAATATGGTTGCCGAGGGTTATAATGCCAGTCAGTGTCTTTACCTGCTCAACCAGCATTTCAAGGCGGATATGCCGATAGCAGATATGATCTATAGGATTCTCTGGCAAAATGTTAATGTGAAGGAAGGGTTTAAACGTTTAGAGCGCTTGTTGGTCTGAGGTTAGACAAGTATGGAAGAATGGAAGTATGGAGGTGTGGAAGTATAAGAAGAATGCGTTAGGCGTTACGCTTTAAGCGTTCCGCGTATTGGTATGGTTTTTTAAATATAAGTTTTATGACACCGCTTTCTTATCAGGGTTTTGGATTCACAGCCATCTTGCTGATGGTGGCGATCCTTTCAGCAGGCCACCTGCTGAAGCACCTGAAGGAAAGGTTTGCCAAACATCAGGAGGATAATAAAGCCCAACGCTCAAAACTTAACGCGTAACGTTGCCGTTAATCAAAAAACAAAGACGCCGCAATACCGTCTGCGAATAATTTTCCGTTTTTCGTTAATACGAGCTTCCCGGGCCTTTTTTCCATTTGGTTCGAATGGACATAAACAGAGGCATTATTTTCAAGTAAATTACCCTTCTCTTTTCCGAAATGATGAACGACATGTTCCAGGTCCAGACCTTCCGTGGTTCGAAGGGAAGTCATGATATATTCATTCAAAAGGTCTCTGGGTAAAAGTTTTTCCGATTCAAAACAGAGCTCACCTGATATAAGGGATTTGATGTAAAGGGCATTATTGGAAATGTTCCATTGGCGGCTGGCTCCATCAAAGGAATGGGCCGAAGGTCCAAGACCCAGGTATTTTTTTGATTGCCAGTAGGAACTGTTATGCCGGCTCCTTTTACCGGGTTTGGCAAAACTCGATATTTCATAATGTTCGAAACCGGCGGCTTCCAGTTCCCGGATACCTTGAAGAAACTGTCGGGCCTGTTTTTCGGGATCAATATCATCCATTGATTTCGTCTTGATCATTTTATACAATGCTGTTTTCGGCTCAACGGTTAAGGCATAGCAGGAGATATGGGCAGGTTCCATAATAATAATCTTCTCCAGGTTTTCCTTCCATTTTTCATCTGTGAGACCGGGTGAGCCATAAATCAGGTCCAGACTGAAATTATCGAACCCTGCATTCTTCACCAATTCTACCGCCCGTAAGGCCTGATCGCCGTTATGTGCCCGGTTCATCCAAACCAGGTCTTCTGTAAAAAAAGACTGTATCCCGATGCTCAGGCGGTTAATACCTGATTTTTTCCAATCCTGCAAAAGGCCTGGATCCATGTCATCCGGATTTGCTTCCAGTGTAATCTCAGGATTGGAGTCAATCGTGAAATGGCGTGAAATGGAATCCAGTATCTGTTGAAGGGCGGAGTAAGTAAGCAATGAAGGAGTGCCGCCTCCAAAATAAATTGTTTCAACTCTTTCACCTTGAAGATAAGGACGTCGCAATTCGGTTTCTTTCAATAAAGCGGCAGTAAAATCGTTTTGCAAGCCAAGGTTAGTGGAGAAATGAAAATTGCAATAGGTGCAGGCCTGTTTGCAAAATGGAACATGAATATAGATGCCTGCCATTGATTGGCTAATTTTATGGAATTATGAAAGCGATTTGAGCGAATGGCAAAATTAAGATTATATGTCTTCATCCCTCTTTTGTTGCTTGCGTCCATCCGGCCGGCTCTTGGCCAGTATGCCTTACACGTAAGGATTAGTTCCCCTGATTCCATACTGAGAGTAAGTTCACTTGGCATTCCCAATTCCTTTAAAGACCGGGCACTTTGTGCCGAATATATTTACAAACTCACGGATATATTACGGAACAGGGGATTCACTGCCGCATCCATTGATAGTGTGCATATGGATTCTGCTTCTGCCTTTCTGCAATTATATATCGGAGAAAAATTTATCTGGTCGATGATCCGCACCAGGCAGGCAGATGCCGCGCTGCTGGAAGAAGCCGGTTGGACTTCGAAAAAAATAATTGGTAAACCTGCAACACCTGAACAGTTTCAATCCGAAGAATTCATCTTACTCGACTGGCTTGAAAATAACGGGTATCCTTTTGCTAAAATTTCTCTGGATTCCGTGCAGATCGACCAGGGAGCGATCAAAGCGGTACTCAATGTTGAGAAAGGACCGCTGTATAAAATCGACAGCATCCGCATCAATGGTTCTGCAAAAATTTCTGTTGATTTTATGGAAAGATACCTGGGCATTCCGGAAGGGAGTATTTACAGAAAGGATCGTTTGTTATCCATTACCCGACGCATCCTTGAATTACCCTTTGTGCAGGAAGAGAGACCATGGAATGTAAATATGCTGGGCACGGGATCTATTTTAAATTTATATCTGAAACCAAAAAAGAGCAGCCAGATCGACGCATTGATTGGATTCATGCCAAGCACGGACGCACTGGGAAATTCAAAACTATTAGTGACCGGTCAGGCAACTATTGTGTTGAGAAATCCTTTCGGGAATGGAGAAAGCCTGGGGCTTGACTGGCAGCAGCTGCAACAGGCATCACCCCGGCTGAATGTGAATTTTCAACAACCCTACTTATTTCATTCCCCCTATGGTGTTAACCTCGCTTTTTCTTTATACAAAAAAGATTCTTCCTATGTCAATACCGACGGCCTCCTGGGTATACAATTTAATGCCTCTATGAATCGTAAGGCATCTGTATTTATTCAGACAACCGGATGTACTGTGCTCACGATTGATACTGCACAGATCATCACTACACGGAAATTACCCGAAGTGGCGGATGTAAGTTCGCTGAGCCTGGGAGCTACTTATGAATTCAACAATACCAATTACCGATTCAATGCCGTACGGGGGAATGAAATTTATTTTATCGGATCGGCGGGAACCAAACGATTAAAAAAGAATAGTGAGATCCTGCGACTCAAAGATGAAAACGATCCGGGCTTTGATTACAGTACGCTATACGATACCGTTAAAACTTCGTCCTATCAATTCAGACTGAACCTGGCAGCTGCTCACTACTTTCAACTCGGCCATGCATCCACGATTCGTTTTGCATTAAATGCGGCCTGGTACCAGAGTCCGAAAATTTTCCGGAATGAATTATTTCAAATCGGAGGATACCGGTTGCTCCGTGGTTTTGATGAAGAAAGTATTCTCGCGTCCGAATACACTGTGACCAGTCTTGAATACCGCTTCCTGATCGGAATGAATTCATTTCTGTTTAGTTTCGTCGATGGGGGGTGGGCAAAAAATGATGTGCCCGGATATGTCAGCAATAATCTTTATTTAGGTATTGGACTCGGCCTGGCTTTTGAAACCAGGGCCGGCATATTCAATATGTCATATGCGGTTGGAAAAACAGGCAGTAATTCATTTGAATTCGGCCAGGCGAAAATTCACCTGGGTTATGTAAACTTTTTTTAGAAGATCCGCGTTGAATCACAAATCTTTGCGTTAAATGCCGAACGCTGAAAGCTGAAAGCCTAAAGCCTGGTGCAACTGTCAACCTTCAACCATTGATCCCTTGGTAAAACGAGCTCTGCTGTTTTTAATTATTTTATTCCAGATCTGCCTTCTAAGAGCGCAATCAACTGATTCAACACAGGTGGCTGATACTGTTTTGAAAAAGACTGATATACCTGCAGACAGCTCACTACGACTCTCCATTAAAGTGAGGACAGCAAAAAAAGTGGTTGACTCGATTGCTCTGTTTTCAACAGACACACTTCGCTTCAGTACAAAAAAGCCGGCAGACTTCAGCCATCTGTCAATCGAATGGATTGATATTTTAAAAACACAGCCATTTTTCAATTTACTGGGTAAACCGGTGCATGTTCGGGCAGAGAAATACGAACGGGATTCTTATGACGTAATGTTTTATCTGCTGGTCCTTATGTTATTTTATTTCGCGATCGTCAAATTGTTTTTTGGCAAATACCTGGGCAACCTGCTAACTCTGTTTTTCAGGGCATCGATGCGGCAGCAACAACTCCGGGAGCAGGTTTTACAATCTCCCTTTCCCTCTGTTTTACTCAATAATCTGTTTGTATTTTCGGGTGGTTTGTATGGGGCATTTTTGTTACGTTATTATCGTTACGGAAGCCCCGATATGTTTTGGGTGCATTTTCTGTATTGCACTGTGCTACTGGCAGTTCTGTATCTTTTGAAATTCCTGGTACTGAAGATCGTTGGATGGATCTTTAATATAAACCGAACCGTCGATACCTACTTATTTGTAGTGTTTATGACCAATAAGATCATAGGTATTTTCCTGCTTCCTTTCCTGGTGCTTATTTCGTTTTCCGGACCTCTTTTCACAGCGATTGCGATTACCCTTTCTCTTATAATGATAGGTATATTTTATGTGTACCGTTTCTTTGGGGGATATTCAACTTTGCACAAGGAAATAAAAATCAGTGGTTTACACTTTATTCTATACCTTTGCGCTTTCGAAATAGCCCCTCTGCTATTGATTTACAAAGTGTTACTTACTTATTTGGAAAAAGCTTATTAATTTTGCAAACGCATTTTTCTAATATATTATACATTGATTAAAAATAGGGATAAAAAGGATATTGCCGTGATGTCTGAGATTGTTTTAAAAAAGATTTTAATCACCCAACCCCGGCCGGAATCTGACAAGTCACCATATTTTGACCTCGCAAGGCGACACGAAGTGGAGATGGCTTTTTTGCCTTTTATCAGGCTGGAAGGCATTCCTTCCAAGGATTTCCGACGTCAGAAAGTAGAGATCGGGATTTATTCCGCTGTGATTTTCACCAGCCGTCATGCGATTGACCATTTCTTCCGTACAGCTGAGGAAATGAAAATCAGTATCTCGCAGGATACCAAGTATTTCTGCATCACCGAGGCCGTGGCATTATATCTTCAGAAATTTATTCTTTATCGGAAACGTAAAGTGTTTTATGGTGTTGATGGCACTAATAAAAGCATGCTGGATGTGGTAAATAAGCATAAGGAAAACGAGAAATTCCTGTATCCGACATCGGAGTACCAGCAGGACAATGAAATTGTGAACTGGCTCAAGAGCAATCACTGCGAATATGCGACGCCCTATATGTACCGGACCATCAGCAATGATATTCGTGAAACATTCAGTCCGGATG
>Ga0066788_10000267_pt1 | contig 10344 bp, 8 predicted proteins | sample OrgsoiDNA2013048_FD_70943 | JGI IMG/M metagenome (GOLD analysis project Ga0066788, IMG submission 70943) | Permafrost soil microbial communities from the Arctic, to analyse light accelerated degradation of dissolved organic matter (DOM) -... | ecosystem: Environmental > Terrestrial > Soil >... | reverse complement strand
GCGTACTCCCAGGCCCCGTTGTTTCCTCCCAGCTGGGAGACCGCCATGATCACCGCCAGAACCGCCAGGCCCGCAAAGGCCCCGAACTTGACCGACGGCGGGAGGGACGCCAGGCGTCGGGGCAGCTCTCGCAGTTGATTCAGCAACGGTTCCATCAAGAATTCCTTTCAAAGACCACGATCCGACCAGCATCCAGGCTCCTCGACCCCACTCCCCACTCCCGGCGCCACCAGCGGTCCGCGACCGACCCGATGTGCGCGCCTCGTCGCGCCGTTTCAAACGCTCATGCGCATGATCTCCTGATATGCCTCGACCAATTTCGTCCGAACCTTCATGGCCAGGCGCATCGAGATGTCGGCTTCTTCGAGGGACATCGACATTTCGTGAAGGTTGCCGCCGCCCATCGCGACCTTGTCGGCCTGGGCGTCCGCGTTCAGTTGCATCTGGTCGACCTTCTGCAAAGCGCCGCCCAGTGTCTCCGCGAACCCGCCGCCCGACGCGCTGCCCAGCGAGCGCTCGACCTGACTCACCTCCGGCTGGGGGTTGATGCCGACTATCGAGCGAATGGTTTCGATGCTCATCTGTGATCTCCTGGCGATGCGAGCTCACGCGTCAGCGCGCGATGTCCAGTCCGCGCTGGGCCATGCTCTTCAAGGTGTCGATGGCGGTGGCGTTCGCCTCGTAGCTGCGCGACGCCGACATCAGGTTCACGACCTCGTGCACCGGATTGACGTTGGGGAACACCACGAACCCCTCGGGATCCGCGTCCGGATGGCCGGGGCTGTACACGCGACGTCCCGGCGTCTGATCGGCGACGATCGCGGAGATCTCGGCCTTCATCGCCTGGTTGGCGGGGCTGCCCAGCTGTTGCGCATCGCCCAGCTCCGACGGAAAGCTCACCGCCTGGATGACCGGGTCGAGACGCTTGTAGGGTCCCCCCTCGGGCGTGCGGGTGGTCTCGGCGTTGGCGAGGTTGGACGTCGCCAGGTTGACCCGCGTCCGCTCGACGCCGAGCCCCGCTCCGCTGATCCGCAGCGCTGTCAGGAAGTCCAAGGCACGCCCCTTTCGACAACGCAGCAGGATCTTCCCGGCGGCCCAGGTCGCACACTTGCCATCAGCTGCCTCCGTCGGAGACGACGTAGCGCAGGATGGCCAGCTTCTTCCCGGCGGCGCGGGCGCTGGCCCCGTATTGCAAGGAGTTCTCAGCCAGACCGGCCATCGTGCGATCCAGATCGACCTGGTTGCCGTCGAGGCTGGGGCTATTGCCCACGCCGTCGCGCACCAGGGTGGTCGCCGCGAATGTGGCTCGCGAGGCCCCTGCCCCCGCAGGACCTTCTCCGTTCGGGCCGAGATGGCGCGCGTCGGTGCTCGCCAACATCTCGGTGTCCGCGGCCTGCTGCGCGGCCGCCATCGCCTGCGAGAAGTCCAGCTCCTTGGGCCGATACCCGGGTGTGTCGGAGTTGGCGATGTTCCCCGCCAACACGTTGTGCTCGACCAAGCGCACATCGAGCGATTGCTGTAGCCGCGTCAAGGTTGTGTCAAAGAGTTTCATGCCGCCCTCCTGAAAGACGATGTCTGCGAGGGTCGTGCCAGCGTCGCGGATCTGACGCGAGGTCCGGTCGGGTCGCTGTTGCCGGGCGGGCTCATGGCTGCGGGTCCTGGTTTCGCGCCACCGCCGAAGGAGGCGCGGCTGGCGGTGTGGTCGACCGAGCATCCGATGGCGTGCCGGGCGCGGTCGACCGTGCCGACGGTGTCGTGGGGAGCGCCGCTCGCGCGCCCTCCGGATCATTCCCGGGAGGCCGGCCAGCGGGCGTTTCGTTCGTCTCGATCTTGGAGGGCGCGGACGGAGTATGAGCGTCCTTGCCTGCCCGCAGCACGCTCTCGGCCTGGGCCAGGGTCGCATGGCTCTTCTTGAGCTCGATGAGCGTCGCGGCGAACGTCGCCTCCATGGCCGCGCGCACCGCTGGCGAGATCTCGTCCTCCTCCGAACGCATGGACAACGCCCGATAGACCGCCTTCCAGCGGGGCCCTCGCAGCCCTTGCTCCCTGGCCATCGAAGGAGCCGTTGCCTTGCCGTCGCCACCCGGTGCGACTCGGCCATCGCTGGCCCTGGCCCGGGACCTCGCCCGACTCTGGGCGTATTCCACGATGATCCGGGCGCGGGCCCAGCTCTGCGCGACCACGAAGGTCTCGGCGGCCAGAAGCAGATGATCTGCCAGCTGCCGTTCGGGAACCTGGGGCGCCAGGGCCGCCAGCAGGTTTCCTCCGAATGCCGGCGCCCCCAGCCGCGCGGCCACCGAGGCTGCCGCTTGCACGAGCTCGACGGCCATCGGTCCCTGGTCCCAGGACGGGATGGCCAGATAGACCTCCAGCAATTCTTCCAGATACGCCTTGTCGGTCTTCTCCCTCTGGGCCGCGGCGTCGCCGCTCGCCGCGCGTGGGTTGGCGGAGGCCGCCAGCCGCGCTGCCGGGAGCATCGTCTCTTGCATCGCCTGGAGCACGATCCGTCGGCAGATCAGCTCCCCGCCTTCTCGACAGATGCTGGCCATGCCGTGGGCGCGTTCCTGGGTCGAGATGATGTGCACCGCCGACATCAGCCGACCCATGTAAGCCTCTGCGCGCGCCGCCCGCACCTGGGACTCGGCGCGCAACGGCTCCGGCAAGCCGGTTGGATCGAAGGCCCGCAGAACCTCCTCGGTGGTGTGCAAACATTTGCCCTCCAGCTCGCAAAGGCGAGCCTCGGCAACTCGTCCAAAGTAGCCAAAGTCTCCCGTGCGCCGGTACCAGCCCCCGGCGGTGATCGGATCGCCGGTGGCCACGGCCAGATCTCCGAGGCGCACGCTCGCCATTTGACGGGCCGAGGTGTCGAGCGCCGCGCGAAATTGCTTGGCGGCTTCGAGGGTGTTGCCCTCCTTCAGCGCGCACTCGCCGCGCACGGCAGGCGATTTGCCCGGGCACCTCTGCCCGAGGCCCATGCGCCACGGATCGTAGTAATAGGAGGGCGGCGACTCGAACCCTCCCCGCCAGGGAAGGCCCCGCAATTCATTGATGTCGAGGTAGAGGTTCCTTCCCTCTTTCGTGATCTGGGCCTCGAAGCGGGCGTCCCGACACGTCATCTCGACCAGCGCACCCTTGAGGGTGACCTTCGGACACAGCACGCCCGCGTGTTTCATGATCTGGGCCGCCAAGGCGTCGGCCTGATCCTTCCGCGAAGGTATCAGGCGGACCCGGCGGGCCAGCGAGTCCATCGACAGCTCCGGGGGGGCATGCAGATGCAACAGCGGGATGCGCTCCGTCGTCGCCGACATGGTCATGCGCAGACCCTGCGGCACCTCCCGGTCTGACCCGGCTGACCCGGCCGCCTTGACGGGATTCCCCGCCAGGTCCCAGGCCCCGATCAGCGCCAGAATTGCGACGTTCCACACCACGATCTCGCAGGAGTTGCACCGCCCGTGCCGGTCTTCACGTCAGCTCTGTGGCGCCGGTGTCGCGGAGGACCGGGATGGGGGCGGGAACATCTGCTCCTCGTCGGAGATCGGTGGGCGATCGGTGGCGCGGCGCCGCAGCTTCTCGACCAGCGTCGTGCGACCCATGCCCAGCAACTTGGCCGCCTCCTTCTTGTTGCTGCCGGTCTGAACCAGCGCCGCGTTGATATAGCGGTTCTCCAGGTCGCGCAGCATGGTCGGCAAATCGATCGGGAACTGCAGGATGGGGGTGGGTGTGTTGCCGGAGTCCGTCGACCCGCGCGGGTTGGCGAGCTTGTGCTCGGCGCGCACCTGGGCGGCCATCTCGGCCAGCGATTCCAGCGACGTGATCGAGGCTCCCCCGCCCGCTTTGCCGCCGCCGCCTCCACCCTCGGCCGGGCTGGAGGTCGCCCGCTGCCGGGCCAGTTGGTCCTCCGCGACCTCGGAGGCCGAGACAGAGAGCTCCGAGATTTCCCGAGCCGACACCGACGACGACGCCAGCACCTCGGCCGCCCAACCGGACTCGACGGCCGCCCCCGCCGGACCAAACGTCGCGGTGGTCTCGAGGAGCGGAACCGAGCCTTGCGACGAATGGCCATCGAGGTTGATCCTGGGTGCTTCGGCCCCGTCCAGGTGCACGGGCCGGATACCCGGCGGAAGGTCGGACAGGCGGATCACGTCTCCCTCGGCACACACCGATACGCGTTCCACCAGATTCTCGAGCTCGCGGACGTTTCCCATCCAGGCGTAAGCCGACAGGCAATCCATGACGGCCGCCTCCACGGGCCGGGTCTCTCCCCGACGGGCCCAGAAGAACCGGAACAGCGGGGCAATATCTCCGCGGCGTTCGCGCAGCGCGGGTAGTCGAACCGGGCAAACGTGGAGGCGATAGTACAGATCGCTCCGAAACCGTCCGGCGCGAACCTCGTCGGCGAGATCGCGATTGGTGGCGGTGATGAGACGGAAGTTGGCGGACACGGATTCCGAGCTGCCGATCGGCTCGTAGGACCGCTCCTGCAGCAGTCGCAGGAGCTTGACCTGCAGCGACAGAGGCAGCTCACCGATCTCGTCGAGGAACAGGGTGCCCCCTTCGGCCATGGCCACCCGCCCCTTGCGAGAGGAGGCTGCGCCAGTGAAGGCGCCCTTCACGTATCCAAACAGCTCACTTTCGAGCAAGGTCTCGGGGATCGCGCCACAGTTGACCGGAACGAAGGAACGCGCCGCGCGTGGGCTCTGGTTGTGGATGAATCGCGCGAAGATCTCCTTGCCGGTGCCGGTCTCTCCGGTCAACAACACGGTCGCATCGCTGGCCGCCACCCGTGCGCAGGTTCGCTTGGTGTCGATGAGGGGACTCTGGGGGCCGTGAACGAGGCCGAAAGCGGCACCAGGCGTTCCCGCCCCGATCACCACTGCGGGAAGCGCCATGGGGCGGGTGCTCCTTCAAAAGTCATGATCTGGCCATCGACTCCCGCCATGATTTCTTAAGGTCCGACCGACGTTACCGTCGGTTTTGTGGCGCGCCGAGGCGGGAACCTGACGGGAGATTGGCAGTTCAGAACCAGCCCGTTCGGTCGATGGAAGTGGGGGCGCCCAATCCATGGAAGATGTCGCCCGCGTCAGGTTCGACCAATCAGCCGCCGTTTCCCAGCGAGCGGTCACGCTTCGACGTCTCACCGTGCTCGACGCAGGACGCTGGCACCCGCCGGTCGGAGGCCGACCCGGCGCCCGATTCATTGCCGTGCGTGGGCGGGGCGGCGTCGGCAAGAGCACCGTGGCCGCCAATCTGGCCATCGCGCTGGCAGGCCTCAGATCGCGCGTGGTCCTCATCGATCTCGATCTGCGCCATCCCACCCAGCACGAGCTTTTCGGCATCGCTCATCCGGTCGCGGGACTGAAGGCGCTGATGCACGATCAGATCGAGACCATGGAACAGGCGCTCACGCCCACGCCGGTTCGCAACCTTCACCTCGTGTCGGCAGAGGGATCGGTTCCCGACATGGGCTCGGCCGAGGTCGAGCAGCAACACCGTCTGCTCACGCAGATCTGGGAACTGGACGCCGACGTCGTCATCGCGGATGTCGGCACGGACGCGGGCGGCGAGCTGGTGGACATGTTCGAGATGGGCGCGATGCGGCTGGTGGTCTCGACGCCCGACCCACGTTCGATCCGGCGCGCCTATGACTTCTTCAAGGAACAGGTGTCTCGGGAGATCGAGTACGTGGCGGGCGGCACCGCGTCGGGGGCCTTGCTGGTGGCGGCCCTCAACGCCGGCGATGCCCATCCCATGCGCGAGGTGCTGGCCTCCATCAACGGGAAACCGAACATTCGTGCCGCCCTCGAGCAGGCGCTGCAAGCCTTCGCGGGGCGGCTGGTCGGCAATCGGATCCAGAGCTCCGCCGAGGGCGACCTGATGCATGCAGCCTCGCGCCTGATCAGCGACTACCTCGGGATCTCCGCGCCGGTGCTGGGGGTGGTGGAGGCCAGCCTGCAACTGGAAGAGACGCGCACCTCGGGCCGTCCCTTGCTCCTCGGTTCGGGCATCGACCACAACGTGCGCTTGTTTCACTCGATGGCCGAGCAGTTGCTGATGGACGACGGCGAGAGCGAAGCGCCTCGCTGTGTCAGCCGACCGGCTCTGTCGCCCAACCTCACGAGCTGTGCCGCCCCTCGACCGACGCAGGTCAGCGATCCCGACGGCGGCGCGCTGCCCGCTTCGCTCGGAAGCTACCTGCGTCGCCATCCGCGCCATCCCGTCGATTGGCATGCGCTCTATCGCTCCGATTCGGGCCGCGAGACGCCGGTGCGCGTCTTCGAGCTGTCGCTGTCTGGCGCGTCCATCACCGCCTTGCCCGGGCTGGACCTCGGGGATCAGGGTCACCTGGTGTTCATCCAGATCGCCGCGCAACCTCAGGTTCGGGTCACTGTCATGGATGCGCGCCGTCCCCTCGGCCGGGCCGGCCTGAAGTTCACGGGCTCCGATGCGACCTGCGCAGAGCTCGAGGCCTTGGCCCGAGCACGCGGCGGCGGCCACGACCAGGCCTCGGACCTCGGGCCTCGGACGTCCCAGGAATGAGGGACGCGTCGGTTGTGTGAAGCCCGAAGCCCGAGGCCCGAAGCCCGAGGCCCGAGGCCCGAGGCCCCTGGGAGGCCCGAAGCCTCCGAACTGAGCGGCATTGGTGTTAGGCTGGTCCGATGCGTGCGATAGGCCCGATCTCGCTGTTGGGGGCGGCGCTGATCGAGGCGCAGGCCTGCGGCAGGGGGGGGCAGTCGGTCGCCGATGGTGCCGCGGACCTCGTGCCCGTGGACGCACCCGCCATCCCGGAAGCCGCCTCCGCCCCTCTGGCGCTGGACTTCTCGGCCAGCGGTTGCGGCACGTTCGACGCGAACCTCCCGCGATGCAACGGGACGGCCCCCCTCAGCCTGACCTTCACCCCGATCGCCTCCGCCGAGGTCACCCGCTTCTTGTGGACCTTCGGCGACGACACGCCCGATTCCTCGGATCGCTCTGCCGTGCATACCTATGCGCTGCCCGGTCCCTACCGGGTCACCCTGGTCGGCCTGGTCCCCGGTCTCGGGTCACTGCAGCAAACTCACGACAAGTACGTCAACGTCGTCGAGGCCCACGCCGGGGGGTGGTGCGATGTCGACATGCAGTGCGAAGACGGCCTGGTCTGCTGGTGTGGCTCGGCCGCGCCCTGCACGCCCGTGCTCGCCCGGGGACTGTGCAGCCGATCCTGTGACCCCAGCACAGGCGCCGGGGCCTCCTGCCCCTCGGGGACGGCCTGCGCCGATCTGTCGGTGCAGATCTCGCCAGCCTCGCCTCCTCCCATGACTCCGACGACCAACACCAGCTGGCGCCGTCCCGTGTGTCTCCCCTCTTGCGTCGATGATAGCTCCTGCACGGGAGGTCTTGGTTGCCGCGATCTTCCGAACGGGGACCCCATCACCGGCTGGACCCGGGCGTGCTTCGCGGGATATCCGCTGCCGATTGGCAGTCCCTGTCGGGATGCCACCGGGAAGCTGGTGGACGCCGATTGCGCGGGCAGGTTGTGTGCGGATCTGGGGGCTCATGGTCGCTGCTCCGCGGATTGCAGCGGCACGGTCTGTCCCAACGGCGCAGGCTGCGCCCAGCTGGGCGATGGGCGATATCTGTGCCTGTCCCGCTGCGCCGGCGCCGAATCGGGCCTGGATGGTGGCCCTTCCGACACCGCCTGCGACGACGATCCCCTGCTCGCCTGTGAGCTCCCGGGATCCCCTGGACCCCTGGGGTTCACGGTGCCGGGAGCATCCCCCACCACGAAATACTGCGCCCCGAAACGCTGCGCGAGAGCCTCCGACTGCGCGCCCGCCGGCACCTGCCCCTCCGGTGGAGGCAACTGCCAGAGCCTGACCGGAGCGAGCCCTCCAACTTGACCGGACGGAATCCGCTCCTATTCTTGCCACCCTCGGGGGATATCATTCAATGAACGGCCCAAGAACCTGGAAGGAAGCACTCGGCCCCGAGGTCCCCGAGGCGTGGGGACGCGAGATCGACATTTTCGAGACCCAGCTCGAGCTCCGCAAGAAGGGAAAGATCGAGGAGAAGCTGTTCGCGGAGACGCGGCTGCGACGCGGGGTCTACGGACAGCGCTACGACAATGGCCAGCGCCACGACGGCGAGACCACCCAGACGCTGGTGTTCCCCTCGGCGGAGATCACCAAGGGCCCCATGACGCTCTGGGACGCGCCCGGCATGCAGAGGATCAAGATCCCGTTCGGGGCGATGACGCCGGATCAGCTGGACGTGCTGGCGGAGCTGGCCGAGGAGTACTCAGATCGCATCCTCCACGTGACCACGCGCCAGGACATCCAGCTGCACTTCGTGCACATCGACGACACGCCCGATCTCATGAGGCGCCTGGCCGCGAGCGGCATCACCACGCGCGAGGCGTGTGGGAACTCGGTGCGCAACGTGACCGCTTGCGCCTTCGCGGGCGTGTGCCGGACCGAGGCCTTCGATGTCGCACCCTATGCCCAGGCCATGACCTTCTTCCTTCTCGGTCACGACGACACCCAGAACTTCGGCCGCAAGTTCAAGGTGGCCTTCTCGGGTTGCAAGGAGAACCCCTGCGGGCTCACCAACTTCCACGACATCGGCTGCATCGCACGCACCCGCCTGGTGGACGGCGAGAAGATCCGCGGCTTCGAGCTCTACGTGGGGGGAGGTCTGGGCTCGGTGCCTCAGTCGGCGCTCCTCTTCGATGAGTTCCTGGCCGAGGAGGAGCTCCTCCCCATGGCGCAGGCCATCAGCCGGGTGTTCGGACGCCTGGGCGAGAAGGCCAACCGCGCCAAGGCGCGACTGAAATTCCTGGTCAAGAAGCTGGGAATTGAGGAGTTCAAGCGGTTGGTGTTGCAAGAGCGCGCCACCCTGCGCCCCGATCCGCGGTGGACGGCGTTCTTGACCAACCTTCACGTCACCGATGACCGGCCCTCACGTCCAGCCGGGAAGCTGCCGGCCGGGCCCCACCCGGAGGGCTTTGATCGTTGGCGTGAGAGCAACGTGGTGTCCCAGCGCCAGGCCGGTTACGTCATGGCCGTGGTCACGCTGCCACTTGGCGATCTGACCTCCGAGCAGGGGCGCGCGCTCGGCGAGGTGGTCAGGCATTTCAGCGGGGACTCCCTGCGCACGACCGCCGATCAGAACCTGGTGTTGCGCTGGATCAGTGAATCCGATCTTCCCCGGCTTTACACGGCCCTCAAGAACATCGATCTGGCCGCGCCCGGCGCCGGGACCATCACCGATATCACGGCCTGCCCGGGGACCGACACCTGCAAGCTCGGAATATCGTCGTCGCGGGCGCTGGCCGCCGAGCTGGGACGCCAGCTGGCGCTGTCGGGCCTGGCCGAGGATCCGAATGCGCGCGGGTTGCACATCAAGGCCAGTGGTTGCTTCAACGCCTGCGGACAGCACCACGTCGCGGACATCGGATTCCTGGGGGTCAGCCGCAACGTCAACGGACACCGGGTGCCTCACTTCCAGCTGGTGGTGGGAGGTCAGTGGACCAACAACGCCGGCTCGTATGGTCTGGCCATCGGGGCCGTGCCATCGAAGCGTGTTCCCGAGATCGTCAATCGACTGACCGCCAGGTACGCGGCCGAGCGTCAGAGCCAGGAGGGCTTCGCGGCCTTCGTCAACCGCGTGGGGAAGAAGAGCATCCGGGCCCTGGTCGAGGAGATGCAAGCGCTGCCCAGCTACGAGCAGGACCGAAGCTTCTATTCGGACTGGGGTGATCCCCGTGAGTACACCATCGACGACATGGGGGTGGGTGAATGCGCCGGCGAGGTGGTGCCGGTGGTGGAGATGGGTCTGGCGGCCAGCGAGCGCGAGATCTTCGAGGCCCAGGTGCTGCTCGACGAGGGAAATCCGAAGGGCGCGGTGCAGCGGGCCTACAGCGCCATGCTGGAGGCCGCCCGATCCCTGACCCGCGAGAAGAGCCCCAATCTCGGCAACGATCCCGATGAGGTCGTGGGTGAGTTCCGCAAGCTCTTCTTCGACACGCAGCTCTTCTTCGATCCCTACGCGGGCGGCAAGTTTGCGCAGTACCTGTTCCGGGCTCACGAAGAGCACCAGAACGCCGAGGGCCCGGAGGCGGCGCACCAGCTGATAGAGGAGGCGACCCTGTTCGTGGACGCCGCCCACCAGGTCTACGCGCGCCTGGGAGCCTCCCTGGGAGCCCCGGCCGGCGCCATGCTCGGCGGGGGCCGCGGACGCGGCGGTAACAGTCCCAGCGACGGTAACAGTCCCAGCGACGGTAACAGCCCGAGCGGCGGTGACAGCCCGAGCGGCGGTAATAGCGGTGGATAGGAGCGGCCCCATGGACGCAGACAAGCTCCAGGTCAA
>Ga0066788_10000266_pt1 | contig 10361 bp, 10 predicted proteins | sample OrgsoiDNA2013048_FD_70943 | JGI IMG/M metagenome (GOLD analysis project Ga0066788, IMG submission 70943) | Permafrost soil microbial communities from the Arctic, to analyse light accelerated degradation of dissolved organic matter (DOM) -... | ecosystem: Environmental > Terrestrial > Soil >... | reverse complement strand
TCCCAAGAGCGCAGCGCCGCGCCCCTCTCCCGGCGGCTACGCCGCCGACCTCTCCCCGCAAGCGGGGCGAGGTGAATCAGAAACTGCCGGAGTCAAGTGATCGATTCTCTTCACACTTTCGAGGGATCCGTCAGGGGTTAGGGAGAACGCGCATCGACGGCCCTCTCCCTGGCTGCATCGTGCTCTCCCACAAGCGGCGCGAGCGGCAGAGGGAACTTGTTGGTGTCACCTCGTGCCGAACCGAGCCTTGGCAACATGAATCTGGCGCGGATTCCTAGCGGAGGATTCATCATGGAGTTCGAATATCAAGAGATGTTGCCGCTCGGGCCCGACGAGACCGGCTACCGGCTGCTCTCGCGGGACGGGATCTCCACGTTTGAGGCGCGCGGGAACACGTTCCTGTCGGTCGAGCCGGCCGCCCTCACGCTGCTGGCCCGCGAGGCCATGCGCGACATCGCGCATCTCCTGCGGCCGGGTCACCTGGCGCAACTGGCGCGCATCCTCGATGATTCCGAGGCCTCGCCCAACGATCGCTTCGTGGCGCTGGAGCTCCTGAAGAACGCCAACATCGCGGCGGCCGGCATCTTGCCGTCGTGCCAGGACACCGGCACGGCCATCGTCATGGGGAAGAAGGGACAGCTGGTCTTCACGGGCGGCGGCGACGAGGAGGCCATCGCCCGCGGCATCTTCGAGACCTATGCCACGTCGAACCTGCGCTACTCGCAGCTGGCGCCCCTCGACACCTACCGGGAGGTCAACACCGGCACCAACCTGCCGGCCCAGATCGAGATCTATGCCACCGACGGCGCCGCCTACAAGTTCCTGTTCATGGCCAAGGGCGGCGGCTCCGCCAACAAGAGCTATCTCTACCAGGAGACCAAGGCGCTGCTGAACCCGAGCAGCCTGATGGCCTTTCTCGACGCCAAGCTCCGCTCGCTGGGGACGGCCGCCTGTCCGCCCTACCACCTCGCCATCGTCATCGGCGGCACCTCGGCGGAGCACACGCTCAAGGTCGCCAAGCTGGCCTCGGCGCGCTATCTCGATGGCCTGCCCTCCGAGGGAAACCGGCTGGGCCGCGGAATCCGGGACCGGGAGCTGGAGGCCCAGGTGCTGGAGCTGGCCCAGAAGACCGGCATCGGGGCGCAGTTTGGCGGGAAATATTTTTGTCACGACGTGCGCGTGATCCGGCTGCCACGCCACGGCGCCTCCTGCCCGGTGGGCATAGCCGTCTCGTGCTCGGCCGATCGCCAGGCGCTCGGCAAGATCACGCGCGACGGTATCTTCCTGGAAGAGCTGGAGCGCGATCCCGCCCGCTACCTGCCCGATCCCGCGCACCAGGAGCTCGGCGGCGAGGTGGTGGCGATCGATCTGTCTTCCCCCATGGCGGAGATCCGCGCCAAGCTGTCGCGATATCCCATCCGCACCCGCCTGTCGCTGACGGGACCGCTGGTGGTGGCGCGCGACATTGCTCACGCCAAGATCAAGGAGCGCCTGGACCGCGGCGAGGGGATGCCCCAGTACCTGCGCGACTACATGGTCTACTATGCCGGCCCGGCCAAGACCCCGGCCGGGTATGCGTCGGGCTCGTTTGGGCCGACCACCGCCGGGCGAATGGATGCCTATGTGGATCTCTTTCAGTCGCAGGGTGGCAGCCTGATCATGCTGGCCAAGGGAAACCGGTCGGGCGCCGTGACCGCCGCGTGCAAGAAACACGGTGGCTTCTACCTCGGCTCGATCGGCGGCCCGGCGGCGCGGCTGGCCAAGGATTGCATCAAGCGCGTGGACATCCTCGAATACGAGGAGCTCGGGATGGAGGCGGTGTGGAAGATCGAGGTCGTGGATTTCCCGGCCTTCATCGTGGTGGACGACAAGGGAAACGATTTCTTCGCCGGCCTGACGGGTACTGGCAGTGGAGGCAGTGGCGGCGGCGGCGGACCAGCCAGGACCAAGCTGACGATAGCCCCCTGAGTTGCGGGGAGGGCATGAACGTGGAGCCAGGCGGTCCCACCAGCGGCGATGCGACCCTGGTCCGCGGCCAAGATGTCGTCTCGCCGCGCGGGGGCGTGGTGCGTGGGACGCGGCGGCCGCCGGGCTGGACGGCGCCGGGTCCAGGCCCGAGACCGCCGTCGCCCGCCGAGCGCGCGCTGCTGTGGCCGGATGCCGACGAGGATCTGTGCTGGCTGGCCGGCGACTGGCGCCTGCTGCAAAGAACCGACGGACATCGGTTCTCGCTCGACGATCTGGTGACGGCACATTTTGCATTTCATTGCGTCGGGGGAGCGGAAGCCCGCCCTCGCCCTCCCGGGCGCATCCTCGATCTCGGGTGCGGCATCGGGACCGTGCTGCTGCTCATGGCCTGGCGCTTCCCGGGGGCCGCCGCCGTGGTGGGCGTCGAGGCGCAGGAGGTGAGCGCGGGACTCGCCCGCCGCTCCATCGCCTGGAACGGGGTCGCGGACCGCTGCCGCGTCGTCTCGGGGGATCTGCGCGACGAGGGCGTGTTGCAGGGTGAGCCGCCCTTCGATCTGATCACGGGGACCCCACCGTATTTCCCGCGTGGAACCGGGCTGGAGTCGGAGCAGATCCAGCGCGGCCCCTGCCGCTTCGAGCATCGCGGGGGAATCGAAGCCTACGCGGCGGCGGCGGCGCGACATCTGAGCGGGCCCGATGCCCTGTTCGTCGGGTGCGCCGCCGCGCCGCAAGGAGATCGCGTGGAGGCCGCGGCAGCTGCCGCCGGGCTGCGGGTGACGCGACGACGCGAGGTGATCCCTCGCGCGGGCAAGGCCCCGCTGGTAATGCTCTTCAGCGTGCAGCGTCCGAGTCCGCAGGCCGGCGAGACGATCGTGGCGGCGACGATCGTCGAGCCTCCGCTCGTGGTGAGGGATCGCGCCGGACGCCGCACCGAAGAGTTCGTGGCCCTGCGCGCCGAGATGGGCATGCCGCCCTGAGCCCGCGCTGACGTGCTTCTGACGTGCTCCCGCCGCTCGACGAGAAGCCCCGATCGGTATAAGGGAGGGCCATGAATCGAGCCATCCTGCTCTTCGGGTATCCAGGCAGTGGCAAGGGGACGCAAGGGCGCATCCTGAGCGCGCTCCCCGGGTTTCATCACGCGGCCATGGGCGATATCCTGAGGGCGCTCACGCCTGCCGACCCGCTCTTCGGCGCCATTCAGGCTCAGCTGCGTCAGGGGAACCTGGTCCCCGACGAGCTGGCAATGGAGCTCTACGGCAGTCACCTCAGGTCGCTGGCGCTGCCGCCCGACGATCTGGTGATCGTCGACGGGCTCCCACGCAACAGACGGCAGGTCGACATGCTCAATCGACTGGTGCAGGTGATCAAGATCTTCAAGCTGTCGATCTACGACGAATCGATCGTGATTGATCGGATCCGCGCCCGCGCCGTGGCGCAGAACCGCCCCGACGATGCGTCGGACGCCGTGATTCAACACCGGCTCGACGTGTATCGCGGCGAGACCGAGTCCTGCATCACGTCCTATCCGGGGACCATCTTGACTCGGATCCAGGCCAACCAGCCGGTATTCGACGTACACCTCGACATCATCAGCGCGCTCGGAAAGATGCGGCAGATTCATTTCCGTTGAGGTTGCCGACGGCGCAACAGGAAGGCGGAGGCGGCGGTGAGGCCGCCCGCCAGAGCGAATACCGCCCCATAGCCGAGAGGCTTGACCAGCAGGCCGGCCGGGAACACCGCCGAGATTCCGAGGCTCATGCAGCCGTTGGCGATCCCGAGCACGCGCGGGCGCTGGTCGGGCTTCGCGCCTCCCACCAGCAAGGCCATCAGCGCCGGATAGACCGCCCCGTGGCAGAGCCCGAAACCCAGGCCCAGCACCGCCAGATGATGGGCCCCCAGCAACCCGGTCGATGCGACCACGCCGCCGTAGAAGAACACCGCCCACGCCGCCACCGAGGCGTGTCCCAGCCGGTCGGCCATCCGCCCGCCCAGCACCCGCACCGCCAGCGCGCTGGCCGTGTAGGCGATGAAGAAGCTCCGGATGGCGCGAACCCCGTGGCCGAGCGCGAAGGGCGCGAGGAACGTGAACAACACGCTGAAGGCGAGACCTGCCAGGCCGAACACGAGGTACAGGCTCCGCCGGCCCGGGCCTGAATTGGCGTGACCAGGATGCGGCGGCCGCGACGGCGCGACGTGCCCGCCCACCTCGGTGGCACTGGCCGGCAGACGATGCGCCAGCGCCGCGGCTCCAAGCGCAGCCAGCGCCGACAGCAAGAACGCAGACCGGTACCCGAAACGGTCCGCCAGCGGCTCCCCGATCGCCGGAGCCAGGGCGTTCATGATCAGGCTGGCCGCGCCCGCCAGGCCGATGGCCTGCGCCAGCCGATGGGGCGGCGACATCTCGGCCGTGAGCGCGATGGCGGTGCTGAACATGATGGTCCACGTCACGCCCTCCGCAGCGCGCAGGGGAATTGCCATCAACCCGGGGCGAGGCACGAGCGCAAACGCCACGGCCGCCACCGCCAGCAGCAGGGTCGCCGCGCTGAGGGCCCCGCGCCGGCCCAGCGTTCCGAGAATACGGGGCAGGAAAGGGATCGTCAGGATGCAGGCCACGCCGAACCCGCCCATCACGAACCCGATGCGTGATGCTCCTTCTCCGAGGGTGGCCAGATACTTCGGGAGCAGGAAGAACATCGAGAAGGAGAACCCGTAGGCCGCCTGCATTCCCAGCAAGCCCAGAAAGGGACGTGTGAAGAGGGCGTCGTCCTCGCGGGGAGACGCCCGGCCGAACGGTGGAGGCGGCGGTGAGGACGGTGAGGGCGCACGGAACGCGGCGGTCCCTCCGGCCTCATGTTGGTCGGGATCTTCGGATGCTTTGGCGGATTCCATGTTCGCTCCGGGGCTGGCCGGCGGGAGCGAGTGGAACCACTCCACCCTCTACCCGGCGCGGCGGGAGAGGGTGACGTCTGACCGATGCTCAGCGGTCGCGCGTACCCACTCCCCTGCCGCGCTTGGCGACAAGGACGCCGACTGAACGGCGAACCGAGTGGGTGCAGAGCATCATGATCAAGCACCATATTCAGGCAGCAGCGGCGCGGTGTCAACGATCCGCTGCGACCGGTTCACCCCGAGCATGCCCAGCCTCGCCGATCCTCGTAGAATGCTCCCCGTGTCCGACCCCACCACCTCGGCGACCTCGGCGACGGCGCCCACGGCAGGATTGCCCTTGCGGGTCCGTCTCGACAAGTGGTTGTGGGCCGCGCGCTTCTTCAAGACCCGCTCGGCGGCCGCCCAGGCCGTGGACGGCGGAAAGGTCGACGTCAACGGCGAGCGCGGCAAGCGGGCACGACTGGTCCAGCTCGGCGACACCATCACGGTCCGGCGGCCTCCCTACGAGCAGCACGTCCTGGTGCGTGGCCTGTCCGACGTTCGGGGTCCCGCCCCGGTGGCCGCCACCCTCCACGAGGAGACGGCCGCCAGCAAGCAGGCCCGCGAGACCCTTGCCTTCCAGTTGAAGAACGCGCCCACGCTGTCGTTCGAGGGCGGAGGGCGCCCGACCAAACGCGACCGTCGCGACATCCAGCGCGTCCGTCAGAAGTGGTGATCCGGTGAGCCCCACGGTGCCTCCTCCCTTCTCGCCCCTCCCCGTCACCCTCGTGTCCCTGCAGCTTGGGCCCCTGTCGGTGAGGCTGCGCGAACCGTTCGTGATCGCCACCGGTCGGATGGACGTCACCCGGGCCGTCCTGGTACGCGCCACCCTGCAGGGCGAAGGCGAGCCCGGTCGTCTCGCCACCGGATTCGGCGAGGCCGCCGCGCTCCCGCCCGTGACCGACGAGGATCAACCCGATCTGCTGCGGGCGATCGCCGCCGCCGCGAGCACGCTGCCAGGAACCCGCTTGACCCGCTTCGAAGACGTGACCAGCGCCGTCGAGCGCGTTCTGCCCGCGAGCGCCGTCGCCCGCGCGGGCGTCGAAGCCGCCATCGTCGATGCCTGGGCGCGGCTGGCCGGCATCTCGCTCTGGCGTGCATGGGGGGGCCTGCCGCCCAGGCCCTCCCTGCTCACCGACATCACGCTTCCCATCTCGTCACCCGACCACATGTCCGCGCTGGCGGTACGGCACCGGGCCGCGGGCTTCTCCTGCTTCAAGGTCAAGGTGGGCCGCGACTGGCGCGCCGATCGGGCGTCCTTGCGAGCGGTGGCCGCAGCGGTGCCGGACGCGCGCTTTCGCCTGGACGCCAACGGCGGCTTCACGGCCGCGGATGCGCTCGCCTTGCTGGAGGGCGTGCTGGCCGATGGCCTGCACGTCGAGTGTTACGAGCAGCCCTGCGCCGCCGATGATCTCGAGGGCATGTCGGCGGTGACCGCGCGAGCGCCGGTTCCCGTGGTGGCCGACGAGTCCTTTCGGGGCGCGGCGGATCTCGATCGGCTGCTGGCGGCGCGCGCCGCCCACGCCGTCAACCTCAAGCTGGTCAAGCTGGGGGGGCCGTTGACCACGCTCGTCCTGGCCCGGCGCGCGCGGGCCGCGGGCCTCGGCCTGATGGCCGGCGCCATGGTGGAGACGCGGGTCGGTTTGGTGGCGATGGCGCACGTGGTTTGCGCGCTGGGCGGCGTTGACTGGATCGATCTCGACACGGCCTTCCTGCTGGCCGACGATCCGTTCCAGGGCGGCTGGACCGTGAGCGGCGCCCGCATCGATCTCACCGACGCTCCAGGTCTCGGCCTCTCCCTGCGCGAGCCATGACGACGGAGCCGCGATAGCCCATGCGCGCCGACCATCACCCGCTCAGCCTGCGCCAGCTCCAGTACCTGGTGGCGGTGGCCGACACCCGCAGCTTCCGACGAGCCGCGGAGCTGTGCCACGTCTCGCAGCCCGCCCTCAGCGCGCAGATCGCGGTGCTGGAACAATCGTTGGGGGTTCGGCTGCTCGAGCGCGACCGGCGCATGGTCCTCCCCACGGCCGCCGGCCTGGACCTCCTGGAGCGCGCCCGCCGGGTCCTCGTCGAGGCCGACGATCTGGCGGATGCCGCCAAGCGCCTCGGGGATCCCTTGAGCGGCACCTTGCGAATCGGCGTGATCCCGACCGTGTCACCCTACCTGTTGCCGGAGGTCGTGCCCACGCTGCGCCGCCGCCTGGCCCTGCTCAACATCCTGTGGATCGAGGACAAGACCGATGTCCTCGTGGAACGCCTGCAGGCCGGGACCCTCGACGCGGCCCTGCTGGCGCTGGAGGCCCGCCTCGGCGATCTCGAGCAGGAGACCATCGCGCGGGATCCTTTCGTGCTGGCGATGCCACGGGGTCATCCCTTGTCGCGCACCCGTGCGCCGGCGCGCCTCGATGATCTGAGCGGGGTCGATCTGCTCTTGCTCGAGGATGGCCACTGCCTGCGCGATCAGGCCTTGTCATTCTGCGCGCGCGGGCGCACCCGCGAGCTCGACTTCCGGGCCACCAGCTTGCCCACGCTGGTCCAGATGGTGGCGGGAGGGACCGGCGTCACCCTTCTGCCCCGCCTGTCCCTGCCGGTGGAGGCCCGCCGTTCGCAACTGGCCCTGCGGCGCTTCGCCGCCCCCGTCCCGCACCGCACCATCGGCCTGGTCTGGCGCCGCGGAACCGCGACACGCCCCGCGTTACAAGCGGTGGCGGGTGCCCTGCGCGAGGCGGCCGCCAAGGCCGAGCCGAAGTTCGAGAAGCCGATCTGAGCCGACGTCGACGACGAGACGTCGTGCCGGCACCGATCGGCGGCGCGTGAAATGCTATGTTTGCGCCTTCCTCTTTCGACCGGCCCCCCCTGCCCGCGCCCTCGCGCCCTTATTCCTCTCAGGAGCCCTCGTATGAATGCGTCCCTGCGTCGTCTCGATTCATTCCCCTTGGTGGCCGGCTGGCTCGCCTTGATCGCTCTGCCCAGCGCCTGCGCCAAGTCTCCGTCCGCGATGACCACGCCGCCGGCGACCATGGACGCCAGTGCAGATGCGGCGCCCGCCGCTCCTCCGTGTCCCGCCGACGAGGATCTCATCTCGGACTTCACGATGGACAATGGCGTGCACCCCGTGGATGGCCGCCAGGGTGGCTGGTACACCTACGGCGATCACAACGGGTTCGGCTTGCTCGATCCCATGGAAGGGATGGGGGTGAAGCCGGATCTCACGGTGGGCAATCCAACCTGCTCGAAGGAGGGCTCGCTGCATGTGACGGCCAAGAACTTCACGGACTGGGGCGCCGCCACCGGAGTCGACTTCAAGCTTCCCGTGACGCTCGATGGGGGCGGGACAGGCAAGGGGACCTATGACGCCAGCAAGTACCGGGGCATCTCGTTCTGGGCCAAGGCCGCCGCGCCGATCAAGTTTGCCTCGGTGAAGTTCACGGATCCCTACACCGAGATCCCGTCGGTCCTGGGAGACGCCATGAGCTGCCTGAGCAAGCCCATGGATCCCAAGAACTGCAGCCCCTATCTGGTGAAATTTGGCTACGGCTATACAGGTTCCAACCTCGACGCGATCATGGCCGATTATCCCAGCTACAAGGACACCAAGATCGACACGACCTGGAAGCAGTTCGTGGTCCTCTTCGCGGACACCAAGCAAGATCGCTACAACCTGGGGCAAAAGTCTCCGGGCGATCACCTCGACGTGGCTCACCTCGAGGGCATGGCCATCCAGGTCAATGCCGACTTCACCGCCGGCGCCACGATGCCCAAGGCCAACGACTTCGAGATCTGGGTCGACGACGTCGGCTTCGTGAAGTAACCGTCGCGCAGCCACCCTATTCCAGCAGCGCGCCGATGCGCCGCCATCGCACGCCCTCGCCTGGATGCGACGAGAACCATACCTGGCGCGCCAGGGCCTGGATGTCGGCCAGCGGCACGGTGCCGAAACGGCGGGAATCCACGGCCGCGTCGCGGTTGTCGCCAAGGACGAACACCTGGCCGTCAGGCACCACGAAGCTCGATTTGGGCGTGGCGACCGAGTGCCCGCTCGGCGCGCCGCCGTCCACGGGCCACAGGACGTGGTACTCACCGCGATCGCCCCGCTCGCGTCCCAGCCGCAGCCCGGGAGGCGCGGAGATCGCGGTGGAAGGCGCCGCAAGGTTGGAACCGCCGTCCTCGCTGGAGGCATCCTGGCCATTGACCCTCAGCGCGGGACCATCGAGCTCGATGCGGTCCCCCGGCAGGCCGACGACCCGCTTGATGAACACCGACGTCCGATCGTTGGGGTAGATGAACACGGCGAGCGCACCGCGCCACACCTTCACACCGCCCCGCCGACCCACGCGCTTGTCCGCCAGGATCCGATCGCCCGGGAGGATCGTCGGCATCATGCTGCCGGTCGGAACGACAAAGGTCTCGAGCAACTCCCCCCGTACGTAGGCGGTCGACGGAGCCAGCACGAGGGCGTAACCGACGGCGGCATACAGGACGTAGACGCCGGGTCGGCGCCACGATGGTGCCGCCACCCCCGAAGGTGCCGCCACCAGTGATCGCGGGGCTCGCCGGAAGGCATCGACCGCCGACCACACATAGATTCCCACGGCCGCCGCGACCCCGAACAGGGTCACGATCCACAACCCGCGAGGCGGTGCCACCAGCGCCAGGCGCGTCGCGCCGGGGACTGCCAGCGCAACGGCCAGCAGGAAGAGAGATCCGCGCACGGGATCGCCCAGGTAGAGCTGGCCCAGACCGGGCATCGCGAGCGAGCCGGCCAAGGCCAGCAGACGTCTGGGCGACCGCGGACTGACGGACATGTCGCTGTCAGCCGTGGTCATGGTGTGCCTCCGAATGCCACGCTGGCAACGAAGACGCGCGCCAGGAAGCTCGCCACGTTCAGCGCCGCGATCACCGCCGCCGCAGACGCCAGCGTCAGGGACACCCACCTTTCGGACGCACGCGAGGACGTCACGACCTCGGCGGCCACACGTGCCATCACGCGGTCCGCGAAGCCGGCTGGTACCGCGGGACCGAACGCGTTCAACGCCGCCTCGAGCAGGCTGAAGTCGGCGATCACCGACGCGCACGACGCGCACGCGGTCGTGTGCTCGCGTTGGTCGTCGCTCAAGCGCTCCCCTCGAGCGATCTTCTCCTGGACGTCGTTGCAGCGACTCATGAGATCTCCTTCTTTGTTGCGAGTGCCAGACGCAGTCGTTCGCGGGCGCGGAAGATTCGGGACTTCACGGTCCCGACCGGGCACTTCTCGAGGGCGGCCACCTCTTCCAGGCTCAGCTCCCGGATCTGCGACAGAAAGAACGTCGACCGCAGCTCCTGCGGCAGTGATCCGAGCGCGGTGTCGAGGCTCCGAATCTGCTGCGAGAGCGAGGCCGCCTCCGCGGGATCGGGCGCCGTGGTTCGAGAGATGGCCTCGGGGGCTCCGCTGAAGGCCGTCTCGTAGCGGCGATGGGCCCGTT
>Ga0066788_10000265_pt1 | contig 10390 bp, 8 predicted proteins | sample OrgsoiDNA2013048_FD_70943 | JGI IMG/M metagenome (GOLD analysis project Ga0066788, IMG submission 70943) | Permafrost soil microbial communities from the Arctic, to analyse light accelerated degradation of dissolved organic matter (DOM) -... | ecosystem: Environmental > Terrestrial > Soil >... | reverse complement strand
GCGCATGAACCACGCGCATTCTAGCCTGCTTCGGCGCTTGCTTGTGGCCACCCCCGGCTCTGGAGCGTCCTGTGGATAGACTGTGGGCGGCGGCGCGCGAGGCGAACCCTGGCGCGGGGTTGGCAGGTTCCCATTTCGTCCACAGCGGCCGGAGGTATAACCACGTCGGACGCCCGCATGGCCGAGTTTTCGCACCTTCATCTGCACACGCAGTACAGCCTGCTCGACGGCGCCATCCGCCTCGACCAGCTCTTCCCCAAGGTACTCGAGCGCGGCATGAAGTCGGTGGCCATCACGGACCACGGCAACCTGTTCGGCGCGCTCGACTTCTATCAGCGCGCCAAGGCCCACGGGGTCAAGCCCATCTTCGGCTGCGAGACGTACATCGCGCCCGACAGACTCGACAAGACCGAGCGCAAGTCCAACCACATGATCCTGCTCGCCAAGGATCAGGTCGGGTGGAAGAACCTCTCGTACCTGAACTCGATGGGCTATCTGGAGGGCTTCTACTACAACCCGCGCATCGACAAGAAGCTGCTGCGCGAGCATAGCCAGGGACTGATCGGTCTGTCGGCTTGCCTCGGTGGGGAGGTGGCGCAAACCTGCATGCGTCGGGGCTCCGAGGCAGGGGAGGCGGTGGCGCGTGAGTTCGACGACATCTTCGGCCGCGGCAACTTCTTCCTCGAGCTGCAACCGAATGGCCTCGCGGAGCAAGAGCAGGTCAATGGGCAGCTCATCGACCTCGGCCGGAAGACGGGCATCCCGCTCATCGCCACCAATGATTGCCACTATCTGAATCAGCAGGACGCCCGGGCCCACGAGATCTTGATGTGCGTGCAGCAGAAGAAGACCATCCACGACGAGAAACGCCTGCACCACCGCAACGAGGCCTACTTCGTCAAGACCCCCGCCGAGATGGACGCCTATTTTGCGCACATTCCGGAGGCCATGGAGAACGCGGCCCGCATCGGCGAGCTGTGCGACGTGACCTTCGACCTCGGACACACCCACCTGCCTCGGTTCAAGGTCCCGGACGGGTTCACCGCCAACAGCTACGTGCAGCAGCTGGCGGAGGCGGGCCTCGGCAAGCGCCTCGAGGAGGCCCACCGTCGCGGCCAGAAGATCGATGGCGACATCTATGCCGCCCGGCTGGCGCTGGAGCTGGGTGTCATCCAGAAGATGGATTTCTCCGGCTACTTTCTGATCGTCTGGGACTTCATCCGCTACGCCCGGGAGCGCCAGATCCCCGTGGGCCCAGGCCGCGGCTCGGGGGCGGGATCGCTCGTGGCCTATTGCCTGCGCATCACCGACATCGATCCGATCGCCAACAAGCTGCTCTTCGAGCGCTTCTTGAATCCCGAGCGGGTCAGCATGCCCGACTTCGACATCGACTTCTGCATGAACCGGCGCGACCAGGTGATCTCCTACGTCACCGAGAAGTACGGGAAGGACAACGTCGGTCAGATCATCACCATGCATCAGATCAAGGCCCGCAGCGGGGTGCGGGACATCGGCCGCGCCATGGGCCTGCCGTTCGCCGACACCGACAAGATCGCGAAATACGTCCCCGAGCCCATCCAGGGAAAATCGCCGCCCATCGCCGAGGCCATCGAGCAGGAGCCGCGCCTGAAGGCGCTCTACGACGAGAACCCCACCTATCGCGAGCTCCTGGATGTCGCGAAGAAGCTCGAAGGGTTGAATCGCCACGCCGGCAAGCACGCGGCCGGCATCGTCATCGCGGAGCGGCCTCTGTGGGAGTACGTGCCCTGCTTCCGTCCGGCCGGGGAGGAGGGCATCGTCACCCAGTACGACAAAGATCGCGTCGAGAAGGTGGGCCTGGTCAAGTTCGACTTCCTGGGCTTGAAGACCCTGACGGTGATCCAGACCGCGCTCGATCTCATCAATCGCGACCGGCCGGGCGCCGGGGCGGGCGCGGCGGCGGGGTCCGAGGAACCCCTCGACCTGTCGTTGATCGCCAACGACGATCCGGGCGTCTACCGGATGATCACCGATGCCGACGTGACCGGCGTGTTCCAGCTCGAGTCGAGCGGGTTTCGCGAGCTGCTGAAGAAGCTCAAGCCCGACTGCTTCGAGGATATCGTGGCGGTCGGCGCGCTCTACCGGCCCGGGCCTCTCGAGGGCGGCATGGTGGACGACTTCGTGGATCGCAAGCATGGTCGCAAGAAGGTGGAGTACGACCACCCTTCGCTGGAGCCGATCCTCAAGGACACCTACGGCGTCATCGTTTATCAGGAACAGGTCATGCAGATCTCGTCGGTCCTGGCCGGCTATTCGCTGGGCAAGGCCGACCTTCTTCGTCGCGCCATGGGCAAGAAGAAGGCCGACGTCATGGCCAAGGAGAAGGCCGGCTTCCTCGAGGGCGCGAAGCAAAAAAAGATCGATCCCAAGGTGGCCGAGCGGGTCTTCGATCTGATGGAGAAGTTCGCGGGCTACGGGTTCAACCGCAGCCATTCAGCGGCCTACGGCATGCTGACCTATCAGACCGCTTACCTCAAGCACTACCATCCGGTGGAGTTCTTCGCGGCGCTTCTGACCTGCGACAAGGACGACACCGACGCGATCGTCAAGTTCATCGCCGAGGCCAAGGGCCACGGCATCAGCGTGTTGCGCCCCGATGTCAACGAGAGCGACACCAACTTCACCGTGGTCCGGGCTGCGAACATGGTGCCCCAACCTCAGGGCGCCATCCGATTCGGGTTGGGCGCGGTCAAGGGGGTCGGGGAGGGCGCGGTCGAGGTCATCCAGGCCGCCCGCGCCGAGACTGGCCCCTTCAGGTCCCTGTTCGATTTTTGTAAGCGGGTCGACGGTCGAAAGGTCAACCGCAAGGTCATCGAGGCGCTCATCAAGTCGGGGGCCTTCGACGGGCAAGCCAAGGCGGCCGGTATCTCCCGGGCGCGGCTTTATGGAGCCCTTGGCACCGCCTCGGATCGCGCAGCCGCCGCTCAGCGAGACAAGGAGAGCGGTCAGACCAGCCTGCTCGGCTTGTTCGGCGGGGCCGGAGCCGCTGCCGGTCCGAGCACCGGGCGCGGTCAGCAGGCCAGGCCCGAGGCAAACGGGGACGAGGTTTATCCAGAGGTGGACGAATGGCTGCCCAAGGAGATGCTCGCTTATGAGAAGGAGAGCCTGGGCTTCTACATCAGCGGTCACCCTCTGGACCGGTTCGCGGGTGAGATTCGCCGGTTCACCAACGCCACCACCGCCAACTGCATGCAGAAGGGAGTGCGCGCCGAGGTCACGCTGGCGGGCGTGGTGGTGGACTTTCAGGAGCGGTCCATGAAATCCGGGAACGGCAAGTATGCCTTCTTCAAGCTGGAAGACCAGGCCGGCCAGATCGAGCTGATGGTGGGATCGAAGAAGCTGGACGACTACCGCGACATCTTGACCCGGGACGATCCCTTGCTGGTGACGGGCACCGTCGACGCCCCCTTCGGCGAGGGCGACGCCGTCCGCGAGCGCCTGCGCTTCAACGACGCGCGGCTCTTGACGGCGGTCCGCGCCGAGAAGAGCACCATGCTGGATGTCCGCCTCAACGCCGAGACCCTCACCACGGACTCGCTGATCACCTTCAAGCGCTTGATTCTCGAGCATCCGGGCTCCTGTCGGACGACGCTGAGGTTGAGGATTCCCCAGCGCAGCGAGACCGTCATCGATCTCGGGGACGATCACAAGGTGGCGCCCAACGAAGAGCTGCTGGCCCGGATCGATCAGCTGTTCGGCGAGCGCGTGGCGGTCCTGCGCTGACCGGGTGGCCACGAGCTCACCAGGGAATGCGCTCGCCGTTGGCGTGCCGGAACTCACCGGTGGTGGCCAGGGTCAGCTCGTCGATCCGGTCCGTCAAGAGGCGCGCTGCCTCCTTGGCATCGATGCTGCCGGCGTGCCCGGTCATGTCCGTGCGGACGTAACCGGGGTGCAGCGTCACCACGGCGATCTGCCTCGCCTGAAGATCGCGAGCCAGCGACATGCCCATGGCGTTCAAGGCCGCCTTGGACATGCGATAGCCGTAGTACCCCCCCGACGTGTTGTCGGCGATGGAGCCCATACGGCTCGTGATGAGCGCGATCTTCGAACCCGCCGACAAGAAGGACACGAGCGTGCGGGCCAGTCGCACGGGCGCGATGGCGTTGACGGCGATCTGTTCCTGGAGGATCTTCAGATCAAGGGACGCATCCAGGATCGAGCCGCCCTCGCGCAGGATGCCGGCGTTGAGGATCAAGACGTCGATGCGCCGCTCGCCGAGCCAGTAGGCCAGTCCCGCCACGTCCTCGTCGGAGGTCACGTCCAGGCCATCCAGGATCTCGATCCCCAGATGGTCGAGCTCGGGCGACGAGGTCCGGCAGGTCCCGATGACCTTGTCGCCGCGCGCCTTCCATAGCTGACACAAAGCCAGACCAATGCCGCGATTCGCCCCCGTGATCAGAACCGTTGCCATGGTCGTCTTTCTGTCACCCCCCGCCCGGGACGGCAACCGCCGGCGCAGCTTTCCCTTGACCAATCCGACGGCAGGCGGTAACGCAAACAACCAGAGACCAGAAACCGATGAGGTGCAGGACGTGAAGGGACGCGCTATTGGCCGCCGGGGTGGCGTGGCCCTCGTCACCTTTGCCTGTCTGCTGGGCCAGCTGTCGTCACTGGCCCACGGAGTGCTGGTTCAGCATGTGATCTGCGCCGAACACGGCGAGTCGATCCACTTGCGCTCCATGCCGGCGGGCCGGGCGGATTCGGTTCGGCAGCTCGAAGGTGGTGTGGCTCGAGCCCGTGCCGCCGTTCCGATGGCGGAGGCCGACGAGCACGATCATTGCTCGCTCGTCGCCTCCCGAAATCTGCGACCACAATCGACCGAGGACTTCACGGCCGGACCGGCCCTGGTCGGTTCCTCGGCCCTGGCCCGGCGCGAGCTCGTGGCGATCCCGATCATCCCCGCCTATCTGATCGCGCCCAAGACGTCTCCGCCCAAAGCCGTTCAGTCGTCCGCGTAGGCATCGTCGTCGTCGGCTTGGTCGTCGCCCCGTCCTCGAGCCTGGGGCCCAATGTGGGCTGGGTGCCGGGGGCCGTGTCCTGGCGCCGGTCCGTGGTGTCCTCGACCCAGGTTCTGTCGCGCGCGGCCCGGTCAGTCCGACCAGCCCATTGTCTCTTCGGGAGGTCCTCATGGTCGCATTGCTCGCCACCCCTTTCCTTGGCCTCTTCTTGCAACAACAGATCACCAGCTCGGAGCTTGAAAAGGCCATCCAGCGGGATGCTGCCGCGTCCGCGGCGGCGGCCGGCGCCCCCACAGCGCCTCCGATTCCCGAGGTCTCCAGCCCGCAATCGCCCGCCGAATCGGCCTCCACCGTCGCGGCGGATTCGCTCCAGCTCCCATCCCGCCGTCCCGGCTCCAGTCTGATGAACCCCGCCATGTCGGTCATCCTGGATGGCACCTTCGGGTACTACGGCCGCCACCGCTCAGATTTCGAGGCGGCTCGGCTCCCCGTGGCCGGCGATGATCCAAGCCTCGACCGGGAGGGGTTCGGAATGCAGGAGGTCGAGTTGGCCTTTCAGTCGGCCGTCGACCCCTATCTCGAGGGAGCGCTGTTTCTGACGATTCCCAACCTCGGCGGGCTCGAGGTGGAGGAGGGTTTTCTCGTCACGACGTCGCTTCCTTTCAACCTGCAGGTGAAAGCAGGGAGCTTCCGATCTCAGCTGGGTCGCAACAACACGCAGCACCTTCACCTGCAGAGCTTCACGCGCCGGCCCCTGTTCACGGCGTTGTTGTTCGGCCCCGACGGCTTGCGCGGACCCGGGCTCCAGGCATCGGTTCTCCTGCCCCTACCCTGGTTCACGACGTTCTACCTGGAGGCGTTCAGCCTGGGCCCGCCAGACGATCCCGCCCTCGTCACCACCTTCGGGGGCGGTGGTCGGCGTGATCCCGGCAACCTCACCTACACAGCGGTGCTCGAGCAATACTGGGACCTGACCGAGAGCGCATCGATCCTGCTTGGTCTGAATGCGGCCGCCGGACGGTTGTTCGATTGTCTGGACGTGGGGTCGCCGGCCTGTCCCGACGGTGGGGCCCGTCCCTCACGCACGCTGCTGTACGGCGGCGATCTGACCTACCGGTGGAAGCCCGCCAACATCGCGCAGACCTACGCGAGCGTGCAGTGGACGACCGAGCTCTTCCTGCGGAAGATCGCCGACGGCGGTCAGACCGAGGGCGCCGGCTACAGCGAGGCGGTGGTTCAAGTTGCGCGTCGCTGGTATCTGGGAGGGCGTTTCGATCTGGTCGGGGCGCCCGCCGGGGATGCCCTGCCGCGTCGGTACGGTTACGCGGCGTCGGCGACCTTCGCCCCCAGCGAATTCTCGCGCTTCCGCTTGTACGCCCAGGAGATAGCGGGGCCCGGCATCCCCAGCTCCACGGTGGCCTTCTTTCAAACCGAGATCTCCCTGGGCGCTCATGGAGCCCACCCTTATTGATGTTGACGTGTGCTCGCTGACCGCGGGCGCGAACGAAAGCGAGACACGAGAAAAATGCAAGCTCATCGATCTGTATATCTCCAGACCGTCGTGCTGGGCGCGGCGGTCGCAGCCGTGGCGTTCCCGGCTCGCGCCGAGGCCAGGCTGCGGGTGGTCGCATCCATCGAGACCCTGGCGGATCTGGCGCGCGAGGTGGGCGGCTCTCGCGTCGAGGTGGAGTCCTTGTCGCACGGATACCAGGACCCGCACTTCGTGCAAGCCAAGCCGTCCTTGGTCCTGACCCTCAATCGTGCCGACGTCTTGAGCTATGTCGGGCTCGAGCTCGAGGTTGGTTGGTTGCCGCCGCTGGTTCAGCAGTCGCGCAATTCCAAGATACAAACCGGCCAGGCCGGCAACATCGACTGCTCGACGGCCATCAGCGTTCAGGACATCCCGAACGTTCCCGCCGACCAGCTACGCGCGATGGGCGACGTTCACCCCATGGGAAACCCGCACTACTGGATCCCTCCCGACAGTGCCCTCGCGATCTCGCGCTTGCTGGCCCGCCGCTTCACCACCCTCGACCCCGCCGGCGGCCCCGAGTTCGAGAAGCGAGCCCGCGACTTCGAAGCGCGCCTCCAGAAGAAAGGCCTCGAGTGGGCTCGTCGGGCAGCCTCCCTGCGCGGAGTGAAGGTGGTCAGCTACCACAAGAGCTGGTCGTACGTGGCGCGGTGGTTGGGGCTGGTCGAGGCGGGTTACATCGAGCCCAAGCCAGGCATTCCTCCGACCGCCAATCACACGGCGCAACTCATCGGGCTCATGAAGCAGCAAGGCGTCAGGCTCATCATCCTCGAAAGTTTCTACCCGAGCGCGCTGGCCAACCTCATCGGGCGCGAGACGGGGGCTCGAGTGGTATCGCTCCCCTCCGACGTCGGAGCCAACCCTGCCATCCGATCGTACGTCGATCTGGTGGACGAGATCGTCACCGCGCTGACCAGTCTCGCGGCCAAATGACGCGTGTGTTTCCACCCGCGACCGCTCTCATCGACGCGCGATCTCGATCGACCGGGCCGCTATCACCCGCAGGGTGGTCGCGGATTGCACGAAGGCTGTCGCCTCGATGCCATTCCAGTCCAGGCCGTGGGGCTTGGTCAGAGTCACCGTGACGGGGGCACCGGGCGCCGTGGTGATGGGGGTCGGGTCCGCCAGCACGCGGACGACCGCCACTTCATCCAGCGTCTCGCCCCCGTTCTCACCGCGGGTGACGCTGGTGCGGGCGCTCTTCTGGGCCAGGGCCACGATCAGCGTCAACGAATTCCGGCCAGGGCCCGACGGAGCTGTGGTCAGCGGGAGGGCCTGCTGCTGCACCGACAGGCGCGCGGTGACGGTCAGCCGATCGCCCTCGATGCGGGTGGCGACCGCCTGCAGGTTGGGCGGGGAAGTCGTCTTGAGAGCAGCCGAAGCCCGCGAGATCTCGGCCAACGCCACGTCGCGCCGTGCGCCTGAAAAGTGTACGGCTCCCGCGACGATCATCTGGGGCGTGTAGGCGCCGCTGATCCCGCGATCCCCGCTCGGCTCCCGCAAGACGCCGGCCTGGACGTAGCGCCTTTGTCTCTCCGTGAAGGAGGGCGACGCAAAGGGATCCTTCCAGCCAAGGTCGTCCCAGTAGTCGACATGGAACGCGATCGGGATCACGCGCTCCCGGCCCCATCCCAGGCGTGGCAGGTCTCGAACGAAGTCCTCGGCCGCCGGACACGAGCTGCATCCCTGTGATGTGAAGAGCTCCACCAGGAGGGGACCGCCCCGGCCACTGGCGGCGGCCGCCGCCGTCGGGGCCGAGGGCGCCGCGTCTGCCGGGGTCGCGGAGGCCACCAAGGCGATGGTGCCCAGCAGGCAAGAGACTCGAACCAGGACCCGGATCTGGATGATCGACAGCATGGTGATACTCGCTGTTACGACCAAGGACGATCGATGGTTACGCTTGGCCACGGTGGAAGCTGGGTTGCCATTGACCGCCCTCCGATGTCGTCGGCCGCCCACCGCCGCCCCACCGCCGCGGGGTGTTAACTCAACCACCGGGCTGCTGCTAAGCTCCTTCCAGAAATGCCCGCCCGTACACATCGAATCGTCATCGGCGTCATGGGACCCGCCGCTTGCGATCCCCAAACTGCTGAAATCGCTCGGTTCGTTGGTAGAGGTATTGCAGAGCGGGGCGGGGTGTTGCTGTGCGGTGGCCGAACCGGAGTCATGGAAGCGGCAGCGGCCGGGGCGCGCGATGCCGCCGGCCTGACGGTCGGGATCCTGCCGGGCGCCAACGCTCGCGAAAGCGCGCCCAACCCAAACATAGACATCGCCCTGTTCACGGGACTCGGCGAGGCACGCAACTGGCTGAACGTTTGCGCTAGCGACGCGATCATCGCGATTGGCGGGGGCTTCGGGACGCTGTCCGAGATCGCGCTGGCCCTGAAGGCGCAAAAGCCGGTGGTGCTGGTCGGGTCCTGGCGCTTCGAGATCGAGGGCGTCGTGCCCAACGTTCCGCGGGCGTCCAGCGCCGCCGAGGCGGTCGGTCTGGCCTTCGCCGCCGTGGGAGAGGTGGCCAGGCGATGATCCCCATCAGCGACGACAACCCGACGCTGCGGTTCCCCATCGTCACGATCCTCTTGCTGGTGGCGCTCGGCGCCACCTGGATCTTCGCGCAGGGGGCGGGCTTCGATGGCAGGGCTCTGGCCGCCAGCGTTTGCAACTGGGGAATGGTTCCCGGGGAGATCACGGGGCGGGCCCGCGTCGGGACGGGCTTCGCTCTGGGCAATGGCATGGCCTGTCTGGTCGACGCCGATCCCCGCAACGTCTTGACCCCCCTGACCTCGATGTTCCTGCACGGGGGCTGGATGCACCTGCTTGGAAACGGCCTGTACCTCTGGATCTTCGGGAACAACGTCGAGGACAGCATGGGCCGGTTTCGGTTCATTGCCTTCTATCTGCTGTGTGGTTTGGCCGCGGCGGCCGCCCAGATTGCGATCGATCCTGCCTCGATCGCGCCGATGGTCGGCGCCTCGGGGGCCATCTCGGGGGTGCTGGGCGCTTACCTCGTGCTCTACCCGCGGGTGAGGGTCAATATCCTTATCTTCCTGTTCATCTTCATCCGGGTGATCTCCGTGCCCGCCTGGCTGATGCTGCTGTTCTGGATCGGGATGCAGTTGCTCGAAGGGTTGCCGCAACTTGGGTCGCTGGGCTCGCAGGTTTCGAGTGGCGTGGCGGTGTGGGCCCACATCGGCGGCTTCTTGAGCGGTGTCATCCTCGTGAAATTGTTTGTGAACCCGCGCCTGCTTCAGGCCCACACCGCGCTCCGGGAGCGCGCGGCGTTCATGCGACGAACGTGACGGAAGCGAGGACCGCGGCCCGCGAGCCGGTCGGTCCGCCTGGCGGTGTCATGGGGGAAGCGGGGTGCCCCTTTACCGAGCCTGAAGACGGGGTTAGGGTTCCACGTCACACTTTTTGGCCAAGCCCAAGAGCCAAATCCCGTCTCGTACAAATCCGTCTTGCTTGAAGGAGCACTTATGTCGTTGAAGAAAGTATTCGTACCTCGGGCTCTGGTTTCAGTCGGGGTCTTGCTCGTGACCGTCCATTCCGTTGGATGCAGCAGTGACAGCAACAGCGGGGGAACCGGCGGTAAGGCCGGCACCGGTGGTGTCGCCGGCACGGGCGGTGCTGGCACGAGCACAGGCGGTGCGAGCACCGGTACGGGCGGCGCGAGCACGAGCACGGGCGGCGCGTCGGCGGCCGGTACGGGGGGTGTGGGAGCTGGTGGTTCGGCCGGCACGGCCGGTGGCGCCGGGACGGCTGGTGGCGGCGGCGTGGCCGGTGGAGGTGGGACCGCGGTCGGCGGCTCGGTGGTCGGCGGCGCGGCGGGCGGCGGCGTCGCGGGGACGTCGTCGGGCGGCTC
>Ga0066788_10000261_pt1 | contig 10430 bp, 7 predicted proteins | sample OrgsoiDNA2013048_FD_70943 | JGI IMG/M metagenome (GOLD analysis project Ga0066788, IMG submission 70943) | Permafrost soil microbial communities from the Arctic, to analyse light accelerated degradation of dissolved organic matter (DOM) -... | ecosystem: Environmental > Terrestrial > Soil >... | reverse complement strand
CGCATCGATCCGGGTGGGGGCTCGCACCAACATCCAGGACGGGACGGTGATTCACGTGGCCGACGACCGACCGTGCCACGTGGGAGCGGACACGGTGGTGGGGCATCGGGCGGTGCTCCACGCCTGCCTGGTCGAGGAGGCATGCCTGATTGGGATGCAGGCCACCGTGCTCGACGGCGCGGTGATCGGGCGCGGCTCGGTGGTGGGGGCCGGCGCGCTCGTCACCCAGCGGACAGTGATACCGCCGCGCAGCCTGGTGCTGGGGGCTCCGGCCCGCGTGATCCGGTCGCTGACGGCAGCCGACGAGCAGCTCCATCGCGATCTGGCTGCCAAGTATGTTCGCCTGAAAGAGAGCTACCGGCGCGACGCCTCGACGTGACGCCTTCGAAATGATCGGGCCTCGCCTCACGGATTCCTCGGCTCGGTAGCGGGGCAGGGGTCCTTCTCTTGCCAGGTCCGTGCTACACTTCCGCGCCATGGAAATCGGCCCCCTCCGGGAACGCATGTCGAAGCTGCAGAGCCGGCTGACCGTTCTCCGGGGGCATCTTTGACATCGACGGGAAACGCCGGCGGGTAGCCGAGCTCGATCGCCTGGCCGCGGCGCCCGACTTCTGGAACAGCGCCGAGAAGGCCCAGGCCACCATGCGGGACCAGGCCCAGCTGAAGGCCACCGTCGACGACTTCGATTCACAGCTCAAGGTCCTCGAGGACGCCACCATCTTGATCGACATGGCCGAGGAGGCCCGGGACGAGGCCACCGCCACCGAGGCCGGGCAGACCCTGGATGCCGCCGAGGCGGTGATCGCGCGCATGGAGTTCGCCCGCATGCTCTCCGGGCCCTATGACCGCCAAGGGGCGTTGCTGAGCATCAACGCGGGGGCGGGTGGCACCGAATCCCAGGACTGGGCCGAGATGTTGATGCGCATGTACACGCGCTGGGCCCAGCGCAAGGGCTACCCGACAGAGATCCTCGATCTGCAACCGGGAGACGAGGCCGGCATCAAGAGCGCGACCATCAGCCTGGAAGGAGAGTGGGCCTATGGCTGGCTGCGGGCCGAGGCCGGGGTCCATCGCCTGGTGCGCATCTCACCCTTCGATTCGCAGGCCCGGCGGCACACCTCGTTCGCGAGCGTGTTCGTGTACCCCGACATCGACGAGACCATCAAGATCGAGATCGACGAGAAGGACCTGCGCATCGACGTCATGCGATCGGGCGGGGCGGGCGGGCAGCACGTCAACAAGACCGAATCGGCGGTGCGCATCACCCACCTCCCTTCGGGCATCGCGGTTCACAGCGACGCGGAGCGTTCCCAGCACAAGAACCGCTCCACCGCCATGCGGATCCTGCGCTCCAAGCTGTTCGAGGTCGAACAGAAGAAGCACGAGGAAAAGATGGGCAGCATTCACGCCCAGAAGAAGAAGATCGAGTGGGGCAGCCAGATTCGATCCTATGTGCTCGCCCCCTACCGCCTGGTGTCCGATCATCGAACCGAGATCAAGGTCAGCAACGTCGACGCGGTCCTGGACGGCGATCTCGACGCCTTCATGATCGCCCATCTGTTGCAGTTGGCAGGCGATCACACGGCCATCGGGACCAGCGCCCCCGGACAGACCGCCAAGCCGAAAGGTGAGGCATAAAACAAGATGGCCGACGAGCGTGAGCTGATCGCCGAACGTGAGAAGAAGGTGGCCGAGCTCCGGGCGCTGGGCCTGAATCCGTACGCCAATGGTTTTGCTCCCACCCACACCACTGCGCAGGTGGTGGAGCGCTTTCGGGGCGAGGTGCCGCCACCACCTCCCCCGGTGCCGGCCGCAACTACGACAGGTGTAGCAGGTACGGCAGGTACGAGTAATACGCCCGCCAAGGGCTCCCCACCGACCCTGCTGTCGGACGAGCGATTCTCCGTGGCGGGCAGGATCGTGGCCTACCGGGGATTCGGCGGCGCGGCCTTCGTCAAGATCCTGGATCGCAGCGGCGAGCTCCAGGTCTGGATCAAGAAGGACGTGGTGGGGGAAGCCGCCTTCGAGGCCTGGAAGAAGCTGGAGCGGGGCGACTTCATCGGCGCTACCGGGGGTGCTCTCTTCACCAAGACCGGCGAGCTGACCATCCTGGCCGAGCGACTGGTGGTGCTCACCAAGGCCACCCGCCCTCTGCCGGAGAAGTGGCATGGACTCTCGGACCAGGAGGCGCGTTACCGGCAACGTTACGTCGATCTGATCGTCAACCCCGAGGTGCGGGAGGTCTTCCGCAAGCGCTCCCAGATCGTGCGCCAGATCCGCCGCTTCCTGGATGACCGCGGTTTTCTGGAGGTCGAGACGCCGATGATGCACGGCACACTCGGGGGTGCAACCGCCAAGCCCTTTCGCACCCACCACAATGCGCTCGATCTGGATCTCAGCCTGCGCATCGCCCCCGAGCTCCACCTCAAGCGACTGGTGGTGGGCAGCCTGGAGCGGGTCTACGAGATCGGCCGCTCCTTTCGCAACGAGGGCCTGTCTCGCCAGCACAATCCGGAGTTCACGATCCTCGAGTTCTATCAGGCCTACGCCACCTACGAGGATCTGATGACCATGACCGAGGACCTGTTCGGTGAGCTGGCCCGCGCGGTGGCGGGCCGCCTCGACATCACCTACGGGGGACAGTCGGTCAACCTGAGGCCACCATGGCCGCGCATTCCCATGAAGGCTGCCATCGTCGAAGCCTCGCGCGCCGGCATTCTGCCACCTGGCCTCGAGCGCCCGATGCTGGATGACGAGGGCGCGCTCCTGGGCTGGATCTCGGCGGCGGGGTTGTCGAGCGGCAAGGACGAGCTGGCGGCCATGCTCCGGAGGTCCGACGCCCACGGCGAGCGCGTGGGGGCGCTCTTCGATCAGGGAGGAGAGAAGGCCTTGCCCGTCGATCGCCCCACCTTCGTGACCGAATATCCCGCCGAGATCTCGCCGCTGTCCCGGCGCAACGAGAGCGATCCGACCCGGGTCGACAGGTTCGAGCTGTTCATCGTCGGACGCGAGCACGCCAACGCCTTCTCGGAGCTCAACGATCCCGCCGATCAGCGGCAGCGGTTCCAGCGCCAGGTCGAGGCCCGGGCCAAGGGCGCCGAGGAGACCATGGACTACGACGAGGACTACTGTCGGGCTCTCGAGTACGGGCTCCCTCCCACGGCGGGCGAGGGGATCGGGATCGATCGCCTCGTCATGCTGCTCTGCGATCAGCCCTCGATCCGTGACGTGATCCTGTTTCCCCTCATGCGTCCCGAGCGAGAATGAAGGGAATCGGGCGAGGCTTCGAGTGGTTCGTCGCATGGCGCCACCTGCGCGATGCCGAGCGCAAGTCGTACCGGACCCTGCTGGTCGGGTTGACGCTGGTGGCCTTCGGAGTCGGTTGCTTCGTGGCCGAGCACTTCATCCTCGGGCTGCGGCCCCGAGGATCCTGGATGGGATCGTGGCTGGGTTCCTGGCTGGCGCGCGGGGCTCTGCTCTTCGAGAATCTGAAGCTCATCGGTGTGGTGGCCATGGTGATCGGGATCCTGGGCACGATCCTGGGCGCGCTGTTCTCGGCCTTCACGGTGTTCACGGCGTTCTCCATGTTCGGGGTGCTGCTGGGAACCGGAGCACCCATCGTGGCGCTGTCGATCATGTCGGGGTTCGAGCTGGATCTGAAGTCCAAGATCCGGGCCACCAAGGCCGACGTGGTGATCGGGCGCGCCGACGATCAGCCGTTTCGCGACTGGCAGAGCGTGCAGGCCCGCATCGCCGGCCAGCCCGGTGTGATCGAGACCATGGCCTATGTCGAGTCCGAGGTGATCATCAAGCACAGCTCCAACCCCGCCGGCATGGGGATCATCCTGCGCGGCATCGAGCCGGAGCGCGCCACGCGGGTTCTCGATCTGGGCCGGACCCTCAAGGAGGGCGGGGTCGACAACCTGTCGCATCCCGAATCAATCAAGTCGTTGGGCCGCTCGCAGCTCCCGGACCTCCCCGACGAAGAGCCAGGTGACACGGACCCTCTGCTTTCGCAGCCCTCGCCGCCTCCCTCTTCCTCGGATGACACCAGGATCGCCAAGCATGGAAGGGCACCGCTTCCGCCCGGCAGTCCACCCGCCGCGCCCAGGCAGCTACCCGGCATCCTGCTCGGTGAGGAGCTGTTTGCGCGCTCGCTGCGGGTGTACATGGGCAGCGAGGTCGACGTGGCGTGTCCTCTTTGTGGCTCCGGACCCACCGGCCCCATGCCCAAGCTCAAGTCGTTCCGGGTGGCCGGGCACTTCTATTCGGGTATGTACGAGTTCGATTCCAAGCTGGCCTACGTGGCTCTGGCGGAGGCGCAGAAGTTCCTGGGCATGCAGGGGGAGGTCACCGGGATCGAGGTGCGGACGTCGAACCCCGACCGAGCCGCCGAGACCACCTTGAGAATCGCCCGGCTGCTCGGGCCCGCCTACGAGGTCCGCTCCTGGGAGGAGCTGAACCGGTCGCTGTTCATGGCCTTGCGCCTGGAGAAGCTGGCCATGTTCATCGTGCTGACCTTCATCGCGCTGGTCGCGTCGTTCTCCATCGTTTCGAACCTGATCATGCTGGTCACGGAGAAGGGCCGCGAGGTGGCCATCCTGAAATCCATGGGTGCCACGGACGGGGGGATCCTGCGGGTGTTCTTCGCCGAGGGTCTCTACATCGGCCTGGTCGGGTTGGCGCTGGGGCTGGCGCTGGGGATCGGCAGCTGCGTGGTGATCGCACGGTTCGGGCTGCCCCTCGATCCCGACGTCTACTACATCCAGAAGCTTCCCGTGGTGATGCGGGCCGGCGAGATCACCTCGGTGGCCCTGGCGGCGCTCGGCCTCTGCTGCCTGGCCACCCTCTACCCCGCCTTCCTGGCCTCCCGCATGCGCCCGGTGGAGGGCCTGCGCTACGAATGAACGCGGGAGGGTTTGCCCTCACGCGCCCAACCGCTCGTCGTCCCGACGGCCTGCCAAAGCCACGCCTCCCGGTGCTTGGATCAGCTCAAGTCCTCGATAGCGTTGCCGGCGGCGGAGCCACGCCGGGCAACCAGTCCTAAGGTCGCGGAGTCTCAAGGTTTGTGCAGAGCCCGCGCGCGTTGACACCCGAGATGGCGAAGACTAGGTTAGCGCCCCCCATGACCATCCCCGCGCCGTCCGCAGCGCCCGCTGGCGCGCACGTCGTGGTGCGGAACCTGACCAAGGTGTTCGAGCACACAGGTCGAACGCTTCCCGTGCTGCGAGGCCTGGAGTTCGAGATTCGTCCCGGCGAGATTGTGTCGGTGGTGGGGGCGTCGGGCGCGGGAAAGTCGACGCTGCTGCACGTTCTCGGCACCATCGACGTGCCCACCTCGGGGACCATCCTGTTCGACGGGATTGACGTCACACGCATGAGCCCGGCCGCGCTGGCTGAGTTCCGCAACCGACAAATTGGGTTCGTGTTTCAGTTCCATCACCTGCTGCCAGAGTTCACGGCGCTCGAGAACGCCATGATGCCCGGACTGATCCTGCGCTTGTCGCGCGGCGAATGCGTGGCCAAGGCGCGAGCCATCCTGACGCGCCTGGGGCTCGCCGATCGGTTGAACCATCGTCCGGGGGAGCTGTCTGGTGGCGAGCAGCAGCGGGTGGCGCTGGCACGCGCGCTGCTGCTCCATCCGCGCCTCTTGCTGGCCGATGAGCCGACGGGCAACCTCGACACCAAGACCGGACGCGAGATGCACGAGCTGTTCTTCGAGCTCAACCGGGAGCTGGGCATGACCTTGCTCATCGTGACCCACAATCCCGAGCTCGCCGCCCAGACGGGGCGCCGCCTGCGCATGGTCGACGGAATTCTGGTCGAAGGGGATTCCGCGGTTTGATCGGGCTTCGCGCACTGATTCGCCATACGCGGGTCGTCTGGTTGCTGGCGCTCGGCGTTTGCGTGGTGGCCGCGCCCACGCGCGTGCGGGCGGCCGATTCGACCGATCCCGACTCCGCAAGTCATTCGGATCCGCCGGACGGCTCGGCCGGGGCTGCCCCGACGGAGACACCTTCCGCCACGTCGGCCGCCCTGACCCCGGAGTCGGCCACCGGCTCCCAGACCGCCCGCGCCGTCGATTCCGATGCTCCCGCGCCTGATGCTCCCTCGGAATCCCCAACGTCCACCGAGCCAGTGACGCCCAACCTGACCGTGGCCCGGGTCCACTTTCGCGGGAACCGCAAGGTGGAGGACGACGCCATACGAGCCGTCATCAAGACCAAGCCCGGGGGCAGCGTCAATCAAGAGACCTTGCGCGCGGACGTGCGGGCCATCTGGAAGACCGGGTTCTTCGAGGACGTGCAGGTCGAGAGCTCCGAGGTCAAGGGGGGCGGAGGCCTCGCCATCGTGTTCGTGCTCAAGGAGAAGCCCACCATCAGCAAGATCTACGTGGCGGGCAATGACGAGGTGAGCCTGAGCAAGATCAACGAGGTCCTGGATCTCAAGAAGGAGCAGGTCCTCGATCTCGCCAAGCTCAAGAAGAACATCCAGAAGATCAAGCAGCTCTACGTCGAGAAGGGCTTCTACATGGCCGAGGTGGACTACGAGCTCAAGCGCCCGAGCCCCTCGGAGGTCGAGATCTGGTTCCGCTGCCGCGAGCACGCCAAGGTCGAGGTCCGCAGGGTCAACTTCGTGGGCAACAAGGCCATCTCCGATCAAACCCTGCGCGACGTGGTGGTCACTCGAGAGGGAAACATCCTCTCGCTGTTGACCCAGTCCGGCACGTATCGCGAGGACGTGTTCCAGCGCGACCTGCTGCTCTTGCAGGCCCACTACTGGGACAACGGCTACGTTCAGGTCAAGGTGGGCACGCCGGTCCTCGAGCTGTCGCCCGACAAGCAATCCCTCTACATCACCATCACCATCGACGAGGGCCCCCAGTATCGCCTGGGCAAGATCGACATCCACGGCGATCTCCTGGAGCCCCGCGAGTTCTTCCTGGCGCGGGTCTCGGTCAAGACCGGGGAGATCTTCAATCGCTCGAGGCTCAGCGACGATCTGCAGAAGCTCACGGACTTCTACAAGGATCGCGGCTACGCCTACGTCAACGCCACGCCCTCCACCCCGGTCGACGAGAAGACCCGCACGGTGGACGTCACCTTCGACATCCAGAAGGGCGAGCTGGTCTACTTCGAACGCATCAACATCCGTGGCAACAGCAAGACCCGGGACAAGGTGATTCGCCGAGAGCTGCGGGTGGTCGAGGGCGAGCCGTACAGCCAGACCGCGCTCGACTACTCGAAGCGGCGGGTGAATGCGCTCGGGTACTTCGAGAAGGTCGACATCTCCACCCGCCGCGGGTCCAGCGACAGCCTGATGGAGGTCAACGTCGAGGTCTCGGAGCGGCCCACCGGGACCTTCCAGATCGGCGCCGGCTTCTCCTCGGTCGAAAACTTCATCGCCCAGGCCCAGATCTCGCAGAACAACTTCTTTGGACGCGGTCAGTCGTTGACTGTCCAGGCCCAGCTCTCCAGCCTGCGCCAGCTGTTTCTCCTCTCCTTTCAGGATCTGTACTTCCTCGACACCAAGTGGACCTTCGGTTTCAACCTCTTCAAGCAGGATCGCTACCTCTACTCCTTCATTCGGTCGTCTTACGGTGGCAGCCTGACCTGGGGCTACCTGCTCGGCGATGATCTGCGTCTGCTCTTGACCTACAACTGGGAGCAGGTCGGCATCTCCACCGGCTCGGGTCTGCGCGGGCTCTTCTCGGGCGGGCAGCGCGATCCCATCCCGCCCGGATCGCTCGCCAACCTGCTGCGCTCGGGGCTGACCTCCTCGGCGCGCGGGTTGTTGTCGTTTGACACCCGCAACGATCGGATGTTCCCCACCAAGGGCTGGTACAACACCCTGTCCGGCGAGGTGGCCGACAGCCTCGTGCTGTTCTCTCAGAACATCTTCACCCGCTACGAAGCGGCGCTCCGCTACTTCTATCCGATCTGGGGCCCCTTCGTGCTGCGGCTCAAGCTCGAGGGAGGGTTGATCGCCAGCCGCGACGCCCGGGGCGTCCCCATCTTCGAGCGCTACTTCGTGGGCGGCATCTATGACATTCGGGGCTTTGCGCCGCGCTCGCTGGGACCGGTCATCAAGGCGCCGAGCGAGCAGGCCCAGGACGCGCCCCTGACGGAGTTCCGGATCGGCGGCAACGCTCAGGTGCTTGGCAACGCCGAGATCGAGTTTCCCCTGTTCGACAAGGTCGGGATCCGGGGGGTGGTGTTCACCGACATGGGCAACGCCTTCAACCTCGAGGACACCTATTGTCACCCCATCGTGGTGGAGGAGTCGCGCGATCCATGCAAACGCCCGTGGGATCTGGGGGCCTATCGCGCCAGCTGGGGGTTCGGCCTGCGCTGGTTCTCGCCGATCGGACCCCTGCGCTTCGAGTGGGGCATCCCCTTCAAGCCCCTGCCGCGGGAGCAACCCATCGTCTTCGAATTCACGATCGGAAACTTCTTCTGATCCCCTCGACCTCTTGCCACCCACCTCCAAACCCCGTCCTGGCTCGCGCTTTGGGCGAATATCTGCTAGTTGTCGCCGGTCAAAAGGAGAATGTACATGTCGCGCTGGTTGGTCCTCGCTATCTTTCTGCTCGGCTCGTCGCCGATCACCGCCTTCGCCGAGGAGGTGAAGCTCGGCTACGTAGATCTTCAGCGTGCGCTGAACGAGACCGAGGATGGTCGCAAGGCGAAGGCCAACCTGAAGAAGGTCTTCGATGCGAAGCAGAAGGAGCTGGATGAACAGCAGGAGGCCCTGAAGAAGGACATCGAGGATCTGAACAAGAAGCGGACTCTCTTGCCCGCCGACAAGGTTCGGGAAAAGGAGAGCGAGCTTCAGGACCGCATGCAGAAGGTCCAGCAAACCTACATGCGTCATCAGCAGGACCTGAGCGCCAAGGAGCAGGAGGCCACCGCCAAGATCTTCGAGCGGATGAGCAAGATCATCACGAAGATCGCGGTGGCCGAGAACTTCACGATGGTGCTGGACCGACAGCAATCGGCGGTTCTCTTCGCCAAGCCGCACCTCGATCTCACCAACGACCTCATTCGGCGTTACAACGCGGGCGAGGGGGTCACCCCGGGGGGCGCTTCTCCCACCGCCGCGGGGGATGGGGCGTCCGCTCCCACCAAGAGCTCCGCCGCTCCCGCGAAGAAGTAGTCATGGCGCAAGGGGATGCAGGCGCAGACGCGGGACCAGACGCCGGGGCCGGCCGCCTGAACATCCGCGAAATCGAGCGGCTGCTTCCCCACCGCTATCCGTTTCTGCTGATCGATCGAGTCGATGAGATCGGAGGCGACCGCATCGTGGCCAGCAAGATGGTCACGCGCAACGAGCCCCACTTCGACGGTCACTTCCCGGGCAACCCGGTGATGCCTGGCGTGCTGATCATCGAGGCTCTGGCTCAGGCTGGGGCGCTCTACGCCGCGCGCTTGACCCAGTTCGATCCCGACCGGCAGGTGATCTATTTCATGGCCATCGACAAGGCCAAGTTCCGCAAGCCCGTCATCCCGGGCGACCACCTGCTCCTGGAGGTGACTCCCCTGCGCAAGGGGGGCGCCATCTGGAAGATGCGAGGTGAGGCGCGCGTCGGCGGGGTACTGGTGGCCGAGGCGGAATTCGTGGCCAGTATTCAGCCCAAGCCCGGGGCCGGTCCGGTGCCCGGCGCTCCCTTGCCCGCCGGAGGCTGACCGGTGGGGGGACCACTCGCGGGACGGGCTAGGGCTCGCCAGAGAACTACTGCAACGATCTGGGCGCCGATCCATCCCGGCTGGCTTCGTTGCTCGTCGTCGCAATACGTCCAGTATTCCTCCTCCTCGCGCCTCGCCAGCCGGGCGCCTCGACACCCAGCTCGTAACACTAATTCTCTGACGAGCCCTAGGCCCCGCCGCGCGAAGCCTGGCCGCGTCAGGCGCCGCGAATCGAGCGCCTCGGCTCCGGTCAACCCGCTCTGGCTGGTCGCGCTCGGACTGGTGGGGGCCGCCTGTCACCGAGCCTCGACTCTATCGCCTCGGTCCGACGGCGCCGCGGTGGTGATCGCGGCCGAGTCGGCCTCGGAGGCGCCGGGTGTGACCGCGGTCGACGAGGTCGAGCCGAATGACCTCCTGGCCAACGCGCAACTCCTGGCTCCCACCGCCGTCCTGGGCGTCACCGTCGCAGGACGGTTGATCGCACCACCCGGCAGTAAGGCCAAGGACGTCGACCTCTATCGGGTGGTGGTGCCGCCCCCCGCCGTCATCACCGCCGAAGCGGACGGCGCGGTGTCGGCTCCCCGTCAGCGCCTTTCGATCGAGGTGCGCCCCGACGCGGCCCTCTCCGTCTCGGTCGACGCCCTGGATGATCTCGGTAAGCTCCTGGTCGCGTCGGTCGGAGTAGCCGCCGGCGAAACAGAGGGTATCCCGAATCTAGCGGTGGTTCCCGGGACCATCTTCGTG
>Ga0066788_10000260_pt1 | contig 10461 bp, 7 predicted proteins | sample OrgsoiDNA2013048_FD_70943 | JGI IMG/M metagenome (GOLD analysis project Ga0066788, IMG submission 70943) | Permafrost soil microbial communities from the Arctic, to analyse light accelerated degradation of dissolved organic matter (DOM) -... | ecosystem: Environmental > Terrestrial > Soil >... | reverse complement strand
TGCCCTCGCCGGCCGACACGGTCCGATAGCGGAAGGCCATCGACTTGACGGCCGTGGCGATCACGTCGCGCAAGGAGTATCCGGGGGTGACGCTGCCGGCCCGGAAGGCCAGCTCCATCGAGCCCTTGTCGGCGTCGGTCTCGGGCCGGCCCAGCAAGTACCGGAACCAGTTCTTGGTGACGCACCACTTGACCTCGTCACTCTGGGCCAGCTGCCGGGTCAGCTCGATGGCGTTGTTGAAGGTCAGGGTGGCCCCGAGCGGAGTGGTGGCCTTGCCGGTCGCGTCGACCGGCTTGCCCCCGTCCACGTCGCGGTACGCGCCGACGCCATCATAGTTCTCGAAGGCGAATCCCAGCGGATCGGTCGGGGCGTGACAGGCCGCGCACACCGGATTCGAGGCGTGGCCCGCGTAGCGATCGCGGGTGGACTTGCCGACCACGTCGGGCTCCACGGGGGGAACGTTGTTGGGAACCGACCGCGGCGCGCCGCACAGCAATTGCCGGTACACCGAGATCCCGCGATAGACCGGGTTCGAGGCGCTGACCGAGGCCCGCGACGCCAGGAAGGTGGCCTGGGTCAAGATCCCGGCCCGGTGGCTGCTCGTCAGATCCACGCGGGTGAGGGCGTCGCCGGTGGCGGTGACGCCGTAGATGGGTGCCAGCGCGGCGTTGACGTAGGCATAGGGCGCCGTCAGCAGGGTCTCGAGCGTCCCGTCTCCGCCGGCGCCCAGGACCGAGCTCGTGAACTCGGCCATGGCGGGGGCCAGCGAATCGCGGGTGGCATCCAGGTAGAACGGGAACTTGGCGGTGCTCTTCTGCAGGTTGTCCAGGTTCTCGATCAGGAGCCAGTGGGTGTGGAAGTTTTCGAGGCTGCGCTTGGCCCTGGCGTCCATCAACATCCGGCGGGCCTGCGCCTCCACCGCGTCGGGCGCGAGCAAACCGTCGGCGTCGGCGGCAGCGGACAGCACATCGTCGGGCATGGTCTCCCAGAGGAAGTACGACAACCGCGACGCGATCTGATGGGAGGTGAGGGGAGCCACGCCGTTGGTCACGTTGGAGGGAGGAGTCGCGGCCTCCCAGTGATAGAGGAAGCCGGGGGCCTGAAGGATGGCGCGCACGGTTTGTCCCAGCGACTGCTTGAAATCGAAGCCGAGCCCACGGGCGGTCGTGAAGAGTCCCGCCAGCCCGTCGGACTCGGCGGTGGTCACGGGACGTCGGAAGGCCTTTCGGCCGAACTGCTGGATGAACTGCCTGGCGCAGCTCGCCTCGGTGGCGGCGGTTGGATTGGCGCAGGGGACCGCCAGCGTGTTGGCGGCCAGGGCGGAGTCCGCCAGGTTGCCGGCGGCCTCCTCGTAGCGCTGAACGTGAAGCTCGCCCACCTCGTAGGGGGCGATGAACCCGCTGTTGGACGGTGAGTCGGCGGGGAAGACCGCGGCGGGGTGAGTGGTGTCGCCCAGCAGGTCGGCCACGGTGTTGTTGTACTCGCGGGTCGTCAACCGTCGCAGGACCATCAGGCCGGCCGCCTCGGCAGTGGGCGCGCTGGTCCCGGTGGGCGGCGGCAGGCTCGGCGTGCCGGTCTGGGTCGGGGTTCCAGCCGGGGGGACGCTGGCGGTGGCGCCACCGGTCCCGCCCGGGGCGGCGCCGGGGGCCGTGCCCATCCGGGGATCCTTGGTCCCTGAGTCCACCTTGCCGACACAGGCCAGGGCCAGCAAGGGAGCGGACCAGAGTAGCAGGGCCAGTGGCATTGAGGACGGCGTCGCCCGCAAGCCACGCGTGCTCGCCACCGTGGCTCGGGCCTTCGTCGTCCATCTGCATCTGCCCTTGCCCGCGGCATCCTGCCGGGGCTCGCGCGCGACTTCGTGGCTCGTGGCCTTCGTCATGGCTGCCTCTTCTCGGCTCATGTTTGCGTCCATGGTGGGCTCCTCGCTTCGCCTCAGGCCTTGAGGCCGGCCAGCTCGCCGCCGTAGTTGGCGTAACCAAAGGTTTGGGTGGACACCCCCAGGGCATTCGCAACTGCGATGAGCACGCCGTTGTTGGGGGTGGTGTTGCTGGGCAACGACAGGCTGCGCCCGGTCGCAAAGTAACCGCCACACGAGCCGGCCATCACCACCGGCACGTTGCGGGTCTCGTGGATGCCGGTGCGCATGTTGTTCATGCCCACGAGGACGCTGTTGTCGAGGAGCGTCTTGTCGGCGTCGGCCACGCCCTTGAGCGCGCTGATGGCATAGGCGATCTGGCTCTGGAACCAGGTGTCGCAGGTGACCTTGTTCTGGGTGTTCTGGTGGGCCATCTCGTGATAGCCGTTGTCGTCGCCGGTGCTGTCCCCGGTTCCGGCGGGCTTGAAACCCAGGTTGTAAAGGACGATGTCGGGATCCCCCTGGTCGCCCAGCTGCAGCACCACCACGCGGGTCGCGTCGGCCGCCAGGGCCGCCACCGCCAGATCGATCTGCATCTTGGTGACCGTGTGAAAGTTCTGGGTGTCTCGGGTGGCGATGGCGGCGGGCAGGGCCGGCGGCATGCAGGCCATCCCCGGTGGTGGCTGGACCACCATTCCGCTGCCGCTGCCACTGCCACCGCCAGCGCCGGCGGAGCCTCCCGCGCCGGTCCCCGGCGCTCCGGTTCCCTGATTGCTGGTGAGGCTCATCAACTGATTGCCGAGCTGCATCTCGATGCTGCGCACGGCATCCAGGTGGGCCCCCACCCGGGCGCGGTCGGCCGCTCCAATCAGGGACGAGAACCGGTTCAGATCCGCGAGCACGAAATCCATGCAGCTCTTGCGCATCATCAACATCTTGTCGATGGGCATGGTCACCGGCCCGGTGGTGGGGGTCGACGGCATCGCGGGCGGCATGATCACCGGCGCAGGCATGTTTGGCCCGGTGGGCGCCGGGGGCGGCGCCGTCACGGGGGTCATCCCCGGGAAGAGCGTCTTGTAGACGTTGTACGGATCGTCGTCGGGAACGATGGCCGAACCGGCCGCCGTCCAGGACAGGCGGGCCGTGCTGCGAGAATAGACCATCGTGTTGAGGGAGGTCCGACCCGTGTAACCCTTGGCCTTGAGCCCGTTGCCGATGTACTGGTCGATGGACTGGCCCCCGGCCACGTTGTTGGCGGTCGAGCTGCCGAAGGACTTGTAAAGAGCGCCGGTCAGCATCCCCTGGAAGCAGGCATGACCGGTGGTCTCGCCCCCATTGGGGTTGGGCGAGTCGGTGATGAAGCTGTAGGTGATCCCGTCGAGGAGCAGCAGCTCGTTGCGGTGAGGCTCGAGCGAGCTCATGAACGGCGGCAGCGTGAATCCCGCCCCGGTCCCGGGCGTGGCCCAGGTGCTGACCTTGCTGAGCATGCCGTTGGCCCACACGATGAAAAGCGCGCGGCGCGGCCCCGCAGTCCCCGAGCAGAGCGCGGCGCTGGCCCACTCCGACTCCAGGATCGGCAAGAGCGCGGCACCCATTCCCAGGCGCTTCAAGAGCGCTCGACGCGAAAACTTTTCGTGGCTGTTGCTCATGATGTGACCTCCGTCATGGGTCGACAGGGCAAGGTTGACGAACCGGAAATATACCTCCGTGACGGCAAGCACGGAAGGACCGCGCAAGCGCGGTCAGGGATCACTTGGCTTTCCTGCGAAACAGGCCGAAAACAATAGCTTGATGACCTGGCAGCCAGGCGGAGCCCCGGCCCGATGTGGATCGAGATCTCCGTCGAGCCGGGCCCCGGAATGAGGTTCGTCGCAACGCGCAGTCCAAGGTCGACGAGGGGCAATCGCGTATATTTGCGCAGCAAATGGAAAAGCCCGGCCGTCATCGAAGAGAGTTCCTCGCCGGCGCGGCGGGGGCAACGGTGGTCCTGATCTCGGGGGAAGCGGGTGCCGCAGGGCCCCCGGGAGGGACGAAAGAGAAAGGTGGGGATGTCCCTCCGACCGAAGACCTCATGCGGGAGCACGGGATCCTTCGCCGCGTCCTGCTCGTCTACGACGAAGCCGCGCGGCGGCTCGCGGCCGAAGACGGGATCGCGATGGGGGTCGTCGCCGCCGCGGCGAACATCGTGCATCGCTTCGTCGAGGGCTACCACGAGAAGCTGGAGGAGGAGTTCGTCTTCCCCAAGATGGAGAAGGCAGGAAAGCTGGCTGACCTCACCGGAGTTCTTCGGACGCAACACGCAGCTGGACGCAAGCTAACGGAGGCCATCATCCAGGGGGCGAGGTCGGGAAAGGCCGCGACCATGGAACAGCGCCGCGCTCTCGTCGCCGACATCCAGAGCTTCGGGCGCATGTACGCGCCCCACGCCGCCTGGGAGGACACCGAGCTGTTCCCGGTCTACCGGGAGCAGTTCACCGAGGCCGAGCTCGACAAGCTCGGGGATCGCTTCGAGGACCAGGAGCACAAGCTGCTCGGCAGCGGTGGGTTCGAGGGGTCATTGAAGGAGGTCCGGGACCTCGAGAAGAGGCTGGGTATCCACGACCTCGCCAAGTTCACGCCGCGATGACGCTCATGCAACAGCAGCCATTCTGGAACTGAAGGAGCAGTGGACAGTTATTATGACTGGCCTTAAAATATGACCATGAAGAAGGTCGCCGCCGCCAAATTCAAGGAGCAGTGCCTCTCTCTGCTCGATCATCTTGGCCCGGAGGGAATCGTGATCACCAAGCACGGCAAGCCCGTGGCGCGGCTCGTCCCGATGGAACGGGCGTCGGCCGACCTGATTGGCTCGCTTCGGGAAAAGATTCGCGTCAAGGGCGACATCGAGTCGACGGGCCTGCCGTGGGAGGCCGGTGGTTAACCTCGACACCCATGTTCTGGTCTTCGCCCTGGCCGGAACGGTGTCGGCGCAGGAGCGACGGCTGCTGACCAACAACACCTGGAGCATCTCCGCGATTGTCTTCTGGGAGCTCTCCAAGCTGGTTCAGCTCGGGCGAATCGACCTGGACCTGGACGACGCCGAGGTCGTCCGGACGCTGTCGGGGCTTCATGTCTGGCCCCTGGATCTCGCCGTGGGGGTCCAGTCCACCGCGCTCGACTTCAAGTCCGACCCCGCTGACGAGCTCATCGCCGCCACGAGCATCGTCCACAACGTTCCCCTCATCACCCGCGATCGCCGCATCCGTCGCTCGAAGATCGTGCCGTTCGCCTGAAGTTGCGGAGCGATGCGGTGCTCGCACGAGCCGTTCGAACCGGGATGAAGGCCTCCCGGCTTGTCTCCCGGCCAGGCACGAACGGGCGACGAACGGGCGACGCACGGGCGCATCCCTGTGGACGCCCATTGATTGGGTGTGATAATCAGGATCTCCGAGCTACGGCGACGCTGGCGTCTACACCGTAGGTTCGTCCATCAGCATGCACGAAGCACAGGCCTCCGAAGAGGCTCCCACCCGGTGGCGCAGAGATCCAGGGAGTCTCCCGAGACGCCCGATGGGCTGGGCCTCGGAGGCGGCTGCGGCGCGTGGCGTGGGAATGGTACCCGCTCTCATGCTCGGTTGTTCGCTCGTCGTGAGTTGTTCTTATGACTACTCGGCCTTGACCGGGCACGAGGACGCGTCGCCTTGGGCGACGGGCGGCACCCGGGGAGCAAGCGGGGCGCGCGGTGGTGGCGGTGTCCTGAATGCGGAAGCCGGCGGGACGGGCGGCGGCCTGGTCTCCTCTTCCGGCGGCGGGGGCCAGATCGTCGATGCGGGTGATCTTGGAATCGGGTCGGGAGGCGCGGTCGGGAGCGGCGGTCTGGGCACGAGTACGGGAGGCCTCACCGGCGGCACCGGCGGTGACACGCCGCCAGCCAGCTCCGGCGGGCTTGGCGTCGGCGGATCGCTCGGAACCGGGGGCACGACGAGCGGAGGCGGCGGGGTGGTCGGGAGCGGGGGGGCTGCTGGCGGCGGTGTAGCCGGCACAGGAGTCGCCGCCAGCGGAGGCGCGAACGGTGGGGCGAACGGAGGGGCGGGCGGTGGCGCCACGGATCCGGATCTCGTGCTCTGGTACAAGTTCGACGAGAGCAGCGGAACCGCGGCGGCCGACTCCTCGGGGGGGCATCGTGATGCGTTGATCGCCACCACGGGTCTGGGAGGGAAGGCGGAGCTCTCGACGGTCCACCAGGTGGGCACGCACTCGGTCAGCCTGACGGGCAATGGAACGTTGGGTGGTGGGGTCGTGGTGTTGCCGAGCATCAACACCCTGGCGCCGACAGCAGTCACCCTGGCCGCCTGGGTCTACGAGGCGTCGGACGTGGATTGGCAGCGCGTCTTCGACTTCGGATCGGGCTACGCGGGGCCCCAGATGTTCCTCACCCCACGCGAGGACAAGGACTCGAAGCACTGTGTTCGCTTCGTGATCACGCTGCTCGGGTCATCGAGCTCCACAGAGCAGATCGTTCAATCGGCCCAGGCCATCAGCCTGAACGCCTGGCATCACCTGGCGATCACGTTGCAGAGCGGATCGCCCTACACGGGAACCCTGTACGTCGACGGGGTGGCCGCGGGGACCAACGCCGCGATGACCCTGCACCCTGCGGAGCTCGGGTTCACCATCCAGAGCTACATGGGCAAGTCGCAGTTTCCCACCGACCCGTACATGACGGGCAATATCGACGATTTCCGCGTCTACCGGCGGGCACTAAAGGCCGCGGAGATTGCGGCCCTGTATGCCGTGAGGTGATCGCGACCAAGCCCGACTGTCCCCGGCGGCGGGAAGCATCACGCCGCCAGGATCTCCGTGCCCGCTACATCAGCATCTTGAGGTTGCTGATGCAGAACGAGTATGGGCCACCGCTCGTGGCCGTGGTCGGGATATGGAACTGCAAGGCCTCGAGCATGGTCGGATCGAACACGTGGCCCTTTGGACCCACGATGTCCGACCACTTGACGGTGTTGGTTCCCACCACGACCGGCGAGGGCGGATACGAGGCGGTCGCGCCCCAGTAATCGCTGCCGGGCACGGTGCCATCAGTGGGGACCGTCGGGGCCTCCACGCGGAGCCCCGCCAGGGGCTTCATGTCCAGGTCGAACGAAAAGCCGGTCACGCCCTTGGCTGTGGCGTTGAAGACCCCCTTGGGCGTGATCCCCACATGGTTGAGATCGACGGCGATCCCGGCTCCAAAGATGTTGCTGTAGTCCGGGCTGGCCGGCATCGAGACCATCCCCACCACCATGGCCACGGTCCCGCTGGTGCACATCTTGCCTCCCGTGTTCGCGAAGCTCCCGGGCGCCGGCATCGTGATCTTGGAGCAGGCAGCGTCCGGGTGTCCGGCGTTCTGACACACTCCCGGCGACATTCCGTTTGGCCCCGCCCCATCGCCGTAGGTGTACCAAGAGCCCGTGATGCCGAGCGAGTTGCTCGCCCCGTCGATGTGCCCGGTTGCGTCAGGGGTCAAGGCGACTCCGACACCGGTCCCGGGGGAGCCGCCGGTCCCTCCACCGGTTCCACCGGCGTGGCCGCCGCTGCCACCGGCGGCAGGAGCGGGCGCGCTCGAGCAGCCCACCCAGAGGGCCGTGGAGGACAGGAGGGTCACGACGAGCTTGATCGCTTTCGAATGCATCACTCAGGCCTCACTTGTGTTCAGTTCGGTTTTCAAGCTTCTGGGGCTGACTCAGGTGTAACGGCCCTGGGCGCACAACCGAGAAATCATGAGCGCCGATCGGCCGCGGCCCCCCGAGTGGCCGGGCAGTATCAGGGCTGGTCCGTGGCGGGTCAAGTAGCCAATTTCGCGTGGGCGCCGGGGGACAGATCCTGGCCCCTCGGTGTTAAACGTGGGTGACCCACAGAGCCCCTCCGGTGCGCGGGAGGGGGGCGTGAGCCACCCAATCCAACCCTTCCCTCGTCAGCCAGGAGCCCTCATGTGTTTCCGAGTCCGAGTCAGAGTCCCGGTCCGAGCGCGTGCGGGTGCGCCCGCCCTGTTCTTGGTTGCGCTCGTCTCGGCGGCGATGTCCTGCGCGGCGGCGCCGGTCGAAACGCCAGCCCCCGTCAGCGGGACGGGGGGCGTGAGCGCCGGGACCGGTGGGGTGTCCGCCACCCAGGGCACGGGCGGGGCACCGACGGGCGCGGGAGGTCAGAGCACCGGGAAAGCTCCGGTCATGAAACCGGCGTCGAGCTATCCCCAGACCTCCCCCGCCAACTTTCAGTTTCCCCAGGGACACGCGTGGGCCAGATGCGCCTTCCCCGCCTACGACACCGACGTCGTGGCCACCGCCTACCAGAACTGGAAGACCAAGTTCTTCCAGGGCGGGCGGGTGGTCCGGCCCGACTCGAACAACGACACGGTCTCGGAGGGCATCGGCTACGGGATGCTCATGGGCGTGTACGCGAATGACCGGGCGTTGTTCGATGCGCTGTGGACCTACGCGCAATCCAAGCGCGACGGCAACGGCCTGATGAACTGGCACATCGATTCCAGTGGGAACACCATGAACCCAGGAGGCGGCGCCACCGACGCCGACCAGGACATGGCATGGGCGCTGCTGATGGCCGCGGCGCAGTGGGGCGGGGCGTACGACGCGGCGGCTGCCACGCTGATTGACGCGATCTGGAACCACGAGGTCGACCAGGGGGGTGGCAATGTCCTCAAGCCCGGGGACAACTTCGGCGGAGCCAACCAGACCAATCCATCGTACTTCGCGCCGTCGTACTACCGGGTGTTTGCCAAGGTTCGGCCCGGCCAGAACTGGATGGCCGTGGTCGATTCGAGCTACGGAATCCTCGCCAAGTCCTCGGGCGCCTACGGGCTGGTCCCGAACTGGAGCAACTCCCAGGGCGCGGGGGTCAACGGCCCCAACAACGATCCCGCGGATACCTACTTCGGGTACGACGCGTGCCGGACGCCCTGGCGCATCGCCCTCGACTACTGCGAAAACGGCGAGGCGCGGGCCAAGACCTACCTGGATCTGATCGTGGGGTTCTACTCCGGGTCGAGCTCGCTCAAGGATGGCTACACGGCGTCGGGGGCCAATCCGCCCGGGACGCTGGGCGACTACTCGGCCGGGATGGCTTTCTACGGGCCAGGCGGCGTCGCGGCCATGGCGGGCGGTCACGAGGCTTTTCTGAACCTGGCCTACGCCGCGGTGACCAACGCCAGCACGGTGCCCGCCACGATGGGCATCAACGGGGTGTTCACCTACTATCACGCCTCCCTCGGGACCCTCTCGTTGCTCACCATGAGCGGCAACTTCTGGAACCTGCGACCGTGACTGTCAGCGAGGCTTGCTGAAGTCGACGAAGTTCCCGGACATCATCAACATCGACAGGACCCGGAGCGACTGCGGAAAATACGCGGTGTCGTTGCCGTTGTTGGTCGCGCCATACATGAAGGCGCCATCCACCAGGGATTGATGGGCCGCCGCCATGCCAGAGACCCCCGCGGGCCCGATGAACGCCATGTTCTTGTTGCCCATGGTCTGCGTCCCGGACAGGGAATACTCATCACCGATGTTGGCGGCGCCGGCGGCGTTGAAGAAGGCCCCGATCTTGGTGAGGTACGCCAGCGCGCGAGGCTCCCCGTTGAAGCAGTAGTCCATGGCGATGCGCCAGGGCGTGCGGCAGGCATCGTAGCCGTAGTGGCTGTTGTCGTACAGCGATCCCATCAGATTGCCCTGGTTGAGCACGCTCTGGTTGTTGGTCCAGTCCGGGACCAGGCCGTCGGCCCCGGTCACCGCGGCCAGGATCGCGTAGTTCCGGTCGAGGATCGGACCGGTCCAGTTGGTGTCGCCGGAGACCGCGGCAAAGACCCGGAAATAAGCCGGCGAGAAGTAGGACGGATTCGTGAGAGGCGTGCCGCCCCAACCGTCCCCTGGCTTGAGCATTCCATCGGGACCGACGGAGCTCGATATGATGGCATTGATCATGGTCTTGGCGGCGTTCAGGTACGTCGCCGACGACCACTGATTCGAAGCCATGACCAGCGCCCAGGAGATGTCCAGATCGCCGTCGGACGCGGAGCCCGCATCGATCACGGACCCGCCCGCGTTGAGATGCCACGTCATCAAGCCATGGGTGTCGAAATGTGCCTGGGCGTAGCTCCACAGACCATCGAAGGTCCCGCGATCCGCCAGGTACACGGCGGCGATCATGCCGTATCCGATGCCTTCGGAGACCGTGTCGTCTTGATTGCCGGGCCGCCGGACTCGCAGGCCCGGGGCCGCACCGCTGGCCGTCACGAAATTGCTCTTCCAGTAGTCGTAGGCGGCCTGAACCGCGGAGGTCGCATTGGAGACGGTCGTGAGCGTGCAGGCGCCCGGTTTCTTGTTCTGCGGAAATGGAAACGGTCCCCCCGCGCCGAGCACGAAACCGGGCGTGCCGCCCGTGCCTGGCGAGGAGCCGCCTGTCCCGGGGCTGCCTCCCGTGGCCGACGCGCCCCCCGAGGCGCCCTGCGCGCCGCCGCTGGCGGTCCCTGGCGTGGCGGGAGATTGGGCGCAACCAGCGAGCAGCCCCCACAACATCACCGAGCCCAGCACCTCGGCCCCCACCCGAGCCCGACTGCGACTGCGACT
>Ga0066788_10000255_pt1 | contig 10666 bp, 6 predicted proteins | sample OrgsoiDNA2013048_FD_70943 | JGI IMG/M metagenome (GOLD analysis project Ga0066788, IMG submission 70943) | Permafrost soil microbial communities from the Arctic, to analyse light accelerated degradation of dissolved organic matter (DOM) -... | ecosystem: Environmental > Terrestrial > Soil >... | reverse complement strand
TCGCGGCGCTGCGGTCCGTTCCCTTTCGGGTGATCTTCGTGGCCGGGCTGGCCGGGGATCGCTTTCCCGCCGCCGAGCACCCTTCCCCGCTGGAGCTCGAGCCAGAACGGCAGCGAGCCGGCGACGTGACGGGCCGGCAGGAGGACCGTTACCTGTTCCTCGAAGCGCTGCTCGCGGCGCGAGACGCCCTGGTCCTGTCCTACGTGGATCGCGATCCCGTGAGCGGAGAGCCACGAGAGCCCTCGACGCTGATCCTCGAGCTGGTCGACCAGCTCGAGCGAGGCTATCTGGACCGCGAGGGCGCCAGCGGGGCCAGCGGGACCAGCTGGACCAGCGGGACCAGCGGGACGATGATACGAGGGATACCTCTGCATCGTGACGACGATCCCCGCGTGCTCTCGGCATTCCCGGCCGCCGCCGCGGAGGCTCGCGCCCGAGTCCTCGGCGAGGGCTTGCGGGACGCGGTTCCTCACGTGGGCAATCTGGGGATCCCCGAGATCGTGGGAGCGCTCTCACCGGCGACGCGGCAGGCCCTGGCTCCCTTGCTGCGCACCATCGAGCTGCCGCGGGAAGAAGGCGAGAACACCGGCGCGGGTGGCGCGCGCGCGCGCCGGCCCGACCAGACGCCCGCACGAGTCAGACCGCAGGTGTTGCAACTCTCCGATCTGAGGCGGTTCCTCGAATGTCCCCTGCAGGGCAGCGCGCGAATCTACCTCGGGCTGCGCGACCTGCCCGATGACACAGAAGCCCGCGAGACGGGCGACGAGCCGTTCGGAGTGCCCCGCTGGCTCGAGCGTCGCCTGCTGGGGGATGTCCTGGTGCGCGCCTGGACCGGCACGGACTTGCCTGACTTGTCGACGCTGGAAGCTGGCTACGACGCCGCACTCGGGCGGCCCGGGTATGGACGCCTGCTGCCCGCCGGCCTGTTCCGCGCCAATGTCCGGCGGTACCACCTCGATATCCTCGAGCAATGGGTCGGGGCCCTGACCCCCGCAAGTGAGGCAACCGAGGCGAGTCTGGCAAGTCCGGCAAGTCCGCGCGGACCCCTGCGACGGGTTTGTTTTGGTCGGCCCGAACCCTTCGCGGCCCCCGCCGAGCGCCGCGCACCCATCTGTCTCACCATCGACGTTCCCGGGCAGGGGCCGACCCCGGTCGAGCTTCATGGCGAAACCGAGCCGCAGCTCTGGTTCGACGCTCAGGCCGCCGGCTCGCTGGTGCTGTCGCCGTCGACCGCCTCCGACCGGGAGCGAAGCGACAAGGACAGCCTGCGCGCCTTCATCGACCACGTCGCGCTGGCCGCCTCCCGGCCCGAAGGCGATCCGACCGCCGCTCTCTTCAGGGGTGCGCTTTGCCGCCCTTCCCGCGAGCCCAGGCCGTCGCCCGCGTCTCCGATCTCGTTCGCGCCCCTCGACAGGCTGCGAGCGCGAAGCTACCTGAGCGCGCTGGTCGGCGAGATCCTGGGTGGCGTGCACGACTACCTGTTCCCTTGCGAGGCCGTGTTCCGCTCGTGGGACCAGCAGATGAGCCTGTGCGACCGGATCGATCAGGTCAGGGCCGACAAGTTTTATCGCGAACGCTGCAGCTCGTCCTATGGACCCGTTCCGGATCCCTTCGAGTACCCAACGCCCTCGGCCGAGCGCGCCGCGCGCTACGCGGACACCCGCTTCGGGTTGCTGTATCGGGAACGACAGGAGCCCCGATCCAAGAGCAAGGTGGGGCGAGCATGATCCGCGGCGAGCCCCTGCGCCGACCGGCTGAGCTCGACGCGCTGGATCTGGAGCGGAGCGCGGTGATCGAGGCCTCGGCCGGCACCGGCAAGACCTATCTGCTCGAACACCTGGTCCTCGAGCTGCTCATCACGGGACGGGCGCGCCTGGATGAGATCCTGATCGTCACCTTCACCGAGCGCGCGACCGGCGAGCTGGCCAGCCGCATTCGACGCAAGATCGATCAGGCGCTCGAGCAGGCGCAGCAGGAGGCGCAAGCGCAGGCGGAAGCGCACGCGCTCGTCGGCTCGGAGGCCTCGGCGGCGGTGGGCTGGTCGCTGGACCCGAGCGCCCGGGCGCGCTTGATGGAGGCTCGTCAATCCTTCGACCAGGCCACCATCGCGACCATCCACTCGTTCTGTCAGCGCATCCTCACCGACGAGCCCCTGGCCACGGGCCGCTTGCTGGGGCAGACCCAGGTCGACGGTCGCCAGGTGTTCGGCGACGCGTTTCGCGACGTCCTCCGGCGAGAGCTGGCCCGAAACGCCGGTCACGCCGCCTATCTGAGGGCCTTTCTGGGCGCTGGACGCGATCTGGACGCTCTGGAAGACCTGCTCTACCAGGCGGCCACGGCCCGCGGGGCCTGGAACGATGTCTTCGACGAGCGCACGCTGGGCGGCGCCGCGGAGCGCCTGGCGGCCCTGGATGTGGACGCGCTCGTGCGAGACAAGGCTGCCCTCAAGCCCATGGCTCCCAGCTCCGTGACGGCGATGCTGAAGCGCCTCAAGAACCTGGTGCCCGAGGCGCGCACGGCCCTCGCCACGCGGGATTGGGGAGCCCTGCTCGCCTGTCTGGACGCCCGCTCCAACCTCGAGGTCTTTCGCTACTTCGAGACGGTCGCGGCGCTGCCTGCCGTCCCGGCCGTCGCAAGGCCCCTGCAGGAGCTGGCGCGGCTCGGTCCGGACGCGATGCCCACCCTCGATCAGGCCATCGCGCAGAGGTTCCTGCCCCTCATCGAGACGCACCTGCGCGCCCGCAAGCTGGCCGACGGGCTCTACGACTACGACGACATGATCCGAGCGGTGGACGAGGGCCTGGAAGGAGCCTCTGGCGAGGCCCTGAGCGCCAAGCTGCGCCGGCGGTTCAAGTTGGCCCTCATCGACGAGGCGCAGGACACCGAGCCCGCGCAATGGCGGATCTTTCGACGCGTCTTCCTGGACAGCCCGGGCCCCCATCCGGTGGTGCTGATCGGCGATCCCAAGCAGGCCATCTACTCCTTTCGCGGCGCGGACGTTCACACCTACGTGAAGGCCCGCCAGGAGATCCGCGCCCGGGGAGGATGCGTCCTCGCCTTGTCGCGAAACTATCGGTCCCACTCCGAGGTGGTCGCCGCCATCAACGCCATCCTCGATCACGAGGCCGATCCCCGCTATTTCTCGGGAGGCGACATCGTCTATGACCACCCCGTGAGCGCGGCCAAGCCTCCGCTCGGCGGCGGCCCAGGGGTCACGCTGTTCACGGCCGAGGCCATCGTCGTCGGGGGCGCGACCGCCGTTCCGGTTCGCATCGGCGCCATCAAGCAGGCGATGCGAAGCGCGATCGCCGCCGAGATCCGCAAGCTGCGCGGCGCTGGCGCCGGCGCTGGCGCTGGCGCCAGCGCGGCGCGGGCTTCCCTCTCCGAGATCCATGTGCTCGTCCGCAGCAACGCCGAGGCTCGAGAGGTGGCCGCGTGTCTGCACGAGGCGGACATCCCCAACGTGCTCTTCAGACCCGACGACATTTTCAAGAGCGTCGAGGCCACGCAGGTGCGCGCCCTGCTGGTCGCCATCGCCGATCCCGGCGATCGCGCCGCGCGCCTCGCGGCCTGGCTGACCCCCTTCTTCGACGTGAGCCTGGGCGAGCTGGCGAGGATGCCCGATCCGGCCCCGGACCATCCACTCATGGCGCGGCTCGAGGCCTGGAAGGCTCTGGCCGAGCTGCGCTCCTACGATGTCCTGTGGGGACGCATCCTGGACGACAGCGGTGTCGCGCGGCGGCTGCGCCTCTCGTCGGCGGGCCTGCGACGGCTCACCAACTACCGGCACCTCTTCGACCTGCTGCACGCGAAGGCGGCCTCCCGCCCGTCCTCCATCGCTGATCTCGCGGCGCTGCTGGGAGCGCTCGCGGCCGGACACCGCCGCTCCAGCACAGGCGAGGACTGCGAGCAGCGGATCGAGACCGAGGCCGACGCGGTCCGGATCATGACCGTCCATGCCGCCAAGGGTCTGGAGGCCGACATCGTCTTCGTCTATGGGGGGCTGACGGCTCGCCGGATCTGGCGCGGGGTCCACGCCTTGCACCGCAACGGTGAACGCCTGATCTGCGCCGGTAAGCCCAGGAGAAAGGAGCTGGTCGACCTGATCGAGGCCGACCGGCACGAGGAGGATCAGCGACTGCTCTACGTGGCCATGACCCGCGCCCGCAAGCACCTGTACCTGCCGTTCTTCCCCGCGGTGGAGGCCGGTGATCCCGATTGGCAGGGCGACAAGGGCAGCGGCGGCGGCGACTTCGATCCGTTCAGCAAGATCACCGGCGAGTACCGCCACGTGAACCAGCGTCTACGGGCGCTGGCGGGCGATCCCAGGATGCCGGAGCTCTTCCGCCAGCAAATTATTCCGGTCGACCCGGAGCCCCGGCGGGATGACGACGACGCCCTGGCCGCGGCGCTCGCGGCCTGGGCTCCCCCCGCCGGTGGCGCAGACTGCGACCCCGACGGTCCCGGCGAGCGCGAGGTGTACGCGAGCCTGCGCGTGCGGCGGCGAGGCTTCGCCATCACCTCCTACTCGCGCCTCAGCGAAGCGGAAGGAAGAGATCGATCCGGGCCGGGGGATGCCCCCTCGACCGCCTCGACCGCCACCACGGAAGCCGTGGAGCCTTCGGATGGCGGGAGCATCGACGACACCGAGAGCCACCCCCGAGACGCGCTGCCCGGTGGTATCGCCGCGGGGCTGTTCCTGCACGCCATCCTGGAGAAGGTGCCCCTCGGTGAGCTGCCGCCGCTCGAAACCTGGCGCGAGCTGCCCCAGGTGCGTCACCTCATCGAGACGGAGGCGCGGCGACACGACTTCAATCAGACCCACCACGCCGAGGCGGCGCGGCTGGTTCACGCTGCCCTCACCGTTCCCATCACCCTCCCCGACGGCTCCACGTTGCCTGGCATCGCACGGGCGGCGCGCGTGAGGCGTGAGGTCGACTTCCTGTTCCCGCTCCCGCAGGCGGCTTCGGCGCTGGCCCCGTTCGGGCTCGCAGCCTCGGCGGAAGGCCGCCTCATCCAGGGGCGTGGGTTCGTGCGCGGCGCCCTCGACGTGCTCTTCGAGCAAGGGGGACGCGTGTACTTCGCCGACTGGAAGAGCAACGTGCTCGACGATTTTTCGGGCGCGGCGCTGCAGGCTCACGTCACCGAGAACTACGAGCTTCAAGTGCAGATCTACACGCTCGGCTCCGTGCGGCTGCTGGGAATCAGCGATCTCGCCGACTACGAGCGCCACTTTGGAGGCCTGATCTATCTTTTTCTGAGGGGATTGAATGACAAGACCACGACCACGACCCTGGGTGGTGGCGCCACCGACGACGCGGGCACCGGCATCTACGTGAGGCGGCCCGCTTACGCCGAGGTGGAGCGTTGGACCCAAGAGCTGGCGTCACGGCCGGTGGCGGGCGCCGGGGGAATTCCGTGAGCGTTCGCGCTGCCCCTCCCCGTCGGATCAGTCTGGTGCCCACGGGAACAGCCCGGGCGCTGTTTTTGCGAGCCAGCGATACCCCGCCGGCACCCACGCGATTGGGTCTCGAGGCGGAGGCCGCCGATCCAAGCGACCCAAGCCGTCCAGGTGTTCGTATTGGCGATAGTGCGGACCCCCTGTCAGGCGGGCTGCGAGCGGTGTTCTCGGCCCACGACGTCGCCGATGAAACCCTGTGGGCGGCCTGGGAGGTCTCCTCCTGGGCCTCGGCGGCGCCGGCGACCGAGCGGCGCGCGCTCTGCTGTCTCGTGGTGGCGCTGCTGGAGGCGATCGAGGCGGGGGGCACCTTCTTGCTCCTCGGCGACGGCGGCGATGCGCGTGCTGCCCTCACCTCGCTCGCGGGCGAGCCCTCGACGCCGCTCGATCTGTCGTTGCGCCGCCTGGGTCTGGACGATGCCAATCGACTGAGCACCTGCCGGCTTGCAGGTCGGCTGCTGGCCGGGACAGCCGACCCCGCGATCGCTGGGCTCATAGGCTCGCCAGGAGCCCGACGTCCATTCATCCTGTTCGATGGCGCTCTGTACTCCGAGCGGTTCTGGTGTCTGGAAGAGCGGCCGGTGACGTTGCTGCGCGCGCGTCTCGACAGCGCGCCCGCGCCCTGGCCCGGCGGCGTGGATGATGCCATCCGCAGCGCCGGCGGGACCGAGAGCCAGCTCGCCGAGGAACAGGTGCTGGCCATCCGGGCGGCGCTCCGCAACCCCCTGACCATCATCGCCGGCGGCCCCGGGACGGGAAAGACGTCGACGGTGGTGGCGCTGTTGCGCGTGCTCACTCGCCTCGGTGTCACGGGCGATCAGGTGGCCATGGCCGCGCCCACCGGGCGCGCCGCGCAGCGCATGAATGAATCCGTGCGGGCGAACCTGTCGGGCCTGGCGGGTCTGGCGAGCAGTGCGGGCATTGCGGGCATTTCGAGCCTCGCGGCGCTGGACGTCGAGCTCGGCGCCCGCTTCGCCCCGGCCACCACCTTGCATCGGCTGCTCGGGATCCGCTCGGGCGCCACGCGACCGCTGGAGCCCGACGAGCCCACCTTCTATGCCGACTGGCCCCTGCCGCACCGGATCGTGATCGTCGACGAGGCCTCGATGATCGATCTCGCCTTGATGACCCAGCTCGTGGCGGCGATCGGCCCCTACGCCCGCCTCGTCCTGATCGGGGACGTGGACCAGCTGCCCTCCGTTCAGGTGGGCGCGGCCTTTCGGGAGCTGGTCGCGGGGGCGCCGCAGATCGCGCTTCGCCTCACCCGCAGCCACCGCATGAATCCGCTGCACCCCGGGGGCGCCCAGGTCTTGCGCGTGGCCGAGGCCATCAACCGCCTCACACCGGGCGGCGGCGCGCTCGGTTTGCCGGCGCTGCGCCAGCGCGCGGGTGACCTCGAGCTCGCGGGCTTCGAGCGTCTGAAGTCGAGCGAGCTCAATCATTTCTTGGACCGCTGGTATCGCGAGATCCTGTCCGCCGAAACCAACGCGCCCCTGGCGCTACTCCGGCGTTATGCGCTGGATGGCGCCAACCACCTCACGGGAAATTGGGATCGCCAGGGCGTCAAGACCCTGCTCGACACCCACCGGGCGGCTCGGATCCTGTGCGTGACCCGAGTGGCCGGACGCGCGAGCTCCGCGGCCGCCGTCAATCGATTCATGCACGGTCGGGTTCGAGCAACGGCCCTCGCGCTCGCGCGCGCGGGCGGCGGCGCCGGCGAAAGGATCGACGTCGACGCCGCCTTCATCCCGGGCGAGCCGGTCATGGTGCTGCGAAATGACTATCCGCGCGGTCTTTCGAACGGCGACGTGGGTATCGTCTTGCGGGTCCGTGGCGCCCGGGGAGATGAAGATGAGCTCGGCGTGGCCTTCGAAAAGGGCGAAGAGATGATCGTTCACTCCCTGAACGAGATCGAGGCGGATCTGGGCCTCGCCTTCGCGCTCACCGTGCACAAGGCCCAGGGCTCGGAGTACGATCGCGTGGCGCTGGTCTTGCCCGAGATCGACGTCCCGCTCTTGACCCGGGAGATTGTCTACACGGCGCTGACCCGCGCCCGACACGGCGTGGTGGTGGTGGGCGATCCGGCGCTGCTGACCCTGGCGGTGAGCCGAACCCTCGATCGCACCTCGGGCCTGGCGAAGAAGCTGCGCGCTCTCGGGTGACCACCCACGACGAGGTCCGGCACGAAAGGGCGCAGGACGGGTGTCGGTACCTCCGGCAGCGGGACCTGACGCCCCGGTGACGCTCGCCGCCAAGTCACCCCGGGTTGACCTTGGTAGCTACCGGAGCTACTTTCTGACCCATGACCGTGGGGACGAAGCAACTCAAGAACCAGCTCAGCTACTACCTGCGGCGGGTGCGGGCGGGCGAAGTGGTCAAGGTCACCGACCGCGGCCGGATCGTTGCCGAGCTTCGCGGGGCGGTGGCCGGGCGGTCGAACGAGGAGGACCTCCTGCAGGAGCTCGACGTGGCAGGTCTCGTGACGGCCGGGACCGGCCGATCGCGTGATTTCCAGCCGGTGCGCCTGCGGGGGCGAATCCTCGCATCGACCGTGGTCAGCGAAGACCGCGGGTGATCCACTACCTCGACACGAGCGCGTTGGTGAAGCGCTACCTGCGCGAGCCAGGGACAACGGCGGTTCGGGCCCTGTTTCGATCCGGCAAGCCCCTCGCGACCGCTCGGATAGCCGAGGCCGAGTTGACGGCCGCGCTCGCGCGCCTCTGCCGGATGGGACACCTGACCGAAACGATTCGAGATCGCATTTTCGCGCGGCTGGAGCGCGATCTTGCGGGCCTCACCTTGGTGGAGATTCGGCCCGCTCTGGTACGAAGGGTGCCTTCGCTGGTCACCAGGCACCCGCTGCGTGGATACGACGCCATCCACCTGGCCGCAGCCCTGCTGCTTCGCGATCAGGGCGCCCCCGTCGACTTCTGGGCTTCGGACGTGCCCTTGCTGGTGGCGGCGCGCGCCGAAGGTCTGCGGGCGGTCGTTCCGAAATGAGCGCGTTGAGCTGTTTGTCGTCTACCAGCGTCACGACGCCGTGACGATGTAGTACGCAAAGTTCCAGTAGTCGTCGCACGCGTTGCTCTGGAATGACCGGAGATTGCGAACCTCGTAGGACTTTCCGCTGGCCTCCCACGGAACGGTCTGGCCCATGTAGACTCGAAGCTTCTCAGCGCCCATGTCGCTCACGGCGAAGTCGAAGGCGTAGTCGTCGGGTGCTGGGCCCCCGCAGCCTCGGTCCGAATAGCACCCAAGCGGCACCCTTTCGACCTGGTACGGCGAGTCCGGCAATGGATCTCCGCCGTCGGCCACCGCGAGCAGCAATGGTCCAGTCGGTGAACCTGAGGCCGGGTCTGCGGCTGGGTCGACTGACGTGATCTCGATGGTCTGATGACAGCCGTGGAAGGACCTGGTCTGCCACCTGACCTCGACCTTGATCCGCGGAATACCGGACAGGTCCAATCCAGGCGCCGTGATCTCGATGCGGGCGCTTCCGTCGCTACCGGACGCGCAACCCTGGTTGGGATCACAGGTGTCGATGACCAGAGAGCTCGCATCGCCGCCCGTGATGGTTCCTGTGAAAGTCGTGGTGGTCCCCGCCCCCAATTGCTCCCCAGCTCCGTCCACCGAACCCCCATCGAGCACACCTCCATCGAACCTCGGTGAGCCACACGACATGTCGGTGCCACCCGCCAGTTGTACGACGATGTTGGCGCGATCCTCGGTGCGGCCACACTGAGCCGGGAGTTCCGGCACGCCTTCGTCCGCTGACCCATCTGGGGACGGAGAGGAGATCCCTCTGCATCCCGCCCAACCTCCCGTCGTGGCGACGAAAAATGCGAGAGCCAACACCTTCAAGCCGGAATCGACCAGTAGAACATCCATACCTTGCCCTCCGTCGTAAGGAGAATACGATCGACAACAAGCAGCCCCAGACTGGTTGAGCTGGAGGATCGGGCTCGACCCCGCGACTGCGCGCGAGAAGGTTCGGGTGGCGAGGGCGCTGAGGCTGGTGCCGGCCGTCGTGAGCAGCCAACCGACGAGCGCGACCTCCGAGGCGGGGACCGTGCTCGATGTCGGCAGGCAGAGCCGCGCCATTCCCGCCGCGCTCCGGCGAGCACTGTGGCTGCGCGATGATGGATGTTGCTTCCCGGGATGCGCGAATCGCCGTTTCATTCACGGTCACCATATCCGTCACTGGGCGAACGGCGGCGAGACCTCGCAGAAGAACCTGGCCTTGCTGTGCTCGTTCCACCACGGGCTCGTGCACGAGGGTGGCTTCCGTGTGCGCCGTGATCCGGAATCCGGCGCGCTCGAGTGGTTCGACCCCCGGGGCCGCCATATCCCGAACTTTCCATCGCCCGGGCTCGCGGCCGACCAGACGCCGAGCCTGCTTGCTCTCGGCGAGCGAGGGGTCGCCTTGCCCCTCGACGCGAACCGGAACGCGTGTGCCTGGGATGGGAATCCGGTCGACTACGAATCCGTCTTCGACACCCTCGTTTGTGTGGATCCTTTGTTCGCGTCGGCGTGAAGCCGCCGGACGACTCGCCTCGGGTCCTCGGGGCCAGTGGTGGATCGGGTTGGAGGGGCTCAGATCGGCGGAGTGGCGATCAGGCGAGCCACCGGCGAGCCAGCGCCGGCCGGGTGATCGACCGATGGGCACCGGGTGCGCAAGGTGCGGGGGTCGGTCGTCTTCCTGCGCGGCGGCTAGCCGGGGCCCAACCAAGAGATGCCTCGCCGGCCCGAGGCGCAGGGGTGCTACGGCGGGGGCGGCGGACAGGCCCTACGGGGGATCGGCGAGATCGTCGAGGGCGCGCAAGAATGCGCGGGCCGAGATGATCACCTGGGCTACGACGTGGACGACGTGGGCGGGTTTGAAGAGCGGTCCCCCCGGTGTGGTGGTGCTCGTCGTTGTGCCCCCGCCGGGGGACGCACTCGGACCTGGGGTCGGCAAGTTACGCACAAAGGGCACCCTCGAAACCATTTCTTAACAGTGGGCAACCTAGTATCCGGGGATGCAATTGGGGCAACGGAGTCAGGCGGGGGCGAGAGCGGGGGAGATCACCGTGAGCGAGATGCTGTCGGTGTTGAAGAGCTCGCGGGTCAGCGAGGTGGTGGGGATAGTGGGAAAGCTGGTGGGCGTCGGGCTCTTCGCGACGCTCGTGTACAGTTACTGCAATGTCCTCATCGAGGCCTGCGTCCGCA
>Ga0066788_10000254_pt1 | contig 10667 bp, 7 predicted proteins | sample OrgsoiDNA2013048_FD_70943 | JGI IMG/M metagenome (GOLD analysis project Ga0066788, IMG submission 70943) | Permafrost soil microbial communities from the Arctic, to analyse light accelerated degradation of dissolved organic matter (DOM) -... | ecosystem: Environmental > Terrestrial > Soil >... | reverse complement strand
CGCCGGGCGGCGGGACGGGCGGCGCACCTGGCTCGACTTCGGTTGTCTCGCCGGGCGGCGGGACGGGCGGCGCACCTGGCTCGACTGGCTCGACTGCAACGGGAGGGGAAGGCACGACGGTGACGAGCGGCAGCAGCGGTGGGGCGATCACACCCGGGACCGGCGGCAGCGATCTCGGCGCCGGCACCGGCGGGGTCACGCGCGGAGGACCACAGAGCAGCGGTGGCAGCCCCGTCACCGGCGGGGGCGGGGCGACCAGCGCTGGCGGAAGCGCCGGCAAGCCCGATCAGAACGGGCTGCCGGCCCTGACGGTCCACCTCGCGGGCGACTCCACCATGAGCACCTACGCGGCCACGACTACCCAGGAGGGCTGGGGCCAGGAGCTGGGGCAATTTTTCATCAGCAAGGTCACGATCGACAATCAGGGTCAACCCGGGGCGAACATCGACAGCTTCTACGGGGGTCGGTGGAAGACGCTCATCAACAACGTCAAGGCCGGGGACTACGTGCTGGCGGCGTTCGGGATCAACGACAGCGGGACGACTCACGGACCGGTCGCTCCGGCGGCCTTCCAGACGCAGATGGGCACCATGGCGGACGAGGTCGCGGCCAAGAAGGCGACCTTCATCCCGACGACCTCATCCCCGCTGCAAGTCTGGGTCGGCGGCAAGGAGACCAACACGCGGCTGCAGCCCTACTGCGACGCGACCCTTGCGCTGGGAATGAGCAAGGGCCTGCTGGTGGATGATCTCGACGCGCGCGGCGTCGAGTACTACAACATGATCGGCCAGACCGCGGCGGCTGCGCTCACGTTCAACGGCGACAAGGCCCACTTCGACAAGCAGGGAGCGACCGAGATGGCCTCGCTTGCCGCGAAGGAGCTGACGCGGATCAATAGCCCTCTGGCGGCGTATTTGAAGTGAAAGGCCGGGCAGGCCGATTCGCGAGATTGTGCCCGCCGTGTTGAAGGCGGTTCTGGAAAGGCCAGCGGCGAGGTAGCGTAAACTGGATGAAGGATCCACTCGTCCGGTTCGGCGTCGCCATCGAAGGCTCGCTTCTCCGCCAGCTCGACGCTCTGGCACAGGAGCGGGGATGCACCCGCTCCGAGCTCTTGCGCGATCTGGCCAGGGCGGAGGTGGGCAGGGCGAAGGTGGCCAAGGGCGTCGAGGCGGTGGGCGCGCTGACCTTGGTCTACGACCACCACGTCCGTGACCTCAGTGAGAAGCTGACCGACCTGCAGCATCAGCTCGGCGAGGGCGTCCGGGCGGCCATGCACGTGCACCTCAGCCATGATCTTTGTCTCGAGGTGGTGGTGGTGCGTGGCCGCTCTCACGAGCTTCAGATCATGGCGGATCGGATCCTGGCCATGCGGGGCGTGAAGCACGGGGGGATCGAGATCATTGCCGGACTGCCGACCGGGCAGGGCCACGAGCATCGGGACCCCGACGATCACGCGCACGGCCACTCGCACCGTCACTCACAGGACGGGGTCAGCGCAGACGGAATTGCACCATCCAGCGCATCCGAACCCGAACGGGCCGACCCGCGCGCAGCGCCGGTGAGAACCGGTACCCGCGGATCGCGCGGAGCGCGGCCTCGTCCAGGCCGTAGCCGACGCGGCTGAGGGCGCGGGCCGCTGTGACACGGCCATTCGCCTCCACCACGATTTCGACGGGGAAGTCGATCTCGATCCCCGCCTGGCGGGCTGCCTGGGGATAGGCGAGCGGGCTCGACGACAACAAGCGGGCAGGGATGTTCACGTCGCGCTCGTCGGCCGGGTCGGGCTGGCCCGGGCCCGCGTTCGTCGCGGGTCCCGACGCGGCAGGGCTCGGCGATCCGGCGCGCGTGGCGACGGTCCCTGCGCTGAGCGCGAAGCGAGCCGGCCCATCTGTCTCGAGGGGAGCTGAGACGGGCGAGGGTGCGGTCGCGCCTCCCCGGTCCTGCCCCAGACTGGCCTTCGTCCTCTTGCCTCGCGCCGGCACAGATCGCACCGGGGCTTGTTCCCTGCCCGCGGGCGGAGACGTTCCCGTCACTGTCATGACCGGGGGCGGGGGATTGTCGGCGGGTGGGGTCACGAGAGCGGCGATGTCGACGTCCAGGGTGTCGGGCGGGGGCGCCGGATCCCTCGCCATCGATCGCATCACCATGCCCGCCGTGACGGCGGCGGCGGCGTGGGCGAAAGCCGAAACGAGCAGCGCGCCTCCGGCCCGACTCGCCCAGCGCAGGGGGCCCTGACCGGAACGGGAACTGGAACTGGATGACCCAACTGGCACGGCGAGAATTGTGTAGCACGTCTCGACGCCGTTGTGTTATTCAGCGCTACGAATTCAAACAATCATGCTACCGGAGACAGCCATGGTCGCGCGCTCGGGGATTCGACCCGCCCTCATCTTCTGCCTTGCCTCGGTCGACGCGCTCGTCAGCGCACCCGCGCGGGCGCAGCCCGTGGGTCCTGCAAACCAAGCCACCCCGCCTCCGGAGGCGATGACGGCCCCGTCGCTGAAGGACCATCCCGAGGCCCCGTATCCCCGAGAGGCCCTCGAGCGGCACGTCGAGGGGAACGTCGGCCTCGAGCTGGACCTGGACGCGGAGGGAAAGGTCGTGGGCGCGCGCGTGACGGCACCAGGCGGACACGGCTTCGACGAAGCGGCCATCGAGGCGGCCCGCCACTTCACCTTCGCTCCGGCCAGGCGCCGGGGTGTCCCGGTCGCGTCGACGGTGCAATTTACCTACGAGTTCCATCTGCCGCCGCCGCCCGCCTCGCCCCCATTGCCCCCCCCGCCGCCCCCTCGGCCGCTCGGCGCCGGCGAGCCGGTCCAGAACGGCCCGAATCAATCCACGCTGGTCCTCGGGTCGAAGCCGATCAGCGCGGCCTCGTCATTCTCCGTTCAGGATCGGGACTTCCAGCTCCGGCCCATCGGGAGCGTCCAGGATATTCTTCGCGTCACGCCGGGGCTCGTGATGGTCCAGCACTCGGGCGGCGGCAAGGCGAACCAGTACTTCCTGCGCGGCTTCGACGCCGACCACGGCACCGATCTGGCGCTGTCGATCGACGGCGTTCCCATCAACCTGGTCGCTCACGCCCACGGCCAGGGCTTCGCGGACACCAACTTCATCATCCCGGAGGTGGTCGAGCGCGTCGAGATCACCAAGGGTCCCTACTTCACCAATCAAGGGGACTTCGCGACGGCCGGCGCCGTCAACATGGTATCGCGCGACGATTTCGACCACAGCTCCGCTGGCGCCGGTCTCGTCGGCGCGCCGGGGCACGGGTCCGCCGGATACCGCGGGCTCGTCATCGCCAGCCCGAAGGTCGACCTGGTCCCTGTCAAGGCGACGTTCGCCGCCGAGATCGGCCGCACCAACGGACCGTTCGAGAACCCCGAGGATTGGGACAAGTACAAGCTGTTCAACAAGCTGACCTTCAATCCAACGCCGGTCTCGAGTCTGAGCCTGACCGAGATGAGCTATGCGGGGAACTGGCACGGTTCGGGGCAGATCCCCGCGCGGGCCGTCGACCAGGGCGTGATCTCGCGCTTCGGATCCATCGATCCCGACGAGGGCGGGAACACGGCCAGGCACCAGCTGGCGCTGCAGGTCCGCCTGCGCCCCAGCGAGACCAGCGAGCTCAGCGCGATGGCGTACGCCGCCACGTACCGGTTCAATCTCTTCTCGAACTTCACGCTGTACTTGCGCGATCCGGACCACGGCGATGAGATCGAGCAGATCGATCGGCGCACCTTCTATGGGGCCAAGGTGAGCTACCGGGTGGTGCACCAGGTGGGGCCGGTCACGCTCGACACGACGATCGGTGCCGAAGGACGCAATGACGACATTCACGAGGAGCTCTGGGATACCCTCCACCGCCAGCAGCTCACCGACGTGCGCAGCAACGATGTCCACGAGAGCTTCGTCGGCGCCTACTTCAACCAGGAGATCACGCCGGCACGGTGGGTCCGGGCCGATCTCGGGGGCCGGGCGGACCTGCTGTCGTTTGCCGTCGACGACCGCTTGGCCCACGGCTCACAGGCGACTGATCCGACGGCCCCGCAGAGCGGAATCGGCGCCGCGCACCAGCTGAGCCCCAAGGCGAGCTTGATCGTGACCGCGCTCGACCGGCCGGGTGCGCAGCTGGAGATGTATGGGAACTACGGCCACGGGTTTCACTCGAACGACGTCCGGGGCGTGTTCGCGCAGCCCGCGGTCACCCCGCTGGCGCGGGCCAAGGGCGAGGAGATCGGCGCCCGGGCCCGGCTGCTGGAGCGGTGGGATCTGGCCGCGGCGCTCTGGCAGCTCGATCTGGCCAGCGAGACGGTCTGGAACGGCGATGACGGCACCACGGGCGTCAGCGATCCCACCCGGCGCAGGGGAGTCGAGCTCGAGAGCCGCTACGAGGTGACGCCCGGGCTGGCCGCCGATCTCGCGGTCACTTTCACCAAGTCTCAGTTCACGACCGATATGGAGAACGGCGGCGGCCTGGCGCTGGCGCCGAGGCGGACCTGGGCCGGGGGGCTGTCGGGGCGTCACAGCCTTGGTCCCGGTGTGGCTCGGGCGGGCCTTCGCTTCTACGGAATAGGCGACCGACCCGCCACCGATGACGGGGCGCTGACCGCGCCAGGCTTCACCCAGCTCGATATGCACCTCGGCTACCGACATCGTTGGTTCGACATCGCGCTCGACATCGAAAACCTGCTGAACGGGACCTTTCGGTCGGCGCAGTTCTCGACGGTGAGCCGCCTTCGCACTGAGCCCGGCGTCGGCAGCGCCGTCCCGGCTGGCTTCAGCTGCGGCAACAACGCCCGGCTCGCGACCGCGCCCGACGGCAGCCCAGCCAGCGGACGCTTCTACGGTTGCGAGGACATCAACTACACGCCGGCTTACCCGCTGACGGTGCGCCTCATGGCGACCCTCTTTCTCGACTGAGACGATGAACATCACATGGCCAAAACTCGAGGAATTCTTACTCCAGCGTCGTCTGAGACAGCATCGAAGGGTGGACCGACCAGGCCCCGTCGTCGCCGGGGCCGGCCGTCAAGTGCGCGCCGGCGGTTCCTACTTCGTCCTGACACAGCCCCGTTTCAGCACGTCCCAGTCCGCCGCGCTCAATGCCGCCTGAACCGGGTTGGTGGCCCCGGCACCTGCCCGCCGAATGTGGCCAAGCCTTTCGGCGCTCGCCGGATGACTCGAAAGCCATGCCGGAGCCGCGCCCGTCTTCGCGGGCAGCCGCTCGAGGAAATCCTGGAGCCCCTTGCTCGACACGTGAGCGGCCGCCAGACGCTCGAGGGCGCCCTGGTCGGCGGCCCGCTCGTCATCACGCGAGAAACGCAGGTTCGCGAGATCGAAGGCCGTCTTGGGGTCAATCGCCAACATCCCGGTGTAGTCACCGACGGACGCCTGCCACAACACGGTCATCAAAGAGCCACGAACGAACCGAATCGTCACGTGGCGCAGCCGCACGTGTTCGAGCTCGTGCGCCAGGACCCCCGCGACTTCGTCCGGTCCATGAGCATGATCGATGAGTCCCCGCGTCACGATGACGACACCCCCTGGAAAAGTGAAGGCGTTATCGGCATCGCTGTCGAGGATATGCAGCTCCATCTGGGGGGAAGCTCCCAGACGCACCGCCAGGTGCAACAGCGCCGTGCGCGCGGCCTTGGTTTCACAGTACTGAGTCGCCAGCAGCGCCGACAGCCCCTGTCCCAGGTCGGCTTCAATCGCGGGCGGGACGTGGTTGGCAACCGCGCGCGCAATGGGGGGCAAGCTGGCGTAAAAAGTGCCCGCCAGGGCGACGGCTCCGACGCCAAACATCAGCGCCCGGCCGCGTCGGCCAACCCGTGGTGCCGCCGGCACGGCGCCTCGCAGCTGCCGCAGCGCCTCGCTGCTCACCGTCGTCACCGACGCGTCGGGGCTGTCCCGAGATCGGATCGCGACGACGCCCGGTTCCACGATCTCGAACGTCAGGGCAGCGCGCGGCCAGTGGAACAGCTCGACATTGGCGTCAAGGACGCGTCCGAGCAAGGCGCCGTCCTTTGCGGTCAGCGCCACGTCCCGGACCGCGGCGGTCCGACCGTCCACATAGCGCCCGCGCCAGGAATCGCTCAAATCCCCAGTTCCACGCCCAGCGCGCCGGCCAGAGTGTCGCCCGCCGCGTCACCCGACTGGGGTTGCTGCGAAATCAGAGCGAAGTCAATGGCCCCTACGAAGCGAACCCGTTCAAGCAGGGTGCGAAACGTGTAGGTCACCGTCCAGGGGAAGGCCAACCCCAGGGTCAGGGCATTTCCAAAGAGGTTGATCAGCGTCAGCTTGAACAGCAATCCGCCGGACACGTCGATCGTGCCCACCGCCCGGTCGAAACGTGTGTGTGACAAGCGAAATCGCAACAGCCGCGCTCGGTACCAGAAGAAATAGACTCCCAGCGTGACCACCGAGAGCAGCATTCCCCTGATCGCGATCCGAAAGGCATCCCGGTCGCGTCCATCGTAGGAAAAACGCGCGTCTCCATAGCGTGAATTGTTGATCAGGGAGCCATGAACTCGATTGGCCATGATCGATCCATAGAGCCCCAGCGTGACGACCGTCAGAAATCCTCCCCAGATCCACGTCCGGGCAAAGGCGCCCGCGTCGCCGACCAGCCCGAAACGAATGCCGCGCCAGCGCGTTCTGCCAAGGAGATACCGGCGCGACCAATAGAGCGCGTAAGGAATAATGATCACGATGGCGATTCCACCCACGATCTGAAGAAATCCTCCCAGCCCCTTGGAAAAACGCCCCACCAGCTTCGGAAGCGCAAAGAATATGAGATATCCACCGAGGAGTTTCAGATAACCAATGAACAGTTCCTTCCCTGTGCCGGTGTAGTCCAACCGCTGCTGGTCGATCTCGACCTGCCTCCACATATACCGTCGGCGGTTGGTACGCGCCCAGGGTGTGTAGATCCCCAGCGTGACAAGCGTCAGAAACACGTTCTTGAGCGCGATCAGGAAGAGATCCATGGCGTCGCCCCGGTAGGCGAGCTTCAACTCGGGCAAGGCGGATACAGGGACGGGCGGCTGCCCTGCGGAGCCATCGGTTGTCGTTCCGGTCGTCGTGTCGGCCGTCATACGAACCTCCTTCCCGGGCTACGGGGTCCGGTAGCCGAAAGTGTCGCAGGTCGCACCCAACGGCGTCAATGCGCGCCTATCGATCGCGGCGATCGGCGGAGGCGGATTCCGAGGCCTCAGCCGCCCACCTGGCACGTCGCTCGCACCCCAGAACCTCATGATGCGTCCCCGCCGTCCGCTCCATGTTCTCGCCGTGGTCGAGATCGTCGCGTTCACGGTGGCTGGCGGCGGCTGCGCGCCGCGGCGCGTGGGACCGAACGACGCCTACCACGATGCGCGCGTGGCCGCCGAAGGCTGGCGGCAGCTCTTCGAAGGTGACGACCGGGAGATCTATCGGAGGCGCGACCTCATCATGCGGCTCGCGGCCCCAAAACCCGGCATGACCGTGGCCGATGTGGGCGCCGGGACCGGCCTGTTCAGCATGATGCTGAGTGATGCCGTCGGCGCCGAGGGCCGCGTCTACGCCGAGGAGATCCTCGAGAAGTTCAGCCGCTTCATCGCCGAGCGCGCGGCGCGGGAGCGGCGCGGCAACGTCGTCAGCGTGATGGGAACCGAGACGGGCCTCGGGCTACCGGCGGAATCGATCGATCTCGCGTTCGCCTGCGACGTCTACCATCATTTCGACCACCCTCGGGAGATGCTCGCTTCGATCCGGCGCGCCCTGCGTGTGGACGGCGAGCTTTTCCTGGTTGATTTCTCGCGCGAGCCTGGCCAGAGCCCTGCCTGGATCCTCGAGCATGTGCGCGCCGGGGAAGCCGAGGTCGTTCGAGAGGTCGAGAGCTCCGGGTTCCTTCTGCTTTCGAGAGATCACAGCATCGGCATCAACTACGCTCTGCGCTTTCGCCGGTCCCGGGCGACCGCGCTCTAGCTCCGCCTGAGGTCTCAGGTAGAGCCCCCCTCAGAACGCAGTGTCGGCGCAGATCTCGACTGCATTGCGCAGTGTCTCGCCGAGCCACCGCACTGCCGGCGCAGCACGTGGGTACGTGGAGCGTCCTCCCGGAGGCGTGGTGCGCATTCACCAAGAGTTGAGCTCGGCCAGCGGACCCGTGCCCAATCGTTCTGAGCCGAGCGCACAGACCGCGGCAGTAGCCGCTTGGCGATCATTGGGGTTTCACCGAACTCGGCGTACATCGGCGGTCGCGAACCTATAGTCGGGCATGTCGATCCCCAAGCACGCATGTCTGCCGATGGCAAGCGGTTCCCTGATGCTCGCGTTTTGCGGCGCCGCGCTCCTTACCGACTGCAGCAGCCAGTGTGCTGAAGGCCGTATCGAATGTCACGGCAACGAGCTTTGGCAGTGCCTTCGGGTGAGCTCGGATGACCTCTCGACCGTTTGGGACAAGATCGACTGCGGCGCCCATCGCTACTGTCGGGTCGGGTTGGTCCCTGGCGGGACCCGGCAAGGCGCGAAGGAGGGCGTTTGCGCAGCCGAGCCCGATCCCGAGCCGAGTTGCCTCGCGGCCACGATCGATCGGCGCAACAACATGTCGACTTGCACCCCCGACGGCCGCGCCGTCGCCTGCGTGGTGGGCTACGTCGAAGAGGTGCTGGCGACCTGCGCCTCGCCGGCTCTCTGCATCGCCACGGCCACGCCGGCCGCGTGCAGCGCGAGCAACGTCCCCGACCCCCGATGCCCTACCGGGCAGACCCACACCACCATCTGCCAGGGCGATCACGCGGTGACTTGCGCCGACGGCTATCTCTTGTCGGATCAGGACTGCGGCCCCGGGCTGTGCTACACGCCGAGCGGACCACCACCCACCTGCGTGACGTCGGCGACACCGGATGCGCGATGTACGGCCATTGCCATGGGCGCGCTCACCGGAGTCACCTATGGTTGCACGGGCAACAGCCTCTTCACGTGCGTCGACAATCTTTACACTCAGGCCAAGGACTGCGGTATGGACTACTGCCAGGCCTTGGGAGCCGGGTCATCCTTCTGCGGACGAACGCCGCCCTGATCCACGACCGCGCTCGTCAGCGACAACTCCCTGATCGTCCAGATCGGTCCGTGAGGATGACGACGACTACTGACAGACCCCGCCCAGGCAGCTTCCGCCGCCACAGGATGTCCCGTCATCGAGCGGAAGACACGTCGCCGTCGTGTCGCACGCACCAGACCTGACACAACGATAGTCGTAGGGCCCGGAGCCCGCACAGAACGGACCCAAACAGGGATCGAGAGAATCGCATGAGAAGCCGGCCAGAAACATCCCGCTTTGACAATCATCGACGCAACCGAGCAACCGCTTCATGCAGGTCGTGGGTATTCCCGTGTCCAGCGTCCGGGAGGCCGGCGGTGACGGCCAGCCCGGGGATCGCCGGGAGTCGAATTCGTCGACTCTGGCGGCCGAGGTGTCCAGAATGGACGCCGCACGGGCCGCGAACGCGGCCGGGGAATACGACGAGGCCGTTCGGCTGGTCGAGCGCTATCACCAGGAGTTTCCTGGGGTGCGCTGGCGCCGGACGCCGACGTGGTCGCGCTGGAGGCGGTGGCGACGAAGCGCGACCACGCCGAGGTCGCGCGCCGGGCGGCCTTGTTCCTCGCGCTATATCCGACCGATCCGCACGCGGCCCGGGTCAAATCGCTGGCGGCGCGCTGATTCACCAGCCACAAGTCCAGCCCACCCCCACTGCCCTTTGACGGGCGGCCGGGACTGTACATAACCTCCCGGTTAGGTACTCAATGAGCCATCAGCGAGTGCCCCCTGATCGCCTCGACGCGACGTTCACAGCCCTTGCCGATCCCACTCGGCGGGGGATCCTGGCCCGCCTCGCGTCTGAAGAGGCGTCGGCACGGTCGAGCGCCGAGCGGGGAATCGGCGCGTTGTCCGGGAGGGCGGGGGGCGCAGGCAGCGGGTAGCATGGGCATTTCTCCCTTCGGTGGAGGTGCACCAGCACAGTGCAAGCGCCGGGCCCGCGCGAGGCGGCACTCGTATATTTTCAGGGTTGGAGGTTCTGCCATGAACAAGCAGCACAGGGGTAAGGTACGCCGTTTCGTTTCGGCGTATTGGGTCATGAGCGTGGTCGTCCTGGTCGCCTGTTCGTCGGGCGCGTCGCGAGGCGCCATCGGCACGGACGACGGCGCATCTGATGACGGTGAAGCCGCAGATGCGGACTCGCCGTTCTGTGTGAACCCCGCGGTCCGTGGCTCGCCCAGTTGCACTGGGGGCAGCATCCTGGCGTCGAGTTACAATCAGTCCTGCACCTCGGACTCGGACTGTGTGCTGGTTGGTTCGGGTGAAAACGCGTTTTGTCAGCCGTGCTCATGTGGAGGGCTTGCCGCCATAAATCGCGCTGCACTCCCGCGATTCGACGCCGATGTGGCAAAGACACCGGCCGGATCCCTGCCCGGCGGCACGTCCTGCTCCCCGTGTTGCGGCCCGACCGTGGCGGCGTATTGCCAAAACGGTCAGTGTGTTGCGAAGTGATCAAGTGGTATGGAGCCCAGATAGGCCCGGTCATGGGCGAGGGCGATGGAGGTCTGAGATTGCCCCGGTTTTGTGGACACCAGCCCTGTGAGGGCAAGGATGGTGATCCATGGGACGACGGAAACGACGGAGTTTC
>Ga0066788_10000253_pt1 | contig 10674 bp, 9 predicted proteins | sample OrgsoiDNA2013048_FD_70943 | JGI IMG/M metagenome (GOLD analysis project Ga0066788, IMG submission 70943) | Permafrost soil microbial communities from the Arctic, to analyse light accelerated degradation of dissolved organic matter (DOM) -... | ecosystem: Environmental > Terrestrial > Soil >... | reverse complement strand
GAGCTCTCGAAGACCGGAGCTGACGTCCTGCTGGTGGAGTCGGGCGGCCCGGATGAGGGGCCGACAATCGGCAATCCCAGCATCTGGTTTTACAACGTCGGGGGTCCCCTTGACTGGAACCTGCCGATCGCACCTGTTCCTCAACTGAATAACCGCAAGTTCAACATGGCGCTCGGCCACGTTGTGGGCGGCGGCAGCTCCATCAATGCAATGGTGTGGTCGCGCGGCATGGACCGCGACTACGACAATTGGGAGGCACAGGGAGCGTCCGGGTGGGCCTTCAAGGATGTGCTTCCAATGTTCAGGTCACAGGAGGACTGGGAAGGGGGCGCCAACGAGTGGCGAGGTGCTGGCGGCCCCATGCCCGTGCGAACGCCGCGCGATCCTCACCCCACCGCTCCCGCCTTCCTCGAGGCGGCGCAGCAGATGGGATTCCCCAGAGTCGAGGACCTGAACGGACCGATGCGGGCCGGAGCGGGCTATATCAACATGAACATCGCTGCGGATGGCACCCGCGTCAGCGCCGCGCGAGCGTTCCTGCGTCCGAATCTAGGTCGCCCGAACCTCACTCTGCTACTCAATACGAACGTCACCCGGATCGCGTTCGATGGCGATCGCGTCCGAGGCGTCCAGATGGTTACGAGCAACGGCGAGCAGACCGTCAGGGCGAAGCGAGAAGTGATCCTGACGGCCGGCGCGATTCACAGCGCGACGCTCCTGATGCTGTCTGGTATAGGCAACGCAGAGCAGCTCCAGAAAGTTGGCATCGCACCAGTCGTCAATCTCCGGGGCGTTGGGCAGAACCTTCAAGACCATGTCCTCTTTTCCGGGGTGGTTTACAGCTACAAGGGCAAGATGCCCGATCGCCCGACGGACAGTAACGCAGTCGAGGCCGAGGTCTATTTCGCGAGCGGTGTGTCCAGACATCCCGCGGACATCAATCTCGTCCTGGAGCAGCTGCCGATAGCGACGCCGGAGGCGGTTGCCCGGTTCGGCGCACCGCCGAAGGAAGGTTTCACCATCGCCCCAGCGCTGATCCAACCAACCAGTCGTGGCCAGGTACGTCTTGCGAGCGCCGATTGGCGAGCTGCGCCCATCATCGAAGGCAACTATCTGGGTACCGAGCATGATCTCGCGGCTAGCATGCGCGCGATCGAGGTCGCGCGGGAGTTGGGTCGTCAAGCTGCCCTTGACCGAGTTCGTGAGGCCGAGGTGATTCCGGGTCCGACTGCCACCAGCCGGCGAGACCTCGTGGACCTGGCGCGAACAGCGTCGGCCAGCTTCGGACATGCGGTTGGCACGGCCAAGATCGGCAGCGACTCGGATGCGGTGGTGGATAGCAACCTTCGTGTCCACGGCGTTCGGGGACTGCGTGTGGCTGATGCGTCCGTGATGCCGACGATCGTCTGCGGCCCCACCAACGCCCCGTCCATCATGATCGGCGGTCGCGCGGCCGAGCTGATCAAGGGTACCGAATGACAGGAGAGCAGGATTTGTTGTCAACCCAGAGCGCCCGACACGACCAACGCGAGCCTTCGGGCCGCACAGGAGAACTCCCATGAGCAGCGAACCGATTCGCGATCCCCGCACTGATGCACTCCTCACTCCCGCGAACAGCGCGCTTGTAGTCATCGATTACCAACCGAATCAGATCAAAACCGTCAGGTCCATGGACGTCGAGCTACTCGAGAGGAACATTGTCTCGGTGGCGCGGCTCGGAAAGGCCTACGGCCTGCCTATCGTATTGTCGACGGTGAATGCCGATGCCGGCCAGGGGCACACGCTCCCCGCGATCAAGGCTGTCCTGTCCGACAACGTTGAGATCGATCGGACCCAGATCAATTCCTGGGAGGATGTCGGGTTCCGCAAGGCGGTGGAAGCGACCGGACGGAAGAAGCTGATCATGTGCGCCCTCTGGACGGAGGTGTGCCTCGCCTTCCCGGCACTGGACGCCCTGCGTGCCGGCTACGAGGTGTTCCCTGTCGTAGATGCGGTCGGGGGCACGTCGGTGGAAGCGCACCGGGCTGGTCTGGAGAGGATCGTGCAGGCCGGAGCGCAACCGATCAGCTGGGTGTCCCTGGCGTGCGAGCTGCAGCGTGACTGGGCGCGCCAGAAGACCGTGCCCGCGGTGGTCGACATCGTGCTCACCTCACGCCTCCTCAAGGGGGTCTGATCGAGCCGCTCTCAGGTTCACCAGAGCTCACGTCCACAGGAGGAAGTCATGACACCAGAAGAAGCGAAGAATGAGCAGATCATCCGTCAGGCCTACAAGATCGCTGAAGCGAAGGATCTGAAAGGATGGGTCGACGCCTTTACCCCCGATGGCACGTTCACCGACGAGTCACTCCGCGTCACATACCGCGGGGCGGAGCTTGCGCAAACCGTGGCCGTCTATGCGAAAGCGTTCCCGGACATGCACCGGGAGCTATACCGGGTCTTTGCAACCGGGGACACGGTGATCGTGGAGCTGGCCCTCCAGGGAACTCACCTGGGTCCCCTGGCGCTTCCCAGCGGGACGATCCAGCCCACCGGCAAGCACATGGACGCGCCCTGTTGTGACGTCTTTCAGCTGAAGAACGGGAAGATCCAGTCGTTCAACTGCTACCCCTCCGGGACCGTGGTGCTCACGCAACTGGGCGTTCTGGAGAACCTGGAGAAGGCATTCGGGCAGCAGGGCGCCGCCGCCGGCCGGGGTCGATGACCATGCCAGGCCCCATCAGAATCGGAGTCAGCCTGTCGCTGACCGGAGGCCTTGGCGCGAATGGCAGGACCGCTCATCTCGCGCACCGCCTCTGGGGGGAGGACGTGAACCGGAAGGGCGGCCTCCTCGGCCGTCCCGTCGAGCTGGTGGCCGTCGATGACAAGACTGACGCGTCGCTTGTTCACGCCAACTACGAACGACTCCTCGACGTGGAGAGGGTCGACCTCATAGTCGGCGGCTACGGAAACAACTCGATGACACCGGCGATGCCTCTCGTCATCAAACGAGGCCGCTATTTCGTCGGTCTGATGGGGCTCGGCGTCAACGCCGCCTCACATTACGAGCGGTACTTTGTGATGATTCCCGCCGGCCCGGAGCCCGGCACCGCGCTCACCGCTGGGTTTTTCGAGATGGCCGCGCAGCAAGACCCGAAGCCCGAGACCGTCGCAATCGTCGCGGCGGACGCCGATTTCACCCGCAACCCGATCGCCGGAGCCCACGCCAACGCGGAGCGGCTTGGGCTTCGAATCGTATCGCTGCAGAAGTATCCCCTCTCGACAACGGACTTCGTACAACTCCTTAGCCCATTGGTCGCTACGGCGCCGGACGTCCTGTTCTTGTGCTCGTACCTCTCGGACTCCATTGGGCTAGTCCGAGGCCTGCACCAGGTGGGTTTGAGACCCGCCGTCGTCGGCGGTGCAATGATCGGACCACAGAGCAGCACCGTTCAGACCGCTCTCGGGCCTCTTCTCAACGGGATCGTCAACTACGAATACTGGATCCCGGTTCCGAAGATGATGTTCCCCGGCGTGGAGGACTTGATGATGCGGTACCAGGCGCGCGCCGCCGCCGAGGATGCCGACGCGCTCGGGTACTACATCACGCCGCAGGCCTATGCGCAGATGCAGGTCATCGAGCAGGCGGTGATCGCGACGCGAACGCTCGATGATTCCGCGCTGGCGGAGTACACGCGCAGCGCCACCTTACACACGGTGGTCGGCGACGTCAGGTTTGGAAAGGGCGGAGAGTGGGCTTCGCCTCGCGTTCTTCAGGTCCAGTTCAAGGGCATCCGCAGCAACGACATCGGGGAGTTCAAGACGGCGCGGACGCGCACCGTTCTCACGCCCAAAGAGTTCGCGTCGGGTGAGCTGATTCCGTTGGTCTGGGCAGCGACGTCGTCGTGAAGACCTGGGGGCCTTCCATTCCGATCGTCGCCGCTGATCTCGAGGCAGCCCTCCGGAGGCGCCGCGCGCTGGCTGGCGAAGGCGTGGCGGCCTACGGCTCCTCGGCCCACCCCCCAGCCAAACTGACGGGACGAGAGGCGCGACGGTTCTAGGTTGAGGCCAGGGATGCTCAAGATCGCGATCATCGTTGGAAGCACACGCTCCGGCAGGAAAGGCGACGCGATCGCCAGGTGGGCCTATGAAATCGCGCGAAGGCGCACCGACGCCGACTTCGCGCTTCTGGATATCGCGAGCTTCAACCTGCCGGTGCTCGACGAGCCCGTCCCGCCCATGTCGTCCGACGAGTACACCCATCAGCACACGCGGGCGTGGTCAGCCGCGATCGCCTCATTCGACGGGTATGTGTTCGTCACGCCCGAGTACAACCACGGCACCTCGGGTGCGCTGAAGAACGCGATCGATTTTCTGTACAGCGAGTGGACCGACAAGGCGGCGGGATTCATCGGCTACGGATTCACGATGGGCGCTCGTGCGATCGAGAGTCTTCGGCTTGTCCTGGCCTCCCTGCAGGTCGCCACGGTGCGTCCCCAGGTGGGACTGTCGTTGTTCACGGACTTTGAACGGGCAACGGTCTTGAAACCAAGTGCAAGGCTGGAGCACACCGTCAACGGCGTGCTCGATCACGTGATCGCCTGGAGCGGTGCCTTGAAGCCGCTGCGAAAAAGAAAGGAACACGAATCATGAACAAAGATTTCGGTGTCTGGACCTATCAGGACTGCGCGCTGGTGCTCATCGACTATCAGAAGGAGATGTTCGAGAGCATTCGCTCCGAGACGAAGCCCGACCTGGCCACTCTGAATGTCCGGCTGCTGGCCAGGACTGCGAAGGCGTTCGCCATGCCAATCGTGCATTCCACCGTCGGCGTCGCTTACAAGATCAACAGCCCGACAGTTCCCACGATCGCCGGCGAGCTGTCCGGCGTCGAGCCGATCGACCGAACCTCGATGAATGCATTCGAGGATCGGGCCTTCCGTGAGGCGGTGAAGCGGACCGAACGGAAGCGGCTGATCATCGGCGGGCTCCACACCGAGATCTGCCTGACATTTGCGGTGGTCCAGGCCCTGAAGGACGGCTACGACGTGATGTTTGTGACGGATGCCGTCGGTGGGAGGTCACAGGTCGCGCACCGCACTGCGATCGAGAGGATGTCCCACGCCGGGGCCGTGCCGAACACCTCGCTCGCCGTCGTCACCGAGCTCTTCCGCGACTGGGCGTCGCCCATCGCCGACAAGGCCCGCGAGGTCATCAACTGGTATTTCGCTGAGGTCCCGAAGGTGACCTCCGAGGTGGGCGTGTAGCCGCAACCCCCCAGGAAGACCCATCGGGGACCAAGGAGCAAGTCATGTCGCCCAGGCTATCAGGCAAGGTATGCATCATCACAGGAACAGGCGGGAGCATGGGCCGTGAAGCCGCCTTGGCCTTCGCTCGAGAGGGTGCCTCAGTGGTGGGGTGCGATTTGAATGGGGAGTCGGCGGAGGCGACCGTTCAAATGGTTCGAAAGGCGGGCGGAACGATGGTCTCGTTGCATCCCTGTCGCCTCAGCGACCCCACCGACTGCAAGGCGCTGGTCGACTTTGCGATGCGCACGTTCAGCCGGATCGACGTGCTCTTCAACAACGCCGCGCTGGCGTACTTCAATTGGCTCGAGGACATCAGCGACGAGGAGTGGGACCGCAACCGTCGTGACGAGGTGGACCTGGTCTTCTACCTCACGCGCGCGGCTTGGCCGCACCTCAGGACCAGTCGAGGCGTGGTCGTGAATACCGCGTCCCTCACCGCGTTGATGAGCTTCAAGAATCTTGGCTCGCTTGCCCACACGACGGCGAAGGCAGGGATCATAGGGATGACGAGACAACTGGCCATGGAGGGGCGGGAACACGGAATTCGCGCGAATTCCGTCTCGCCAGGCATCATCGAGACAAACCAGACGCGCGAGCAGCTGAAGGACCCGGAATGGTCCGGATACATGCTTGGGAAGACGCTGCTGGGGCGGTTGGGCAGGCCCGAGGAAGTGGCGAACGTAGCACTGTTCCTGGCCTGCGAAGAGAGCTCGTACGTGACGGGCATCGATATCGTGGTCGATGGGGGAATGAAGGTCTGGTGACCCGGGGGGCCTCGACGTGCACGTGATTCTCCGCGGAGCGAGGCTCCTTGGCACGATCGCCACGCGCGAGGTGGTGACGCACCTTCGCGACGGGTGCCTCTTCCCGGTCGGGGACATCGACAAGATGTGCGAGACCGTCGAGGAAGCCTTGACCGAGCCCGGCCTGCGCACCGCCATGGCCGCGCGTGCCCTGCGCGAGGTGTAAGGCCCCCTCAGCGCCTCGGCGAGCGCGTCCGCCCTCGCCGAGATCGTCGAAGGTGTGCTCCGCGGGACCGCACCACGCGGGATCACGGCCGCCGGGGCCGCGGTTGCGGGCTGAGTCATCGCAGGCGACAGCGCCATGCAAGCTTCGACCACGAATCAGAGCGCTCCTTTTCCGACGCGTACGAGCGCCGCAAGGATGCCAGGAAGGCGGCCAACCCGTTCCGGCTACGGCCTCGCTGGGATCAGTCGGTGGGAGACCCTGAAGACCGTCATGAGATGTTAGGCGAGGCCGAGGCCCGATCATCGCTGCCATAGGATTCGGGCATTCTCGAGAGGGATGCGGACCCCTTCATGGTTGGGTATCACCCGCGCCGTGTAGTCTGCGGGGGGGCGGGCGGCGGACACAGCTGCCCTGTAGACCCAGCCCGGCGACGCCCCGCCCAGGGCGCGAACGCGCTCCATCTGCTGCCGCGCGGGCGAACCACCCGGGGACGCGTCGGCGTAGAGCTCCACCCGCACGGCCTCCGGATCGATATCAGCGCACCGGAGCTCAATCTCGAACTCATGTTGCGTTGCTCCGGTCCTGACGGTCATGTCTCCGAACTGAACGCTGGCCCATCTCTCGTCGAGGCTCTGCCGCCATTCAACGATGCTCTTCCCCTGAGCGCCTCCTTCATGACTGCGGCGGCGATATTCACGAGCCGCCGGGAGGTACTGCTGCTCGGTATATTGGCGGACGGCGCGGGTGGCGGAGAAGTGCGGCGTCAAGCGCGCCATGCTCTCCCGCATGCGCTTGACCCACGCGACGGGAATGCCGCGTTCGTCCCGCGCGTAGAACTCGGGGATGACCTCTCGTTCTAGCAGACCGTACAGAGCGTCGGCCTCCACGGCGTCGCGCGCTGGATCGTCGCCGTGCTCCTGGCCATCTCCCAAAGCCCATCCCACCTCGGGGGTGTAGGCCTCGGCCCACCAACCGTCCAGCTCCGACACGTTGATGCCGCCGTTGACGAGCACTTTCATGCCGCTCGTTCCGCACGCTTCCCAGGGGCGCTGGGGCGTGTTGATCCACACGTCAGCGCCCTGGACGAGTTGCTCCGTGAGCAGCATGTCGTAGTCGCTCAAAAAGACGACGTGGTGTCTGACCTCAGGACGGCGAATGAAGCGAATCCACTCCTGAATCAGGTCCCTTCCGCGCTGGTCCGCCGGATGTGCCTTGCCCGCGATCACGAGCTGCGCGGGACGACCAGGATTGGTCAAGATACGCAGAAACCGCTCCCGGTCGTGGAGCAGCAGGTTCGGTCTCTTGTAGGTTGCGAACCGGCGGGCAAATCCCAGCGTCAGGACGTTCGGGTCCAAAATGCGTCTCGCGGCCTTGGCGTCCTCAGGCGATGCGCTGGCGGAGGCAAGTTGGCGCGACAATCGCGCGCGGGCGTCTTCGACCAAGGAGCTTCTGGCCGCACCGCGAAAGCGCCAAAGGTCCGTGTCCGAGACGCCGCGAATCTGCGCTTCCAGCGCGTCCGGGGTCTCCAACCACCGAGTCTTACCGCAGGCGCCGGTCCAAAGGCTATCAGCCAAGGCCGAGTCCCAGTGAGGAACATGGACGCCATTGGTCACGTGTCCCACGGGCACATCGGATTGGGGCCATCGCGGGAAGAGCGGCTGGAAGATGTGACGGCTCACCTGACCGTGCAGCCGGCTCACGCCATTGATGGCGCCGCTCCCGCGGACCGCGAGATACGCCATGTTGAAGGTCTCCGACGAGTCGGCAGGGTCTTGGCGACCCAGCGCCAGCAAGTCATGGAGCGTGATGCCGAGCTCTCGCTCGGCATAGCCGCCAAGGTATCTTTCGACGAGAGACGGCGAGAATCGATCGAAGCCGGCGGCCACCGCCGTGTGGGTCGTGAAGAGATTCCCGGCTCGGGTGACCTCCAGCGCAACCTCGAAGGTCTGGTCGGTGGCCCGCATCAAAGCCCGCGCGCGTTCCAGCACTGCAAAGGCCGCATGTCCTTCGTTCAGGTGACAGACCTCCGGGGCGATGCCCAGCGTCGTCAGAAGTCGCCACCCGCCGATGCCGAGCAGTACCTCCTGCGCCAGGCGAAGTTCCGGACCGCCTCCGTAAAGCTCGCTCGTGGTCGCTCGACGGGCGGGATCGTTAGCGGCGTCGTTGCTGTCGAGCAAGTACAGGGTGTTTCTCCCGACGCGGGCCTGCCACGCGCGCAGCCAGATCGAAGAGCCAGGAAACGCGACCTCAAATCGCAGCCATTCTCCGCTCTGCTTGCGCACCGGCGTGATCGGCAATTGTCCTGGGTCGTTGTAAGGGAAAAGCGCCTGCTGCGCTCCGTCCGCGTCGATCACCTGCCGGAAATACCCTTGCTGATAGAGCAGGCCCACGCCGACAACGGGCACGCCCAAGTCGCTGGCGGCTTTGAGCTGATCGCCGGCGACGTTGCCAAGACCACCTGAGTAGATGGGTAGGGCCTCGCTCAACATGAACTCCATGCTGAGATACGCGGCGCACGTCAGCTGCTTCTGGGGATGAACCTTCTGAAACCACCCCGGCGATGCGTCTGTGTGGCGAGAGGTCCGTACCAGTTCTTCGACGAGGGCGCGGAACGCGGGCTGAGCCAACATCTGTCCAAGCGTGTCGCGCGAGACCGTCTGCAGGACGATCCACGGATTGTGAGTGAACTCCCACAGCACTGGATCGAGACGCCGCCAGATCGCGTCAGTGGCATGATTCCACGACCAGCGCATGTTCAAGGCGAGCTCCGCCAAGGAGTCGGCTCCCTCGATGTCGCTCGGCACGAAGCCATAGACCGAGGGACTCATGCGAGGACCTGTCCTCGCGACGACGAGAGAACCCTCGAAGCCTCGCGTGGTCGCACAGCGGCTTCGATCCTGAGATTCATCGACCAAACCACTTGGCATGCATGGCCGTCATGCCCCCAGACGATAGCGCTTCCTTCCACTCACCCAAGGAATGCAAGCCGCGTGCCCAATTCGGTCCCCATCAACTCCAGCTCGCAGATGAGAACGAATCACGACGGGCCGGGAAAGTGCCAGAATTTGTCCATTCCGTCATCTCCTCAGCCACGCGGACCCGGCGCCGCGGGCGGAGCAGCGGCCCGTCTCGCCTCCGCTGCGGCGCAAGCTCGCGGGTCGGCAGGCGATCGACACGAGCTCGCGGGCCTCCAGGCGCGCCTTGGTGCGCGGATGCCACGGCCGCGGGCCAAGGCGCTCGCGAACGCGATCCACGCTTCGTGGATCACAAGCGCGAGTCCGGTGAGCTTGCGCACGAGCGCGTGCGTCCGCGCCGTCGTCTTGTACGCCATCATCCATTCGAATTCGTCCATCGTTGGTCGCGCCGAAGGAGGGGCGCCGTTCACCGCCCGCGCGCTGCCCACGCCGCGACACCGTGCCAAGCAAGACCTGTCGCGCTCGCAAGGATATCGCGAGCGGGCGTGTCTCTGTTAACCGCCACCCAGCTCGTCCCCCTGCTTGTCGTGCTTGCCCCTCCTTCGTTCGACGCGACAGCGTAGCAAAGTAAAAAGCCTACCGTCTGACCGCAGGCGCGCATGGGCTCGAAGGTTAGCCGTGGGGCGAAACTCAATGCGGTCGATGAGTCCAGACGGTCGCAAAAGGTCGTGATGGAATGACGAGAGCTCGGCATTTTCCCGATTTGTCGGCATTCGCCTTCATCTTCGAGTCGTTGTTGAGCGAGATCCAGTTGGGCACGCGGCTTGCCTCGCTCACCCCGCAGTGGGCGTTCCTCGTCGAAGCATTGTCCGTGAAGCCTGGTTAGGACGGACCACCAGTCGAAGAAGGCGCCACGTCGAACGACTCCAGGAAAATTCCGAAAACGCCGCCAATCAAACAGGAACTGGCTTTCGGGCTGTCGATCGATGAATTCCACTGGGCACGTCCGCAAGACGCAGGGAGGACCGCCATACCGTGAAGACCATACTACAATCGCTCACCCCTCTCGTATTCGTCGCAGCAACCGGCTGCGCTCACCGGACGGCCCCGCCATCGGCATCGAAGCCGCTTGCGGCGAAACACCGTCACTCCGACGTCATTCGCGACGCCGAACCGAATGCGACGTCCGGGCCCGATCCGGGCGGCTACTCTACCGCCATGTTTCCACTCGCCCCCGCCGATCGCGATCGTGAACGGGAGCTGCGCGCGCGATTCGCTCAGTTCTGGAGTACAGCAACCGGCGACCCGAGAACCGTTTACGACACATTCATCTCCGCAACGCCATTCGCTGAAGGCGTCTCCTCCGAGCAGGTCGAAACCGCCTCTGTGCGCGGCTGGTGGGTGAGACCGTCTGTGGCCGAGCACGATGGATTGATTCTCTACCTCCACGGCGGCGGGTATGTAGCCGGGTCGGCCAAGGCCTACCGGGGGCTTGCCAGCCAGCT
>Ga0066788_10000252_pt1 | contig 10677 bp, 9 predicted proteins | sample OrgsoiDNA2013048_FD_70943 | JGI IMG/M metagenome (GOLD analysis project Ga0066788, IMG submission 70943) | Permafrost soil microbial communities from the Arctic, to analyse light accelerated degradation of dissolved organic matter (DOM) -... | ecosystem: Environmental > Terrestrial > Soil >... | reverse complement strand
GTGCCAGTGCCAGTGCCAGTGCCAGTGCCAGTGCCAGTGCCAGTGCCCTCGGCTGCGGCCCCGCCCGATCGCGAAACCCTGACCGCGGATTCCACGCGCGCCATGGGATTGCACGAGATCCTCGCACAGGCCGTGACCGGAAACCCCGACTTGCGACGTGAGCGGGTGGCTCTGGCCCTGGCCGCCGCAAACGTCACGATCGCCGAAGGTCAGTTCGACTTCGTGCTCAGTGGCGACGGCACCTTCTCGCGCCGCAGGATTCCCCCGCTCAACCTCGCCAATCCCGATCCGGCGGCGGGGGCCTCGGGTGCGGGGACCACCCACAGTCTCAATGCCGATCTGTTCCTTTCCCGCCCGCTCGAGACCGGCGGCAGCTTGACCCTCGCCGCCCAGGAGGTCGGATCCGGCACCAGCGCACCCGGCCTGTCCTGCGGCGTGCTCTGCACGCACTTCAGCGTCCTCACCCTGACCTTCAGGCACCCGTTGCTGCGTGGGTTCGGGACCGAGGTGACGCTGGCCAACCTGCGCAAGCAGCGCATCTCGCAGGACGTGGAGCTGTTGAATCGACAGGCCCGGGCCTCGGTGGTGATCCGCGACGTCGTGACCGCCTACTGGGAGCTCGGCTACGCCTCCGATGATCTCGAGATCCGGCGCTCGGCGGTGACGCTGGCCGTGGAACAGCGCAAGTACACCCAGGCCCAGGTGGACGTCGGCGGGCTGGGCCTCGCCGATCTGGCGGCCGTCGACCGGGCCATCGCCGATCGCCAGCAGGATGTCGCGGTGGCCGAGCAAACTCTGATGGGACGCGCGCTCGATCTCGAGCGCCTGATTGGTCGCTCGGTTCCGCCCGATTTCTTGGCCCGCCCGGCCACGGAACATCCCTCGCCCGAGCCCGGCATCGTCGACCCTCCCATCGAGACCGCGCGCGCCCTGGAGGCGAGCCCGCAGCTGCGGGCGCTGCGGGCCGGCATCGCCCTGTCCGAGACCGATCTGAGAACGGCCGAGGCCCTGGTGCGGCCCCAGCTCGACTTCACAGGATCGGTCGGCACCGCGGGACGTCAGGTGGAGCTCACGGATGCCTGGTCTCAGGCCGCCCACTTCGGAAGCATCAACTGGTCAGCCGGACTGGTGTTCCAGTTGCCGCTCCAGAATCGCGCCGCCCGCGGCACCGAGCTGGCCGCCCGCGCCACGCGAGACAGCGCGCGCATCGACATCGTCGATCTGGAGCTCGGCATTCGAGACGGGGTCGTGCGCATGACGAACGCCGCGCGAATCGCGGCGCGTCGGGGTGATCTGGCGCGCGCCGCCGTCGGGTACGCGCAGAAGAACCTGGAGGCGGAACACGCACGCTTCGACGTGGGCCGGTCGACCAACAACGACGTGCTGCTGCGCCAGCAGGAGCTCAAGAGCGCCGAGATCCAGATCGCCCGGGCGGCGGCCGATCTGGCCAACGCCGAGACCGCGCTGGCGGCCCTGACCGGCGAGATCCTGGACCGTTACGGCGTGATCCTGATTGGATCCTGATCGCGGACGACACCGCGGGCCAAACCAGTGACCAAACCGGAGACAACGAACGCCGCGAGTTGACCGGTGGTCCCACGATCGCGGCGGTACGAAAAGAATCGGGTGTGGTCGCAACGGGTGCAAAGACCGCCCACATCGATCTGGTCGGGCGGCACACCCTCGGACGCCGCCGCCAGACGGTTGAGGCTCCAGAGATCGACGTGGGATCTCTCCCCGCCCTCGACGATGGCGCCAGCCTCCCGCGCTCCCGGAATTGCGGCCTCCACCTCCCGGACCACCTCCGGTCCGACCTCGAAGCAACAGGGACCGATCGAGGGACCGATCGCCACCAGGACGTCGCGCATGCGGGTGCCAAGCTCGGCAGCCATGCGTCGCAGAGCGGCGGGCAGCACTCCGGCCACGGTCCCGCGCCATCCGGCGTGAACGGCGGCGCACGCGCCCGTGCGAACGTCGACGATCAACGCCGGCACGCAATCGGCGCAGGTGACCCCGACTGCTGCACCCGGCGCGGCAGCAGCGATCACCGCATCGGCGCGCACCGCCGCGATCTCCTCCGGTCGCGCCTGCCGCCCGACCACCAGGCTGTCCCGCCCGTGGACCTGGCTCGCGAAGAAGATCGTGCGCTGGCCCGCCGCGATCCGCAGTCGGCGACGATTTTCAAAGACGTCCGTCGGCCGATCACCCCACCTGCCACCCAGATTCAAGCTGTCGAAGGGGGGAGCGCTGACCCCGCCGCGGCGGGTGGTAAACCCGTGATGAAAGTCTGCCGGAAACAAGTCCGACTTGACGAGCGGCAGGTCGAAGTCGACGTCCACGCCGGCTGCCATCGGAGACGTCGCAGCCTGGCCATCGACCGCTGCGCCCCTGTGCTGAAAGACGATCTCTCGCAAAACCTCACGGCACTTTACCACTCTGCCCACTCTGGCCGCCGCCTTCCACCGACGAAGGCAGGTGAACGTCAGCCAGCGCACGCAGCGAAGCAAGCGCCAGCGTGAAGTCGGCGGGGGGCGCAGATTCGAAGTCCAGCCAAGCTCCCGTGGCCGGATGTCGAAAGCCGAGCCGGCGGGCGTGTAGCGCCTGCCGTCCGAGGACGCGTGCGATCTCCTTGAGGGCGGGTTCACGCGGTGGCCGGCCGTAGGTTGGATCGCCGAGGAGGGGCAGCCCCAGTGCCGCCAGGTGGACCCGCACCTGATGCGTGCGACCGGTCTCGAGCTCGGCCTCGATCCGAGCGGCTGCCCCCAGCCGCTCGACCACCCGCCACCTGGTCACGGCGCGCTTGCCAGACCTCACCTTGATCGAAAACCTCTTGCGGTCGCGTGAATCACGCCCGTAGAGCGTATCGATGCGCCCCCCGGCGGAGGGAGGCTTCCCGACCGCCAGCGCCTCGTACACGCGTGCGATGTCGTGGGCCTTGAAGGCCGCGCCGAGCGCGTTCATCGTCTGATCATCCTTGGCGATCACCAGCAGACCCGAGGTGTCCTTGTCGATGCGGTGAACGATGCCAGGTCGCAGCTCGCCCCCGATTCCCCGCAGATCCGACACGTGCGACAGGAGGGCATTGACCAGGGTTCCCTGCCGGTGCCCGGGCGCCGGGTGAACCACCAGGCCGGCCGGCTTGTCCACCACGATCAGGTGACGATCCTCGTGAACCACCACCAGCGGGATGTCCTCCGCGATGATCTCGGCTGGGACCACAGCGGGCGGCGACCACACCACGAGCTCGCCGGTCCTGACCTTGCGGGAAGGTACGCCCGGACTTCCTCCCACCGTCACGGCTCCCTCCATGATGTGACGGGCCAGCTGCGAGCGCGAGATATCGGGCAACACCCGGGCCAGGAACACGTCCAGGCGGTTGCCCGCCTGAGTCGCATCGACCAACAGCTTCAAGGCCAGGGGGCTTGCTCCGCCGCCAGGTGGCTCTGGCTCTGGGCCGGCGCTACCAGATGCGCGACTTGATGTGCGCCTTGGGCTTCAGCATCACGTCGACCAGGGCGCGATCATAAATATTGAGGGCGAAGATTTCGGGCGTGACGCGACCCCTGTAGAGCGTGCGGCCCTCCTCGATCTCGGCCCGCATCACGTCGAACAAGGTGTCCTTCTCCAGTCCCTCGAGGATCTTCGACTCGTGGTAGAGGGTCAGGTCAGAGGCGATCGCGCGCGCCAGCTGACGGGCGCGTTCGGGTTTGTCGATGAGCGCCATCTGGAAACTCTACACCAAGTGCCCACCGCGCCGAGGGCCGCCCGCGGGTCGCTCCCCGGTGGGTCGACTCACCGATCCACGGTTCCGCAGAAACCGCTGAACTCTTCCTGGTCCAGAGCCCGCAGCCCCACGTGCCCGCTCGGCGTTATCCGCACGATCTCGGCTTTCACACGGACCGGATCCGCATCGGGGCGCGGCAGTTCCAGTTCCATGATCTCACCGGGGCGCTGCGCGTTCAAACGATCCTCCACCAGCAGGCCGGTGCCGGAAATATTACTGATCCTCCTCAGATAGCGTCCGCCATGGGCCAGCTCGATGGCGTAAAAGTCGACGGCCTGCCGGCCGACCGACCTTCGTTCCAGACTGCGCTCCAGGCTGAGTCTAGGAGTGCGGTCAGGATCGTTGGGACCGGAAAAGCGCTGAGTGAGCATGTGGGTGAAAGTGTACCATGTCGTACTCTTCTGGTCAACGTCATGCCAGGTGAGGCAGCGGTGAGGTGCCCAGGCCTGGACGCTCGCGTCCGGGGGTACATTCAATCAACGGGCGACACGCAAAAAGCATGTCCAGGTCGGGCCTGGATGGCGGGTGGCCCGCCAAGCACGTAGGCTTGTCGGCATCAGTCACTGCCCTGTTGGGAGCCCCCCCATGACCCGCACAACATCATCGCATTCGTCGTTCTGGCCATCGCTCTTGTCGTCTTGGTTGGTGCTGAGCGCCCTGGCGACAGCGGGAGGTCCGGCCCGGGCCGAGGAGGCCTCACACGAGATCCAGAAAGTCTCCACCCGGGCGGTCCCGGGGGTCCCCGGTAAGGCCACCGTCACCGTGCAGGGCAAGAACGGGTGGCACGTCAACGAGAACGCACCCATCACCCTCAGCGCCAAGGCCAGCGACGGGATCGAATTGCCCAAGCCGAAGCTGGCGCGCGCCGATCTGGTTCAGTCGACCAAGGAGACGGCGCGGTTCGAGATTCCCTTCACGGCCTCGGCGGCTGGCAAGAAGACCATCACCGCCGAGACGCGCTTCGTGATGTGCCAGGAGCAGGCCTGCAAGCCGGTCAAGGAGATAGTCGCGCTCGACATCGAGGTCGCCGACACGAAAGCAGACCCCTCGCCGGCGCCGGCAGTGAGGCAGCGTCAGCGATAGGCGCGAATGGCGGCGCGCACCCGCCGCGCCACGGACGGCGAGAGCGAGCCCACCACGGCCACCGTCAACCGCCTGCGATCGAGGACGCGCCTCGCCACCCGCTGGATCTCGTCGGCCGTGACGGCTTCAAACCGGCGCACTCGATCCGCGTGGCTGCGCGGCTTGTAAAACAGCTCGGTGCCCCCGTACCAGCCGGAGAGCCCATCCAGATCGTCGTATCCAGCCTCGATGTCACCTCGGTAGCGCCGCTTGGCCTTGGCCAGGTCCTCGTCGCGCACGCGCTCGGTCCGAAAGCCTGCCAGCAGCGACAGCGCCTCCGTGACCAGCGCGGGAAGCTTCGCGGGCGCGCAGGCGGCGTCCACTTCCAGCAGCGCGGTATCGTGCAGGGGCTCGATGCCCCCCGACACCTGATAGGCGAGGCCCTTCTGATCGCAGATCTGGTAGTGCAGCCTGGTCGACATCCCGTCGTCGAGGATCCGCGACAGCGCCGAGAGCGCCACGTAGTCCCGATCGCTGTCGGGAACACCCTCCCAGACCAGCTGCACGTGCGTCTGCGCCGATTCGTTGTGCAGCGAGCGAAACCGGGGCCCCGCTCCCCGCACCCGCGCGGGCAAGGGCCTGGCGCGCCGCCCGCGAGGGAGCTGCGAGAACGCCGCTGCAGCGAGCGGAGCCACCTTCTCGTGGGAGAGAGGACCAGCCAGGCACAGCACCATGTTGCGCGCCCCGTAGAACTCGGCGAAGTGGGCCCGCACATCCTCGGTCTGGAATCTCTTCACGTTCGACAGAGGGCCCGTGATGGGAAAGCCCAGCGGGTGAGCGCCCCAGATCGTGGCGCGCGAGAGATCATCCACGTTCACGTTACGGCCGTCCTCGTCCAGATCCTCGAGGATCTCCTCGATGATGATCTTCCTCTCGAGCTCGATATCCGAGAACATCGGGGCCGCGAAGAGATCGCCCATGATCTCGAGGCCGCGTGGCACCTCGGCCGGGTGGAGCGGAATCTGGTACAGGGAGTAGTCGCGCCCTGTCTCGGCATAGAGGGTTCCCCCCACGCTCTCGATCGCATAGTTCAACTCGTAGGAGCTCCCGAAGAGACGCGATCCCCGAAACAGCATGTGCTCGACGAAGTGAGATAACCCGTTGGTGCGGCGGGTTTCATAGCGCGCGCCCACACGCGCGTAGAGCGCGATCGAGGCCGTGTGCAGATGCGGAGTCTCGATCGCGACCAGGCGCAGTCCGTTGGCGAGGAGAGAGCGAACGACGCGATACGGGGCAGGTCGTAAGCCGTCCGAGGGAGAGCGGCCGCGAGAAGCCGTGAGCTCCTGCCTGCCCTCCTTGCCCTCCTGGGCCCTATTGCCCTCCTTGGACGGTGGTTTGTTCGACGAGTTAACTAAAGATTCGTGTCGCCGAAAGGACGCGGAAACATACGGCGAGGCATCCTTGTCCATGTGACGCGACGACAGGGACGACGGGGACGCGGGGGACAACGAAGCGGACGACCGTTTGATGGGTTTCATGGGGTAGCGTTCATAGACCGTGATTGGACCGTGAATAACTGAGCTCGAACGAGACTAGCTTACCGGGCGCGGGCGGGTGCGGGATGGGGGGTACGGAGTTTGGATCAATAAGCCAATTCCGCAAAGGAGGTGACCATCGAATCTGTCCGCGGTTCTTCGGAATCTGAGCCAAGTGACCAAGTGGGTTGATGGGGGTTGATGGGGAAGGGGTTGGAAGGAACGAGCGCGGAAGGTCGGGGGGGGCTGACCTTCCGCGCTCTCTTCCATTGGGGGGGCTGTTCCGTCAGGGTTGGCGAGGCTGTTGCCAACAGACGCGTAAGGCATCACTCCCCGACTTCAGAGTAAGCTGGTCGGGTGGGAAGCACCGACGAAACCGTGGTCGGGAGGCCGCCAGAATCCGGCCGCCCCGTCAGCGGTCCCGCCGCCGCGAGCGCAGCCAGGGTCGGGAGCAACGCCAGGGTCGATAAGCCCGTGGGCGATCTCGCGTCAAGCTGGTCCCACGAGCGGGCACGAATCGGGCTCATCGGCAAGCGGCTCGGACGCTTCCTGATCACCGCCGAGCTTGGACGGGGCGGGATGGCGACCGTTTACCGCGCCCGAGATCCACAGGTGGGCCGGGATGTGGCCCTGAAGGTGATGCACGGTGTCTTCGCGGGGCGCACCGAGCTTGAGGCGCGCTTTCGCCGTGAAGCCAGCGCGGTGGCCGCGATCCGACATCCCTCCATCCTGTCCTTGTATGAGTTTGCTCCCGCGTGCGGCGAAGAGCCCGGATACATCGTCAGCGAGTTGATAGAGGGACCGGGGTTGCGGCAACTGGTCGAGAGTCGAGGGGGGCGGCTCCTGCCCGAGGTGGCGATGCTCGTCGCGCTCCGCATCGCCGAGGCCTTGGCGGCCGCCCATTCCGCTGGGATCGTTCACCGGGACGTGAAACCCGACAATGTCCTCATCGACTACTCCGCGGGCGGCAGGGCGCGGGTGGTGCTGACCGATTTCGGCGTCGCCCACGTCAACGGCCTGGACACCATGACCGCCACGGGGGCAGTGCTGGGATCGCCAGCCTACATGTCGCCCGAACAGGCGCGCGGCGAGGATGTCGGGCCGCCGAGCGACGTATTCTCGCTCGGCGTGCTGATGTACCAGCTGAGCACGGGCCACCTTCCCTATTCGGGCAAGGATCCCCTGACCGTGATCAGCGCGATCTTGCGAGGCACGTACCTGCGTCCATCGATGCTGGAGGCGCGGGTCGGGCACGACTGGGAGCAGATCATCACGCGCTGCCTGGCGCCCGATCCGAAGGCGCGCTTCAAGGACGGGACCGAGGTCGCCGCCGCGCTTCGCGAGCTGGCCAGATCGGCGGATCTGACCGACGACCGGTCGGCGTTTCATCGTTTTCTCGCGGATGCGGCGGCGTTTGAACGCGAGCTCGCTCCTCGCGTCGCCGCGCAGGCGCTGGCCGCCGCCGAACTGGCGCGACGGCGTCGACAGATCCCGCGCGCGCTGGCGGAGGTGGGCCGTGCCCTGGCCTATGCCCCCGACGATGTCGATGCCCGAGAGATGCTCCGACGCCTGAGCTCGCGCCGATACCACCGGTGGCTTCGGGCCGGAGTGCCGGCAGGGATCTCGGCGGTGGCGGCGGTGGCGGCGGCGGTGCTGATTGCAGGGCCGCTGTCAAACCGGCGGACGCAAGAAAGCTCGGCGAAACCGATGAGCACGGTGAGCGCCGTGAGCCACCCAGCGCAGGGGACGACCATGACGATCGATTCACCCTCCGGAAGCACCCAACCGAGCCCGATGATCTGGCGCGATGACGGGACACCTCCGCCCTCGATTCGAGAGACTTCCGGGGCACCGGCCCGACCTCGCCTGATATCGTCCGCAGGTGCTGCGGAGATCGCGGCGCCGCCGCTCAGGCGATCCTCTCGGGGCACGCGCCTGGCGAGCGGCCAACATCCAGGTGATCGACCTTCGACAGCAAGCCGAGCGAAACCATCCGGCCCCGACTCCATTCCGCACTCAACCGCCAGCCCCGCCGTCGCCGCAACGACAACCGGGACCGAAGGCGATCTCGTGGTCGCTGGCGCTGCCGCTGCCGCTGCCGCTGCCGCTGATAGAGGTGAAGTTGCCACCGCGCCCGTCGAGCCAGGGTCCCGGGTCGAAGCCCCGCCGGGCGAGGTGCCGAGGGAAGTCATACCGTCGGCGGAGGAGTCTTCAAGGACCGGCAGCGTCGTCCTGCGCGCCTCGCACGGTTTCTGCGAGCCGTCGCTCGACGACCATCCGCCCTCGTTGCGCGCCAGCTACCGGGATCTGGCACCGGGCCCTCACGAGATCTTCTGCACCCTTCCACAGGGAGGGGGCAAGGTTCATGTGGCGACTTATGACCTGCGGCCCGGCAGGAGTCCCAACCTGATCATCGTCCCGGGATCTGATGGCCGCCCGAGTCTCGGCCATCCGGAATAGAGCGAACCTGTCGACGGAACGCTCGGATCATCGCGGCTCGCCGCGGGCTCATGTTAGAAACGCCGAAACGCCGATAGAAACGTCATGCCCGTCGCCATGCCCCGAGGCACCGTGAGCGCCAATCGACGACACGGAGAGGTCGACCTGGGCCGCTTGAGGATGATCGCCGACCGAGGGCCAGCGAGAGGGTGGCAGCCCCTCGGTCGCGTCGCGGGGGTGGCGACGCTCGTTGTCGGGCTGGGGATCGACCCGGTCGGTCTCGGTCGTGCCCAGGCCTGGCCGGCCAGGTCCGTGGCGCTTGCGGAGCCGCCGCAACCCGCCCACCAGCCAGCGCCCCAGCCCAAGGCGGATGCCGTCCCTTCACCTTTACCCTCGACATCGCCAGCCTCACCGGCGCCACCCGACGCCGCCACCGCTCTCGAGCGCGCGCGCGCCGCTTACGAGTACGGCGACATCGACGAGATGGTTGAGTCCGCGCGCCAGGTAGCGGAAGGTCGACTGCGCCCTTCCCCCGCGCAACGAGCCAGCGCGCTCCGTTACCTGGGAATCGGCTTGTTTCTGACCGGACGTGCCGAGGGAGCCGAGACCGCCTTCTTCGAGCTCCTGCGGCTGCGACCCGAGAGTCGCCTCGATCCTCAGACCACCCGCCCCGACGCCGTGGCCTTCTTCGAACAGGTGCGCCTTCGATATGCCGAACCCCTGCGCGCCGCCGCGCGAGCCAGCAACCGCAAGTCCTTCGCGTGGAATCTCTTGCCGCCTGCCGGCCAGCTCCAGAACGGATACACCGCTCGAGCCATCACCATCGGAGGCATCGAGCTCGCCGCGCTCGGCACCGCCATCACCTCGTTCGTCCTGTTGAAACAGTGGGAGGGGCCCAACCACACCTTCCCCGGCCGCGAGGATCAGGCCAGCGCCGCCCGGATCGTCAACTGGACCTCCGTCGGGGTCCTGTGCGCCGCATTCATCGTCGGCGTCATCGACGGCATCGCCCACTACTCCGAGCCACAAGACGACACCCCCAACACGACGACCACGACGTCCACCGCCACCGCCAGCACCGTTTCGTCCCCGTCCGGATCTTGGTCGCGGCTGACCCCAATGCGCGAAGGATTTACCCTGGACTTCTGACCGTGGGCCCGCTACGTCAGGAGCGTCATCCGACGATTCGGCGATCCACCAATCCAGCACAATCCCGGGATTTGCGACCCCGCGCCCGTGCTAAATTGCCGGGCCCCAGGCGGGTAGCTCAGTGGTAGAGCGGGGTCTTTACACGGCCCGGGTCGCAGGTTCAATCCCTGTCCCGCCTACTGGTTAAGTTATTGATTTAATTACGTACTGGTCAGCGAGCGGGTGCCCGTTGCCACGGTGTTGCCACGGAGGTGATCGGGGCTGTCCGATCGCGCGCCGAGCATGGCGATCACGCGCTCGTCGGGGTCGGTCAGGGCGTTGCCGGCCGTCAGAATGTCGTTGGGGATGGGTCGGTGGTGCTCTTCGACGTGGTGGACGTAGCGCATGGTCATGCTGATGGTCGAGTGCCCAAGCCACGCCTGCAGCCGCCACGGGTTGACCCCGAAGCGTGCCGCGTGCGTGGCGAAGGTGTGCCGGAGCGTGTGCCAGCTGCGTCCCGGAAGCCCCGCCCGACGACACACGCGGTAGACGCCGTGCTTGAGCGCCGCCTCCGCCACGTGAGCGCCGTCTGACCCACAGACCACCCTCCCCACTCGCACCTGTGGCAGCGCCCTCAGTGCAGTCGATAACTACGCCGTCATCGGTACGCTTCGCCGCCGTCCACCCTTTGGCGTTCCCTCAGTCCCCTTCCGGATCTGCCTCGTCACC
>Ga0066788_10000251_pt1 | contig 10719 bp, 9 predicted proteins | sample OrgsoiDNA2013048_FD_70943 | JGI IMG/M metagenome (GOLD analysis project Ga0066788, IMG submission 70943) | Permafrost soil microbial communities from the Arctic, to analyse light accelerated degradation of dissolved organic matter (DOM) -... | ecosystem: Environmental > Terrestrial > Soil >... | reverse complement strand
ACGGTGCGGATTTGATCCAACACTTCACTCAGCGCGGAACTCGCCCCGACAATGCCTTCAAAGCCATTACGGCTCTCGCGCGCATCACGCTGCGGCTCCAGGTATTGATCGAGTGCGACAAAAACGGGTACTGAAGTACCCGTTCTCACCGCGTAAATTATTGATTCCTGGTTTAGAACCGGTACACCCGTACCGGTTTTTGCTTTTTAGGAGAAGACTGATTTGGAACCGCGGAGCACGATCGACGATGCCTTCGATGTCGGAGCGTGGGTGGGGCGCAGGCAGGCGTTCGCCCTGGTAGCGGGACGCTCGTCCCACGCCCCCGCGACGGCAAACGGAGTTTTTCCGTGTAGTCCGCCCACATGCGGCGGGCACGAGTTAGAATGAGCGAACACGGCCTCGACGAAGATGGGCTTAACCGGCTCGATCCTTCACTACCGCATTCTGGAGAAGATCGGTGAAGGCGGGATGGGCGTTGTTTATAAGGCGCTCGATACCCGTCTCGACCGGCCCGTCGCCGTCAAAACCCTGGCTGCTCTTCCCGACGCAAAAAGCCGGCGCCAGTTCGTTTGGGAGGCCCGCGCCGATGCGCGAAGCCGATGTTCGACGCTGCCGCCCAACCCCAGGTACAGGGGGTTGCGGCAGTCACCCCCTCAACCACCGGCAAAGCGCTACAGGCGCGCCACGTTTGCTTCACGCACCAGGGCCGCGTCGATCCGGCCCTCAAAGCCTGCACGCTCGAGGTGGAGCGAGGCGACCGGGTATTGCTCGAAGGCGGCTCGGGTAGCGGCAAATCGACGTTCGCATCGCTGCTGGCGGGTTTTCGGCGGCCCTCGGCGGGCGTGATTCTGGCGGGCGGGCTGGACCGCCAGACGCTCGGCGATACCAACTGGCGCCGCCTGGTCGCAACCGCGCCGCAGTATCACGAAAATCATATTCTCTCCGCCCCGCTCGGCTTCAACCTGCTGCTGGCGCGGCCGTACCCGCATTCCGAGCGAGACATGCGGGAAGCGCGGGATCTCTGCCACGAGCTGGGGCTCGGCCCGCTGCTCGAACGGATGCCGGGCGGGCTCGATCAGATGGTGGGCGAGACCGGCTGGCAGCTTTCGCAAGGCGAGCGCAGCCGGGTGTTTTTGGCGCGGGCGTTGCTGCAGAATGCCGACTTCGTACTGCTGGACGAGAGCCTGGCCGCGCTCGATCCCGAGAATCTGCGCCAGTGCCTGGACTGCGTCATGCGGCAGGCGAAGACGCTGATGGTGATTGCGCACCCATGAGCGCGGAGCGGGCAGCCGCGTTGCAGGAGCAGGCCTGGAGTTTGCAAGCCGAGGGCAAGCTCGAAGATGCGCTGACGGCGGGCCGCGAGGCGCTGCGCCTGATGGAAGAGAGCGAGGGGCCGGATTCGCCCGACGTGGCCAACCTGCTCAACGATCTCGCGGAAATTGAACAAGACCGGCAGGAGTTCCGATCCGCCCTGGCGCTGGCCGGGCGCGCGCAAGAGATCGAGGACCGCCTGGGCGACGCCTTCACCGGCGAAGGCGCCGTCCCCATTCGCGTCAAGACGCTGAGCCTGCTGGGTGCGATACGCGGCATTCGGGGCGACTATGCGCTTGGCGAGCGCGATCTGCAACAGGCGCTCGCGATAGCGGCGGCGGAGTTTGGGGAAGCCTCCGATCAGGCCGCCGAAGCGCGCAACAATCTGGCCGTCGTTTATAAGTATTGGGGCCGTTTTGACGAGGGGCTCGCGCTCTACCGCGAGGCGTTGCGCTCCACGGTCGCCGAACATGGTGAGGAGTGCCTGGCCAGTTCGGTCATCTATCACAACATTGGCGGAATCCTGCATGCGAGAGGCGATTTCGCCGCGGCCGAGGAGCCGGGGCGAAAAGCGTGGGAGCTTTCGCGGCGGTTGCTGGGTGAGGATCACCTGCAAACGCAGCTCGATGCGTCGGCCTACGCAGGCATCCTGGACGGTCTCGGCAGGTACGGCGAGAGCGAGCCGATTTACCGGCGTGCACTGGGGGTCTTCGAGCAGGTTTACGGCCCGCGCCACTATGAGGTAGCGGCGGCATTGCACAACCTTGCCGCGGTGATGGCTGCGCGCGGCCGCCCTAGCGAGGCCGAACAACATTACCGGCGCGCGCTCGAAATCAAGGAGAGGCTGCTCGGTGAAGACAGTCCCGACGTGGCGCTGACGCGCAACAATCTGGGCAGACTCCTGAACGACGTGGGCCGACCTCGGGAGGCAGCGCCGTTGCTCGGGAGCGCCGTGGCGGTTCTCGAAAAGCGGCTAACGCCGGAGCATCCGCACCTGGTGGCGGCGCGCGCGAATTTGCGGAAGGTGCATCCCGCGTTGGAGGAGTGGCCACGGAGCTTTACGAAATAAACGCCCGCTCGACCCCATCGTCTCTGCCGGCAGGCAGACCTCGGCTATATTTAATGTCTGTGTGAATGCGGCTGAGATGGAACGGAGCGATCCGGCTCCGCGGCCTGAGCAACGCTTTGCCGTTGTTCGAGTGGTATTGCAATCTTATGCCGGACCCAGCCGGTCGCCTCTGGAACGCCGGCGCCGTCCTTGAGATTCGTGAATAGGAGTGGCCTGTCGCCGCGCATCCGGCGGGCATCGCGGTCCATGACGTCGAGAGAGGCTCCAACGTACGGTGCGAGGTCGATTTTGTTGATGACCAGCAGGTCCGAACGCGTGATTCCCGGACCGCCTTTGCGAGGAATCTTGTCTCCGGCCGCGACATCGATGACGTAGATCCAGGCGTCCACCAACTCCGGGCTGAAGGCCGCGGCGAGATTGTCGCCGCCGCTCTCAATGAAGATGAGCTGAAGGCCGGGATGCGCGCGTTCCATGGCGGCAATCGCATCGAGGTTCATGGACGCGTCCTCGCGAATGGCGGCATGGGGGCACCCGCCGGTTTCCACGCCGATAACCCGATCGGCCGGCAGCACGCCCTGACGGATCAGAAAATCGGCATCTTCACGAGTATAGATGTCGTTCGTCACAACGGCGAGATTTACCGCCGGCCACAATGCCTGGCTGAGCACATGGACCAGAGCGGTCTTACCGCTACCGACGGGTCCGGCGACGCCAATCCGGAAGGCACTCCATGCAGTATTCATAAGTCAAAACAGAAAATAACGTTGCGCCAGCGGCAGGACGCTGGCCGGGTCGCACGTCAGGAGATCTCCGTCCGCGCGAACTTCGTAAGTCTCGGGATCCACTTCAATGCGCGGCGTGGCCGAGTTGTGAATCATGTTGGACTTGCCGATGTTGCGGCAGTTCCGAACGGCGACGAGGCGTTTACGGAGCGCGAGCCGTTCCACTTGCGGGAGCGACGCGGCGGAAACGAAGGTGGCCGAAGTGGCCTGAACCGCGCCGCCGAAAGCGCCGAACATCGGCCGGTACAAGACCGGCTGCGGGGTGGGAATAGAGGCATTCGCGTCGCCCATGACACTCCATGCAATCAAGCCGCCCTTGAGTACCAATTCTGGTTTCACGCCGAAAAATGCCGGATTCCACAGGACCAGGTCCGCCAGCTTACCGGCCTCAATCGAACCGGTCTCGTGAGCGATTCCGTGCGCAATCGCGGGATTGATGGTGTACTTGGAAACATACCGTTTCACCCGCTGATTGTCGTTTCGCGAAGAATCGCCCGATAACGGGCCGCGCTGCACTTTCATTTTGTGCGCGGTCTGCCAGGTCCGCGTCACTACCTCTCCGACCCGGCCCATGGCTTGCGAGTCGCTCGACATCATGCTGATGGCGCCCAAATCGTGAAGAATGTCTTCAGCGGCGATGGTCTCCTGCCGGATGCGGCTCTCCGCGAACGCCACGTCCTCCGGAACCTGCGGGTTCAGATGGTGGCAGACCATCAGCATGTCCAGATGTTCGGCAATTGTATTCACCGTCAGCGGGCGAGTGGGATTGGTGGACGACGGCAGGATATTCGGGAGACCGGCGATTTTGATGATGTCGGGAGCATGGCCGCCGCCTGCTCCTTCGGTGTGATACGTATGGATGGTGCGACCGCCGATCGCGGCGATGGTATCGTCGACGAACCCGGCTTCGTTCAAAGTGTCGGTGTGGATCGCCACCTGAACGTCATACTCATCGGCCACACGCAGACAGGCATCGATCGCGGCCGGCGTCGTGCCCCAATCCTCGTGCAGTTTAAGGCCGCAGGCGCCCGCCCGAACCTGCTCCGCCAGAGGCTCGCGCGTGGACGCATTTCCCTTCGCCAGAAACCCGAAGTTCATGGGCCAGGCCTCCGCCGCACGCAGCATCTGTTCCAGGTTCCAGCGGCCTGGCGTGCACGTGGTTGCGTTCGTTCCAGTGGCTGGACCGGTGCCGCCGCCAATCATCGTTGTGGTACCGTTCGAGAGCGCTTCGTAGATCTGTTGCGGCGAGATGAAATGAATGTGCGAGTCGATGGCGCCGGCAGTGACCAGCTTGCCCTCACCGGCGATCACTTCCGTAGCGGCGCCCACCACGAGATCCGGGTCGACTCCCGCCTGCACGTCCGGATTCCCAGCCTTTCCGATCTTCACGATGCGCCCGGCGCGAATTCCGATGTCGGCCTTGACGATCCCCCAGTGATCGACGATCAGGGCGTTTGTGATCACCAGATCCAGCGCGCCGTGCTCGCTTTCGCGAGTGGCGGTAGAGCTTTGTCCCATTCCGTCGCGGATCACCTTTCCGCCGCCGAATGTGATCTCGTCTCCGTAGACTGCGTAATCCCGCTCCACCTCAACTACCAGGTCCGTGTCGGCCAGGCGCACACGATCGCCGGTGGTGGGCCCGTAGAGATCGGCATAGGTCCGGCGCGGAACCCGATGGCTCATGATTTCAGGTCTCCGTTCACCGAGGCATTGTGCCCGAACACGCGTTGCGCCCCTGCGAAGGCGACCAGCGGCGCCTCCTTTTCCGCACCTGGCTCGAAACGAATCGCCGTGCCGGCCGGAATGTCCAGACGCATGCCATAAGCGGCTTGGCGATCGAAATCGAGCGCCCGGTTCACCTCGAAGAAGTGATAGTGGCTGCCCACCTGTATGGGACGATCGCCGGTATTGCGAACTACAACACTGCCGGAGCGGCGTTGTGAATTCAGCTCAATGTCTCCCTCACTGAGAATATACTCGCCCGGGTGCATTCGCGCTCCTATTGAATCGGGTCATGAACGGTAACCAGCTTGGTCCCATCCGGAAACGTCGCCTCGACTTGTACCTCGTGAATCATCTCCGCGACACCATCCATCACGTCGTCGCGCCCCAGAATGGACGCGCCGGTTACCATGATCTCCGCCACGCTCTTGCCGTCCCGCGCCGCTTCGAGTATTTCCGCGGAGAGAATCGCCAGCGACTCCGGGTAGTTCAGCTTCAGACCGCGGGCGCGGCGTTTCCTGGCAAGCTCGGACGCGACAAAGATCATCAGCTTCTCCTGCTCACGTGGCGTCAGGTGCAACTTCGACCTCCTTTCAATCAAGGAACTTTTCTGGGAAGAGTGGCTACGCGGCCACAAAGCGACCATTTGGCGGCCTTCCAGATCTCAACAAGACCATCGAACAGCGGCCGCCCGCCAATGGCGACGCCACGAAACACCAATCCGTGCGCCCTCAGCCGAGTGACCCCCCATAATACCTCAGGGCCTGAGAGCTGGTCCGCGAGCAGTTGCAGCTCGCCTTCCAGTTTTCGCCAGTATGCGGCCGGAGTGCCGGCCTGGCACACGTAGCACGACGCGAAATGCCGGAATGGCCCGAGCCTCGGGATCGCAGCCGGTCTCCGTAAGAGAGGGGCGAGCGTCCACCGTTCCATTGCGATTCGCTCGCCCGAAGCGATCAATTCCAAAGAGCAGCCGAGCGATTCGTACTGAAAGATCTCTCCCGACGCCTCCCGTCCAGGCGCCACCACGTCCCACCAGATGAGCGAAGCGCCAGGATGCAGCTCCAGGTGTGTACTCTGCTCGAAACGCGCTCCGGCGAACGGAATCAGTTGATCCGGCAGGTATTCCAGGTAGGCGCGTTCGCCGATGGTCGCCACCGACCGCTGTACCGCAACGCGCTCCGCCGAACGGCTGCGGTAGACGCGGGTTGCGCCGGAAGTGGTGACCTGGGCCCGCGCACCGGAGGCCACGTCGATCCGGCATTCCAGCAAATCGCTGTCAAGGATTCCACCAGAGACGTTGTGAACATGCGCGAGCGTTTCCCCCGAAGGAACCTCGAAACCGCGCACGACTCTCCAGGGTGGCTCCTGCCGCTTCACCCGCAGTATGGTGGCGCCACTGCGATTTAATTCAAATGACAGGTGGAGCGTCGATGACTCCGGCATCCTAGCTGATAAACAGCCGCGTGTGCAGGGTGGCATGCCGGGCCGACGCGACGTCCAGCAGAGGCGTGAAGCAGCTTACGCTTGCCGGGGCTGTCGAGCTTCCGCCTTTCACCGCCTGGATCACAGCGGGTTTGAGATTCCACAGGATCTGATGCGCGCGCGTTTGGCCGAGCGGCAGCAATCGCTGACAACAGGATACGAGTGCCGTTACCGACTGCTGCAAATACGCACAGGCCGCCAGTTCGGAATCTATGTCCATGGCTCCCGCGACCAGCCCGAAGCAGGGCGCAAGATGAACCTCAATGCCAAGACTGGTGGAGCGATCCCTGGCCGTCACCAACAGCGGGATGCCCGATACTCGCGCCGCCAGATCCAGGAATCGCCGGCCCATGGCCGCTGAACCGTCGCGCGATTCCCGGGCCACTTTACGCGCTCCCAGATCGGCGTTCCATGACAACCATTCCGCGGCCGAGCCTTCATCGAATCCACGCCGCGCCAGCGCGCAACTCTCACGGCAATACGCGGCTTCGAGCACGCCCGCTTCCTCAAGGTAGTCAGCCAGGAACGGCTGGACGCTTTCGGGCTGCAGCAGGCCGGCGCTCGCCAGGGACTCCAATCCGAATGAGTGAGCCGCTCCTCCAATCGGAAGGGCGCTGTCCGCGAACTGCTGCAGCCGCAGGAACGCCGCCCGATCCGCGCTGAATTGCATTCTAAGCAATGATATCGTGAATGACGTTTCCAGACACATCCGTGAGCCGAAAATCACGGCCGCTGTAGCGGTAGGTCAGCTTGGTGTGATCGATGCCGAGCAAATACAGAATCGTGGCATGGATGTCGTGAACGTGGACCGGCTTTTCGATCGCTTTGAAGCCAAAGTCATCGGTGGCGCCGTAGATGGTCCCGCCCTTTACCGCGCCGCCGGCCAGCCACATCGTGAACCCGAACGGGTTATGATCGCGGCCTCGCTTGGCCTGATTGGCCATTCCGCCCACTTCGCGGACAGGTGTGCGGCCGAACTCGGAACCGCAGACTACCAGGGTATCTTTCCAAAGGCCGCGGGCCTTCAGGTCCTTGATCACCGCGGCGAATGCCTGGTCTGAATTCCTGGCGTTCACTTTGTGCGCGAAGATATCGGCATGCGCGTCCCACGGGTCGCCCTTTGAGTAGTAAAGCTGGACCATCCGTACGCCCTTTTCCACCAGCCGTACCGCCATCAGCGCTCCTCGCGCCACATCGCCCATTCCATACATGTCGAGCGTCGCCTGCGACTCCTTGCGGATATCGAAAACCTCCGGAGCCTCGGTCTGCATCCGGTACGCGGTTTCCATTGAGTTGATGACGGCTTCCACTTGAGGATCGCTGCCGGCGTCCCGGGCGCGGATCTTTTCCAGCTTGTCCAGCAGGTCGAGTTCGCGCCGCTGCTCAAGTTGCGAGAATTTGGGGTTGTTGACGAAGTTCAGAATTTTCTTCGGATCGAAACCCTTCTCGATCACAACCCTCTTCGGCTTCTCCTTGCCGTCCTTGTCTTTCTCGACTGGCGCGTCTGACGGCATGTCCATCAAAGGCATTCCATCCGGGCCCATGATGACGCGCTTGTTCGAGATGAAAGTACCCTGATTGACGGCCGGGAGAAAGCCGTTGCTCCAGAGCGGCGGCCCCACCGTAGTGGGGATATCGGGACACAGCACAACGAAGCCGGGAAGGTTCTGGTTCTCCGTACCGAGCCCGTAAGTGAGCCACGCGCCCATCGAAGGCCGCCCGGCCTGATTGGCGCCGGTGTTTAGCATCAGGCAGGAAGGCTCATGATTCGGAATCTCCGTATACACGGAGCGAAGCCAACAGATGTCGTCCGCCACTTCGCCCAGATGCGGCCAAAGTTCGCTGATCTCCATCCCGCAGTGCCCGTATTTCTTGAACTCAAACGGGGATTTCATCAGTTCGCCGGTCTTTCGCTCGGTCGCGATATCGCCGCCCGGCATAGGCTGGCCGTCGTACCTGGCAAGCATAGGCTTCGGGTCGAACGCATCGATGGTGGAAAGGCCGCCGTTCATGAAGAGGAAGATCACACGCTTAACGCGCTGCGGGTAATCCAGCTTCGCGACGCCCAGCCCCGTTTCACCCGCGCCTGTTGCGGCTCTCGACATCGATTCGCCGAGAATGCCGGCGAAGGCCATCATGCCGAAGCCGTTGCCGATTCGACACAACGCGTGTCTGCGAGTGACCGGATTCGGCGATTTGCGACCAGACATGTGGATGACTCCGTCAGTTGATAAAGATGAACTCCGTGGAACTGAGCAGCAACTTCGCGTAGCGGCCCCAGACCGTTGGCTGGTACTTGATCTCGACAGGTTTCGCCGGTTTGCCCCGGCCGGCGCCGGGCATGCCGGCCATCATCCCCATGCCCATTTCGGCGTTCGGATTGGCGGGCACTTCCGCGCCATCGGGCATCGGCTCTTCAGCCGCTGAGTCCGGTTCTGTTTGTATCGGATCCGGGTTTGGCATGACAGGTTTGGTTTCCTTCTCTTTTTCCTCCGCCTTGTTCTTGATCTCCTGGTATACCTTCAGCGGCTCCGTCTTCAGATAATCGAGCCCGAGCTCGATCTCGGCTGTCGTGGGATCTCTGCTGTAGACCAGGTTGTAGAGCTTGCGAATGCGGGCGCGGTTGTCAGGCTCGGCTGCCACCCGCATGTACAGCGCTTCGGCTTCGAGCTGCACAAAGTCGCTGTTCATCAGGAACAGGCGCTGTAGCGGAACGGTGGTGGTAAAGCGTTTTTCCGCGCTGATATTCGGAGGAGGGAAGTCGAACAACTGGAGATACGTATCCAACTTGTAGCGGCTCACATGGCTGTAGACGGTGCGCCTGTGAAAGTCCGGCGTGAGTTCCCTGGAAGGTCCGCCGATCGAGTCATCCAGGTCGCCGGCAATACTGAGAATCGAATCCCGGACCTGCTCGGCGTCCATGCGCTTACGGCTCGCACGCCAGTAAAGCCGGTTGCCGGAGTCCTTTTCAGACGCTGCCTTGTCGTCCGCGGTTGAGAGCCGATAGACGGCGCTCAACATGATTTCGCGCTGGAGTCTCTTGATCGACATTCCGTTCTTCACGAATTCTGTCGCCAGGTATTCGAGCAGTTCGGGATTGGTCGGCCGTTCGCCGCCAAAGCCGAAGTTGCTTGGGGTATCCACGATGCCGGTTCCGAAATCCGCCTTCCAGATGCGGTTGACCATAACGCGCACGGCGATGGGCTGTTTGACGATCAGGTTCGCCAGTTGCAGCCGGCCGCTGCCCTGGTCGAGCGCCGTTGGATCGCCCTCGGAAAAGACGCTGAGGAAGTGACGGAGAACCTCCGGGCCGAGAGTCTCCGGGTTCCCCCGAATCGCCAGTTGAATGTTGACCGGCTTTTCTGAATCCTTTACGCCGTGAATGAACGGGTAGTAGGGATCGATCTTCTTCTTCAATGCTTCCACATCGTCCTGAAGCGACTTCAATCGCGCCTGCGCCTGCGGACCGATCCGGCTTTCCAGACCCCAGCCCCGGAACATCAACACGCCCGGGGTTATCTTGCGCGGGTCCAATTCGACCATGTCGTTCGGGTCTTCGTTGTCCTTCAATTCGCGAACGAAGATCTCCGTCCAGAAGTTGGTCCGATCGTCCGGCAGGCTCTTCAGCCGCAACAGTGCGCCGGGATTGAAATCCTTGTTTGAAGCGAAATTGCTTGGCTTGTCAGTGTGCTTCTTAGGTTTGGTCCCATCGACGTCCTTATCCGTGATGACTTGGTTCTCTTCGTCAATGGCATCGTTCGCTACCGTGACATCGATAATTTCCTGCTGGAACTCGTCGGCGAATTTCTTTGCTTCCTGCCGGGTAGCCCCACCCTTCTTCATCAGGTCCTGCCACGCGTCTTTGTTGTGATACCTAAGGGTGGGCTTGGCTATATATTTGATCCAGCGATCGAGCAACTCGTAGTCGAGCCGGCGCTCGTTCACCACCAGGGCCATGTCTTTTTTCGGTTTCCCGGTTACTTCCCAAACACCCATCAGGTAGTTGGCAGTCTGCAGCGACAGTGAACGTGCCAGTTCGCCGGTCAGAGTCTTCTGCAGTTCATGGAGAACCTTTTGCTTTTCGTCGATTGCGTCTTCGATTTTCCTGAACTGATCGACCACCTTCCTGGGCGCCTGCGGATACTCTTCGTAAATCGTGTTGAAAAAGACCCCCGCGAGGGCGTAGTAGTCGGTCTGGGGAATCGGATCGTACTTGTGATCGTGGCAGCGGGCGCACTGAACAGTCAGGCCAAGAAAACCGCGGGTGACCGCATCCACGCGGTCGTGGCGCTCGTCGGCGCGAGTCACTTCGTTGGAACCGTTGTCGTAGTACCAGGGTCCGAGACCCAGGAA
>Ga0066788_10000249_pt1 | contig 10755 bp, 11 predicted proteins | sample OrgsoiDNA2013048_FD_70943 | JGI IMG/M metagenome (GOLD analysis project Ga0066788, IMG submission 70943) | Permafrost soil microbial communities from the Arctic, to analyse light accelerated degradation of dissolved organic matter (DOM) -... | ecosystem: Environmental > Terrestrial > Soil >... | reverse complement strand
CCGATGGCACTCCGCATTCCACCAACGCACGCGCTACGATCGAGAACGATCCTGACTTGTGGATTGGTCTTGAGCAGGAATACTTTCTCTATCAAGACGGGCATCCTCTCGGTTTTCCGAAAGACGGCTACCCCAGTACTCCACAAGGTCCATACTACTGCGGCGTCGGCTACAAGAACATGGGTAGCCTGGCCCGTCAAATCGTCGAGGAACACTGGGAACTATGTCTTGCCGCTGGTATCAATCATGAAGGCATCAATGCCGAGGTAGCTAAAGGTCAGTGGGAGTTTCAGATATTCGCCAAAGGCTCTACCAAGGCCGCTGATGACACCTGGACTTCTCGCTATTTGCTGATGCGTCTGTGTGAGAAATACGCAGTGGATGTTGAACTGCATTGCAAACCCGTCAAGGGTGACTGGAACGGATCTGGCATGCACTGCAACTTCTCGTATAAATACCTTCGCGAAGTGGGCGGCAAGGAGTACTTTGAAGACCTCATGAAGGCGTTCTCCGACAACGTCGCCGAGCACATCGCCGTTTATGGCCCAGATAACCATCTGCGTTTGACAGGTCTGCACGAAACCCAATCCATTGACAAGTTCAGCTATGGCCTCTCCGATCGTGGTGCTTCGATCCGGATGCCTGTTAACTTCATCAAGAACGGTTACAAAGGCTATCTGGAAGATCGCCGCCCGAACTCGGAAGGTGATCCCTACCAAATCGTCTCACGCGTTCTGAAGACGATCAATAGCGTCCCGCAGCCTGACCAACTGGCCCGGTCGGCAGGCGCTTAGTTAGGACCGATAAGTCGGCATCGCAACTGGGACGACGCGAGGCCGGCCGGAATGGCGCGCCTGTGCCACAATGGCGCAATGCGTCTTGCACTCGTCTCGTTATTTTGCCTGCGCGCCTGGGCCGCCGATACCATGCCTCCCGAAGCCGAACAACGCTTAGCGCGGGAGATCTACAAGCAAATGATTGAGGTGAAATCCGGGTTCACCACCGGCCGCACGACGCCCATCGCCGAGTCGGTCGCCGCCCGCTTCAAGGCCGCCGGTTTCCCGGCTTCGGACATTTTTGTGGGCGGTGCCATCCCAACGAAGGCCAACGTGGTGGTGCGCTATCGCGGCACGGGCGCGCGCAAGCCTATCCTCCTCCTGGCCCACATCGACGTGGTTGAAGCGTTGCGCGCGGATTGGACTGTCGATCCCTTCGTATTTCTCGAAAAGGACGGCTACTTCTACGGACGCGGTACCGCGGACGACAAAGCGCAGGCCGCCGTCTGGGTCGCCACTCTGTTGCGATTTAAGCGCGAGGGCTATAAGCCTGACCGCGACCTGATCCTGGCGCTTACCGCCGACGAGGAAGGCGGCGGACCCTACAACGGCGTGAATTGGTTGCTGCAGAAGCATCGGGACCTGATTGAGTCTGAGTTTGCCCTCAACGAAGGCGCGCGCGGCGTGTTGGTAGACGGCAAGCCCGTCGAGAACGACATGGGATTGGCCGAGAAACAGTTCGTGAATTTACGGTGGGAAGTTCGCAATAAAGGCGGTCATAGCGCGCGCCCCGTGCGGGATAATGCCATCTATCACCTCGCCGACGCCCTGCACCGCCTCGCCGACTTCGAGTTCGACTTCCACCTGACCGACATCACCCGCGAGTATTTCCGGCAAGCGGCGAAGACGACCTCGGGGCCGCTGGCCGCAGACATGACCGCTGTGGCCGAGGGCGATCGTGAGGCGATGCGCCGCGTCGCAACGGCATCGGCGCCCCTGAATGCAATGATGCGAACCACTTGCGTCGCCACTCAGCTCGAAGGCGGCCACGCCACCAACGCGCTGCCGCAACTAGCCGCCGCCAACGTCAACTGTCGGCTGCTGCCGGACGACTCGGTGGAACGAGTCGAAGCGGAGTTGACGAAGTTAGTGGCCGACGATCAGGTAAAGATCACGATCACCGTCAGCGAGGGCGCCAGCCCGGCGTCTCCTCTGCGGCCGGACATCACGAAAGCGTTCAACCGCATCACCGATACGATGTGGCCCGGTGTCATCGCAGTGCCCACGATGGCGGTCGGCGGCTCCGACGGACGTTATCTTCGCGTCGGCGGGATTCCAACCTACGGCATTCAGGGATTCTTTGGGGACCGCGATGACGTCCGCGCCCACGGCCGCGATGAGCGCATGCTGGTGCGATCGTTTTACGAAGGCCAGACCTTCCTCTACGAGTTCGTCAAAGCCCTCTCGCAGTAAGATCCGCCTCTTCCGGCTCCGCAGCTGCTGACTGGTGGCGTGTGACTGGCGTGAGCCACGCGGAGATCGACAAGATCTCCGTCTCTCGCATTCGCGACCAACTCCAGCAAACTCACGGCGGACTCACGACTTTCCCGCGTGGTCGCCATATTCCCAGTCATAGGGCACGCCGGTGTCGCCGAGGATGAACCTGACCAGATCGGCGAAGCCCGCTTCGGAGCGAACATCGTTCGACAGGATGACGACGCAGCGCTGACCGGCCTCAATGCAGACCATTGTGTTGGCCGTCTGGCCGTCGTGGCCGCCCTTGTAGAAGCCTTGGCCCTGCGGGCCGGCGAAGACGGTCACGCCCAGGCCGGCGTACAAATCCTTCCGCTGATCGCTCACCGGCAGGTCCGGAAGAAAAAGAGGGAACTGATGAGCGGTGGTGATATGCACTCGCGGTTTCGTCATCTCGGCGCGCGAGGCCGCACTCAAACCATTGCCACGCACCAGGGCGGCAACGAATTTCGGCAGGTCGGAGATCGTGGTGTCCTTCCGGGGCTTGATTAGGGCTACGCACAGGGCTCCGGGAAAGTTCCTCGGTTCTTGGAGGGCCCGATCGCTCTGGCCCTTTTTGCCTCTTATTCAGCTAATGCGCAGGCATCGCTTTCGGTGTCACATGGATCAGTGCGCCGGAATTGGCGTCTTCCAGCATCCACAGCGACCCATCGGGACCTTGTTCCACATCGCGGATGCGCTTGCCCACATCCCAGCGCTCGGCGGTTTTGGCGCCGCCATGGCCGTCAAAGACGATGCGGACGAGCGCCTTGGTAGCCAGGCCGCTGACGAAGCCGCTGCCGTTCCATTGCGGGAAGATTTTGGCGCCGTGGTAGAACATCAGATTGCCCGGCGCGATCACCGGCACCCAATAGAGCACCGGCTTGGCCAGGTCGGGCCGCGTGTCGGGCTTGGGAATGGGCACGCCGTTATAGTTCTCGCCATAGGAGACGAGCGGCCAGCCATAATTCTTGCCCTTCTCGATCAGGTTCAGCTCGTCGCCGCCGGCCGGGCCATGCTCAACCTCCCACAATTCGCCGGTGGGGGAAAACGCCAGGCCGTAGGGCGTGCGGACGCCGCTGGCCCAGGTTTCAGCCGGCGTCAGGTTGGGGCCGGGAAACGTATAGGCGCTTACCACTTTTGCGGTCTTGGCGGCTTCGGTGTCACGGGGCGGATCGATCAGGGGAATGGTGGCAGCGCCGGTTTTGCCGAAGTTGGGATTGCCGGGGGCTGGTTTGCCGTCCAGCGTCAGGCGCAGGATCTTCCCTACGGGCTGGTCCGGATCCTGGGCCGGGGTCATGCGCTGGCGGTCGCCAACCGCGAGGAACAGAAACTTGCCGTCGGGCGAGAAGGCGACTTGCGCGCCTTCCTGTCCGCCCTTGCCCTTGGGCATCTGGTGCCACAGCACCTCGAAGTTCTCGAGTTTAGCCGAGGTGGCGGTGGCGTTCAGCTTGGCGCGCGCCAGCGCCAGGCCTCCGCCATAGTCACCCGGCTCGGCATAGGTGAGATAGATACTCTTGTCGGTGGCGTAACTTGGCGAGACGAAGACGCCGTGCATGCCGCTTTGGCCTTGCCAATAGACGGGGGGCGTATTCTCCACCTGGATCTTCTCTCCCTGCTGGGTTACCAACCAAACGGGCCCGACCTTTTCGGTGATCAGCATGCGGCCATCGAGCAGGAAGGCTAGCCGCCACGGCAGTTTAAAGGTGGCCACCGTCGTCATGGTGAAGGGCAGGCTCGCTTCGGGTTTCTGTTCGCCCACATTGACTTGCGGCCAGGCCGCCATCGACGCCAGCGTGAAAAGCAACGCCGCTTTTGCCAATTTCATCGTCATTTGCTCCGCTCTCCAAGCGACCCACCTCACGGGATCCGGGCCGCATTGCCAATCGTACCGTACCATGAGGAACGTGCCAAACCAGTGGCCTCAGGTGCGATGGCCGCTTCGATTACTTGCGGAGCCTCGCCTGGGGCGCCGGACGGCCCTGACCTTCCCGCTCTTCCCTCCTCCGCAGAAGAACCGATCGCCGCCATCGGACTCGAGCCCGGACACACCCATGCCGGGCGGCATATCGAGTCTCTCCAGGACCTCTCCCGTTCCGGGATCGATTCGCCTCACATCGCTCTCCTCACCTTCCCAGGTTGCGTGCCAGAGCTCTCCGTCGACCCACGTGACTCCGGTGACGAAGCGGTTGGATTCGACGATGCGAAGGATCGCCCCTGTTTCAGGATCGACTTGATGGATCTTCCGGCCCCGATAATGCCCGACCCAGAGCGTCCCTTCGGCCCAAGCGAGCCCCGAGTCACCGCCGCCGCCGGGCGCCGGGATGGTGGAGAGCACACGGCCGGTCTTCGGATCGATCTTCTGGATGCGATCTTCGGCGAGCTGAAACAGGTGCCGGCCGTCGAAGGCGGTTCCTGCATGCGCTGCGGCATCGATGGAGCGCCGCATCTCTCCGCTAGCAGGATCGAAGGCGTTCAGCGTGTCTCCCGCTGCAAACCAGACTTGCTGCCCGTCATATGTGACGCCATTGACTTTGTCGATACCCGGAAAGGGTCCATACTCACGGACGATCTCGGCGTTTGAGTGCTGCATGCTTCCACATTAACCAATTGGCAGAGGAGCGGGGAGTAACAAAGTCGTCGTGAATCCCGGTACCGGCGGGGTCAGCCAGCGGCGAGCCCGCGCGCGGCCGAACCACTGCACCTTGCCCGCCGCCGCAAGCGAGTCAAGCGCCCGCTGTACGGTGCGCTGGCTGGTGCCCAGCGCCAGCGCAAGCGCGGAGCTCGACCAGGATTCACCGTCGGCAAGGAAGGCGAGCACCGCCGCGTGCTCATCTTCGACGGGCCGCGCCATCACGACCACCTCGCGCGCGCGGCGCGGCGCCAGCGCAAACCCCCGCGTCGTCGCGTGAATGTCGGCCAGCGTCCGCAGCGACCTGCGAAGCCGGCCGATCTCCACTCGCAAACGCGCGCGATGGGATTCATCGGCGAGTTTCGCTCCGAATGCCTGGCCAAGAAGGACGTCCCGCGGCACGTCTCCGGGCCACGCTTCGCCTAGCACTCGTGCCAGCGCGAACAGCACCGGACGCCTCGCCAGCGAGATCGCCGTGCCGCCCTGACGCACGACGTTCCGGCAGGCATCCACCACGAATGCTTCCGACGCCAGCAAAGCTTCGACGTCCACAAGCAGGAGGAGACGCTCCGCGCCACCGGCAATCAGGCGCGCAGCGGGGGTATTCAAGATGAGCAATGCGCTTTCGACCTCCGCCATGAGCGCAGGGATGCATGCCTGTCGCGCGGCCTGCTCAGCCCGAGCGAGCGCGGCGCGGGCCGTCCCGGTTTGAAGTCGCCGCATCGCGATGCCCGCAACCACCAATTGGTGAGCGGCCCTGGACGCGGGCGGAAAAGACGTGGGGTCGAGATCGGCCAGCGTCCGCTCGGCCTCGTCCAGCCGCCCTATCAGGAGGAGGCGCCGGACTTCGAGGTAGCGGGCATGCGCGGCGTTGACGTGGTCGCCGTGCGCTTCGAGCGTCGCGCGCGCCGCGTCGAGGGTCTTCGCCGTCCATCCCAAATCCCGCGAGGCGAGCGCGATCTCGGCCTCCGCGACGATGCACCTCGCGCGAGCCACGGCCTCGTTCGGACCGAAGGCACGCGCAGCACTCCGCAGCAGCGCCTTCGCTCGAACCAGATCGCCGAGCTGCGCCATAGCGATGCCTCGAAGAGCGAGCGCAGGCGCGTCATCGCGCAGGGCGACCCGCTGCAACGCACCGAGCAGATCACCCGCCGCGAGTGCGCGTGCCGCGGCCGTGATCAGCGAATCCATCGTTCCGACTCTAGCTCAGCCCGTGGAATTTGGCCCAGCGGATGACGGTTGTCATGGATAATCATAGAACTTCGATGGTTCAATGAGCAACGGGAACTGTGTGACTTCGTTAGAACTGGCCGCCGTCAGGGCGCCTAATCCCGCCACACTTGTCACTCCCATCATTTCGACTTCCGGCGTTAAATTCAACTGGTGGCCGAGAGGAGAAACCCATGTGTCCAGTGTGTATAGCAACCGCATTGCTGATTGCCGGCAAAGTCGCCGCCACCGGTGGAGTCGCGGCAATCGCAATCAAGAAACCCGGCGGGAACAACGCCGTAGACTTTTTCAGAGCGAATCGTCTTGGTCTGTTTGAGAAAACAAAGGAGAAATGAGATGGCAACAAGCAACGAGAGAGAGAAGGAACACGGGAAAGGGCAGCTCGCGATGAATACACCCGCGATTGTGTCGCAGCAGGAGTGGGAGGCTGCGCGCCGGCAGCTCCTGGTAAAGGAGAAGGCCTTAACCCGCTCCCGTGACGCGCTAGCCGCCGAACGTCGGCGAATGCCTTGGCTGGCCGTGGACAAGAAGTACGAGTTCGACGGACCCAAGGGCAAGGTAAGCCTGCTCGATTTGTTCGAAGGCCGCCGTCAGTTGATCGTCTATCGCGCCTTCTTCGAGCCCGGGGTGTTCGGCTGGCCCGAGCACGCCTGCCGCGGCTGCTCCCTGGGCGCCGATCAGGTCGCCCACCTGGCCCATCTGAACGCCCGCGACACCACCCTCGCCTACGCTTCGCGCGCGCCTCAGGCTGACATCGCGCGCCTCAAGGCGCAAATGGGCTGGGAGATGCCCTGGTACACCATGACCGACACCTTCGACACCGACTTTGGCGTGGACCAGTGGCACGGCCACAATGCATTCATCCGCGACGGCGACAAGGTGTTCCGCACATACTTCATCAACGGCCGCGGCGACGAGGCGATGGGGACCACCTGGAGCTACCTCGATATGACGGCGCTCGGCCGTCAGGAGACTTGGGAGGACTCGCCAGAAGGTTACCCCCAGACCCCGCCGTACAAGTGGTGGAACTGGCACGACAGCTACGACGCCGAGGCCTCTCCCGACCCGAAGTGGGTCGATATAACAACCGACCCTGAAGGAGCCGCCTCCCGAAGGCGCGACGAAGAGGCGAAAACGAGCTAAAGAAGGGCGGCTACTTCGCCGCCTTCGAGCAGCCGGCTTTAGAGGCGTCAGGCTCTCAGCGCGATGCCTGCTCCCGCCGCTGTTGCGCCTCGCCCAGCCACTGCGCCATCTTCTCGTCCTTCGCTGCGTGATATGCCCAACCCTGGGCCGTAGCGCCCCAGCGATAATCGACGATCGTCATGTCGATACCGCGGTCGATCAGGAATTGCATGGCTTCGTAATTCTTGTGAGAATGCGCCAGCTCATGCAGGATGCTGGCGGGCTCATGGGAGCTCCAGTTCGTGTTGATATCGGCCCCGTGTCCGAGAAGAAAGTCGGCGGCCTCGAAGTGGTTGTTGATGACCGCCCAGGCGAGCGCGGTGTCGAGAACCTGCTGCACAGTGGGCTCGCCCCATTGCAGGTCCCTGCGGGCGAAGGCACTGTTAGCGGGAAAATGATTCGCGGGGTCGCCCAGTGCGGGCTTGCCCGCCGCGTCGAACCAGCGTTTCACGCGTGCGAGGTCCCCGCTCCCGGCTGCATGTGGCAGATCGTCGGGGAGGCGCCAGATGCGCGGCAGCATCGGAAGCAGATGGGGCTTCGCATACACGAACGCGAATTCAATTGCCTGCGATGGCGGCGGCACAGGACTGCGCAGCAGAGCGGGATCGAGATCGAGAAGAGCGGTAATGAAAGCGGCGCGATCGCGCAGCACTGCCCGTTCGATCAATCCGGCCTGAAATTTCACGCATGCGTCTCCCAACATCCATGCTTCGCGCCGCAATCCGCCGACAAAGGATTTCAGGTCGCCGTCGTTCACCGCGCGCACGGCCTGTCGCATGACAAAAGCTTGCCACGGCCCGGCCGGGTCGGCATGGGTGAAGGCTGTGATCTCGGAGTCCGCGATGATGTATTGGACCAAGGCGGTACGTCCCGGCCCGCCACCGATCTGACTCCCCAACTCGGCGTCGAGCGTGATGGCCCGATCCAACAGCAGCGCCGCTGCGGTTTCGTGCTGGAACCGGCAGGCACAAATGAACGCTTCGTTCACCGCGGCAAGATCAAAGCTGTTCGTCTCAAGGCATGCGCGAACGCCATTGACGTCGCCGCGCGCGGCAAAGAACTTGAGCGACGCGGGAAGAAGGCCTCTGCGGTGGAAGAGATCGAGCAATCCCCTTGCCCGGTCACGGATCAGGTTGTCGCATACCAAGGGTGCGGCGACTGCGCCTGCATCAATCAGGAGCTCGGCACATGCCGCGCGCGTGTACTGCTGCTCTCGGGACGGGTCGAAGCTGTCGCTGTAGGATTCGGTAGCCATCCCGAGCAGCCCACCGTCGTTTTCATCCGCCCTCCACGGCAATAACGCCGGGTATTCGCCCAAAACCTGCCGTAGACCTTCTGTGTCATTGTCATGGATGCAGCGGCGGGCTTGGGATAAGGCCCTCTCGAGTCCCGTGCCGAGGCGTTGCGTTGCTTCCTTAACCAGTTCCTGCTAGTATCCGCAACTTGCAACGGCACTGTCAAGCCGGGTTTCACGGCCCATTTCCCCGCAGGTCTACGCTTCGCCCCTCGCGAAGGGCCACGCGGGTAGGCCCGATGGCGGCATTAAGAGGCGAGTAACGCGAATAACCCCGCGGGCTCATGCTACCTTTATACAGGCGGTTTTCCGATGCGCAACTTCGGTCTCGTCATTTGTGCGTTCGCGATCTGGGTATTGGCGGCTGAGGCGCAAACCCCGCCCCCCGGCTTTGTTCGCGGTGTGATTCTCGAATGCGACTCCCAAACTGCCACGGGTGAAGTGGCCATCCGCGCCGCCGATAACCAGGTCTTCCGCTACCAGTTCGACGCCAAAACCTACGCCGAACGCGACGACCAGCTTATCCAGGCCTCGCGCCTGAGGCCGGGCGAAAAGGTGGAAGTGGTCTCCGACCGTTCGCCCGCCTATACTCTGCGCTACGCCCGGACCATTCACGTGGTCCAGCCGCTTCCGCCGGCGCGGCCGGGCACACTGGGCCGGGCCCGCGCGGCAAATCCCGGAAATATCAACAACAATGCCAAGCTCGACCGGTTGCCCACTCTGACCTTCGCCGGCGTGGTCTTCCGCCTTAACGGCGAGCGCGTAGTCCTGCACACCCGCCAAACCGGCGACCAGAGTATCCTGCTGCGCGCCGATACGCGCTATCTGGCTGAGGGCGAGACGGTGGAAGCCAAAGACCTGAAGCCCAATATGCGGGTCTACGTTCGCGCGGGCAAGAATCTTTACGACGAAGTGGAAGCTTACCAGATCGTCTGGGGCAACATTTTAACTCCGCGATAGGCGCCACCGGCGAAGCCGGCAAGATGCCGGCGCTCCTGCCACGGCTCCGGGGATACGGGTATTTATACCGCGCGCGTGTCCGTAATTCTGCCGATATGAAACGTCGCGTTTCTTTGCGAGAATCTATTTGGAGTTAATACGGGGTGTTAGGCGAATTACTGAGGTCGCCGAAGCCAAAAGGAAAAAAAATGTCTCGAAAGCAAATCATGATCGCTCTTGCGTGCGCCGGCCTGATCGGCGGGTCCACTACCTGGAGCGCCGGCAACACAGCGAAGCAGAACGCCACCGGGACGCAACCCGTTCTCATCGCCAGGAGCGGCCAGCAGGGCAGCGGCAGCCACGGAAAGGCCCGCGGCGGCAACCAGGGCAAGCCCGGCGGCGGCAACCAGCGCCCCAGTCCCAAGGGCCCCAAGCCCGTCGCGACGGCGTAACGACCTTTGACAATGTGGAAGTGCCTGCCGGAGGGTGGCGTTGCCGCCCTCCGGCTCTTTGTGTCTTCGGATGAGATCGTCTCCGAAGCCTCCGCGGGCGGCTCTTGCAGCCTTTCTCGGCCTGGTTATGAGTGTTTGTAGGCTTGACCGCGGTCGAGAGAGGCAAGAGCCTCGGCATCGAGCGGCGGCCCATCCTGGTCGGCGGCATCGCGGAGATCTTCCAGCCAGACGCGCGCGAGTTCTGCCTGCTCCTCCGGCAACTCATCAACCAGATGGTGGAGCGCTTCCCGTGTCGTCATGCCTGGACCTCCTCCCCCATTCCATCATAATGCTACCTGGGATTTCTAAACAATGCGTCGACTTCGGCCCTCGCCGGCGCCGACGATTGCGCGCCCATACGGGTCACTGAAATGGCCGCCGCCGCGTTGGCGAAGCGTAGCGCCGTTGGGATGGCTTTGCCTTCCGCCAACGCCACCGCCAAAGCGGCGTTGAAGGTATCGCCCGCTGCCGTGGTGTCGCGCGCTTCCACGGGAAACGCCGGCTGATGGCAACCGGTGCGGCCGTCGGAATAGAAGCAGCCCTGGTCGCCCAGCTTCAGAATCACGGCGCGCGGCCCCAGTCGCAGCAATGCCTCCGCCAGCGCGGGCGCATCGTTTACGGAAACTCTAGCCGCGGGCCGCGCCAGCAGCAGCAGAGCTTCGCTTTCGTTCGGCGTCAGAATGTCCACCTGCCGCAGCA
>Ga0066788_10000248_pt1 | contig 10767 bp, 5 predicted proteins | sample OrgsoiDNA2013048_FD_70943 | JGI IMG/M metagenome (GOLD analysis project Ga0066788, IMG submission 70943) | Permafrost soil microbial communities from the Arctic, to analyse light accelerated degradation of dissolved organic matter (DOM) -... | ecosystem: Environmental > Terrestrial > Soil >... | reverse complement strand
AGCCGATCCTTCATGGCCAGCTCCTGGCCCATCTGATCCTGCAGTTCGCGGGAGCGGGCCAGACGTTGGGCCAGTCTGGCGATGCCGTCCGCGACATCGCTGAGCTCCCGGAGCCGCGGCCGCGGCACCGGCGTGTTGAGATCGTTGGCCAGCCCATCCAGAGCGCTGTTGAGCGCGGCCGCTCCCCGCTTGACGATGATTACGGACGCGATCGCGCTCGTCACCAGCAAGACAGTCGCTGTCGCAAGGGCCACCACGATCATCTGCCACGTGCGGAGCCAGATGGGAGGAGGAACGAGATATCCGGCCCAAACCAGGGTTCCCGAACCGGTCGGCGCGGCCGAGATCAGCAGCGTTCCGGGCCCGATCCGCGACTCGGTGGTGGCCCTCTGGTGGCTGCGGGCGGCAAGGTCCAGGGTCCTTCTCACCTCCGGCCGCCATTCGGGGGGCAAGCCCGCGATCGGCGAAGTCTCACCGACCGCGGTGCCGCCTCGCATACCTATCAACCCGGAAACCGATCTCGATTCCGTTTCGGGCTTCGGTCGAACCTCGGCCAGCCGGGCCAGCTCGGTTTGAACTCCCGACCGGGCCCGCTCCACGCGCTGACCGGTCGTCGAGGAGATCACCCGAACCAGCGCAACAAGGGACAGCGCCGAAGTGATGACACCCAGCAGGATGACGGTGACCAGTCTGTGCCTGATGCGCCCGCTTATAGACACGGTTGCAAATGCAAGCAAGACGGGAGCCGGGTACCGACGACGACCCGACGGCCCGGGGCCGACTGGTTGCCCGACGGGCCCCTGCCCTGAATCGTGACACCTGTCGGGAATCGCGACGGTTGCCGGCCCTCGTCGGCCCCGTCCATGGGGTGGGGGAACGATGGCCCGATTGTTGCGGCAAGGCCGCCGCGGCCGATGCATGACCCGATCATCATGTTCAAGTCCCAGACGAGGTTTTGGCAATGAGCTCGCTCGACATCACCGTGATCGCCGTCCTGGCCGCCGCGACGACCGGTGTCGCCCCGCTGGCGTCGGCGACAGAGAGGCCCGGCGAGCCCGCTCCCGAGGCGCCCACCCTGACCTTGTCCCGGGCCGTTCAAACGGCGCTGCTCAATCAACCCGTCGTGCGCCAGGCCCGGGCGTCGACCGACGCAGCCGCCGGGCGCGTCGATCAGGCCGCATCCGGCGAGCTGCCGCAGGTGACCGGGACCGCCAGCTACCAGCGCACCACGGGCAATTTTTCGCCGCGCCCCGGAGCCACCTCGGCGGCCGTCCAGATGGCCCCGCCCTGGAGCTCGCAGACGTTCAACTACTTCAACGCCGGGCTGACCGCCAGCCAGCTCGTCTACGACTTCGGACAGACCGACCTCCGCCGGCGCGCCGCCGAGTCCAGTCGGTCGGCCCTCGAGGCTGCCGAGCGGACCGCGGCTTCCACCGTCAAGTTGCAGGTCGAGCAGGCCTTCTTTCGAGGACGCGCCCAGAAGGCCTTGATCGTCGTGGCGCGAGCCGCGATCTCCAACCAGCAGAAACACCTGGAGCAGATCCAGGGCTTCGTGGGTGCCGGCTTGCGTCCCGAGATTGATCTGGCCCAGGTCCGAACGGATCTGGCCAACGCCCGCGTCCAACTCATCACCGCACAGAATGGATACGACATGGCAAAGGCCGAGCTGAACCAAGCGATGGGCGTGTTGTCATCCAGGACCTATGACATCTCCGATGACGATCTGCCTGCCGTCGAGGGCGAGGACAGCGCCCTGACGCCCCTGGTGCAGGACGCCATGTCCCGGCGCCCCGAGCTGACCCAACTCCAGCGGCAACGCCTGGCCCAGACCCAGCTGATTCGCAGCTTGAAGGGTGGGTATGGCCCGGCCCTCAGCGCGAATGCCGCGGCGACCGAGACCGGAACCGAGCTGGACAACCTGGTTCCCAACTGGTGGGTCGGGGCCACCCTGGCCTGGCCTCTCTTGCAAGGCGGTCTGACCCGGGGCCAGGTCCGCGAGGCCGACGCCAACCTGCGGGTGGTGGACGATCAACTGGAGGCCCTGCGCCTGCAGGTGCGCCTCGAGATCGAGGAGGCCTTGCTGGCGGTGCGCGCCGCCAAGGCCACAACGGAAGCCGTGTTGGAGGCCAAGACCAACGCCGAGGAGCAGCTGCGCCTGGCAGAGGGGCGCTATCGCAATGGCCTCGGCAACGCCATCGAGCTCAGCGACAGTCAGCAGGCCCTGACGAACGCCGCCGCTCAGTCCGTGCAGGCCGGGTTCAGCCTGTCGGCGGCGCGCGCGCAGCTGTCCATCGCGCTGGGGCGGCCGTGACGATGTCATCGCCGCCGCTTCCTTCTCCGGAGCCAGAGCCCGACGAATCACCCGTGAAAACCGGCGCCAGACCCCGCGGGATGTCGAAGATCGTGATTATCTCGGCCGTCGTCGCCGTCGTCGCGGTGGTCGCGGCTCTGGCCGGGAGATGGGCCTGGTCGGGACGTTCCCGGGTCAAGGGGGCCGAGGGCCCGGGTTCTTCGGCGGGAAGTGGTCCGGCCGCCGGGCGGCCAGCCGGTGAACGGCCCGTCTCGGTGCTGTCGGCTCAGGTTGCGATCCGCGATGTGCCGATCCGGCTCGAGGGCATCGGCTCGGTGACCGCCCTCAAGACCGTGATACTGAAGTCACAGGTCGACGGCCGCCTGGATCGGGTCTTCTTCGAGGAAGGAAAGGCCGTCCACAAGGGGGAGCTGCTGGCGCAGATCGATCCGCGGCCCTTCGCGATCATGCGCGACCAGGCAGCGGCGGCCCTGGCCCGGGACCGCGCCACGCTCCGCTCCGCCACGCTCAACCTCGAACGCTACGTGAACGTGCGTAAGCAAAATCTGATCGCGCAGCAACAGGTCGACGATCAGAGGGCCATGGTCGAGCAGCTGCAGGCCACCATCCAGTCCGATCAGGCTCAGCTCGAGCAGGCGAACTTGCAGCTCGACTACGCCCGCATCAAGGCGCCCATCGACGGGGTGACCGGCGTGCGCTTGGTCGACCCTGGAAATATCGTCCACGCCTCGGATCCGACCGGCATCGTCATGCTCACGCAGCTCGATCCGATCGCGGTGCTGTTCTCGTTGCCCCAGGACGATCTGCCGCGGGTGGCCACCCGCATGGCCGAGGACTCCCTGTCGGTCGAGGTCCTGAGCCGCGATGGGCAGCTGCCACTCGGGACCGGGAGCCTGGCCCTGATTGACAATCAAATAAACCAGACCACGGCCAGCATCCGGCTCAAGGCCATCCTCGCCAACCCCGGGCGCACGTTGTGGCCCAATCAATTCGTCAAGGCGCGCTTGCTGCTCTCGGTCCGCAAGGGTGCGCTGGTGGTTCCGGCGGCAACCGTGCAGCGTGGGCCCCAGGGCACCTTCGTATACGTCATCGGTGCGGATCAGAAGGTGGCGGTCCGGCCGATCAAGGTCGACACCATCGAGGGTGAGGCCGCCGTGGTGTCGAGCGGGCTGCGGGCCGGCGAAAAGGTCGTCGTCGAGGGGCAGGCCCAGCTGCGCCCCGGAGCGCGCGTCGAGGCGCGCTCGTCTGAACCCGGTCCGCGCGGCGAGCACGCCGAAGGCGCCCACCGCGCCAGCAGCGGCACGCGACCAGAGCACGGCCCGCAGCCCGAGCGCGGCCCGCGGCCGGAGCCATCGACCCCGAGCTCGATCCCCGCCAAGGCACCCCCTTGAGCATCTCGGAGCCGTTCATCCGGCGGCCCGTCGCCACGTCGCTGTTGATGACCGGCATCTTCCTGGCCGGCGTGCTGGCGTACCAGGAGCTGCCGGTCTCCGCCCTGCCCCAGGTCGACTACCCGACCATCGTGGTCTCGACCGGCCTGCCCGGCGCCAGCGCCGACACCATGTCGTCGGCCGTGACCACCCCGCTCGAACGGCAGTTCGGTCAGATCCCGGGCCTGGGCCAGATGACCTCGATCAGCAGCTTCGCCACCTCGCAGATCACGCTGCAGTTCAACCTCGACCAGAACATCGATGCCTCCCAGCAGGACGTGCAGGCCGCCATCAACGCCACCTCGAACCTGCTGCCGCGCACCCTGCCGGCCCCGCCCACCTACAGCAAGAGCAACCCCGCCGACGCGCCCATCCTCACGCTCGCCATCAGCTCGGACACGCTGCCGCTCTTTCAGGTTCATGACTACACCGATTCCATCCTGGCTCAGAAGATCTCCCAGGTCTCGGGGGTCGGGCTGGTCACGCTGAACGGAGGGCAGAAGCCCGCCGTGCGCGTCCAGGTCGATCCCCAGGCCCTGGCCGGGCGAGGCTTGACCCTGGAAGACATCCGAACCGCGCTGGTCCAGGCCAACGTCAATCAGCCCAAGGGCAACCTCGATGGCGCGCGCCAGAGCTACACCCTGGCGGTCGACGATCAGCTGCTCAAATCGGCGTCGTACCGGCCGATCATCGTGGCCTACAAGGATGGCTCACCGATTCGCCTATCCGAGGTTGCCGACGTGGTCGACGGGGCCGAGAACAATCAGCTGGCCGGTTGGGCGGACCAGAGCCGAGCCGTGATCTTGAACGTTCAGCGCCAGCCGGGGGCCAACGTCATCGAGGTCGCCGACAGCGTCAAGAGCCTGCTGCCGCGTCTGCAGAGCGCGCTGCCCGCCGGGATCAAGGTCAAGATCCTGAGTGACCGCACAGAGACGGTTCGTGCCTCGGTGGACGACGTGCTGTTCACGCTGGTGCTGACGGTGCTGCTGGTGGTGGGGGTGATCTTCTTGTCGTTGCGGACCCTCCGCGCGACCGTCATCCCCGGGGTCGCGGTCCCTCTCGCGTTGATCGGCACCTTCGGGCTCATGTACCTGCTCGGCTACAGCCTGAACAACCTGACGTTGATGGCGCTCACCATCGCCACCGGCTTCGTGGTGGACGACGCGATCGTGATGCTGGAAAACATCATGCGCCATGTGGAGGATGGAAAGAAGCCCTTCGAGGCGGCCCTCGAGGGGGCGGCCCAGATTGGTTTCACCATCGTGTCGCTCACCGTCTCGCTGGTGGCTGTGATGATTCCCTTGCTGTTCATGGGCGGGATCATCGGGCGCCTGTTCCGCGAGTTCGCCGTGACGCTGAGCGTGGCGATCGGCATCTCGGCGGTCCTGTCGCTGACCCTGACGGCCATGATGTCCGCCCACATCCTGCGCCCCGTGCAAAAGCACGAGGAGGGCCGCCTGGCGCGGGGCCTCGAGCGTGGGTTCAGGGCTCTCCTGTCCTTCTACGATCGGGGGCTCAAGTGGGCGCTCGACCACCACCGGACGATGTTGATCCTGACCCTCGGAACCGCCGCGGTCACCGCCTGCCTCGCGATCTTCATCCCGAAGGGATTCTTTCCCCAGCAGGACACGGGGCTCATCATCGGCGTGTCCGAGGCGGCGCTCGACATTTCATTTCCGCGCATGATGGATCGGCAACGCGCGCTGGCCGACGTGGTGCTGGGCGATCCCGACGTGCAGTCGGTGGCGTCCTTCATCGGCGCAGATGGCACCAACCAGACCCCCAACAGCGGACGCCTCTCGATCACCCTCAAGCCGCGCGCGCACCGGGCCGGCGTCGAGCAGATCATCGCGCGCCTGCAGGGCCGCCTCGCCCAGGTGGAAGGCATCTCGCTGTTCTTGCAAGCCGTGCAGGACCTGCAGATCGACAACCGGGTCAGCCGGACCCAGTTCCAGTACACCCTCGAGGACGCGGACGCGGAGGAGCTCGGCTCCTGGGCGCCCCGCATGATGGAGAAGCTGAGGACCGCCCCCGGAGTCCGGGATGTCGCGACCGATCAGCAGGCCGCCGGCCTGCAACTGGCCCTGACCATCGATCGCGACAGCGCCTCGCGCCTGGGCGTCAACCTGCAAGCCATCGACGACACGCTGTACGACGCCTTCGGACAGCGGCAGATCTCGACCATCTTCACGCAGCTCAACCTCTACCGTGTGATCCTGGAGGTGAAGCCCGAGTTCCAGAGCCACCCGGAGGCCCTCGATGAGCTCTATGTCCGATCGGTGACCGGGGATCCGGTGCCGCTGTCGGCCGTTGCGCACCATGCCCCCGCCCTCGCGCCCCTGGTGATCGCCCACCAGGGCCAGTTCCCCGCCGTCACCCTCTCCTTCAACCTGGCGGCCGGCACCTCCCTCGGTGACGCGGTCGCCACCATCCGGCGGGCCGAGCGCGAGATCGGGTTGCCTCCCGGCGTTCACGCCGACTTTCAGGGCGCGGCGCGGGCCTTCCAGGAGTCGCTCGGGAGCGAGCCGGCCCTGATCGTGGCGGCGCTCCTCACGGTCTACATCGTGCTCGGCGTCCTGTACGAGAGCTACATTCACCCCGTCACCATCATCAGCAGCCTGCCCTCGGCGGGTCTGGGTGCGCTGGCGGCGTTGCTGTTCACGGGAACGGACTTCAGCGTCGTCGCCCTGATCGGGGTGATCCTGCTCATCGGGATCGTGCAGAAGAACGCGATCATGATGATCGACTTCGCGCTGGCCGCCGAGCGCGAGCAGCACCTGTCCGCGCGCGATGCCATCTATCAGGCCTGCCTGCTGCGCTTTCGCCCCATCATGATGACCACGCTGGCGGCACTGCTGGGGGGAGTGCCGCTGGCGCTCGGACGCGGGACGGGCTCCGAGCTCCGGCGACCGCTCGGGATCTCGATCGTGGGAGGGTTGATGGTCTCGCAGGTGCTGACCCTGTACACCACGCCCGTCATCTACCTTTACATGGAGCGGCTCCGCGTCTGGCTGGTTGGCCTGGGCGCCGCCCGGCGCTCCCGGCGCGCGCCAGCCCGGAGCGACACGCTCGCGCCCATAACGGCCGACCAGGCGCGCCGAACCGGGCCGTCCAGCCCAGCCCAGCCAGCCCAGAAGATCAGTCCATGAACATCTCGGGACCTTTTGTGCGTCGCCCCATCGCGACGTCGCTGCTGGCGGCGGCCCTGCTGCTGACGGGCGGCGCCGCGTTCGTCCAGTTGCCGGTGGCTCCCCTGCCTCGGGTGGATTTTCCGACCCTGGCCGTGTCGGCCAGCTTGCCGGGAGCCAGTCCCGAGACCATGGCCTCGGCGGTGGCCACGCCCCTCGAACGCCGGTTTGGACGGATCGCAGGTCTGACCGAGATGACCTCGATCAGCTCGCTCGGCAACACCCAGCTCACCTTGCAGTTCGCGCTCGATCGCGATGTGACGGCCGCGGCACGCGATGTACAGGCCGCGATCAACGCCGCCGGGGCCGAGCTGCCCACCAACCTGCCCACCCGCCCCAGCTACCGCAAGGTGAACCCGGCCGACGCGCCCATCATGATCGTCGCACTCACCTCCGAGACGCTGCCGCTCGCACAGGTGTTCGACGCCGCCAACACCGTCATGGCGCAGAAGATCTCCCAGCTCGAGGGGGTGGGACAGGTCACCGTGGGCGGCGGACAGCAGCCGGCCGTGCGCGTGCAGGTCGATCCGACCACGCTGGCGGGCCTCGGTCTCGGTCTCGAGGACGTGCGCGCGGCGCTGGGTCAGGCCACCGTGAACCAGCCCAAGGGGCAGATCAGCGGACCCACTCAATCGTATGCCCTGTCGGCCAACGATCAGCTCAGCGGCGCCGCCGCCTACCTCCCCCTGGTGATCTCTTACCAGGGGGGCGCCGTGGTGCGGCTCGGTGATATCGCCCGGATCACCGACGATGTCGAGAACAACCGGGTGGCGGCCTGGTCGAACGATCGGCGCGCGGTGGTCCTGGTCGTGCGCCGGCAACCGGGGGCCAACATCTTGCAGACCATCGATCGGGTCAGGCAGCTGCTCCCGGTGCTGTCGTCCTCGATTTCCCCCGCCATCACCACCACGGTGCCGATCGATCGCTCGCGCACCATCCGGGCCTCGGTCCACGACGTCGAGCAGACCCTGGTGATCGCCATCGTGCTGGTGGTCCTGGTGGTGTTGCTGTTCCTACGCAGCCTCCGGGCCACCGCCATCCCCAGCGTGGCGGTCCCGCTGTCGCTGGTGGGCACCTTCGGGGTCATGTATCTGCTCGACTACAGCGTGAACAACCTGACCTTGATGGCGTTGACCATCTCCACGGGATTCGTCGTCGACGACGCGATCGTCGTCACCGAGAACGTCTCCCGTCACCTGGAGCAGGGCCTGACGCCGCTCCAGGCCGCGCTCACCGGGGCGGCGCAGGTGGGCTTCACCATCGTCTCCATCACCGCCTCCTTGCTGGCCGTGTTCATCCCGATCCTCTTCATGGGCGGGATCGTGGGACGGCTGTTCCGCGAGTTCGCCGTGACCCTGAGCATCGCCATCACCATCTCCGCGCTGATCTCGCTGACCTTGACCCCGGTGATGTGCGCCCGCTTTCTCGGGCCGGAGTCAGAGCGGCGACCGGGCCGGATCTCGACGGCCCTCGAGCGGGGCTTCGAGGCCCTGCTGCGCGCTTACGATCGCGGGCTGTCCTTCGTCCTCGATCACCGCCTGACCATGCTGCTCCTGACGCTGGCGACGCTGGGGGTGTCGGTCTACCTGTACATCATCGTGCCCAAGGGCCTGTTCCCCCAGCAGGACACGGGATTTCTCTCCGGATTCAGCGAGGCCCCCCAGGACATCTCGTTCGCCTCCATGCGCAAGGAGCAGTCCGCCATGCTCAAGGCGCTGCGGGCCGACCCCGACGTGAGCGACGTGGTCTGCTTCCTGGGCGGACAGGCCGGGACCAGCAACACCGGGACGCTGTTCGTGTCGCTCACGCCCCGGGATCAGCGAAAGTCGACCGCCGATCAGGTGATCGCTCGCCTGCGCGGAAAGCTCTCCCGGAGCCCCGGCATCAGGTTGTTCCTGCAATCCAACCAGGACGTGCGGGTCGGCGGCCGGGGCTCACGGACCCAGTTTCAGTACACCCTGGAGGACGCCGATCTCGAGGAGCTCCGGGGGTGGGCGCCGCGGGTCCTCGACAAGCTGCGCACCCTGCCCCAGCTCAAGGACGTGAACAGCGATCTTCAGAACGCCGGCTTGCTGCTTTCCATCTCCATCGATCGGGACACCGCCTCGCGCCTGGGCGTCACCCTGCAGGCCATCGACGACGCCCTATACAGCGGCTACGGCCAGCGTCAGGTGGCGACGGTCTTCACCTCGAGCAACTACGCGCGGGTGATCCTGGAGGTGACGCCCGAGCTGCAGGATGGCCCGGAGGCCCTCGACAAGATGTACGTGCGCTCGGCGGCCGGAGCGCAGGTTCCCCTCGCGGCGCTGGCGCACTTCTCTCCTGGCGCGACCTCGCTCTCGGTCACGCATCAGGGTCAGTTCCCGGCTGTGACCCTGTCGTTCAACCTGGCGGAGGGCGTGGCGCTCGGCGCCGCGGTCGACGTCGTTCACCAGGCGGAACGGGAGATTGGACTGCCGGCCGGCATCCGGGCGGCCTTCCAGGGTACCGCCCAGGTCTTCCGGGACTCGCTCCGGAACCAACCAATGCTGGTGGTGGCGGCGTTGTTCACCGTCTACATCGTGCTCGGTATCCTCTACGAGAGCCTGGTGCACCCCATCACCATCCTGTCGACGTTACCGTCGGCGGGCGTGGGAGCCCTCATCGCGCTCCTCGTCACCCGGACCGAGCTGTCGATCATCGCGCTCATCGGGATCATCCTGCTCATCGGCATCGTCAAGAAGAACGCGATCTTGATGATCGACTTCGCGCTCGAGGCCGAGCGCCAGCGCGGATTGTCCTCGCGCGACGCCATCCACGAGGCTTGCCTGCTGCGATTCCGACCCATCTTGATGACCACCATGGCGGCCTTGCTGGGTGCGGTTCCGCTGGCGATTGGAAACGGCGAGGGTGCCGAGCTCCGACGGCCGCTGGGCATCACCATCGTGGGAGGGCTGATCCTTTCTCAGTTGCTCACCCTGTACACGACGCCGGTGGTCTACCTTTACCTCGATCGGTTCGCGAAGCGCCGAGCCGTCGTGTCGCGTAAGCTGTCGCCCCATGCATCGACTTGAAAAAGTTGTCATCGAGGAACCCTGCGCCCACGTCGATCAAGTGAAGATTCACGAGGTCAAGCGCCCGGGGGACGGCTGCGAGGACTGTCTGAAGATTGGCGGCCAGTGGGTCCACCTGCGGGTCTGCCTGACCTGCGGACACGTGGCTTGCTGCGATTCGTCTCCCAATCGTCACGCCAGCAAGCACGCCCGTGCCACGCACCACCCCATCGTAACCTCGGCCGAGCCCGGCGAGACCTGGGTCTGGTGCTTCGAGGACGAGACCGCGCTCTCGTCATAGGCGGATACCAGGCAGACACCAGGAAGCACCAGGAATATCTTGGGGGGCTCGCCGGGGGCGTGGCCCAGCCTCACCTGTGCTCCTGGCGCGAACGCTGGGTGCGCTGCGAGAACGACGGCTCTGGCATAAAACTGCACCGCTTCCTTCCGCCCGCTACTCCAGTAGTCATGACCCGCGGTTCTTCTGGGCCCTGGCTGGCCGCAGCGACGGTGACGCTTCTGGCCGTGGGCGCAGGCGGGTGTTTCGGCGCGGCGGAGCAATGCACCGATTGCCTGTCGCCTCCGGCGGACGCAGGACCTGTTCTGTCCGACGACGCGGCGAGCGACTCGCCCGTCACCGGCGGGGCGGCAGGTACGGGTGGGGATGTGGAACCAGTCGCCGCGGGGGGCAACGGCGGCGAGGGCGGGGCCGGCACGGGCACGGGCGCGGGCGGCACCGGCGACACGGCGATGGGCGGCATGGGCGGGAGCACGGGCGCGGGTGGCGGCGAGCAGGGTCCCGGAGG
>Ga0066788_10000247_pt1 | contig 10797 bp, 7 predicted proteins | sample OrgsoiDNA2013048_FD_70943 | JGI IMG/M metagenome (GOLD analysis project Ga0066788, IMG submission 70943) | Permafrost soil microbial communities from the Arctic, to analyse light accelerated degradation of dissolved organic matter (DOM) -... | ecosystem: Environmental > Terrestrial > Soil >... | reverse complement strand
TGATGGCGGTCAACGCCCTTAGCTTGGCCGCCGGGAACATCTTGCGGGCGCCGTCGCGTGCCAGGGCGCCACGCTCCGACGCACCGACGGGACGCTGGGCCAGTAACACCACGCCCCCCCGATCGGCGTGACCATCCGGCAGCAGGACCCGCCCCGTGACCAGATTGGCCAGCACGCCGGTCTCGGCATTGGCGGACAGGCCCAGCACCCGCCAGGTCAAGGGCCAGCGCACCTGAAAACCGAAGTCCGTGCTCTCCAGGCCTACTTCCTCGGCGGTTGCGAAGTAGCGCAGCGTCGGCGTCGGCGACACGGTCGTCGGCGACACAGTCTTCGGATAGACGGGCGGTTGCTGCTGGTCCTGTGCCTCCTCGGCGCGGAAACGGGCCAGGGCGGCCCGCGTCGCGGACGCGGACGGCCGGTCCTGCGACTTCTTGAGGACGTCGTCCAGCACCGCCTCTGCGCCGACCGCGGCTCCGGGCCATCCCAGGTGGGCCGCGAGCGCCAGCGCCCGGCCAGCCAGCTCGCGGCGCTCGAGATCGAAGGTCTGGTCCGCCACCAGCGACCAGGCCTCGTCGATCAGATCGTGGACTTTTTCGTTGACCACTTGCTGGGCCTCCTCGCCGGTGGCCAGCAGCGCGGGTCGGTGACCGACCGTGCGTTCCAGATGATCGAGATCCCGGCGCAGCTCGCGGATGTGTCCGATGGTGTCGTCCTTCTTGACCCGGATGCGGAAGGCGTGGGCCTCCGGAAGCAGGCTCTTGCCGTCGGTGGAGAAGAACAGCGGGCTGGCAGGACGGGTGGACGGTCCGCGTCCATCGGGCCCGACCTCGATCGTGACCCACTGGTCGTCGACCTGTCCCCCGATGACGGCCATCTTCCCACATACCCCGGCTCCGCGCGCGCGCACCAGGATGTCCCCCTTGGCCAACTCGGTTCGGGCCACGGCGCTGTACAGGCCCATCGCGCCGTCCCTGGCCTCCGCCTCGAGCAGCGCCTGGGAGCGAAGCGCGCTCGGATAGCGCCACCAGGCGGGGGGCGCCTGCGTCCGATCCTCCTCGATCTCTGGCACCACCCCACCCGCTTGCTCGACGGCCTGCCAGGCAATCACCGCCGAACGATCCCATCCCCGCCATCCCCGCGGGGTGGGAACGGCGTCGTCCTGAACGCAGCTGGAAGCGGGCTCGCCGGCCGCGGCGGCAGCGGCCGGCGCCAGGATCGTCAGCAGCGAAGCGAGCAAGCCCTCCACCGGATGGCTCCGGTCAAACCCCGATGAACAGACGGTGCCCGAAGTTCGGCTCCAGATCCGACGCGAAGATCTTGTCAGCTGACGCCTTCACGTCGTATTCGACCCGTTTGAACTCGAAGACCTTGGCCTCGGTGTCGTAAAGGACATAGCTGGCCCTCGGATCGTAGTCACGCGGCTGTCCCACCGATCCGACGCTCACGATATATTTCCAGCCCGGCCGAAGCTCGAACTTCTGTGCGACGACATCGTGGGTCGCCCCGTCCCCGGCCAGCGCGAAGGCCTTGCACAGGTGTGAATGTCCGATCAGCGTGAGCTGCGCCATCTGCGGCCAGATGCTCATGCACTGCGCGGCCTGATCCTTGGCGAAGATGTAGTCGAACTCCTCGATGTTCAGGGGAGAACCGTGGCAGAAATGGACGTCTCCCTCGCGGACCTCGTAGGGCAGCGCCTTGAGCCACTCCATGTGATCCGGTGCCAGTTGACGGGCGTGCAGATCCAGCGCGTGTCGCGCCGCATGGTAGTAGTAGGAATAGTCCATTCGACCGGCCACCGCGGCGTCGTGGTTGCCAAGAATGGTGTGTGCGACCCGAGAGCGGACGAGCGCGCAGGTCTCGTTGGGGCTGGCTCCGTACCCAACCACATCGCCCAGGCAGATGGTCCGATCCACGCCTGCCAGGTCCAGCGCCTTGAAGCAGGCTTCGAGGGCTTCGATGTTCGCATGAATATCCGAAACGATTCCCAGGAGCATCCTTGACCAAAGCCAACCTAGCATCGAAACCGACCGATGTCCCCTGCGCTCCAGACCAGCGTCAGACCAGCGCGTCCGGTGGTCCCTCAAAAAGGGAGCGCCGACTCACCGACGCCCAGGCCAGCTCCTCCGCCCCGAGCACCTTCGAGTCCCTGCGCAGCCGTGAGCACCACGCGTCCGAGGACCGAGCTCAGCTCGACGACCGGACGCTCGGCGGTATTCCCCGCGGCGGTGCGGCCCGGGTCGGGGTGGGCACCCGCGGGCGTGGCGATGGCGCGCAACCGGTTGCCCTGTCGCCACAGCGTGCGTAGCGGAATCGTCGAGGCGATCGGCACCGGCGATCGGACGTGCAGCTCGAACCCCAGGGGCACGTTTCCAGGCGGCAACGTCACCAGCGCCACCCGCACCTCGCCGCTGTAGCTGCGCAGATCGTAGTGCGCCCGGGGCTGCAACAATCCCAGCAGAACCACCTGCCCGGTGGTCGCCGACAGGCGAACCTCGTGCGACCGAATGTCTTCCGCGCGAATGTCTCCGTCGACGATGCGGGCCTCGACCCGGGCGCCTGCCACGCCCTCGAGCCGCATCAGCCCTTCCACCCCGTCGAGATCCAGGTCGCCGTCCACCGCGACCACCGTTTGTCCACCCCGGAGCTGTCGGGTCACCACCCGCCCATGAACGTCTGACACCCCTATGCGCCCACCCGTCGTCTCGAGACGGGCTCCGGCCCGCAGACCGGACGCGGTCAGATCCCCGGCGAAGGTCTTGGCTTCGATCTCCAGCGCGGCCGGTACCTCGACCAACAGGTCGACCCGACTGGCGACCAGAGGAAGCGCTCGCTCGCGATCACCCATGTCGACGCGCGTCTCCACCGACACTTCGCCTCCGGCCCAGGCTCGAAAGTGGACCCGCAGCCGGGCCAGCGCCTCAGCCGAGGCCGAGCTCTTCTCCGCCACGATGTGGATGGCGTCGGCCCGTCCCCAGGCCCTGACGGTGACATTGCCGAGGGGATTGTCGATGCGCATTCGTTCCGCGCCCGGGATCGGTACGATGACCTCGCGTGCATCCAGCGGACGCGGCGGGGTGGCCGCCCCCGAGGCCCCGGCCACGGCGCCGAAAACACCGGGAGATGGCGACGCGGAAGCAGACGCGGTGTCGGTCGCGGTCGCCGGCGACGCAGCCGCAGCCGCAGCCGCGGAGGCCCCGCCGTCGAACGCCGCATGGACGCGCCCCGTCGACAGCGTCGTCGCGACCCATCCCAGGCCGGCGATCAGACGGGGCCATCCCATTCGGCCCATCAACGCACGCCCTCCTCGGCGGCCGGGGACCCGCGGTGGACCGCCTCGGCCAGAAAGTCGATCTGTCGCTGGTAGGCCGAGAAGAGCATGTCCGCCCCCGTGCTGTCTCCCGGATCTCGTCGCGCCACGGCCCGGGAATGCGCCACGGCCTCGTCGAGACGTGCCAGTCGATCGCCCACCCGCGCCCGGGTTTCGGGATCCCACATGAGCTGCTCGCGATCCAGGATCGTGCGCAGCCGCCCGACTGCCCTTTCATAAGAAACGGCCGCCTGCTCCAGCTCGCGTTCCGCCTCGGCCAGCAGGGGATCGCTGCCCGGTAACCCGACCTGCGGGCTTGCCCTGGCACTTGCACTTGCACTTGCGCCCGATCCGGCTCCCGCCTCCGCCTGTGCTTGGCCCGAGACCAAGGGGGTCTGGCGACCGCGCAGCCGGCCCAGCCCGACCCCCACCAACATGACCATGCTGGCGCCCGCCAGGGCGCCGATCAGGCTGGCTCCCCACGACCAGCGCCTGGGCCCGGGCGGAGCGTCGAGGGCTCCCTCGATGGCGGACCACAACGTGGCCGGAGGTTCTGGGCGTTCGAGCGTCCGCGTGGCGACCACCTGCGCGCGCAGCGCGACCGTCACCTCCGCGCAGTCCGGACAAGCCTCCACGTGGCGGCGCACCACCGCAATGTCGCGGTCGGACAGCTCCCCGGAGATCCAGGCGGAGAGCCGCTCGGCATCCACATGTCGGGGCGCTCCGGCGTTCACGGCTCGGTCCCCGGTCTTCCGCCCGACAGATCGGCCGCGGTGATGCCTTCGGTGGCCAGGATCTCCCGGAGTCTGGCCCGGGCCTTGTGCAGCTGCGACTTGGACGTGCCCACATGGCACCCCAGCACCGCGGCGATCTCCTCGTGCTCGAGGCCCTCCACGTCGTGCAGCACCACCACGGTGCGGTATCCCACAGGCAGCCGGGCCAGACCCCGCTCCAGCCGCGCACGCAGCCCGGTATCGCCAGCATCCGGTGCCGCGTCGCGGGAAACCAGCGCAGCCGCCTCCGAGGCCCGCGCCTCGAGCGACTCGGTGGCGGGAGGCCGACGGGAGCGGTGCGACAGGGCGGCGTTGACGGCCAGCCGATAGATCCAGGTGCCGAGGGCTGCATCCCCGCGGAAACGCTCGAGGCCCCGAAAGATGCGAATGAAGGCCTCCTGGGCCACCTCCTCGGCCTCCGACGGCCCCGCGATGCGCGCTCCCAGGGCAAAGACCCGACGCTTGTACCGGTGATACAACGCCTCGCGACTCCCCGGCGCGCCACGGCGAACGGCATCCACGAGAGCGGCTTCGTCGGCTCCGTGCTCGTCGCGCGTCAAGGCCAGCGGGCCGATGTTGCCGATGCTACCGATGCGGCTTCCCTCTCGATCGGAGGCGGCGTACATGTTGGGTTCGGGCTCTTTGACTGTCATGGAGCGCTCGCGGGTTGCCCGCCTGGCACGATACGGCTGGATGGGCGGGACGCAATGGTACAGTCCCCGGCCCCATGCGGCCTGTCATCCTGGGATGTTTCTTTCTGTCCGGCGCTTCGGGCCTGGTGCTCGAGATGCTGTGGACTCGGATGCTGACGCTGGTGTTCGGATCGACGACGCTGGCGGTCTCGACGGTCCTGACCGCCTTCATGGGCGGGCTGGGCCTCGGTTCTTACCTGGCCGGTCGGGTGGCCGACCGCCTGAAGAATCCGGCCCGCACCTACGCCCTCGTGGAAGCCAGCATCGGCGTGTATGCACTGTTGGTCCCCCTGGTGATCTCGCTTTACCCCGGCCTCAACCGTTGGCTCTGGATCACCTTCGGAGACCACTATGCCCTGCTGTCCACCCTGCGCTTCCTGGCCTCGGCGGCCCTGCTGATCGTTCCCACCACCTTGATGGGTGCGACGCTGCCCATCCTGGCGCGGCACTTCGTTGCGCACCCGTTCGAGCTTCGGCGGGTCGGTCTGCGTATCGGGACGCTCTACTCGGTGAATCTGTTTGGCGCGGTCGCGGGAGCCTTCTTCGCCGGCTTCGTGTTTCTACCGAGCTGGGGGGTCCGCTGGACCAATGTCACCGCGGCGTCATTTGACCTGACCCTGGCGGCGGCGATCTTGATCGCGCGCCGAATGCCGCGGTTTTCGCAGGCGGCGGCGGGGGGAACCGACGCGATCGATCAACTGCTCGAGTTGGCGGCGGCGGGTGGCGATGCCGCCGCCTTCCGCGCGCTGCCTCCCGACGCCATGGTCACGCCGCTCGCACGGCGCGCGGCGCTGGTGGCGTTCGCGGTCTCGGGTGCGACCGCCATGACCTTGCAGGTCCTGTGGACGCGCGCCCTGGCCGTGCTCATCGGCTCGTCAGTTTATTCGTTCACCCTCATCCTGCTGGCCTTCCTGGTGGGCCTCGGCTCGGGCTCGGCGCTCGGGGGGCGACTCACCAGCAAGACTCGCAACCCCGTCCTCTGGCTGGCAGGCCTTCACACCTCCATCGCGATCACCATCGGACTCTCGTATCTGATCACGGATCGGTTGCCGCTGGTCTTCACCTGGCTGCTCGAATCGGCGAGCTTTGGCGTGGATGCGGTCCTCATCTGTCAGTTCGCCCTGACCTGCATCACCATCTTGCCCACCACCCTCCTGATGGGCAGCATCTTTCCGCTCACGGCGCGCATCGCCAGCGTCCGCCTCGACAGCGTCGGGCGGGACATCGGGAATGCCTACGCGCTCAACACGATCGGAGCCATCATCGGATCGTTTCTCTCGGGTTTCGTCGTCGTTCCGGGGCTGGGTCTGCAGCGGGGCATCTATCTCGTGACGGTGACCGGCTTGGCGCTGGCGGCCGTGCTCTTCGCGGTCGCGCCGCAGCTCGCGCGGGGACGTCGGGTGCTCGGCGTGTCGCTGGCAGCCGGTCTGGCCCTCGCCGGTCTCGCGCTTCCGCGCTGGAACCTCATGCTCTTCTCGTCGGGGTTCTTCCGGGTCTCGATCGCGCGCGAGTACATCTATCGCCGGATCCACAAGAAAGAATGGAAATTCCCCACCCTGGCGTTTTACGAGGACGGCATCGCCACCACGGTGTCGGTGGACCGATGGGGAAAGACCCTGTCCCTCAAGAACAACGGCAAGGTCGACGCCTCGAACGAGGGGGACATGGCCACCCAGATCACGGTCGGGCTCTTGCCGCTCTTGCTCTATCCGGGTGATCATCCGCCCAAGGTCGCGCTGATCGGATACGGGTCAGGCGTCACCGCCGGGGCCATCACGCAGTATCCGATCGCCTCGCTCGAGCTGGTCGAGCTCGAGCCTGCGATCCTGCGCCGGGCCTCTCACCTGTTCGACGACGTGAACCACCGCCCGCAAGAAAATCCCAAGGTCACGGCCCACACGGGCGACGGGCGCAATTTCCTGACCCAGCGCACGGACCGGTTCGACGTGATCGTCAGCCAGCCCTCGAACCCGTGGCTGACGGGCGTGTCCAACCTGTTCACCCGCGAGTACTTTCGCGACGTCAAGCGGCGGCTGGCCCCGGGCGGCATCTTCTGCCAGTGGGCGCAGCTCTACGAGCTGGCGCCCTGGAATATCAAGACCATCTACAGGACCGTCCGCGAGGAGTTTCGCCACGTGTACGTCTTCGCGGCCGAGGATCTCTCGTCGGACACCATCCTCATCGCCAGTCAAGAACCCCTCAAGCTGGATCTGGGCGCGGTCGAGCGAGCCCTGGCGCATTCGGCGACCCGCGCCGAGGCCAAGCGCGGCTCGCTGGAGTCGCCTCACGACGTCTTCGCCTACCTCTTGCTCAATCCCGAGGAGCTGGAGTCGTTCACGACGGGCTCTCCCCTCAACACCGACGACAATGCCCGCATCGAGTTCGCGGCGCCACGGGATCTGCTGGGATACGCCAAGTTCGACCCCTACCTGGCCAAGGTCTATGGACCTCTGTGGCCCTACGGCCACCTGACCGAGGTCGTCACTGGCTACGATGGCCCCAACAAGAGCGCGCTCTGCGGCGGCCTGGGACGCAGTCTGCTGGCCCATGGCAAGGCCCGCGAGGCGGAGCTCTGGACGCGGCGAGCGGAGGCGGCCGGCGACTCACCGGAGGCGCGCCAGGCGCGACTGCTGTTGCAGCTGGTGTCGACGCGGCTCGACCGCGATCCCGAGATCGCCCTCGCGCCCGGGGAGGGTTTGACCCCTCCACGGCCCCAAAGCGGCACCAAAGTCGGCACCATGCTCGCGGCCGATGACCTTCGGCGGGCAGTCGAGGAATATCCAGACGTGCTGGCAGCCGTCAATGCTCGCCGGTATGCCACGGCCTACAAGATCCTGGAAAAATGGCCCGAGTCGCTGTGGACGGGGCTGGGACAGGACTTCAGCCTCCTCGAGGGGTTCCTCGACTACAAGGCCGAGCAATACGTGGACGCGGTCGAGGAATTGAAGCCGCTGTCCGAGGACCAAGCGTACGCCGCCCGCCGCCCGGAGGTCTTCTACTACCTCGGCCGATCCCACTATGCCAACGCCAGCTACACCAAGGCCGTGGCTGCCCTCGAGAGGTTTGTCGAGGGCCAGCGCCACCTTGGCCGACCGGTCCTGCCGGGACCGTGAGAGGACCGCAACGCCAAGGAAGATCTCTCGAAGCGTGCAAAGGTGGACGAAGTCGGGCGACACCGTGATACGATCGCCCCCATGCCGGATGAAATGCCCGACGTGGTCGGGGTCGGCTTGGCCACGCTGGATCAGATCGGCGTCGGCCCGCGTTCACGAGATGAGTCCGTCGAGCTGACGACATTTTCCCTGCAAGCCGGAGGTCCGACGGGCACGGCCCTCGCGACCATGGCGGCTTTCGGCGCGAGAACCAGATACTTTGGTCGATTGGGGCAGGATGCCTTTGGGCAGATCATTCAGCGGCGGCTCCGAAGCTTCGGCGTCGACACCTCCGCGGTCCTGTTCGAACCAAATCGGTTGTCACCGGTGACGTTCACCATGATCGAAGACAATGGTGGACGGCGTTACGTCCGTTACACGCGTGGTGACACCACACCGTTGCGGGCCTCGGATTTGCCCGCGGACTTGTTCGAGCAGGTGCGGCTCTTGTACATAGACGCGGAGATGCCCGAGGTTCAGATCGTCGCCGCCGAGCGCGCTCGCGCCCAGGGAGCGCGGGTGATCCTGGGAATCCGGCGCATGAGCTCTGGAATAGGTGAGCTTCTCGACCTGGCCGACGTGGTGATCGCGTCCGAGCGGGTCGCGGCGGAGATCGCCCACTCGTCGGATCTGGAGAGGACGCTCGTCGAGCTCACCAAGATGGGCCCTCAGATCGCCGTGGTGACCATGGGCGAGGACGGTGCGGTGGGGTTGCATGACCACAAGCTGGTTCGCCAGCAGGCGTTGCCGGTCAACGTCGTGGACGTGACCGGCGCAGGCTCGGTATTCCGAGGGGCGTTCAGCTATGCGTTGCTGCAGGATTGGCCGCTCGAGCGAGCCGTCCCGTTTGCCAGCGCCGCCGCCGGGCTGAATTGTGCCAGCATTGGCGGACAGGGCGGAATTCCCACGCTCGAAGCCGTCCTGAGCGCCGCCAAGTGAAGGCTAAGGCCGCCACCCTGGCGGTGCGACGCAGCGCTGACTAAGACGCAACGGTGAGTTGGTTGGTCAACGTGATCCGGGTGGCGGTCGGGAGCCCAGCTTCATCGCATCCGCGTGCCGGGTTGCTCCCGAGAAAATTGCTGGCTCGGACTCGACACTGTCGCCATCGTCCTCGGTCTCCCGCTTCACCGCTCGCAACCTGCCGTTATGCAGTTCCCCTTCCAGCATCGCGTCCATCCAATCGGTCGAACCGGGGTCGATGTGCCGCAAGTTCATGGCTGGTACCCTCCCTTTTCATGCGGGCCGCGCACGCGGCACCTATTTTCCAATAGTACGATCCTCTTGTTTCCGAAACCTTTCAAGCGCGATTTTTATTCGTAACTTGAAAAATGGGAAAAAGTCGGCGTGGTATTTGGCCCTACACCTGAGGCGAGGACTGACAACCGTCTTTCGCCCGCCTGTTGGCCCGCGTGTTGGTCCGCCCTCACTCCCGCCCGCACCAGGTCCGGCTGCCGGTGCTCGCGCCGACATCTGACTGGCGTTCCGGAAAGGTCAGGGTCAGGGTCCGGGCTCGCGGTTTCGCTCGGGCTCGATATCGGCGGTGAACGCCGCTGTGACATTGGCAGCAGTTCCCCAGCGGGACTTGTTCCAGCTCGTCTCGTAGGGGTGCAAAATGCCCATCACACCCCGCATGAACCGCAGCGCGATCGGTCGCGTCGCAGCGACGTCCTTCTGTTCCAGTCGATCCTCGCGCTCGTCGTAAAGCTCGAGGCGACCCGACATTGCCACCAGCCGGTACCTCTCCACCTTGACGCCGCGCGCGCTCTGTCCATCGATGGTGAAGGCGGCCCGGGGCGACATCCCTGGTCCCACCTGCCCCACCTCGTCCCAGGACAGTTGAATCAACGAGGAGCCCTGGATGTGCTCGCCCACCGGCGCCCCCACGAGATCGAGCAGGGTCGTGTACAGATCCATGATCTCCACGTCGGCATGAACCACCTTGCCCTGCGGCATGCGACCCGGGGCTCGGATCAGCAACGGCACGTGGGTCAGCTCCTGGTAGACCGACTGGCCGTGACCAAAGCGGCCGTGTTCGCCGAACTCGTCGCCGTGATCGGAGACCACGATCACGACGGAGCGCTCGTAGAGATCGGCAGCCTTCAAATCAGCCAGGAACGTCGCGAAGCTCGAATCGCTCTGCGTGATCTCACCGTCATGCAGCGCTTCGAGGTAAGCCTTGTCTTCGTCGTTGATCTTCAGCTTGCCAGCGCCGATCGCGCCGAGTTGCACACCGGTGAGTGCGGGCCTGAGAGGACCATGATAGGGCTTGTTCCAGTACTTCTTCAGGAACTGGGGTTTGGGGGTGTAAGCGACGTGCGGGTCCACCGTCGCCAGGTAGACGAACTCGGGCTTTTGCCGGTTCTGAAGGACCCATGGCTTGGCGGTCCTCCAGAGATAGTCGGCGCCGTTGGGCAGGTTCTCGCGAATGAAGTTCCGATAAACGTCCCAGCCCCGTCCGAACCCCCACTTCGTCGACACGTAGCCGTTCGAGGAGAAGATGGCCGTCTTGAAGCCCCGCTTGTGCATGTCCTCTGCGATGAAGGCCACGTCCTCCGAGAGCTTGGCATCGGCCGAGATGGCCTGGTGAACGGGCGGATAGACACCGGTCAACAGCGAGGCGTGCGAGGGCAACGACCAGGTACCCGGCACCTGAGCCCATTCGAACCGGGTGGCGTCTGCCGCGAAGGCGTCGTAGTTGGGTGTTTGCACGCGGGTGCTCGGGTTGTAGACGTGCACCTTGTCGGCGCGCAGGGTGTCCACCATCCAAACGAAGACATGGTCGAAGCGCCGTGCCGCGGGCGCGGCCGCGGGCTGCGATTCCCGAACCACCAGGCGCGGCTCGGCCCACTTCACGGACCCGCCGCGCGAGATCA
>Ga0066788_10000245_pt1 | contig 10800 bp, 7 predicted proteins | sample OrgsoiDNA2013048_FD_70943 | JGI IMG/M metagenome (GOLD analysis project Ga0066788, IMG submission 70943) | Permafrost soil microbial communities from the Arctic, to analyse light accelerated degradation of dissolved organic matter (DOM) -... | ecosystem: Environmental > Terrestrial > Soil >... | reverse complement strand
CATTGCGAGCGGCCGGGACCCCTACGGGATGGTGACCTTCGATCAGTCGCTGATGGAGCTGGTGCGGCGAAGGCTGGTGACGTACGAGGAGGCGCTGGAGCATGCGACCAACGCCGACGACTTCGCGCTTCGATATCGCGGGATCGGCCGGGGCGACGAAGCCGTGACTCCCGACGGCGACGCGCCTGCCGAGACCAAGCTGGAGATGGAGGACGAGGGTGGGGGCGCGACCGCGGGATTCACCCCCGCAGGATTCACGCCCGACCGATTCAAGCGTTGAGGCGGGCTTCGTGGCGCCCGAACCGGAGCCGCCAGCCCGCTCGCGCCCGCGAGCGCGTGGCCGCGCCCGCGCTCCGCAAGGTGCTCCCTCGGCCTGGCGGTGGTAACATTTCGGGCCCCCAATGTCGCTGTCCACATCTGAAGTCGCGCGTCGCCAGTTCCTCGATTTCTTCACCTCCCGGGGACACGAGGAGGTTTCGAGCTCGTCGCTCGTGCCGAACAACGATCCGACCCTGCTGTTCACCAACGCCGGGATGGTCCAGTTCAAGGACGTGTTCACGGGCCAGGCCAGTCGTGCCATGGCCCGGGCCACCAGCGCCCAGAAATGCGTGCGAGCCGGAGGCAAGCACAACGATCTCGAGAACGTCGGTCGGACCGCGCGGCATCACACGTTCTTCGAGATGCTGGGGAACTTCTCGTTCGGGGACTACTTCAAGGCCGACGCCATCGCCTTCGCCTTCGAGCTCCTGACCAAGCGCTACGCCATCGACCCTTCGCGCTTGATCTACACGGTTCACACCTCCGACGACGAGGCCCGCCAGCTCTGGAAGAAGGTCGCCGGGGTCGGTGACGATCGCGTGATTGGCCTCGGCGACAAGGAGAATTTCTGGGCCATGGGGGACACCGGTCCCTGCGGCCCTTGCAGCGAGATTCACTACCACCAGGGAGACGATATTCCCTGCCCCGAGGTGGCGGCGGGGCGGGCGTGCCAAGGACCTGCTTGCGATTGTGATCGGTGGATCGAGATCTGGAACCTGGTCTTCATGGAGCTCGAACAGCTTCGTGGCCAGGAACGCCGCCCGCTGCCCCGACCTTCGGTCGACACCGGGATGGGCCTCGAGCGGTTGTGCGTGGTCCTGCAGGGCGTGCGCTCGAACTACGAAACCGATTTGCTACGACCTCTCATCGATCGCGCCAGCGCCCTGGCCCACAAGCCCTTCGTCCCCAACGACTACACCGGCGCGTCGGTGTCTCTGCGGGCCATGGCCGACCACGCGCGCGCCACAGCCTTTCTGATCGCCGATGGCGTCTTTCCCGAGAAGACCGGACGGGAGTATGTCCTGCGTCGGATCATGAGGCGGGCCGTCTACCACGGCTGGCTGCTCGGCATTCGAGAGCCTTTTCTGGCGGGATTGACCGACATCGTCGTCGATACCATGGGTGGAGTCTATGGCGAGCTGACGGAGCGCCGCGGCCTGATCCTGGAGGTCAGCGACCAGGAGGAGCGGCGATTCCGTGACACCCTGGACCGAGGTCTGAAGATCCTGGACCAGGAGATGACCGGAGGCACCGGCCAGATCCCCGGAGCGTTGGCCTTCAAGCTGTATGACACGTTCGGGTTTCCGCTCGATCTGACTCGGGTCGTGGCCAGCGACCGAGGTTGGCAGGTGGACGAAGCGGGCTTCGAGGCCGCGATGAGCGAGCAGCGACAGCGTGGCGAGTTTCATGGATCGGGTGAGGCGGCCGTGGAGGGAGTCGTGCAGACCCTGGCCCGCGTGCTCGGCCCCACGACTTTTCTTGGGTACGAAACGGTGCGCGCTTCTTCCCGTATCACCGCGCTCCTGGCCGGTGGTCGTTCGGTCGATTCGGTCGAGCCTGGATCGGGGAGCGTGACGCTGGCCGTGGACGCCACGCCTTTTTATGGCGAGCAGGGCGGCCAGGTGGGCGACGCCGGCGAGATTCGCGTCGCGGGCGGAGGCGGCGTGATGCGGATCGCCGAGGTCAAACGCCCGGTGTCGACCCTCTATCTTCATGGCGGAGAGGTGACCGCGGGACGGCTGAAGGTCGGCGACGAGGTCGAGCTCGTGGTGGACGAGGAGCGTCGGGAGGCCATTCGCCGGAACCACTCGGGGACTCACCTCCTGCACTGGGCGCTGCGCCACGTCCTCGGGGCTCACGTGGCCCAGAAGGGCTCGCTGGTGGCGCCCGAGCGCCTTCGATTCGATTTCTCCCACTTCGCCCCGCTCACCACGGAGGAGAGGCGGAAGATCGAGGAGCTGGTGAACGAACGGATTCGCGCCAATGTGGTCGCGGATACCCAGGTGCTGGCCATGGCCGAGGCCAAGAAGGCCGGCGCCATCGCGTTCTTTGGCGAAAAATACGGGGACGTGGTGCGGGTGGTGACCATGGGCGAGTCCAAGGAATTCTGCGGGGGCACCCACGTCGCGCGCACCGGGGACATCGCCTTCTTCAAGATCACCGAGGAGACAGGGGTGGCCCAGGGCGTGCGCCGGATCGAGGCCGTGACCGGAGCTGGCGCCCTGGCTCATGTCCAGCGGATCGAGGCCGAGCTCGACGCGGCCGGAGATCGCCTGCGCGCTTCGCCCTTCGAGGTGGCGGACCGGGTGGAGAAGATGCTGGTCGAGCTGCGCGACCGCGACAGGGAGATCGAAAAGCTGAAGCGCAAGCTGGCAGCCGGTAGTGGACGCGACCTCCTCGCCGAGGTGCGGGACATCGACGGCGTGAAGGTCCTGGCGGCGCGAGCCGACGTCGCAGATCCCAAGGCCTTGCGGGAGGTGGCGGACCAGCTGAAGGACAAGCTCCGCTCCGGGGTGATCGTGCTGGCGGGGGTGGAGGGAGACAAGGTCGCATTGGTGGCGATGGTGACCCCGGACCTGGTTGCCCGCTTCAGCGCCGGCAAGATCGTGGGTGAGGTGGCCAGGCAGCTGGGCGGCAAGGGCGGTGGCAGGCCGGACATGGCGCAAGGGGGGGGGGCGCAGCCCGAGCGCCTGGAAGGCGCGCTCGAGCGCGTCTACGAACTGGTCCGTGGCTGATCGCCTGGCAGCGTCGCGAATGGGCGTGGGCCGCGCGAGGAAGCCAACGCTCCCCGCCCCCTCGGACGGGCTTCCCCGCACGCCCATGAATCACGCGCCAGGGTCGCTTCCCCTCGACGCGACTCTGGGCGCGGCCTTGCGCATGCGTCTGGCGGGACAGAGCTGGAGCGCCGTCAGGCGTCTGTGCCAGACGGGAAAGGTGCGGGTCGACGGCGCCCTGACGCTGGATCCCGCGGCGCGGGTCGCGCCCGATGCGGACCTGACCATCGACATGGCCGCCCCGCGACCCCGAGTGGAGGTGCCCGGCTTTCGGGTGGTGTTCGAGGATGCGCATCTGATCGTCATCGAAAAGCCGGCGGGCGTCACCAGCGTTCCCTATGAGCGCAAGGAGACCGGCAGCGCGCTCGACCTGGTCCGGGCTCACTGGCGGGCCCGGAACCGGCGCGCGACGGCTACCCCGCTTTACACCGTCCACCGGCTGGACAAGGAGACCTCGGGGCTGCTCTGCTTCGCGAAGACCCGGGCCGCCGAGCACGGCTTGCACCAGATCTTCCAGCGGCACCTGGCGACGCGTGTCTACCTGACGGTCGCTCATGGCGTGGTCGGCGGCGGAAGGATCGAGTCGCGTTTGATTCCTGATCTGGGCGACGGATTGCGCGGCTCGACCCGCGACTCCAACGCCAGCGCAGGGCAGCGGGCGGTCACCCACGTCGAGGTGCTCGAGCGGCTGCGGGCCTCGACCTATTGTCGCGTCCGCCTCGAAACCGGGCGCACCCACCAGATCCGGATTCATCTCGCCGAGTCCGGTCATCCGGTGGTGGGCGACGGCGTCTACACGCGGGACTGGCTCCGTCAGGGTGGAGCCGGCTTGCCTTCCGAACGAATGATGTTACACGCTGCCACCCTGGGTTTCGACCATCCCATCACCGAGCAACATGTGGATTTCGCGGCCGAGCCGCCCGCTGATTTCGTGGCCGTGCTGGTGAGATTGGGACATCCCCCGGTGACAAGATGACGAGCCCCGGTGCCGGTGGGAGCGCGAGATTCGGCGCGAGCGACCGAAACGCCCACTCCGTGCGATCGGCCTTGACGGCGGTCTATGCGGCGATGCGGTCTGGATACAACGGAGCCGCAAACCCGCCGGGAGAAGCGCCCGACTACGGACACGACCCGCATTTCCTGGAAGAGATCGCACCCTTGCTGGATTTTCTGTACACCAAGTACTTTCGGGTCCGACTCATCGGGGTCGAACATGTGCCTCTCAGCGGGGCGGCGCTCCTCGTGGCCAATCATTCTGGTGGGCTACCTTACGATGGAGCCATGCTCATCCAGGGGGTGTACCGAGAGCATCCTTGCCACCGTCGCGTTCGTGCCCTGGTGGCCAACTTCGCCTTCCGATCCCCCTGGATGTCTCAGGTTCTGGCCAAGATGGGAGGTGTCCGGGCGTCGTCTGGCTCGGCTCGTGCTCTGCTGGCCGCCGGCGAGCTGGTGGGCGTCTTTCCCGAGGGGCTGAGGGGAGTGGGAAAACTGTACCGGGAGAGGTACCGGCTCGAGCAGTTTGGACGTGGCGGCTTCGCGCGGCTCGCCCTCGAGACAGACGTCCCGATCCTCCCGGTGGCGATCGTCGGCGCAGAGGAAATTCATCCCGTCCTGGCCAAGCTCACGATGCTGGCGCAACCGCTCGGCCTGCCGTACATTCCTATTACTCCAACATTTCCGCTACTTGGACCCCTTGGACTGCTGCCCGTTCCGACCAAGTGGACCATTCGAATCGGTGAGCCGATTCGCGTGACCCCGGGACCTGCCGATGGAGACCGGGCCGTCCTGATCGCCAAGACCGCAGAGCTGGTGCGCGACACGATTGACTCTCTGATTAGCGAGATATTGACTCACAGACGCTCGATCCTATTTGGATAGGCGGCCCAAAAATTGGCTCTTATCGGCCCATGTCTTTTCCTCTGGATGCCTGGGGCCGGCGGACTAATATTCCTACACTTGCTTACAGACCGATGTAGAGTTAAAGGACACAGTTGGGAATGTGTCTTTCAGAACTATTATTCTCTGATCAGGCGGCGCTCGATGATAGTCCGGGCGCGTGCGATTATTTTGTAAATGACTCTCTGCTCGGATCATGACCTTGGCAGCCGCCACTAGCGCCCCCCATATGATCGACGTAGGTCAGGTCATAGGTAACTACAAGCTCACCGCGAAGCTGGGAGAGGGGGGAATGGGTGTCGTCTATCTGGGCGAGCACCCGGTGATCGGCAAGAAGGTCGCCATGAAGGCCATTCATCCCGAGCTCGCGCGCAACCCGGAGGTCGTGTCTCGTTTCGTGATGGAGGCCAAGGCGGTCAACCAGATCGGCCACGAGCACATCGTCGACATCGGCGACTTCGGGAATACGGCGGACGGTGACTTCTACTTCGTGATGGAGTACTTGCAGGGCGAGTCCCTGGCCGATCGGCTGAAACGAGAGGTGATCCTCTCACAGAGTCGCGCGCTGGCCATCGCCGCCCAGGTGGCGGACGCGCTCGGGGCGTCCCATGACCACGGAATCATCCACCGCGATCTCAAGCCAGAGAACGTCTTCCTCATCTTGCGTCGCGGCAATCCGGATTTCGTGAAGGTCCTGGACTTTGGCCTGGCCAAGTTGACCCAGACCGAGGAGAAGGTGACTCACAAGACCCGCGCCGGATCGGTGATGGGAACGCCCTACTACATGTCGCCGGAGCAGGGCGAAGGTAAGGTGCAGATCGATCACCGCGCGGACATCTACTCGCTGGGGATCATCTTGTTCGAGATGCTCACCGGCAAGGTGCCTTTCGGCGGCGAGGGTTACGGGGAGATCATCGTCAAGCACATCACGCATCAGGCTCCCTCCGCGCGCAAGATCAATCCGGCCATCGCGCGATCGGTAGAAATGGTGCTGTTTCAGGCCCTGGCCAAGGACCGAGAGCATCGCTTCCAGACCATGCACGACTTTCGGAATGCCTTGCTCGACCCCGAGGGCTATCTGGCAGGTGCTCCGCGGGTGGGGTTGCCGGCCGAGCTGACCGGGGTCACACGACTGGCTGCCCCGATGGCCCGACGCGACATGACCTTCCAGTCGACGGCTGGATTCCGAACCAACCTGGGACTGGGTGTGGTGATGCAGCCCATCGGTGTGCCCACGCCGACCAGCTCGCGCCAGAACCTGGGTCAGGTGGTGCCGTTCGGTAGCACGAAGTCCCGGACCCTGACTCCCAAGTCGGGCCGTCGGGTGATCATGGCCATCATGGCGGCCCTGGTGGTGGTCGGCTTCGCGATCATCAAGGCAGCGGGCCCCGCCAAGCGAGACCAGCATCGAACCGCCAACATCGGCCTGTCTGCCCCACCAATCTCCAATGCGGCCAAGCCACCGGAGGCGGTCCGAATCAACTTCTCGTCCGATCCCAATGGCGCCACCGTGATTCGAGCCGACACCAACAGCGATCTTGGTCGTACGCCCCTTTCCCTCGAGGTCCCCTACAGCGATTCGACCGTGAAGTTCGTGTTGCGAAAAGGGGGTTACGAGGAGAAGGTCATGTTCATCGTCCCGAATCTTCCCGCACCAATCTTCGCCACCCTGAATCCGATCGAGAAGCCCCCCGCGGCCTCGAGCCTTCCGTCCTCTGCTCCGACCCGACGTCAGTCGGCCGGCTCGGCCGGGCGGAGGCAGTCAGGGGCGCCGCCGTCCACGAACAGTGCTACGGCCGCTCCCCGGCGTTCCGAGGGGCCTTCCAGCCCGGTCGACGAGGACGAAGTCCTGGGCCCGGACTTCAAGTAGGGCGGCTCATCGTGTACGCCGGGCCGGCTCGGTTCGTCGCCGGGGATTGACGCGCTTAAGAGAGCTACCCGAAGACCTGATTGCGGCCACCCGCCTTGGCCGCGTAGAGCTTCTCGTCCGAAAGCTTGATGAGAGCCTCCACCTCGCGAACGTTCTCGCTGATGCCCGCGACCCCCATGGAGATCGTCACGTCGATCGCGGTGTTCTCGAAACGAAACTCCTGATCCTCGACCAACTGCCGCACCTTTTCGGCGAACGTCAGCGCAGCGGGCACCGAGATCTCCGGCAAGATGATCGCGAACTCTTCGCCCCCGTAGCGTGCGAAGAGATCCTCGCGACGAATCTTTTGCTTGACGGCCGAGGCCAGCTGCTTGAGGACGTAGTCTCCGGCCAGGTGACCGTAAGTGTCATTGATGTTCTTGAAGTGGTCGAGGTCGAACATCACCAGGGACAAGGCACGGTGATAGCGGTGTGCCCGGGCAATCTCTCGCTCCAGGGTCTCGGTGAAGAAGCGCTTGTTCGAGATCTGGGTCAACCCGTCCACGGTGGTGAGCCGGTAGATCTCCTCGTGGTAGTCGTTCTCGATGTTGCCGCCGGTGAGAAACTTGAAGATGGTGCGGCCAATCTTGATCAGATCACCGTGTCGCAGAACCCGCTCCTCGATCAGCTCGTCATTGACGTAGGTGCCGTTGGTCGACCCCAGATCGCGCACCAGAATGGATTTTCCGGTATTCACGATCTTGGAGTGGTTCCGCGAGATCGATTCTTGATCGATCTGAATCTCGCACTTGGACGAGCGCCCCACCACTACCGAAGTCGTGTCGAGGTTGAACTTCTTGCCCAGCTCGTCGCCGTAGATCACGACCAGACAAGCCTCCTTGCCCTGGGGACGATCGGTGATCCGGCTGATTGCCGTGACGACGGTTTTGGCCCGGACATGGTCGGAGTCCGATGCGTCGTTGGGGTCAAAGGGCTTGCGCGGCAAGGCTTGGGGACGGAAGCCTAGGCTATCCCAGGTTTTCCGTAAAGCGGATCGGCTTCGCCGTACATGAGGGCGTTCCCACCTGCATATGCTCCCCAGTAGGCGCTCGACAGTGGGCACTCGACGACGGCGTACCCGAATCCTCACGCGAGGCCTGCGTGCGTGGCGTTCTTGCCAGGGCTCGGGGCTGCTCCAACGGGTCAAGATCGTCGCGAGGAAACCTTGCTTCGTTTCTAAACATTTCGATCGGGTCAGGCCGCTGTTCTTGCCTTAGGCTTGGCGCCCATGAGCGATCGTTCAGATACAAAGACGGGCCCGCGTTCCGAAGACTTCGCGGCCCTGTTCGCGGAATCCGAGCGAGGCCAAGCGCGGGGGCGCCCGGCCCGGTACGCCATCGGCGATCGCGTGAAAGGCAAGCTGATCTCGATCGGACGCGACGTGGCCCTGATCGAGCTGGCGGGCGGTGGCGAGGGAACGCTGGACGCGGTCGAGCTTCGCGACGAGGCCGGCCAGTTGATGGCTCAAGTGGGAGAGACGGTGGAGGCGCGGGTGGTCGCCAAGGGGGACAAGGAGGGGGTGGTCAACCTGCGCCGAGCACCAGCGCGCGGCAACGAGGCGCGCGCCAGTCTCGGGCAGTTCGCCTCGAGCGGGCTTCCGGTGGAGGGGGTGGTCACCGGTGTGAACAAGGGCGGACTGGAGGTGGCGGTGGCGGGCCTGAGAGCGTTTTGTCCGATCTCGCAGATCGAGATGCGTCAGGTGGCCGATGCCTCGAGCTACGTGGGGCAGAAGCTTCTGTTTCGCATCACAAAATACGACGAGGAGGACCGGCGCGGTCCCAACGTGATCCTCTCGCGGCGCGCGTTGCTGGAGGACGAAGGACGTGCCCGGGCCGCCGAGACGCGTGCCCTCCTGGCGCCCGGGGCCGTGGTGTCGGGCGTGGTCACGTCGATCAAGGACTTCGGCGCATTCGTCGATCTGGGCGGCCTCGAGGGGTTGTTGCCGGCCTCGGAGGTCGGGTTCCAGCGTGGCATCCGCCCAGGGGACGTGCTCACGGTGGGACAGAAGGTCAGCGTCCAGATCCTGCGCATCGACAAGAAAGACAACGGCAAGCAGGACAAGGCCAAGCGGGGAGGAGGCGCGTTCGAGCAAATCACCCTCTCGTTGAAATCACTCGAGCGCGATCCGTGGGAGGACGCGGTCACGCTCCTGCCGCCGGGATCGACCGTCAAGGGTAAAGTCACGAGAACGGAACCCTTCGGGGCCTTCGTCGAGGTATTGCCGGGAATCGAAGGGCTCCTGCACGTGAGCGAGATGGGCGCCGGGCGATCGGTGCGCCACGCCCGGGACGCGGTCAAGCCGGGGGACGCCCTGGACGTGTCGGTGCTATCGATCGATCGCGAAAAGCGGCGCATCGCGCTCGGTCTGGCCACGGAGGAGGACCGGATCGATGACGAGGGGCGGGCGGCCGTCAGGCGAGCGGGGGCACCTTCGGGCATGGGGACGTTTGGCGATCTCATGCGCGGCAAGCTGCGATAGGAAAGGCGCCCGCCCGCCGTCAGCCGCCCGGACCACGCCCCGCTCGGCCGATTCCTCTGACCCGGCGGGCGGACGGCGTCGCGACGTCATTGCATGATGGCCGTCAAACCTTCGATACAGAAGTCCCAGGCCACCGGCGCCGTGGTGGTCGACGGAATCTGCATCTGCAGAAGCATGACCATTGTGGGCTCGAACGCCGCCTTCTTCGTGACCCAAGAACCTTGCGCCGTGTCCGAGAACAGGACCGTGTGTTGCCCCTGAGTCGTGACCGCCGAAAAGTACACGTCGTCGGGGACATTCTTGGTCGGAAAGGCCACCCGAATCGACGAGGACGGGATGCTCGGTCCGCTCAGTTGAAAGCAGAACCCCTTGACCCCGTGGGTGACCGTGTCGTAGGGCATCTGCGGCGGGCCGTCGTTGAGCTCGAGGCCGATGCCCGCCCCCCAGGCTCCGGCTGCCATCGAGGTCTTTCCCGAGGTACACATCTTTCCCCCCACGTTGGGGAAGCTGTTGGGGCTCGGGCTCGTGACCATGGCGCAGTTCACGCCCTTGAGATCGACGCAGTCACTGTAGATGAACCACGAGCCGCGAATGCCGACGGGATTACTGGCCAGCGAGATATATCCCATGGCATCCGGCGTGAGCGGCACGCCCGGACAGCCCGAGGCGGCTCCGCCCGCTCCGCCGCCTCCGGCGACCGGGCCGGTGCCGCCTCCGCCCAGGGTTCCTCCGACACCGGGGTTGCCCCCTCCCGCCCCGGCTGCGCCGCTTCCAGTCTGGCCACCGGTTCCCGGCGGGATCGTGGCCCCGGTTCCCATTCCTCCGGACGCAAACGCGCCGCCCGACCCCGTCAGAGCGCCAGCTCCGGTCTGACCGCCCGTCGTCGCCCCAGGGGAGCCCCCAGTTCCCGCACCGCCAGTCCCCTGTTGCGTCATTCCCGCCCCGGCCGCGCCACCCGAGCCTGCGCCGATGTTCGATCCCGGCGACGACGCCGACGAACAGGATGGTGACGCGCCAGCGAGCGCGAGCGCCAAGCCGAGCACGGGAATCCGTGCGACCATGAGACTCGAGGTCAACATTTCGTCGAGAATACCCCATGCCGAGGGTGTCGTGCGGCCGGGGGTGGTGGCCAGGCCATCGGCAGCAGGGTAACCTCGCCCGTCAAACGTCGTGTCTGCGAAAGGTTCTCCCTCGAAGAGCCCTTGCTAGGACCATGAGAACACCCTGTGCATATCGCGCCGCTCTGACCATCGGGCTGGCTTCCCTCCTGGGGACGGCCCTGGCGGCTTCGACCACCAGCGCCGCCACCATCACTCAGGTCATGAGCTTCGGCAGCAACCCAACGGGGATCGGCATGTACCTTTACACGCCCGCAAACGTCGTCGCGAAGCCGCCCATCCTGGTCGGTGTTCACGCCTGTCATG
>Ga0066788_10000243_pt1 | contig 10856 bp, 9 predicted proteins | sample OrgsoiDNA2013048_FD_70943 | JGI IMG/M metagenome (GOLD analysis project Ga0066788, IMG submission 70943) | Permafrost soil microbial communities from the Arctic, to analyse light accelerated degradation of dissolved organic matter (DOM) -... | ecosystem: Environmental > Terrestrial > Soil >... | reverse complement strand
TCTTCGCCCGAGACGGGCGCGCCATCAACGACTGCGGCTGCTCGGAGCCACGGATCGCCGAGGTGAGGCTGAACCTGGTCTCCGATCCCGGCGGCGCCAGTCAACCCTGCGCGGGTGTCGCTGCTTGTCGTTTTTCCTGTGGCCGCAAGGTCGGAGCCACGCCATTCATGGTGCCGCCCGGTCAGTACCTGATGTCGCTGGTGCCGATCGGCAGCGATGGAAACGACTTGCCGGCGGCCGGGGGCCCCGACGTGGCGGTTCTGGCCCCGCCCGCCCAGTCACGCACCGTGGTGCGGGGGCAGCCCACGGAACTCGAGGCCTATATGCTGGAGGCGAGCTGCGCGTCCCGCTGCGACATGGGTTTCTTCAACGCCTGCTCAGGCGGGTGAGGATTAAAAAAAAAAGGTGAGGTTCCGCTCACGCTGAGCCACCCCCGGCTCCGTGGACGTATTCCACCTCCGCCCGGATCTCCTCGGGCACGAAGAGGCGCGGCACACGGGAGGGCGGCCTACAGCACCTCGGCCGATCTCCTCGGCTCAGATGACGGTGATCTCAGGGCCGGGTGAAAACGGCCACGCTCCGTTTCGTTTGAACTTCGCTGGCGGGCTCGATAGCTTACGGATCATGGCGGAGCCGCGTCGGGATCCGAAGGAGTACCTCTACACAGGGGCGTTCGACCAGTCGACGTTTCAGAAGGCCTGCCAGACGGAATTCGCCGGCGTCCCGAAGTTCAACACGGCCTCGATGCCGGACTTGCTCTTCCTGCTGGGAAAGGTCGGGGCCGATCCTCGCATCACGGACATCCGCTGGTCGGCCTACATCCTGGCCACCGCATTCATAGAGAGTAGCCACACCGTCCGAATCACAAAACAGACGGTCGACAAGAAGGGGCGGGTCAAGACTCACAAAATCAAGGTTTGGCGCAACTTCGCCCCGATCGAAGAGACAGGACACGGAAAGAGGCGCAAATATTCCCTGGCGGTAAAGGTCAAGCGCCTCCCGAACGGCGACGCGCAGGTTACCGAGTACGATGGCGAACAGTGGGTCGTTTCCGCCGCCACCGGCAAAGGGAGCCCGCTCCACAGGCATCAGAGGCTCGGGGTAAGAGCTGACTCAAAACCCAGCAATCTCTACGACGACGGCGACGAGCAATTCTTTTTTTGGCCGGGGGTACGTTCAACTCACCTGGTGGACGAATTACGCGGGTGCGGGCGTGGCTCTGGAACGGGGTCTGGCACTCCTGTTTGATCCCGATCTGGTGAATGATCCGAATACTGCATATTCGATCTTCGCGACCGGTCTCTACACCGGCGGCATCTTCACCAATGGCCGGAAGCTCTCCCAATTCTTTCACGGAGGGCATACCGATTATGTGAACGCGCGCAACATGGTCAACGGCGGCGTCTCGCACGACGCCAAGGTGGAGGTCGCGAAGATTGCCGAGCGATTCGAAAAGGCGCTTTTCGCCTCCAGGCTCAATGCCGTGGTGGCGGCCCGGTGAGCGCAGCTCTGAGCATCCTTCTGTTGCTATTGGCCGGCGATGTAAAGGCCACTGATCGCGGAGAGGTGCTGCCACCCGAATTCGCTGGAACCTGGGAGGTCACGCGTGTTGCCGTCGACAAGCAAGACGCATCACACTGGGGCTTTCTTCCGAACGATCCTCGGCTGCTCGGGCGAACGCTGATCATGGACTCGGTTCAGGTACAGTTTGAAGACGGAAAGGAGCTTGGCTGCAAACAGTCGAGCTGGCAGCCCCGGCAGAGCACCTGGGGATACCTGTTTGGCAAGGGGTTCCCGCGGCCCCCAGACGGCGGCCGCGGCCCCACCCCTTCCCCCGAGGACTTCGAGGTCAAGGTCGCGAAGAACGAGCGAGCCACCGTGTATTCCCTCTGTCCATCATCGCGGCGGGGTACCAGCCGCTTCCCGGCCGACTCCTGGGTCGCGCTCCTGAGCTCCGAGCAACTGGCGCTGCACTATGACAACCAGGTGCTGCTCCTCCTTCAAAGACGTCCGGCTGGAGCGAAGCCTACAGCCTCATTCGACTGCGCAAAGGCAGCCTCTCCTACCGAAAAGACGATATGCGCGAGCTTCGACCTCGCTTCCTGGGACCGTAGCGTCTCGCATGCCTGGCGCGCAGCTCTCGACAGGAGGCCACAGAAGCAGGCGCATCTCCGCAAGGCTCAAAAGGAATGGCTCCGCGCGCGCGACGCCTGCGGCAACAAGGCCGAATGCATCGATGACCTACAGTGGCGGCGCGTCGATGAGCTCACTCAGGAATGAAACGGGGAAGGTGGGAACTTTCAAGCGCACCGTGGTGCGGGGGCAGCCCACGGAGCTCGAGGCTCGCAAAAAAGGTGAGGTTCGCTCACGGGGAGCCACGTCCGGCTCCGAGGACGCGTTCCACCTCCTCGCGGATCTCCTCGGGCACGAAGAGGCGCGGCACGTAAAGACGCGTCGACAGGTTGTTGGCGATGCTCCTCGGATCGGACTCGATCGGTCGCGCGGTACCGTCGCTGGCGGTGACGCGGATGGGTTGGGCCCCCGCGCCGGGGGCGTATCGCTTGTACGACAGTCGCTCGGGCTCGTCGAAGTGAACGTAGTACCGGGGATCGCGCTCGGGGAAGCGTCGCTTGAAGATCGCGGCGGCCTGGCGGGCGGCGTCATGCCAGTCAGCCCTGGAGAAAGCCGTGGCCTCGAGCGGCAAGCGGACCATCTTGGGAAACCGGCGGGTCTTCTGAGCCACGACCAGATCGGACAGCGTGGGATCGGGCGAGTCGCGCCACTGGCTGAACAGCGACATCACGTAGGCCTCGTCGAGGCGAACAAAGTCGTCGAGCGCCATCCGGTCGCCCGCGGTCAGCAGCATGTAGAAGGAGTCCGCCCGGCCGCCGCGCAACGGAAACAATCGCTCCCGCAAGCTCGCGGGATGATCGTCGCGCGCCAGATCGAGCGCGCGACGGATGGTGGCCTCGAGCAGCAGCGACGCCGCACGCACGGTCTTGTGGTAGTAGGCGGTGCCGTACATCTGGTCGAGGGCCAGCAGGAAAGCTTCCACGATGTCCTGAGCCCGGGCGTCCACCACCAGGTGCTCGTCGATGACCACCAGCGATCTCACCAATCGACCCAGATCGAAGGCGTGGGTTCGGATGCCCGCCATCAAGGCATCGCGGGCCAGGTAGTCCAGGCGGTCGGCGTCCAGCTGGCTCGAGACGATTTCATGAGTCCAGCGGGGGCGCCGTGCCGGATCCGGGGGCGCGTGCTCGATGAAGAGGCGCAACCGCTCCGGTAAACCCTGGTCATAGTCGCCCAGCAGGCGATGAATCTCCGACTCCTCGGCGGTCAGGACGCGCACCGACATCTTCTCGTGCACGAACCCCGGACCGATGATCTCTTCCAGCGAGTGTGAGAAGGGCCCATGTCCCACGTCGTGGAGCAGGGCCGCCAGGACCGTCTCCTCGCGCTCGGCCGTCGAGACCTCGAGCCCGCTGTTTCGAGCTGCCGCATCCAGCATCAGGCCCGCCACATGAGCTGCTCCCATCGAATGTGCGAAGCGCGAGTGCTCGGCACCGTGAAACACCAGGTTCATGACCGCGGTCTGGCGAATACCCCGCAGCCGCTGAAACAGCTCCGTGTCGATGATGGCTTCCAGCAAGCGCTGGAAGGGGCCTCGCGAGAACATGATGTCGCCGTGAACGGGATCACGAAACACTCGCGGACGGCGCGGCGGCGCCGGCCCGATGGTTGACGGGGGTGGAGCTGAAATTGGCATGACGCCTGGCGTGAGCGCGGCCCCATCAGCCTAACGCAATCCCCGCGCGGCGCGGGGCGGCGTTCGTCACCTGATGCTGAATGCGGAGCGGCTTCTCGATCAAATGAAGCAGTTTGCGGAAAACCGGTTCACCTGTCCTGGGAAACGTGAGATAAGGGATTCTTGGCGCGATCTCACGCTCCGGTCAGGTTTTGTCTTGGCCTGGTGATGGGGTTGGGCACCGCCGCCCTGGCAGTGCCGGCCCAGGCCGCCCATCCCTGGCCGGCCCGCCAGCCTCCCGTCGCGCCTCCGCCGGCGCATCAACTTCGGGATGTGCACCGCTGGCCCGGCGAGCCCGCCACGCCTGCCGCGATCGATCCGGCTCGTTTCCGCCAGAGCGTCGACCACTTGTGCGCACGCGGTTCCCAGCCCGATCCTCCGCCTGCGCCGATGCCGGCGTCATCGACGGACGGCTCCGCGAGCTCACTGGCCACCCCGCTCGGCGATCTGGTCCGGCTCGCCGCGGTGGAAGCCGAGATCGATCCTTTCTTGCTGGCCGGGTTGATGTTCGTGCAGAGCGGTTGTCGGGCAGGGCGAGAGTCCCGGCTCGGTATCGGCCTGCTGCGGATCCAGCCTGCCATGTACATGAGTCCTTCCGCCCCCGCTCCGCCGGGTGAAAAGGAAGAATGGCGGCCAGCCGAGCTCCTCGATCCCGGGCGCAATCTGCGCCTCGGCGCCAAGGTGCTGCGCATGTGGACCGAGACCCACCTGGAGATCGACGCCGCCTTTGGGGGCGTGCCTCACCGTGGTCCGGTCGCCCACTTCGTGTGGGGTGACGTGGTGCGAGGAAGCGGAGCCGAGGACGAGGTCCTGACGGCGCGCAGGCGAATGATTGCGTTCTATCTACAAACCCCCGAACCAAGCACCGCCACGCAGTACGGGCTGAAGCTGCTCTGTCCCCTGGAGGGCGCGCCCCGGGTCGCGGCCAGCGGGCCCGGCGAAGATCGTGACGGCGGCAAGCGCCACCATCGCGGGATTGACCTGGCCGCGGGGATCGGAGAGCCGGTCCGTGCCGTCGCGGATGGCACCGTGATGTTCGCGGGTGCCAACGTGCCGGGGGTGCCGCGACGCTCCATTCCCCCGGACCGAATCGCGCGCTACCGGTGGCGTCAACTGGGACCGGGAGGAATCTACGTCTGCATCGAGCACGCTCCCGAGCGACATGTCGTCACGTGCTACATGCACCTCGACACCTTCAGCGTCTCGGAAGGGGAGAAGGTGACCGCCGGGCAATTCATCGGCCGGGTGGGCCGGACGGGGGTCCAGCTCTCCCCGCCACACCTTCATTTCGAGCTGCGCGTGGATGATCGGTTCGTGGATCCCGCGAGATGCATGTCCTCGCTGGTGATCCCCCCCAAGGCCACCCAGACATACCAGATCGTCATGCAAGCCAAGCGTGCGCGGCTGGCCGGGGCGCGAGCCGCCGCCTCGGCGCCCAAGAAGCTCTGATCCCCACCACCCGGGATCCAGTCGGAGGCCAGGTGCCGCAAGACCCGCTTATGCCACCGAGAACGAGTGCGCGCTGTGGTCACTCGACGCGGATTTCGTTCGGATGGCGCGTCTGGGTTTGATCACGCTCGCGGACAGGTGAGCACGGCGGCGGCGCACGTCGCGAAAAGAATCGCGGGAACAGCTGTGATAGCATTCTGCGCCTTCGCCGTCCCAGACTCCCGTAGCCCACTCAACGCGAGCACTTCGTGACCACCCGACACAGCCTGCCGTGCCCCATGCGCCCAGAAGGTCTTGCAAACGGGTTGGCAAGACGGGTGGCAAGAGGGTTTGCAAGACGGGTTGCGGCCCTCTTTTGGCTGATGGCGGTCCCTGGGCTCTTGCTGACCTGGGGGGCCGTACCCGCGCGCGCCGATGATTCGGCTGCCGCCCGGATCACCAAGCTCAACAAGCAGGCCCTCGACGCGTTCGACAACCTGAACTTCGATCAATCCAAGTCCATCCTGGAACAGGCCCTCCACGAGGGGGAGGGGGCCGGCCTCTCGAAGGATCCGTTGACCGCTCGGTCGCACCTGAATCTGGGCATGTTGTTGATCGCGGGGTTTCAGCAGCGCGATCAGGCCATCGAGCAGTTCAAGACAGCGCTGCGGATTCAGCCAGACATCAACGCCCCGGCCGGCCTCTTCAACCCCGAGGTGCAGGCGGCGTTCGAGGAAGCCAAGGCCAGCGTCAAGACGGAGCCTGCGCCCAATCCCTCCGCCCCTGCCCCCTCCCCTGCCCCTGCCGCCCCCGGCCCACCCGTGAGCCAAGCACCTACTCCGGGCGCGCCATCGGTGGGGACGGGGCGCGATGCAAAGACTCGGACCGGCGCGGGCCAGGGGGCCGAGGAGTCGGACGTGGAGGGATCGAACGAGGTCCCGGTCCGCTCCCTCTCGAAGGTGATGCTGGCCCTCGGTCTCGGGTCCGGCTTCGGGATCGCGAAAGGTCACCTCGACGCAAATCAGGGGAGCGTCATGGACGACAGCTGGTCCGGAGGCCTCGCGCCGTCCCGCCTGGGGCACATCCTGGCGGAGGCGGGTTACTTCATCTCGCCCGAGCTGATGCTGTCCCTCGAGGGACGATTTCAAATCGTCTCGGGCACCACGATCGTGTCGGGGACCAAGCCCTGCGTGCCGTCCTGCTCGGCGCCATCCACCGCATTGGCGGTCCTGGCCAAGGTCAACTGGTTCCTGTCCACCGGGGCCTGGCGGCCCTTCGTGAACGCGGGGCTGGGCGCCGGAACCATCCGGCAGGTGGTGAAGATCAATGTGCACGGGGGAGCGGAGGACAAGACCGGCTGCGGCGACACCATGAACGACACCTGCGTCGACACGGTCACGGGCGGTCCCATATTTCTCGTGGTGGGCGGAGGGGTGGCCTATGAAATCGGCCGTCTCCTCTTGCTCGGATCCCTGTCCGCAAACGTGGGGATACCGCAAACGATGATCAATCTCGACGCGACGCTCGGGCTGGGATTCCGGCTCAGGTGAATCCACGCGGTAGCCGAGCCCGCGAATTTTTTCTGAACCAGCCTGCGGATCGGGAAATCGGCACCGACGGCGTGTCACCGGCCTATTGCTGGGCGGTGGCGTTGACGGCTCTGGGTGCCTCCGCCAGCCAGTCTCCGAAGGCAGAGATCTGGTCCTCAGGCGAGAGCCGTTCGACATTCGCGAGCAACCAGGCGGCGGCCTCATGCCGGAGCTGAGCCCGCAGCAAGGCGCGATAGGCGGAGAGGCCCAGGCGAGCGTCCGTGCTCATGACCACCAACTCGGCCGGGGAAGCGCCGCCGAGGGCCAGCTCCCGGATCGACGGGACCTCCCCGGGATTGGCGCGGGCTGCGCTCAAGATCGGATCGACCAGCTCACGCGCGGCCTGATCGCGGCGCGAGGCGAGCGCCAGGACCACCGCGGCCCGTACGGTGATATCCGAGCGCTTGAGGAGCTTTCGCAGCAACTGCAGCGACGCCTCGCTCGACATGTGTCCGAGCTCGGTCGCGGCTCCGATCAGCGGTCGCGGATCGCGCTCCCTCACCAGCAGGAATAACTGCTCGATCCCTGCATCCCCACCCGCGCGCAGGACGCCGGTCGCCGCCGCCGCGCGAATCTCGGGCAGCGGATCGTGCAGCAAGGGAGCCATGCGAACCAGGCTGACCCTGTTTCCTCCGGGAGGAATCTGGGCCAGTAGACCCGCACCGCGCACCAGCGAATTGCTGTCCTTGGCGGCCAGGGCCAGAGCCTGCGTGACGTGTTCGCTCCGCTCGGCGGCAGGGACGGCGGCGGCCAGGATCGCGATCAGCTCGGCCCGCACGGCGGCCGGTTGACGGGGGTCCAGCACCGCCGCCGCCAGGACCTCCACGCAGGGCGGGCATCCCGTCGCGGCGGCCGGCGTGGCGCGCAAGGCGGCCAGGACGGCCTGCCGCCGGGCCGCCTCGGGCACCTCGCCGGCCAGCAAGCGGGTCAGCAGCGCGCCCACGTCGTTGCCCAACCGGTGAAGAGCGGTGGCCGCCACCGCGGCGGTCTGCGGCAACACGAGGGCGGTCTCGAGGAGGTGGAGCTGGTGACGGTCTCCCCCGAACGCCAGGGAGGCGGCCGCGCGTGCGTCCAGCTCGCTGCTCAGGTTCGGTCGGGCCAGCCAGCTCCTGGCGAAGGGCGAGAGATAGTCGGTGGTCCATCCGTGGCGTGAGAGCTCGTCGCTGATGCGTCGCACGGCTTCGTGCATTTGCCCCCGCGAGGCCAGAGCCGGCAGGGTTTCCTGCAGCGGGTATTCGACGTGCGCGACCTCCGCAGAGGAGCACAGGCGGTAGTTCCGGGCAAAGTGCCAGGTCAGATGAACCAGACCATCGTCGGCCATCACGTCGACCGGAGGAGCGAAGGGCGCCGCGGACAGCACCGCGTTCACGGCCGCCGCGTCGAAATCCGGCTGGCCCGAAGATTTTTTCACATCTACATTGTCGACGGTGCCGTCCCACCTGATCACGAACGAGACCTCCGTCTCGCGCAGGGAGGTCGATGGTCCGAGCTGCTTGTAGGGGGAGACCCGAATGAATCCGTCGACCCAGCCCGGATGCAGTCGCTGGTGAATGGCCCGGAGATAGTCGCCTTCCTGGCCGGGCCCTCCCACCGGGGGCTCGGCCAGCTCCCCCGCCCCAGCAATGCGGGAGCCCGCTACCCATACCCCGGCCCAGACCGCCACGGCGATCGAGATCGTCAATGCACGCACTTTCGGCATGCCCAGGCCATCGGCGGATTGCCGCCGGAGCGTAAGACCTGCCGTGCGGCGTCCTGCCGGCAACGGGGCGAACACGAGTAGGGTCGTGTGGCCCCGGCGGGGCCGGATGTGGGTTACTCCACCACGACGGAGACCGGGCTCGAGGTACTACGGAGCAGACCTTCACAAACCTATGAGAAGACCATCAGAAGACCTTCAGAAGACTTGGCCCAACACGTGGGCAGCGGGCAGCTCGTCCTCGTCGATGATCAGGCCACGGCACTGCGGGCTGCCGCAGCGACACGGCTCGGCCAGGTGTGCGGGGAAGGCGTAGTCGTAGCTAATCTCCTCCCCGGCTGCGATGTCACGTAACGCCACGATCCTGCCCCAGACATTTCCGGTGTCGGAAACGCCCGTTTCGAGGCCGGCGTTGGGATCACAGGAGTGGTTGATCCAGCGGGTCTGATCGACCATGTCGAAATACAGACCTTCCTGGATCCACAGGGAGTAGCGATCGTCGACCCCGTCGCCCTCCCGCCAGGCCACGCCGTCCACCTCCGTGAGCACCTCACCCGCCGAAAATGGGCGCTTGGCGATCACCCCGTAGCCATCAATCTCCGATCGAACGACCCGCAAGTCTTGAAGGACAGGCACCGGGGCAGTATGCCCGATCAGGTGACGCCACCTCCAGCCGAATCAACCCGATCCCAGGCGGAGCCGTGAGGGGCATGTTCCTCCCGGCGAGGCGAGCCAAGGCCTCGGCGTGGCTGGCGCTGGCGGCCGCGCTGGCGGGGGCTCCGGGGGCCGTCGGTTGCGGGAAGAAGCCGGTGACGTTCGAGCCAGCGGAGATCGAACGTCACTCCATGCTGGCGGGGGTGTCTCCGGGATTTCTTCTCGGGGCCGCCACCTCGGCCTATCAGATCGAGGGTGGGAACCAGAACGACTGGACCGACTGGGAAGCTGGCCATTACCCCGACGGTCAGCCCCACGTCTCCGACGGCTCCACCGCCGCGCGCGCCGCGGACTCGTGGAACCGGTGGCGCCAGGATGTGGTCGCGCTCGAAGACCTCGGCGCCAACGTGTACCGCCTGGGCGTCGAGTGGAGCCGCCTCGAGCCGGCGGAAGGAGCCTGGGACGCGGTCGCGGCCGCGCGCTATCGCGAGATGCTGATGGCCCTGCTGGCCGCACGCCCGCACCCGATCAGGCCCATGCTCAATCTCTATCACTTCACGCTGCCGCGCTGGGTGGCGGCGCGGGGCGGCTGGGAATGGTCCGGCGCGCCGCAAGCCTTCGCGGCCTTCGCGGCGCGGGCGGCGGACGCGTTCGGGGATCTCGTCGATCTGTGGTGCACGCTCAACGAGCCCAACGTGTACGTGGTCAAGGGATACATGGCCGGGCAGTGGCCGCCCGGCGTTCGTGATCCGGCCCGCGGCGCGCGCGTGCTGGCAAGGTTGCTGGAGGCGCACGGGCTCGCGACGGCGGCGTTGCGCGCCCACGATCGCGTCGACTCCGACGGAGACGGCGCCGCCACCCGCATCGGTCTGGCCCACAACGTCCGGGTGTTCGATCCCGAGGGCGGGCCGGTGGATGCGCTCGTCGCGCGCAGCGCCGATGACTTCTACAACCGGGTCATTCCCGAGGCGGTGGCCACCGGCCACGTTCACATCTCCCTGCCGACCGTCGTGACGATCGACGAGGCCGCCCCGGGGCTGCGCGGCAGCTTCGACTGGCTGGGGATCAATTACTACACGCGCGACATCATCCGCTCGCGCATCGCGCGAGCGCTGACCGGGCGAGGGCCCCCCTACGAGGTCGTGGCCGATGCCGCCGGTAGCCGGGCACGGTCCGACATGGGCTGGGAGATCTATCCCGAGGGGCTCTATCGACTGCTGCTGACCTTCGCGCGATATGGCTGGCCGATCATCGTGACCGAGAGCGGCCTCGCGGATCGCGCCGGAACCGTTCGCCCCGGGTACATCCGCTCGCACATCTACGCCATCGACCGCGCGCGCGCCGAGGGCGTACCGGTGGTCGGCTACCTGCACTGGTCCCTCATCGACAACTTCGAGTGGTCGCGTGGCTATACCGGGCGTTTCGGCCTGTACACCATCGACTTCGCCGGCGATCCGGAGCTCACGCGGCGGCCGACCCCCGCGGTCAAGACGTTCCAGGAGCTGGCGGCGGTGCTCGGGTTGCTTCCGCCCCCACCCGCCCCCTGACGCCCCGGCCCTCGCGAGTGATTACGCTGCTACACTCGCCCGCCGTGTCCGAGTTGCTGCAAATTGGCGTTTCGCGTCGAGTCGGGACGGCCCGCCAGGACCACCCCACCGCCGAGGCCCACAGCGACGGCTCG
>Ga0066788_10000242_pt1 | contig 10857 bp, 8 predicted proteins | sample OrgsoiDNA2013048_FD_70943 | JGI IMG/M metagenome (GOLD analysis project Ga0066788, IMG submission 70943) | Permafrost soil microbial communities from the Arctic, to analyse light accelerated degradation of dissolved organic matter (DOM) -... | ecosystem: Environmental > Terrestrial > Soil >... | reverse complement strand
TAATGCTGAGATCAATGGCTTCGTCTAAAGTAATTTTTCGCCCACTGTCCTGCGCATATCCGGAAAATGATAAGAATGAGAGTGGTATCAAAGCCATCGCTGATATCGTTGTTCTAAGATTCATGAGTTAAAATTGCTTTGTAAATGTTTTTGATATGTACAGATAATTTCTTTTTAAGAAAACGTTCGAATTCTTCTTCTTTCATTGATTCCAGGTGATGATAACTTTTATAGAAGTCCATATTGATCAGACTATGCGAGATCGTACCGATCAGGGTATTTGTCATTATCAGGATATCGATATTCTTTTTAAATAATCCTTTTTTCTGACCCAGGCGGATCAGGTCGTTAATACACTCGGAATTACGGGTTTTCATTTTTTCCATCAGCATGATGATGTGCGGGTTCTGGTCGATGATCTGTTCACACAAAAGAATCCTGTGAAAAACTCTTTTCTGAAAAATCCCGTCGATATATTCATCCACAAGGCTGTACATTTTCTGAAAAGGATCCAGGCTGTCGTCTTTCAATAGATTATCCACTTTCTCCCTGATATTCAGGCTCTTTCTTTCAAAAATCTCTTCCATCAGTTTTTCCTTGGAACCGAAATAATAGGAGATCATGGCTGTGTTGATTCCGGCCGCTTCCGCGATGTCGCGCACGGAAGTCCCATCAAACCCCTTTTGGGAAAATAACGACTCCGCCGTGTCGAGCAGCTGGAGTTGCTTTGTTGATAAGGATGGTTTCATAGGCGCAAAGTTAATTAAACGTTTGTTTAATTCAAGGAGTTGAACGAAGAAAGTTTCACCTTCCTCTGACCGCTGGTCAAAATCACCCTTTAAACAGTTGATTACTTGCTATTTTCACTGTCATTAAAATATTGTTATGAAAATAATCCGGATTGGTTTTTTTGCCTTGTCACTGATATTTTTTTCGTGTCAGGCACCGTCAGATCAAAAAAATAATGGAATTCAGTCTGACCCATTGGATATTTCTTCACAGGACAGTGCCATTCGCCCCCAATCCAATTTTTATTTGTTTGCCAACGGAACCTGGTTAAAAAATACGGAAATACCCGCTGCTCAATCTGCTTGGGGTTCTTCCTCCACTTTGTTTGACAGTTCAACAAACCGTTTACACAGGATCCTGGATTCGCTCGCCGGTATAACCAACGCGCCCATTGGCTCCATTGCGCAGCAAACCGGTGATTTATTTGTGAGTGGCATGGATTCCGCCGCAATAGAGAAAAAAGGCTTCCTGCCGGTGAAAGCGGAACTCGACAGCATTGCGGTTATCAAAAACAAAGAAGAAATCAAACAGGAAATTGCGAAAGAATATGCGATCAATCATACGCCATTCTTTTCCTTTTATGTCGCAGCTGACGACAGGAACAGCCTGGTGAATGCGGCCCATTTCGGTCAGGGCGGACTGGGATTACCCAGCCGGGATTACTATTTTAAAATGGACTCTTCATCAAAAAAAATACGGAAAGCGTATTTAGCTTATGTCGAAAAAATATTTACGCTCCTGGGGCAGCCTGCTCCCGAAGCAGCCCGGCGCGCGAAATCCGTATTTGACCTGGAAACAGCCATGGCGGGCATTTCCAAATCACCGGTTGAGTTAAGAGATCCCGTTGCCAACTACAATAAAATTTATCTGGCAGGCAATCCGGACCTGAAAAAACTGGTCGTTGCATTCGGTGTTAATGCTGATACCATTATCGCCGGCCAGCCCGCGTATTATAAAGGCTTAATCAAACTGCTGATCAATACCCCGCTTGAAACACTGAAAAATTATTTAAGTTTCCATGTTGTGGATGATGACGCTTATTACCTGTCCAATGACTTTGTTGGTGCAAAATTCAATTTTAATAAATACCTGAATGGTGCTACCCAGTTAAGGGAAAGATGGAAACGCATGACATCGATGGTAGATGAAGAACTAGGCGACAACCTGGGCCATTTGTATGTTCAGCAATATTTTACCGCTGCTGACAAAGAAAAAATCGGTCAGATGGTGGATAATTTACTGATCAGCTTTGGCGAGAAAATCCAGCAACTGGACTGGATGAGCGATTCAACAAAGCAAAAGGCGATGACTAAATTGCACGCCATTGTAAAAAAAATAGGATATCCTGATCATTGGAAGGACTATTCTTCCATTCATATTACCCGGGAAGATCTGGTGGCCAATATCAGGGGAACTTCTCATTACCGGTATCAGGAAGCCATCAAAAAAATCGGGAAACTGGTGGAACGTACGGAGTGGCAGATAACAGCGCCTACTATCAACGCATATTATGATCCCACACAGAACAATATCAATTTTACGGCCGGTATTTTACAACCTCCCTTTTTCTTTTCTTCCGGTGATGATGCTGTTAATTATGGTGCAATCGGTGTGGTTATCGGACACGAGATGACTCATGGATTTGACGACCAGGGCCGCCAGTATGATGCTGATGGGAACCTGAAAGACTGGTGGTCAACAGAAGATGCTAAAAAATTTAAACAGCGCGCCATACATATCATTGAGCAATATAACGGATACATTTCCGTCGACACATTTCACCTGAACGGAGAATTGACAGAAGGCGAAAATATTGCAGATAACGGAGGGATCGCTATCGCCTATGCTGCATTTAAAAAAACTCCGCAGAGCAAGGGGAATGAGAAAATAAACGGATTAACACCTGACCAGCGTTTTTTTCTTGCCTTTTCACAAATAGCTAAAATGAAAATCAGGAAAGAAAGGCTGATCACACTCACGCGCACGAACCCCCATTCTGCACCCATGTGGCGGGTGAATGGTTCTGTCTCCAATATGCCTGCATTTTATGAAGCATTTGATGTAAAAACCACCGATTCGATGTATAGACCAGACAGTTTACGAGTGAAAATCTGGTAATATTGCATTCATATTTGGTGCTTGGTCATCATAATCAAAAACAATCAAAACCCTTGCCAGTCAAGGGTTTTAACATTTCATTCCATCACTCGCCATGATAAAAAAGAACAATATTGGGTTTCTATGTTATTGAAATGCGGTCTACATTTGTACAGGAATTGAAAATTAAATGTCCATCCGGATCGGTTCCCAGATTGCTTTTCAGCCCGCACGTTTGCAAAAAATTAACTGCCATAATTACTGATGATACTTGCCGTTAAGATTTTTTAATATTTTTTTTCACTACTAAAATCGTCACATTATGAAACCAGTATTCGCAAACTTTAATCTTAGGAAATCAGCATCGGTTCTGGCTGCAGCAGCCCTGTTAACACTTGGTTCTGCAAAAGCAAATGCCAATTCGATTATTGAAAAGATTATCAGCCCGACTGACAAAGAAGTAAATGTAACTTTCGTCGGAACAACTGATAACAGCCTTGTATTTCACCTTGATTTCGATAACAAATCAGGAGAAAAATTTTCACTGATCATAAAAAATGATGCAGGTGAAGTTGTTTACCAGGCTACTTACAACGACATTCATTTCGAGAAAAATATCCGCATACAGAAGGAAGAATCCGAAATGCATCCGACATTTGTAATCCGTACATCAACTGAACAGGTTGAACGCAAGTTTTCTGTTAACCGTCAGGTTTCTGAGAATTATGTAGTTACGACTTTATAAGTCAACCTCTTTCAACGAAAAAACCCTCACGCCCAAGCGGGAGGGTTTTTTCGTTTGGCTTAAAGCTCAAAGCATAAAGCATAAAGCAAATGTTTTAAATCAGGATTTTCCGCTTCTGGTCACCAGCCAGATTATGATGCTGATTATAAAAACAACAATTAAAATTCCCACCCAGACACCCGCCTTAAAGATTCCTCCGATTACGGCGCAGCTGTTCAGAAAAATTGTGAAAAAGACGATCAGCGCAGGTAATAATTTTTTCATTTTTTTATTAAAATCATTGAAAAATCATGCCAGCAGGAAACAATCAGATAATCGCAGCTTAACCTTCGGATAACAACATTAAATTGCGGTAACATCCAGTTTTGAATTTCAATAAAAATATTTCGCTGCTGATCATTTTAAGCACCCTCCTGCGAATCTGGGTGGCTATTTCACTCGAATTGGGGAATGATGAAGTTTATTATCAAACCTATGCCCAATATCTGCAATGGAATTATTTTGATCATCCACCCATGGTGGCCATACTGATCCGGATATTCACCTTCAACCTTTTTTTTCAACATGAATTTTTTATACGGCTTGGATCCATTCTATGTGCGGCCGGCGGCACCTGGCTGATATTCTTGACCGGGAAGTGTATCGGTCAGGCATATGCCGGATGGATAGCTGCCATTCTGTATAATACTTCTTTTTATACTTCCATTATTGCCGGCACATTTATATTACCCGACTCCCCGCAGGTATTTTTCTGGCTTATCAGTTTGTATTTCATGATCCGCATTCTGGATCCCGTAACCGCCCATAAAAAACAGTCGGTTTATTTTATTCTGATGGGCATCAGTATTGGCCTTTGTATTATGAGTAAAGTGCACGGTGTTTTTCTTTGGCTTGGATTCGGAGCCTATATCATTTTTCATCGCCGGGACCTGCTGAAATTGCCCGCTCTTTGGATATCCGGAATCATCTCGCTTGGAATTATTTATCCTATTTATCTGTGGAACCTGGGCAATCATTTCATAACCTATCAATACCACCAGGGAAGAATTCATTTCTGGGGAGGCAGCCCGGATCCGGATCACCTGCTGCAGCAGATTTTGGGCTCCGTTTTTTATAGTAATCCGGTAAATTTTATCCTGTATATCATTACTCTGGCTGCCATCGCAAATGGAAAAACCAGACGCCTTCCCAAAATATACCCTTTGTTTCTTTGGCTGAGTCTACCCCTGATCTTTGTACTATTATGGACCTCTCTATTCAACGACACGCTGCCGCATTGGTCGGGGCCGGCATATCTGTCTCTCATGCTCCTAACGTCTCTTTGGCTGGACGATAAATCAAATATGCTACCTGCCGCAAAATGGCTGAAAACAGCTGGCTGGGTTTATGGTTGCATTGTGATCCTGGGTGTAACCGGCATCCGGTATTTACCTTTCCGGATTGGAAGCAAAGAGGAAAAAAATCTTGGGAAAGGAGATATTACCCTGGATATGAACGGTTGGCAATTATTCGCCGTTCAGTTAGATTCTCTGTACAAGTCCGATATAAATTCTCACAAAATGAATCCGGGGGCTACACTTATTTCAGATTACTGGTTCCCTGCCGGTCATCTGGATCATTATTATGGTATCCCTTATCATCATAATCTCCTGGCAATGGGTCCGATTTACGATATTCATCATTTTGCCTGGTTAAATCAGAGACGACCCCGTCTAAAAGCAGGTTCTGATGCTTATTTTATTTATCCCAGCAATTATTATGGCCCGCCGAAAGAAAATTTGAAAAATAATTTTACGCAGGTGGAAGATTCCATCCTGATTCCGCAGTTCCGTAGTGGAATTGCGGTCAGGTACTTCGTAGTTTACCGCATGCATGATTTCAGGGGAGACAGTCTGGAATGGCTTATTCCCGGAATCCGTCAATTCACCTGCTTTCATCATATGAGGCAATTTTCTCATTGGAATTTTAGAAAAAAGCTCTTGGGTTCCTGATGGAATAAACTAGATTTGGGTCTTATAAGATCAACATGAAACTTTTTGTTGCCGGACTCCCCTATGATTTTGACGATACCGATTTAAAAGAAATGTTCGAACTCTATGGTGAAGTGGTTTCAGCCAAAGTAGCCATAGATCGCGAAACCCGCAAAAGCAGGGGCTTTGGATTTTTGGAATTGAGAAATGACCTGGAAGGTAAGGAAGCCATTGATGCCCTGAACGGAGCCAGACTGCGCGGAGGCAAGGAACTTGTCGTTCGCGAAGCGGAAGATAAACCCCGTGATAGCAGGGATAACAGTGGTGGCGGATACCGGCCCAGGAGATAGGGCTAATCATTCAATTTTAAATAACCTCCATCGATCGGATAATCGTTTCCCGTAATAAATGAAGCTTCATCCGAACAGAGATACAGCGCCAACGCAGCAACTTCTTCTGGTGTAGCCATTCTCCCAATGGGCTGACTCGCTGATAATTTTTTAAACATTTCATCTTCCAAACCGGCATAATTTTTTGCTATGAACCCGTCAACAAAAGGGGTATGCACTCTTGCAGGTGAAATAGAATTGCACCGGATATTATATTTGATATAATCTTTTGCAATAGATAATGTCATGGCGGCAACGGCCCCCTTGGTCATGCTATAGGCAAAACGATCCGGCAAACCGACGAGGCCCGCAATCGATGCCATGTTCAGGATCACGGCACCCCTGTCTTTCATATGTGGAATGCAGGTTTTAAGCAAGTGATAAACTCCTTTTACATTGACGGAAAATAATTTTTCAAAATCCGCCGCACTTGTATTTTCCACGTTTCCAATATGCGCGATACCAGCATTATTAACGAGGATATCAGGAAGGTGGTTATTAATAATTTTATGTACAATATTCTGTACAGAAATTTCCTGGTCAACCGCGCCGATATAGTATTCAGCGTGGCCACCCTCCTGACGGATTTGTCCGACCGTTTCAGAAGACCCTCTTTCATCAATATCGATTAAATAAATCCGGGCACCGGCCCGCGCGAACAAAAGGCAGATCGCCCTGCCTATCCCACTTCCGCCACCGGTAATAATGGCCGTTTTATTTTTTAAACTGAACATAGAATTGATTCCAATTAAACCCCGATGCTCTTCCGGATATTTTACGAGCTGTGCAGATATAAAATGTTGTATGAAAATAAGGTAAATTTGCATCCATTTTTACACATGACGCAAAAGCTCCATAATCTGTCCGCCCTGCTCGAAGGTGAGTTATTTACTGACGAAACCACCCGGATCCTCTACGCAACGGATGCTTCTGCTTACCGCGAGATGCCCCTTGCTGTTGCTGTGCCCAGGTCGCAGGAGGATCTGAAAAAACTGATTTTGTTTGCCCGGGAAAATGAAACATCACTTATTCCCCGGACTGCAGGAACTTCTCTGGCGGGACAGGTAGTAGGAAAAGGAATTGTTGTGGACGTTTCCAAAAATTTCACGAAAATCCTGGAATTTAATAAGGAAGAAGCCTGGGTACGTGTGCAACCGGGTGTGATTCGTGATGAGCTGAATCTCTTTTTAAAACCGCATGGTTTGCTTTTCGGCCCGGAAACATCAACAGCCAACCGCGCTATGATCGGGGGAATGGTTGGAAATAATTCATGTGGCTCCAATTCGATGGTTTATGGAAGTACACGTGATCACCTGATAGAAGTAAAAGCACTGCTCAGCGATGGCAGCGAAGTATTTTTTCATCCCATGAGCCTGGATGAATTTCATCATAAGTGCGAGGGAGACAGCCTGGAATCAAATATTTATAAAACGACGCGTGGCCTCCTGAGTAATTATGATAACCAGGTGGGCATCAGGAAAGAATTTCCCAGAAAATCCGTTGAAAGAAGAAATACCGGCTATGCATTGGATATGTTGCTGGATATGGCTCCATTCAGTGCCGGCGGGCCGGATTTTAATTTCTGTAAACTGATTGCCGGTTCCGAAGGAACACTGGCTTTTATAACAGAAATTAAACTTCACCTGATACCCCTGCCTCCTAAAGAAACGGGCTTATTGTGCGTTCACTTCAACAGCATTGATGAATCCCTGCGGGCCAACCTGATCGCATTGAAATATAAACCCAGCGCCAGCGAACTGATCGATCATTATATCCTGGAGTGCACAAAAGATAATATTGAACAAAGCAAGAACCGGTTTTTTGTACAGGGAGATCCAGGGGCCATACTGGTCATTGAATTCAAAAAAAACACAAGAGCCGAAATAGAAAATATCGTGACGCCTTTAATTGAAGAATTAAAAGCGGCAGGCCTGGGGTATCATTTTCCCCTGCTATTCGGAGAGGATACCAATAAAATCTGGTCACTCCGCAAAGCGGGCCTCGGCCTGCTGGGAAATATGTCGGGTGATAAAAAACCCGTGCCCGTAGTGGAAGATACTGCGGTGGATGTGCAGGATCTTCCGGCCTATATTGCAGAATTCAATCAGTTGCTGACAAAACATGGCCTGAATTCAGTCCATTATGCGCATGCAGGATCCGGTGAAATCCACCTTCGGCCCATTATCAATCTCAAAACGGAAGAAGGGAACCAGATGTTCCGGACCATCGCAACAGAAATTGCGGACCTGGTGAAAAAATACAATGGCTCACTGAGCGGTGAACACGGAGATGGCAGGTTACGAGGTGAGTTTATAAAAAGAATGGTGGGTGATCATAACTATGAACTTTTTAAAACCATAAAGAAAAGCTGGGATCCGCAAAATATTTTCAATCCGAATAAAATTGTGGATACACCACCGATGAATACCATGCTCCGGTATTCACCAGGACAAAAAACACCGCATTTTAATACTGTGTTTCGTTATTACAACCAGGACGTACTGCAGCATGCTGAACAATGCAACGGATCCGGAGACTGCAGGAAAACGAAATTATCCGGCGGCACCATGTGCCCTTCCTTCATGGCAACTAAAAATGAAAAAGACACTACCCGGGCGCGCGCCAATATTCTGCGGGAATTCCTGACGAATTCAGAAAAGCTCAACCGCTTCGACCACAAAGAGATTTATGAAGTCATGGATCTTTGTTTGAGCTGCAAGGGTTGCAAATCGGAATGCCCCTCCAATGTGGATGTGGCGAAATTAAAAGCAGAATTCCTGCAGCAATATCATGACGTGCATGGTGTGCCTTTCCGGTCTAAACTGATCGCCCATTTTACTGCGTCTGCGCAGCTCGGATCGATTGCACCCGGCATATACAATTTTTTGGTAACCAATGGATTTACCGGCAGGCTGATTAAAAAGTTTTCCGGCTTCGCCACCGAACGCTCGATGCCGGAACTATCAAAGCAGACTCTGCTTTCCTGGTATAATAAAAATTTAAAAGGGAAAAGCAAAAATTCAAAAAGAAAGGTTTATTTATTCTGTGATGAGTTCACGAATTATAATGATGCGGAAATCGGCATCAAAGCCATCCTACTGCTGGAAAACCTGGGTTACGAAGTGGTGATTCCAAAACATCTGGAAAGCGGCCGCACCTGGTTGTCGAAGGGATTGGTCAGGGATGCAAAAAAAATTATCAATAAAAATATTTCACTGTTGAAGGGACTGGTGACCAGCGAGAATCCCCTGCTCGGTATTGAGCCCAGCGCCATACTGGCTTTCCGGGATGAATATGTGGACCTGGCAGATGATGATCAATTTGCCGACGCCAAAGCGCTTTCAAAAAATGTATTCCTGATTGATGAATTTATAGCCGCCGAAATAAAAGCCGGGAAACTGGACAAAAACCTGTTTACCAAAGAATCCCGGCTCATCAAACTGCATGGTCATTGTCAGCAAAAAGCACTATCCTCCGTATCACATTCAGCCACCATACTTTCCTTTCCTGAAAATTACCGGGTTGAAACCATTCCTTCCGGCTGTTGCGGAATGGCCGGTTCCTTTGGATTCGAAAAGGAACATTATTCCCTTTCCATGCAAATCGGGGAACTGGTTCTGTTGCCTGCCGTGCGTCAGCAGCCGGAAGATGTTATCATTGCCGCACCCGGTACCAGCTGTCGTCACCAGATTAAAGACGGCGCTGCCAGAAAAGCGCTGCATCCTGTGGAGATTTTGTATGAGGCCCTTTTAAAGCTAAAAGCGTAAAGCGTAAAACTTTCAGTGATCAGTTTTTAAAATCAATCTATCTAATATTGAATGGTAGTGGAAATTCTCCCTCATACTGCTGCCGGAATTTTAATTATATTACAGAAACAACATTCAATTACAAATCTTAACAAGGAATGCTTTAAGCGTTAGGTGTTAAGCTTTAAGCTTTAAAACATGAACTCAAGAAGGGAATTCTTACAGAAAATCAGTGGCTCTGCTATTGGTCTGGGTATATTACCGACACTTGCGTCAGCCGCGTGTGCAACAATACCTGGAGAAATTAACGACGGACCAGTACTACGTGTCGCTATACTGGGGCTCGGCGGTTATGCAACCCGGGTCGCAGAAGCCATGGTTAATTGTAAAAGAGCAAAGCTTACCGGACTGATCAGTGGAACGCCTGAAAAGATCAAATCCTGGCAGGCAAAATATAATATTCCCGATAAAAATTGTTATAACTACGAGAATTACGATGCCATAAAAAACAATCCGGATATTGATGCGGTCTATGTAATCACACCCAATGCCCTGCATAAAGAAGAAGTGATCCGGGTAGCTAAAGCCGGTAAACATGCGATCTCCGAAAAACCCATGGCCATCAGCGTAAAGGAAGGAGAAGAAATGATTGAGGCCTGTAAAAAAGCCAATGTAAAATTACTGGTTGGTTACCGAATGCATTTTGAACCGCATACACTGGAGATCATCCGGATGCGGAATGCAGGAGAATTTGGGAAAATAACATTCTTCCAGGGCCTCTCAGGTTTCGTTAGCGGTGATCCGAAACAATGGCGCCTGAATCCGGCTCTTTCCGGCGGCGGTGCGATGATGGATATCGGAATTTATTCGGTTAATGGTTCGCGTTATATGATCGGTGAGGATCCGATTTGGGTAAACGCGGTAGAAACTAAAAATGATCCGGTTAAATTTGTTCAGGGAATTGATGAAACCATCCAGTTTCAAATGGGCTTCCCGGGTGGTGCCGTTGCGTCCTGCCTTTCCACCTATTCGATGAACTGGCTGGACCGATTTTTCCTGGACGGCCTCAATGGCTTTGCGGAATTACATCCCGCGACAAGTTATGATCCTACGCAGGGTCT
>Ga0066788_10000240_pt1 | contig 10883 bp, 7 predicted proteins | sample OrgsoiDNA2013048_FD_70943 | JGI IMG/M metagenome (GOLD analysis project Ga0066788, IMG submission 70943) | Permafrost soil microbial communities from the Arctic, to analyse light accelerated degradation of dissolved organic matter (DOM) -... | ecosystem: Environmental > Terrestrial > Soil >... | reverse complement strand
ACCGGCCGAAGCAGGCGCGGCCCTGGAGCGACTGGCACGAGCCAGCGCCGAGGCGCCCGCCCTCTCCTCCGCCCCGGGCGCCGACCCGGCCAACGCCCACGTGCGCGACGAGCGCTCGGCGGCGCTGTTCCTGGTCGAGGCGGCTCATCTCGCCGCCAAGGTCGACGACACCGAGGCCGGGGAGGTGGTCGCTCGCTGCCTTCGGTCGGCGGTCGCGCACGATCCGACCTCGGCGCTGGCAGCCTTGGCCTGGCGCCGCTGGCTGTGGAGCGCAAATCGGATCGACGAGGCGGCCGAGGCTTCGGCCGCGGAGGCCGACGCTCTCGTCGATCCATCCTCGCGGGTCAAGGCGTTGCTTCGTTCCGCCCGGATGCTGGCGCCGCCCCCCGCCATGGACGATCCCGCCAACCCGATCATCACGGCCCCACTCGAACAATCCCGCCAACGTCTCGACCGGGCCGCCACGTTCTTGCGGCGCGCGCTCGACATCGCGCCGCGCGATCAGGAAGCCTTCACGCGACTCCGGGAGCTGTACGAGGCCACCGAGCGACACGGCGATCTGGAGTGGTTGCTGGCGGCGCGCCTGAAGGTCACGTCCAACCCTTTCGAGGTGACGGCCCTGCGCCTGGCCCGCGCCGAGATCCTGGCCGGACCGCTCGATGATCGCGCGAGGGCTCGCCTGGAGCTCCAGGCGATCCTCCAGAAGGAGCCCCAGCATGCCCGGGCGCTCGGCCGGCTCTCGGACCTCGAGGAGCGGGACGGTCACGACGCGGCGGTCGCCGAGCTCCTGATTCGCCGGGCCTTCATCGAAAGGTCACCCGAGCAACTGCGCGAGCTCTTCTTGCGTCTCGGTCGCATCTATACCCAACGCATCCCCGATCCGAAGCGAGCGGTGGGCGCTTATGTCCGGGTCTTGCAACTCGATCCCAACAACCGGGAGGCTCTGGACGAGCTGTCGGGCCTCTACCTCGGGTTGGGGGAGACCAAGAGCGCCATCTCGATCACCGAGAGACTGGTCGACAGCGAGCCCGATCCGGAACGGCGCTCTCACTATCACGTGCGGCTCGGTCACCTGGCCGAGCGGGCGAATGATCCCCGCGCGGTGGCCTTCCACCTGCGGCGCGCGGCCGAGGAGGCGCCTCGAGACATCGAGGTGATGGGTGAGCTCATGCGCTACCTCGAGAGGACCCGCGACAGCGTCGGGCGACGCGCGTACCTGGATCGCACCGCGAGTGTGCTGCGCGCCGCCGTCCTGGCCGATCCCGCGGACGGACCCACCATCGAGGCGCTCGCCACCGTGCTCCGGTGGCGAGGTCGGGCCGCCGCGGCCGCCGCGGCCGCCGAGCTGTCGGCGCTTGTCCGCACCTGGGGCGCCATCCCCGACGCCGGCGCGAAGAGATCCTCCGAGGCTTGGCGTCTCGATGTTCCCGGGTGGGCGGCTCCCCCCGTGGGCGGTCGTCGCCTGGCAGCGCTGGCCAAGCCATCGGTCGATGATCAGACCTTTCCAGCGACGGTTCCCCCGGCCCTGCGACAGTTGTTCCGGCTCCTCGGTCCGTCGCTGTGGGAGGGAAAGGTGGACCTGTCACGCCACGGGGTGGAGCGCGCCGATCGCGTGTCGGCGGGCCGATCGCCCTGGGATGTCTTCGACGCCGTGGCGGCCGAGCTGGCGGCCGGACCCTTCGAGCTCTATGTCGTAGGAGCCAGCGCCGCGAGCCATCATCCTCATCGGTCGCCGCTGACAGTTGAGCCCGGCAAGCCCGCCGTGATCGTCCTCGACAGCTCGTTGCTGCGGCTGGGGGGGCCCGCGGTTCGGTTCGTGGCCGGGCGCGCGATGAGGCTGATAGCGTCCCAGCTCGACGTCGCGCTGGCGGGCGGGGCGATTGATCTCGGCGCCTGGATCGGCGGCGTCATCCGGCAGTTTCTTCCCGATTATCAACACGGCGAGGTGCCGCCCAACCTGATCGCGGCGCGCGCGGCGAGGGTGGCCAAGCTGATGCCACGCCGGCTTCGCCAGGAGGTCCTGCCCTTCGCCATGGAGAGCTCCGGGGCCCTGGATCTCGAGGTGGTGCGCGCGGGAATTCGCGACGGCGTGAATCGGGTGGGGTTGCTGGCGTCGGGCAGCCTGGTCGCCGGGCTACGCGTCGTGCGGTTGATCTCGGAGCCGTCGGGCGCGGCCGAGATCGCGGGTCCCGACGCCGGAAAGGCCGTGCTGGCGTCGCTCTTCTCGAGCGACGAAGCGCAGGGGCTCCTGGGCTTCGCCCTCTCCGACGAGCACGACGATCTCGTCAAGGCCCTGGAGTGAATCACCTCCCCCTCTGGCCCGAGGGTCGCGGGGCAGCAAGGGTGGGAGTCCAAACGCCGCGAGTCGGGAGGCCCAGGCACCAGAATTCGTGCTATAGGGGCGCCCGCCATGCCCATCACGGAAGCCGCCGGATCAGGTCAGCCCCCGAGCTCAAAGAAGCGGGCCCTCATGCCCTCGACCCCCTTGCGGCGCCGGTTGCGCGCGCACGGTCACGGCCTGGACCCGCTGGTGCGCATCGGCAAGGATGGGATCACCCCCGGCTTGTTGCGGCAACTGGACCAGATTCTCTTCGATCACGAGCTGTGCAAGGTGAAGCTCGAGGCGGACGGTCACTGTCCCGTCGATCGCTTTACGGCGGCCGACCGCATCGCCGCGCAACCCGGCATGTCCATCGTCCAGATCCTGGGCCACACCATCCTGGTCTACAAGAGGCATCCGCAGAAGCCGCGCTTCGAGGGTCCCGCATCCCGGGGCCAAGGCCAAGGGGAGGCTGAGATCAACCTGACCACCAAGCGGGCGGGGCGCCGCGCCTCGGCTGCCTGAGGGATCTCGCGCGCACCCCGCTCCGACGCGACCAGCACGAGCAGAGGCAGACAATCTCGACGGATGGGAGCCGAGCAGCGGAGGGTGCGGGGACGGAAACGCGCGCGGCGGCTGATCGCACGCCCACCGCCAGCCCCCCCGGCCTCGTACGACTTCGCGCCTGGCAGCGCGAGGCCCTGACCCGTTTCGAGGAGAGCGGTCGCGACAGCTTCCTGGCCGTGGCGACGCCGGGCGCGGGCAAGACCACGTTTGCCCTCACCGCCGTTCGCCGCGCCCTACTCGCGCGACGGGCCCAACGTCTGGTGGTGGTGGTGCCCACCCAGCACCTGAAGCAGCAGTGGGCACACGCAGCGGAGCCGTTCGGTCTGCACCTCGACCCCGACTGGTCGCCGAGCTACGGAGCCCTACCGTCCGATGTGCACGGCATCGCGGTGACCTATCAACAAGTCGCCTCCAACCCCGGGGCGCTGCGGCCACTGGTCCGGGGCGCCTTCGCCGTGCTGGACGAGATTCATCACGCCGGTGAGAGTCGCACCTGGGGTGATGCCGTGCGAGTCGCCTTCGAGCACGCCGCCTTTCGTCTGTGCCTCTCGGGGACGCCGTTCCGTTCGGACCAGAACAGCATCCCGTTCGTGAAGTACGAAGGTGATCTGGCCGAGGCGGACTACGAGTATGGCTACGCCCGCGCGCTCACGGACGGTGGAGTCGTTCGCCCGGTCTATTTTCCGCGGATCAACGGTCACATGGAATGGACCGCACCCGGTGGCACGGACTACGCCGCCACCTTCGAGGATCCCCTGACCCGCGATCTCGCCAATCAGCGCCTCCGGACGGCGTTGAATGTCGAGGGGGAGTGGTTGCCAGCCGTGCTCGAGCAGGCTCACGCCCAGCTGACGCACCTGCGAGAGCGCGACCCGCGGGCGGCGGGGCTCGTGATCGCAATGGATCAGGAGCACGCGCGCGGCGTCGCCCAGATCATGAGGGAGCGTCTGCGGGTGCTGCCGGTCGTTGCGACGTCCGACGAGGCCTCGGCGTCGAGGAGCATCGGGGCCTTCGTGGGTGGAACCGCGCCCTGGATCGTGGCGGTCCGGATGGTTTCCGAGGGCGTGGACATCCCTAGATTGCGGGTGGGGGTCTACGCCACCAACACCATCACCGATCTGTTCTTCCGTCAGGCGGTGGGACGCCTGGTTCGCTGGGTCGAGAGCGCTCGGCGTCAGGGAGCGTACATGTTCATCCCCGATGACCTGCGGCTGCGGACCTTCGCGGCCCAGCTCGCGGAGCAGCGTCGCCACTCGTTACGGCCACCCGGCAACGACCTTCACGGACCAGCGCAGGATTCTCGGCAGGAAGACGGCTTTGCTGCCGGTGACCGCTCCCCGGCGGAGGAATCACGCCGACGAGAGGCGCTTGGTGACGGGCAGCTGTCATTGTTCACGGCGATCTCGGCCGTGCCGCTCGACGACCAAGGACGGCTCCTGGCCTCCGTCCGGCTCTTCGATGTCGAGGCCACGGAGGCGATTGCCGAGCTGGCCCCGGCAGCGACACTCTCACCGGGCACGCACGGTCGGCCGACGCTCCCCGCCGTGCCATTTGTCGACGGACTCTCTGCGCAGCCCATCCCGCTGCCCACCCCAGATCCGAAGATCGCGCCGCCCGCGCAGGGAGCCCTGGCCCGCCGACGCCAGCTCCGCGAGCAAAACAGCGAGGCGGTGGCGGCGCTGGCTCGCATGACCGGGCGCTCCCACGCCGACACCAACGCCGAGCTGAACCGTCGGGTCCGGATCCGACGCATCAGTGAAGCCTCCCTACGTCAGCTCCAACAGCGCCTCGACCTCGCCCGCAAACTCCTCCGCGGCTGAGCCAATCCCCTCACGACTCCCTGACCCGCGTGAATCGGTTCTGGATATCCGTCCAGTTCCACAGGTTCCACAGGGCCCCGAAGAACTGCGCCTTCTCGTTGGCATATTGCAGGTAATAAGCGTGCTCCCAAGCGTCGATGACCATCAGAGGGGTGGAGCCCTGCCCGATGTTCGACTGGTGGTCGTAGATCTGCGAGATGAGCAGCCGACGCCCCACCGGTTCCCACACGAGCGCGGCCCACCCCGAGCCCATGACAGTGGCCGCGACTTCGTTCATCTGCTTCTTGAATGCGTCGAAGCTTCCAAAGTCGTGATCAATGGCCGCCGCCAGCGGACCGGCGGGCTTGTCCCCCCCCTTGGGGGTCAGGTTCTGCCAAAAAATCGAGTGCAAGATGTGACCTGACAGGTTGAAGGCCAGAGCGCGTTCCAGGGCGGCGATGCGCGTGTAGTCGCCCTTGGCGCGGCTGTCTTCGAGCATCTCGACCGTCGCGTTGGCATTCTTGACGTACGCGGCGTGGTGCTTGCCGTGGTGCAACTCGATGATGCGTCCAGAAACGTGAGGTTCCAGGGCGCCAGGGTCAAACGGTAGCTCGGGAAGTGTGTATAGAGACATGGTGATTTCTCCTCCGGGTGGCGTTATGCGTCCGTTCGAGCCCGCCGTCCACGGCTGACGCCCACATTGTCTCCCCGATCCCTGCGCCCGGCGCCGGCCGCCTGGGGCTCCCGCGGGCGGGCGATGGTAGCCTGGGCTGGTGCGCGGTTCCCCCGTCGAGGTGAGTCCCGAGGTCGCGGCCTTTCACCGTGACGCCTTCGTCTTCGACTTACACAACGATCTGCTCACCAAGCTGACCCACTTCCCCCACGACATCTCGAAGGAGAACGGCACCGCTACCTTCTGGAACCCGCTGCGCCTCGACCTCGATCTGCCGCGAATCCGCCGCGGCGGGATCGATGCCTTGGGCTGCCTGTTGTTCTCGGGCTTTCGTTTCGACTCCACCCGCCGCCGGTTCTGGCGGCAGCTCGATCACGCCCGCCATCTGGCGCGGCAGCACGCGTCCGAGCTGGTTCTGGCGCGAACCACCGCCGAGATCGAGAGCGCGCGCACCTCGGGTCGAGTTGCCCTGATGCTGGGGGTGGAGGGAAGCTACGCCATCGACAGCGACGTGGTGGCCGGCGTCGAGCGACTGGCGGAGGCCGGCGTCCGATTCGTCGGGCCGCTCTGGGAGCGGGACAGCGCGGCGGGAGGATCTTGCCGCTCGGCGAGGGATGGTGGCCTGACGGAGGTCGGCAAGACGCTGGTCGCGGCCTGCAACGCCCGGCAGATCTTCTTGGATGTGGCGCACGCGGGCAAGCGCACCTTCTGGGAGTTGCACGAAAGGGCGGCGCTACCCGTCTTCTCATCGCATTCGGGGGCCGACGCCGTTCACTCCCATCCCCGCAACCTGGACGATGAGCAGCTCCAGGCCATCGGCCGGTCGGGCGGCATCGTCGGCGTCATCTTCGTCGCCCCGTATCTCGGGGGGCCCTTTTGCGCGATCGATCGCATCGCGGATCACATCGAGCATGTCGCCAGTGTCGCCGGGGACGAGGCCGTCGCGCTGGGTTCGGATTTCGATGGGTTCATGTTCCTGCCCAGGGGGATGCGGGACGCTGCGGACCTACCCCGCCTGACCGAGCTCCTGTGGCGAAGGGGCTGGCGTCCGCCTCGCCTCCGGAAGCTACTGGGAGAAAACGCGCTGCGATTCTTTCGGCGTGGCGAGTGACACCTTCCCGTACCCGGGTTATCACTGCGCGAGATGCCTGATCCGACCGAAATGCATACGGCAAGCCCGCGGGGAGGGGGCGGTCCCTTCCCGCGACCGCCGCAGGCGGGTTGGTGAAGCCCGACGCCCAATCGCCCCGGGCCACCTTGAACCTGCGCAACCTGGACGGGCCCGAGATGTCGGCGGCCCTGTCTGCTTTCAAGGTATCGCCCGAGGTGGCTCGTCGGATCTTCGCTGCGGTGCACCGAGACGGCGTCAAGTCCCTGGAGCAGGCGCAATCCCGCATCCGGGGTCTCTCGCGAGCCACCGCGCGCGGGATCGATGCCGCCGCTGAGTGGCCAGAGCTGGAAGTTCTGGAGCGTCGCCGGGCCGACGATGGTTTCCTCAAGTATCTCTTCAGGTTGCCAGATGGCCACGACATCGAGGCCGTGCGCATCCCGCTGCCCGATCCGTCGGCCGCCCGCGAGCTGCGGCTCGCGCGCACAGAGGGCCGTGCTCCCGGGGGTCTGGCGCCGCTCCCGACATTCAAGTACTCGGTTTGCCTGAGCTCGCAGGCCGGGTGTGCCCTCGCGTGCGACTTCTGCGCCACGGGACGGCTCGGAGGAATCCGGAGCCTCGAAACTTGGGAGATCGTGGCCCAGCTCCGGCAGATCGCCCGGGAGGCCGACCACCCCGTTCGCGGGGCCGTGTTCATGGGAATGGGCGAGCCGCTCTTGAATGCCGCCAATGTGCTGAGGGCGGCGCGTATCTTCTCGGATCCGGCCGGGCCGGCGATCGCGGCCAAGGCCATCTCCATCTCGACCGCGGGCGTGGTGCCTGCCATTCGCAAGTACATCGAGGAACGGCAGCCTTACCGCCTGATCTTCTCGCTGGGGGCACCTACCAGCGCCGGCAGGGCCCTCTTGATGCCCATCGAGAGGCGCTGGCCGCTCGGCGAGCTGATGGCCCAGATTCGGGCCTACATCGCGGCGACTGGCCAGCGCGCGACCATCGCCTACGTTGCCATCGGGGGCGTGAACACCACCCCGGCCCACGCACGCCAGCTCGCGGAGCTCCTTGGGGATCTGCGCGTCAAGCTCAACCTCATCGACGTGACCGATCCGACCGGCCGTTACCGTGCCCCGACCCCGGTCGAGCTCGATGATTTCCGGGACGCCCTCAACCGCGAGCTGCGGGTTCCGGTGGTCCGACGGTACTCGGGAGGTCAGGAGATCGGCGCCGCCTGCGGCACGCTGTCGGCAAGCCGGCTAGGGGGTGTTCGTCTGGAGGAAGCAAACACGCCCCGTCGGCTGTCGGTTTTGCCCTGACAGCGACCCCAGACGGTTGCAAATGTAGTAAAGCCACGGATAATAAAAAGCTCCGTTTCTTCGGCGACCAGCCGATTCGACAGGCTTTGCGCCGTCCCCCCAGTCCGGAGGTTCCCGATGCGATCCAAGTTTCTCGGTTTTGCCCTCGCGATCGCCCTCGGCCTGGGCCTTGCCGCCGCCGGCAATGTCGTCGCCCAGCCCAAGAGCCATGCCAAGTCCAGCGAGGTTGGAGGCGACAAGACCATCGACAAGCAGCTCGAATGGGAGAAGAAGGTCATGGGCGACGACGGTGGAAAGGCCGCTGAAATTCGCAAGATTAACGCGGCGCAAAAGATGGCCGACGATGCGGCGAAGCGGCCTCCGCCCGTCCAGGCCCCCAAGGTCAAGGATCCGAACAAAGAGGGTGTGCGCGCCAAGCAGGAGGCGGCGATTGGTCTTCCCATCGCATCCGATCAGGAGACCCGGGTCTCCAAGAAGGCGGACGGCAGGACCTCGGCCAGTCACAAGAAGGGCGCCGAGAAGAGCTCGGCGAACGATGAGCTCGGAGCCCTGGTGGCCACCAGCTTGGCGGAAGAAAAGTCGACCGACGTCCGTTCCGGCGGCGCTCAGAATGCGTCGCCTTCGGGCAAGATCGGGCGTGGGGCCAAGGGCAAGGGGAGGGTGAAGCCGGCCGCCGCCCCGAGCACGCTCGACCAGATGTTCGCGAACTCCAAGTAACGCCTTCAGCGCCGGGGACGGGCACGCTCGCAGACGAGATCTCGATCGCCGAGCTGTCGGCCGGTCAGCGACCCGCAGATTCGGTCCGCGTCCGTGGCAGCGACGTTCAGGTAGGTGTGCGTGTTCATGATGTCGATCTCTGCGACCTCAGAAACGCCGGCGTGCTCTCGAAGCAAGCTCCGGATCTCGGACTCCTGCGCGCCGTCCTTGCGACCAAGGTTGAGGTAAAGCCGCGCCAGTCCATTCGGGAGCTCATCGCGCTGGCTCTCCCGAAGACCAGGGGATCTGGTGGTCTCCGGGCGAGCCCCGCCGGCCGGGCGTTCCTCGCTCCCCCCAACCTCCTCGACCCGGAACAGGCTGTCCTGCAGATCGTCGCCCAGATTGCTGGCAGCGATGGTCGCGACGGTCGCGGTTGGCCCCCCGACGCCGGCCGCTCGAGCGGCGGCCTTCTCCTCGCTCCAGACCTCCCAGAATTCCTTATCCGGGGGGCCGTCCCCCGGGGGGCTCCCGGCTCCGCCACGCGTACCGGGCGGCTGAGTGGCGGCGCCCGCACGATCGCGCTCGGGTGGGCGCTCTCGCTCACGGGCGCGGTCCGGGAGGCGCCCCCGGACCGGTCCGCCCCCTCGCTCGACACGCGTGGGTCGGTCGCGCTCCCGCTCCCGCGGACGATCCCGACCTCGGTCGCCGCGATCGGGGTTGTTATTCCTCTCGGGAAGGCGGTTGCTCCTCTCGGGTCGGGGGGGGGCCTCGGTCGAGGTGGTCCGGGGCGCGGCGGGCGCGGGTTGCAAAGGTTGCAAGGGTTGAATCGGTGCCGCAGGCATCCCCGCCAGCGAGGAAAATGAGTGCGCCAGCAACGACGCGATCAGCCGCTCCCCGTCCACGGCCCCGATCAACCGCCGCGCCAGCTCGCGCCATTGCGCCCCGGGCTCACCGCTCAACGCCTGACGGAGATGGAGCACCCGCTCACCCTCGCGATGGGAGCGAATCTCCGCCTCCGAAGGCAGCGCGCGTTCCTCGGGACGAATCTTGTAGAGAAGCTTGAGGTAATAGAACGAGCCGACCTCGGTGGGCCCGATGAGGGAGATAGCGGTGCCATGCTTTCCAGCGCGCCCGGTCCGGCCCGTGCGGTGGATATAGATCTCGGGCGCCTCCGGGAACGTGTAGTTGAAGACGTGGGACAGCGATTCGATGTCGATGCCCCGGGCAGCCACGTCGGTGGCCACCAGGAATCGGATCTGGCCGGCCCGCATACGCGTCATGACGCGCTCCCGGTCGTTCTGCGACAAGTCCGATGAGATGGCCTCGGCCTCGAAGCCTTGCTTCTGGAGGAACTCGGCGACCCGGCCGGTCTCTTCCCGTGTGTTGCAAAAGATGATGGCCGTCCTCGGCTCCTCGAAGTTCAGGATGCGCAGCAGCTCCTGCTCCCGATTGATTCCGGGGATCGAATAGTAGACGTGACGAATCTCGTGAACGCCCACGAAGTCAGCCGAGAGCTTCAGGAACTCTGGGTTCCTCATGAACCGGCGAGACAGGCGCTGGATGCCCTCGGGGACGGTCGCCGAGAACAACAAGGTCTGCCGCGTGGCGGGCGTCTGCTCCAGGATGTGCTCGATGTCTTCTTGAAATCCCATCGAGAGCATCTCGTCACACTCGTCCAGGACCGCGCAGCGCACGCGGTCGAGTGACAGCGTCCCACGCCTCAGGTGATCGAGAATTCTTCCCGGCGTTCCGCAGACGATCTGGGCCCCCGCCCGCAGCATCTCGACCTGACGGCCCATGGGGGCGCCCCCATAAATGGGGGCGACCGTGATGGGGCGATAGAGCGCGATGCGGGCCAGCTCGGCGGCGACCTGTAGGGCCAGCTCCCGGGTCGGCAACAAGACGATGGCCTGAACCGCCTTGATCGCCGGATCCACCACGTCATTGACGAACGGGATCCCAAAGGCGGCGGTCTTACCTGAGCCGGTGCGCGACTGGACCATCAGATCCCGGCCGGTTCGCGCCGCCGGGATCGTGGCAGCTTGAACCTCCATCGACTCCTGAAAACCCATCTCCTCGAGGGCCCGCAGCACGTCGGGGCCGAGCCCGAGCTGATCGAACCGCGGTCCCTTGGGTCGGGTGCTGGTGCCGGCAGCGGCGATCACGATGGCGTCGCTCTCCGCGGAACCTCCCGAGCTTCCCGGCGGGGGGACCAGGATGGTGGGCGCAATCGCCGTTTCATTTCCCAGCAGCGCGCCGGAGCCGTTCTGTTCCGTGGTCTCGTCGTTTGACATGATGAAGTCTCCTGGTTCATTCGTGCGGCAAGGACAGCCGCTCGCCAATTCGCATGAGTCGTTCGCGCAACCGGCCGAGTCGTGGAGCCAGTTCCTTGCCGAAGAGAGAAATTTCC
>Ga0066788_10000237_pt1 | contig 10979 bp, 8 predicted proteins | sample OrgsoiDNA2013048_FD_70943 | JGI IMG/M metagenome (GOLD analysis project Ga0066788, IMG submission 70943) | Permafrost soil microbial communities from the Arctic, to analyse light accelerated degradation of dissolved organic matter (DOM) -... | ecosystem: Environmental > Terrestrial > Soil >... | reverse complement strand
AGATCGTTGGCCTGGATCAGCTCCTGGCGCACCAGCGAGACCCCGAGGCGAATGGCGTCGGCGGGGCTGCCGGGCGTGTGGCCATCGATGGTGACCGTGCCGGCATCGGGCAGGTGCACGCCGGCGGCGACCTTCATCAGGGTCGACTTGCCGGCGCCGTTGCCTCCCAGCAACCCGACGATCTCGCCAGGCTTCGCGTCGAAATCCACCCCGCGAAGCGCTCGGACCCCGCCGAACGACTTCTCGACCCCCCGAAGCGTGAGGCTCATTTCTTCAGCTCACGGAGCTCGCTCCAGAATTGCGCGACGTTCTCCTTCTTGACGGTCAGGATGCCGGTGTCGACCACCGGAGGCACCGTCTTGCCGTCCTTGAGATCCTTGAGCGCCTTGACGGACTGATACCCGAACTGGAAGGGCCGCTGCACGATGGTCGCGAAGATCATCCCGTCCTGGACGGCCTTCAGCGTCTCCTCCTCCTCGTCGAAGGTGATCATGACGGGTTTCTCAGTGCGGCTCGAGGCACGCACCGCCCCTGCCATGCACGGACCGTTATAGGACCAAAGGCCCATCAACAGCGCCAGATCGGGGTACCGCGCCAGCGCGTCCTCGACGTTCTTCTTGGCCAGCGCCCGATCGGTCTTGTCCAGGTACACGGGCAGGATCTCGAACCCGGGGAGCTTCCCCAGCGTCTCGTCGACCCCCTGCTTGCGGTCGATGGCGTTCTGCATGTCGATGCGGCCCACGAAGATGGCGATCTTGCCCTTGGTGAGCTTGGCGGCCTTCAGGGCCTCGATGGCGGCGGCTCCCGCCGCCCGGCCCGCCTCGACGTTGTTGGTCCCGACGTAGACGCTGCGCTTGGACTTGGGGGCGTCCGAGTCGTCGCACACGAGCGGCATCTTGGCCGCGACCTTCTCGAAGGTCCCGGTCATGGCGTCCGGGTTGATGGGGCTGATCGCCACCCCATCGAAGCTCTGCACCATGATGTCCTCGAGGAAACGCTGCTGGTCAGCGATCTCTCCCTTGAGGGGCCGGAACATGTCGACCTTGACGGCAAAGTCTCGCTCGGCCTTGCGCAATCCCTTCTCGGCGATGTTCCAGAAGTCAGACGAATTGTTGGTGACGAACGCGAAGCGATAGGTGCCGGCGGCCGGCGCCGCGGAGCCCGAGGCATCGGTGCCGCTCTTCTTGCATCCCGGCGCCGCCAGGACCCCGAGCCCGAGCAGGGCGACGGTGACGGTGGCCCTGGCGAGCGAGACGGCCAGCCGGGCCGGTCGGTCAGGGTGGGGCAAGCGTGCGCTGATCATCGCTGGGGTCCAAAGTCGCATGGTCGCTCCTCGTCGTTCCTTGGGGGGGCCTTGGCTGGTCGTTCATCAATTCCGGTTCAGTCCCGGCCGGGGCGCGGGAAACGAGCCAGCGCCCTCTATTCGGCAGTGAACCTATGAATCATCGTGTGCTTATACGGCTGTCCCGGTTTCAGCAACACCTGACTGCGCCAGGCCGGGACGTTGACGGCATTCGGAAATCCTTGGGTCTCGAGACAGAGCCCGTCGTGCTGGCGATAGGGCCTTCCGCTCCTGCCCACGATCGTGCCGTCGAGGAAGTTACCCGAATAGAACTGAACGCCCGGCTGGTTCGCCGCGATCGTCATCACCCGACCGGACCCGGGATCCGCGAGGCGGGCCACCGGTCGAAGCGCCGTCGGATCACCGTCGACGACGAAGTTGTGATCGTAGCCGACCGGGCTTCCGCCCGCCGAGACCAGATCCCGACCTATCGGTTTGGCAGTCGTGAAATCGAAGGCCGTTCCCTCAACCGGCTGCTCGACGCCCGTGGGGACCATCGGATCCCCCGGCGTATAGCGCTTCGCGTGCAAGACCAGGTGGTGGCCCGCTATGCTGCCCGAGCCCGCCAGGTTCCAGTAGGTGTGGTGCGCCATGTTCACGATGGTGGTGGCGTCCGTGCGCGCCGACATCTCGATCCGCAGCTCGCAGTCGTCGGTGAGCGCGTAGACGGTCTCGGCCTCGACATTGCCGGGGTAACCTTCCTCGCCATCCGGCGATCGTCGGGTCAGCGCCAGGGCCACGCCTTTCGGCCAGGTCAGCTCGCGCGCGTTCCAGAGCACCTTGTCCCAGCCGACGGCGCCACCGTGCAGGTGATGGGGGGCGTTGTTGGAAGCCAGGTGATAGGTCTTGCCGCCGAGCTCGAACCGAGCGTCACGGATGCGGTTTGCCACCCGGCCCACGGTCGCCCCGAAATAGGGGCTGTGAGCCAGGTAGCCTTCCAGCCGGTCATGGCCGAGCACGACGTCGACCAATCTCCCTGCGCGGTCCGGCACCTCCAGGCTGGTGACGATCGCGCCATAGGTGGCAACCTTCAAGGTCATACCGCTCGCGTTCCGCATGGCGTAAAGGTGGACGTCCTGGCCGTCGATCCTGCCGAACGGCAATCTCGCGGTTGACCCCGAGGGCGAGGCGACGACGCTTTCAGTGGGCATTGGCACCTGCTTCTTCGAGGAAGGCTCGAGGAGGAATTGGCTTGCGGGCCTGGCCCGCCACGACCTCGGTCATCGACGTCTCCCGGTTCGTTCGAACGCCGCCTTTTCGCACATTCGCGGATGAGTGGCTGGGGTTCAACATAACAGCCGCCGGGGGTTAAGCAAACAGGTCTTCCAATCTTCGATGACGCCGCTGCCATGAGGGTGTCCGCCTTTCGTCCCGCCTCATCTGCGGTCAGGACGACTGGCGGCGATCTGGTACTCTCGCCCCGAACGACGAAGCGAACGACAATGATGGATAGACTCAACTGGGGCGTGATCGGCACGGGCGGAATCGCGGCCGATTTCACGGAAGCGCTGGGAGAGTCGAATCGGTGTAGGGTCGTCAACGTGGTGGGATCCTCCCCCGCGAAAGGGCTGGCTTTTGCGCAGCGATGGGAGCTTCCGTCGTGGTCGGAGACTCTCGCGCAGCTGCTGGCCGACCCCGCGGTGGACGCTGTCTACGTGGCGACCCCCCATCCCCTTCACGAGGCGCCGGCGTTGGCCTGCATCGATGCCCGCAAGCCGGTCCTGTGCGAAAAGCCGCTCACCATGAACGAGGCCAGCTCTCGCAAGTTGGTCGAGGCCGCCCGCGCAAACCAGGTTTTCCTGATGGAGGCCTACATGTATCGGTGCCATCCGCTGATGGCCCGGCTGTTGAGCACGCTGCGCGAGGGCGTCATCGGAGCTGTCCGTGCTGTGAGGGCCGATTTTGGTTTCCGCGCCCCGCGGAATCCGCGTAGCCGTCTGTTCGACCTGGCGCTGGGGGGAGGCGGTGTTCTGGACGTGGGTGGCTATCCGGTGTCATTCGCCCGCCTGATCGCCGGTCTGGCCGAGGGAAAGCCTTTCGCGGAGCCGACCCAGATTCAGTCGGCGGGCGTGCTGGGGCCGACTGGGGCCGACGAGATCGCAAGCGTCTTGCTGCGGTTTGCGTCAGGGCTCACGGCCAACCTGACCTGTGGTGTCTTCCATGCCGTGGGGACGACCGCGGTGCTGTTCGGTGAGGAGGGAAAGATCGTGCTCTCCAATCCGTGGATTCCGGAGGGGAATCGTCGGTCACGCCAGACGGGGTTCGTGATTCACCGGGACGGTCGAGAGCCCCAGGCCGTATCGGTGAAGACCGACAGATCGAGCTACTGCATCGAAGCCGAGGTGGTGGCCGACAGCTTGCCCGGCCTCGAGCCGCGCTGGCCCGCCATGACCTGGGAGGATACGCTCGGTAATATGCGAGTGCTCGACACCTGGCTCGTGGGGATCCGCGGCGGGGCGGGGATGGCGACGGTGATCCCTTCTGACGCTGATACGTTTCGACAATGAACTAAAACGGCATGCAACGAAAAGTCGACAACCGAGGGATGCGCGAGATCAACCGCGCCATCGTGCTGGACATCATCCGCCACAGCGAGCAGATCTCGCGGGCCGAACTGGCCAATCGGTCAGCCCTCACCAAGCCCACGGTCTCGGCCATCGTCGATGATCTCATGCGCGACGGGACGGTGCGCGAGGTGGGTTTTGCCGAGACCGCCTCGAACGGGGGGCGGCCTGCGCGTCTGCTCGAGTTCAACGGTCAGTCGGCCGCCTACCTGGGGATTCATTTCAGCGCGCGCGGCACCGCCGTGGCGGTGGCCGACGCGCGCGGGGTCATCCGGGCCATCGCCGAGGGGCCGTCCATCAAGGGCTCACCCAAGAAATCCATGGAGGCGCTGGAGCCCCTGCTGGAGCAGGTGTTGTCCGCGGCCAACGTGCCGCGGGGGCGTCTGCAATCCGTAGGCGTATCCGTTCACGTACCGGTCGAGCAGTCCACGGGTGTGTGCGTGGTCTCGCCCAATCTGGGCTGGCACGACGTTCCCCTGCGCGACATGGTCAAGGAGACGTTCGGCCTGCCCGTGGTGGTTCACAACGAGGCCCACGCGGCGGCGGTGGCCGAGGGCCGCGTCGGTGCCGCGGTGGGCGTGGCCTCCTTCGTGTGGCTGTACTCGGGAACCGGCATCGGATCGGGCGTGGTCATCGATGGGAAGCTGTTCTTTGGCTTCCGGGGCTTCGGCGGCGAGATCGGGCACTGTCCGGTCACCGATGACGCCGGGCGCGTGTGCGCTTGCGGGCGTCGCGGGTGTCTGGAGACGGTGGCGTCTGGAATGGCCATCGCGCGCGCCGCAAAGCAGGCGGTCGCCGGCACCGAGGCCACCGCCCTGCGCACCGCCAAGCGACCGCTGGATGCCGCCGCCGTGACCGCCGCGGCCCGCGACAGCGACCGGGTGGCGCGGCGGATCCTGTCGGAGGTGGGGGAGCACCTGGGCAAGGGAATCTCCTACCTGTTGAACATCCTCGATCCCGAGATGATCGTGGTGGCCGGCGATCCCGCCAGCGCCGGAGAGGCCCTGTTCGAGCCGCTGCGGGCCTCCGTCGATCGGCATGCCTTGCAGCCCCGGGGGGTGCGCATCGTTCCCTCGATCCTGGGAACGCGGGCCGAGATCATCGGGGCCGTCTTGCTGGCCATGGATCACGTGCGGGGTGGGGTGCGAACCGTGTCGTTCGTGTCGGCGACCCATCCCACGGCCGAGGGCAGTCAGGGTCGCCTCGACAGTCGGCTGGCCGTGATCGCCGGAGAATGAAGGTGTGACGAATGAATGAATCACGGGTCGGCGGGCAGGGGCCGTGAGAACACCGGGTGGTGGCAGCCTCCCGATAAAGGAGTTCCTCAAGCGACTTTACGAGGAGTACCAGAACGACGCGGTCCCCGACAGCGCAGCCGCTCTGAGCTACTACTTCGTCTTCTCGCTGTTCCCGTTCCTGTTCTTCCTGGCGACCCTGACCGCTTACCTGCCGCTCGGCAACACCGTCGACACGCTCCTCGACCGGATGCGGACGGTGGTTCCGAGTCAGGCCATGGGCCTCATCGACGAGCACATCCGCGCCCTCGTGAACAAGCCGCGTCCCAGCCTCCTGACGTTCGGTCTGCTGATCACGGTCTACTCCGCGTCGCGCGGGGTGGACGCCCTGCGCAAGGCGCTGAATTTGGCCTACGACGTCAAGGAGTCACGTTCCTTCTGGCAGACCGAGTTGCTGGCCATCGGGATGACGGTCGGCGGCTCCCTGCTGGGCGTGCTGGTGGTCGCCGGGCTGGTGGCGGGCGGCTACGCGGGTTTCTGGCTGGCGCGGGATCTCGGTGTGGGCACCGAGTACGTGTTCGTGTGGACGTGGTTGCGCTGGCCCGTGACGGCGGCCGTGATCATGCTGGCCGGGGGCGTCAGCTACTACCTGCTGCCCGACGTGCGCCAGAAGTTCAAGTACATCACGCCCGGCTCGGTGGCGGGGACGTTGATCTGGCTCGGGACCACCTGGGGGTTCGGGCAATACGTCGCGCATTTCGGGAGCTACAACGTCACCTACGGCTCGATCGGCGGGGTCATCGTCCTCATGACCTGGTTTTACATGTCGGGGTTCATCTTCGTGATGGGGGGCGAGGTGAATGCGATCCTCGAGCACGCGTCGCCGGCGGGAAAGAGGCAGGGCGCGCGCGCCGAGGGTGAGAAGGCCCCTCCCCCCGAGGAACGCCCGAGCGCCATGCCGGCCGGTGCCACGTCTCACGCCACGGTGGCCGAGCGGTCGACCGGCGGGCCGAACCCCGAGAACCCGGGATCGTGAGCGTGCGGGCGGCTCGGTGCTCTGGCTAAGCTAGGCCGTGCGGGATAGGTCCCGGATGACGTCACGCAACCAGCGGTGAGCGGGCGAGGCGTGGGTCCGCTCGTGCCAGACCTGGCGGACGCTGCCCCGGGGCAACTTCAAGGGTGGGGGCAAGATGCGGAGGGGCAGGTGTTCGGCGTAGGGCCCGGCGACCCGCCGGCTGATGGCCGCGACGAAGTCCGTGGCGGCCACCACCGCGGGCACCATCAGAAAATGCGAGGTCCGGAAGCCAACCGTGCGGCTCATCCCCCGCTTGGCGAGCTCGAGGTCCACCACCCCCGGCCCGGTGGCCTCATCGCTGACGAGGACGTGAGCCAGGGACGTGTAGGTCTTCAGATCCATCTTCTGGCCCACGCGGGGGTGATTCTTGCGGACGATGCAGACGAACTCGTCCGGAAACAGCACCTCGTCACGGTGGCCGGCCGAGACGTCCGGAAGAAACCCGATCATCAGGTCGACCTCTCCGGTTTCCAGCGTCGCCGGAAGCCGGTGCTGCGACCATCCCAGGATCCGCAAGGAGATGCCTGGCGCCTCACGGGACAGGCGGGCCAGCAGCTTGGGCACCAGCACGAAGTCGACGAAGTCGGTGGTGGCGATGACGAACGTGCGTTCCACTCGCGCGGGGTCGAAGGCCGGGGACTCCAGCGCCGACGACAGCTGACCCAATGCCGCGTGAACCGGCCCCGCCAGCCCCAGGGCGCGTTCGGTGGGGATCATGCGCCCGCCCGCGCGCACCAGCAGCGGATCGCCGAGGAGGGCGCGCAGCTGTGCGAGCGCGTTGCTGACGGCCGGTTGTGACAGCCCGAGCCGCACCGAGGCGCGGCTGACGTGTCGCTCGACGAGGAGCGCGTCCAGCACCACCAGCAAGTTCAGGTTCAGCCCTGTTATATTCATGATTCATATAGTATCTATACAATCAATCCATTTAACAAATGATGGTTCCGGGCTCATGTTGTGCCTGTAAGGGCGGCGTGCTTGCCGCCGCCGGCCAGAAATCGCACCCAGACAACAAGGAGCCACTCATCATGAAGACCGAGAGCAATTCGACCGTCACCCCCGTCACCCCGTTCGTGCCTTCCCTCCCCGATATCGCGGACGCCTCGCGGGCGTCTGCGCCGGGCGTTGCCGCCGCCACCTGGGCGGTGGACGCGTCCCACTCGAGCGCCCAGTTCAAGGTGCGGCACCTGATGGTGTCCAATGTTCGTGGGACCCTCGGCACGGTGACCGGAACGGTTCAGCTCGACGAGGGTGACCTGATGCGTTCGCAGGTGGCCGTCAGCATCGACGCACGTGCGATCGACACCCGGGACCCCAAGCGGGACGAGCACCTGCGCAGCGCCGACTTCTTGGACGTCGCAAGGTACCCCAACATCAGTTTCCGCTCCACCGCCGTGCGTGCCGCGAAGGGCGGGGCGCTCGAGGTGACCGGTGACCTCACGATCCGGGACACGACGCGGCCGATCGCCCTCGAGGTCGAGGCTCTGCCGCCTGCCATCAAGGATCCATGGGGCAACACCAGGCGTGGCGCGGTGGCGCGGGCGTCGCTGAACCGCAAGGACTGGGGGCTCGTCTGGAACATGGCGCTCGACGCGGGCGGGGTGGTGGTCGGTGATCGCGTCGACATCGAGATCGAGGTCGAGTTGGTGAAGTCCTTGACGACGCCTGCGAACGTCGCCTGAGTGGCCCAAGCCGCCGTGGCGTGACCCACGGTTGACAGATCGTCCCTACGGCTGTTCAGCGAATGAGATCACGGTGCGCGCGAGGCGATGCGGTCCTATCCGCATCGGTATCGCTGATTGACGGAGGGGCGGCCTCGGCTAGGCTTGCCCGTCGTCCTTCGGCGGAAAACCTTGATGCATCGCGCGTATCTGGCCTTGGCCTGGGGGGCGCTTTTTGTGGCCTCGAGCTGCACGGCGTCGGTGGGCGCTCTCCATGGGCAGGGGAGCGGCGGCAATCCCGCCGGGCCGGGCGGACAGGGAGGGCAATTGGGGGTGTCAGGAGATCTCGCCGACATCCTGCCCCAGGCCCCCACCAGCATCCCGGCAGCGGACCCCTGCACGACCGGTCAGCCAGGGCCACGCCGGCTGAGGCGCCTGAGCGCCGGCGAGCTCACCGCCAGCATCCATACCATTTTCAAAGATCCGAAGACCCCCGTCGCGACGGTCTTCAGCGATCCGTCGGCCCTGGGCTTCGCGGTCGATGCCAACGCCCTGCTGGTGCAGGGCCTCAACGCGTCTCAGTTGATGGACAATGCCGAGGCGGTGGCGGCCTGGGCGGTGTCGAACGACAAGGTCGCACAGTTCGCGCCCTGCACGACCGTCGATGAAGCCTGCGCCCGACAGCTCGTCGAGGCCTTCGGCCGCCGGGCGTTCCGGACCCCGCTCGACGATTCGGATCCTCGCATCGGGCCCTACGTCCAGCTCTTCATGGCCGAGGGCTCGTTCCCGGACGCCGCCCAGGCGGTGATCTCGGCGATGCTTCAGTCGCCCTACTTCCTCTACCGGGGCGAGCTCGGCAGCCCGATCGGGACCACCTTCGAGCTGACGCCGTTCGAGCTCGCGAGCAGCCTGGCCTACCTCGTGACCGGCGACGCCCCGGACGACCTGCTGATCTCCGCGGCCAGCTCGGTCGCGGCCGGCGGCCTCACCATTCCTGCGATGCTCGATCAGCAGGCCGCGCGGTTGCTCGATCCGAGCGGTGCGACCCACGCCACCGCGGTCATGGGCTTCATGAAGGGATGGCTCGGCCTCGATCGCCTGTACACGACGGCCAAGAACCAGACGGTGTACATGCTGTCGAACGACATGCGCGACGACATGGCCGCCGAGACGCAAGACCTGATCCTGGAGGCCTTCGACGGGGGGGGCTCCTTCGCCAGTCTTCTGCTGGCGGACCACACCTTCCTGAACCAGGATCTGGCGACCTTTTATGGGCTCGACCCCACCGGGCTGACGTCGGCGTTTTCGAGCGTGCCCATCGTGGCGGGCATGCCGCGTGACCCGGGGCTGCTGGCCCACGCCACCCTTCTCAACGGTTACGCCCGTCCTGACACCTCCTCGCCGACTCAGCGGGGTCACCTCGTGCGGTCACGGCTGCTCTGCCAGGCGGTGCCGCCGCCGCCCGCCAACGTGGACACGACGTTCAAGGCGACCACGACGGCCCTGACCACGCGCCAGCACGTCGAGAACGAGCACTCGCTCGGCGGGTGCGATACCTGCCACAAGCTCATGGATCCGATTGGTTTCGCGTTCGAGCACTACGACGGGTTCGGCCGTCACCGCGACAGCGAGAACGGCGTCGCGATCGATGCCACCGGCACTATCGTCGACGTGAACCCGCGCGAAGGAAGCCCCACCTTCGACGGGCTGGCGGGCAAGGGGGGCCTCGGCGCGTATCTGGCCGGCAGCGATGACGTGCGGCAGTGTCTGGTCAGGTACTGGTCATACTACTCGTACGGTGCCGTCACCTGGGCGCAAGACGCCTGCACCTACGACGCGATCTCGGCGGAGGCCTCGGGCAAGGGTTTCGCCTTGCGCGACGTCTTGATGGCAATCATTCACGCACCCAACTTCACCCGCCGGGTTCAGGACCCTTGACGATGATGTCGATACCCAAACCCAACCGCAGACAATTCGCGGGCCGCCTCGGCGCCGGCGCTGGACTCATGCTGGCCCCGTTTCTCTCCCTGGGGCTCGATCAGGGACGCCCCCGGGCGGCGGCCACCACGACCACCGCCAAGGCCAAGCGGCTGCTGCTGTTCTGCTCCATGGGAACCTATCCCCCCATCTGGTCGCCCCGGGGGCTCACGGGAGAGAGCATCGCTGCCTTTTCCACCAGCACCTCGCCGCTGGCCGCCGTCAAGGACAGCATCGTCCTCATCGAGGGCTTGCCGACTGGAAACCCAAACGACAACCACGGCAGCCCCGACGGTTTGACGGGGCTGGGCTTCGGTTACTATCCGGGGCAGCTCAAGCTCTCGGTCGATCAGTTCATCGCCGCCCGGCTGATCTCCTCGGGGATCAATCGACCGATCGCCTCGCTGCTCCTCGGGGGCGCTTGCAACGCGCCCGGCGGGAACACCATGTTTTACGGGGGAAGCGGCGGGAACAATCTGCCGACCATAAGCTCGCCTCTGTCGGCGTTCACGACGGTCTTTGGGGGGGGGATATCGTCGGCCGCCCTGATGAGCCGCCGCAAGAGCGTCCTTGACCTGATCTCCGCTGAGGCCCGCTCGATCAAGGGCACCCTCGGGAGGCTGGAGGCGAGCAAGCTCGATCAGCACCTCGACTCGATCCGTCAGCTCGAGAGCAAGCTGTCACAGCCGGTGCCCACCGGGCCCGCCTGCACGCGACCGAGCATGCCGGCCGCCGACAGCCAGTACATCTACCAGAATGTCGTGGACGCCGTCGCCACCAACCTGCTTCACCAGGACGTCATCGTGAGCGCCCTGGCTTGCGACATCACGCGGGTGGCCGCGATCGAGTACGGGAACGATCAGACCCTGATGGTCAACCTGCCCGGCCGCGTGCCCTTCGACGATCAGCACGCGGGCTTCATCCACAGCGGCTTCGCCTCCAACTACCAGGATCTCATCGAGTTCGAGAAGTACCTGTGCGAGCAGTTCGTGGCGCTCATCAACAAGCTCAAGAGCTTTCAAGATCCGGACGACCCGGCCAAGACCCTCTTCGACACGACCTTGCTGGTGTGGTGCCGCGACATGGGAGACGCCGCGAACCACGATCAGAAGTCGATGCGGTTCGTGC
>Ga0066788_10000236_pt1 | contig 10989 bp, 7 predicted proteins | sample OrgsoiDNA2013048_FD_70943 | JGI IMG/M metagenome (GOLD analysis project Ga0066788, IMG submission 70943) | Permafrost soil microbial communities from the Arctic, to analyse light accelerated degradation of dissolved organic matter (DOM) -... | ecosystem: Environmental > Terrestrial > Soil >... | reverse complement strand
ATGTGGTCTTCTTGAGACAACCTCGGCGGAAGAGCCGGATGGTGGAAATCTCCTCGTCCGGATCTGGGGAGGGCCCCGGGCCTGTCAAGGGCCCGGGGCTACTCGACGGGGCCGCGACAATCCACCTTGCCCGCGCATCAGGCCACCACCGCGTCGAGCACGCTCCGGACCTTTCGCGCGAGGCTCTCGGAGGTGAAGGGCTTTTGCAGAAAGGACGCGCTGGTCTCCAGGGGTCCATGAGAGACGACGCTGCCTCCCGTATACCCCGACATGTACAGGACCTTGAGATCGGGCCAGCGCGCCAGCAATTGCGCGGCCAGTTCGGCCCCGCTCATGAATGGCATCACCACATCGGTCAGCAGCAAGTGGACCGGCTCGTGCCGCTGCTCGAGCAAGGCGAACGCCTCGCTGGCGTTCTGGGCCACCTGGACCTGATAGCCGTAGCGTTCGAGGATGCGCCTCGCGACGATCCGTACCGCCTCTTCGTCCTCGACGAGCAGGATGGTCTCGGAGCCGCGCAGATCAAAAGGGATGGCGCCGCCGACTGGAGCGTTCGCGCGGGCCGCTTCCTCGACCCGGGGCAGATAAACCTTGAACGTCGTGCCCCGCCCGGGCTCGCTGTACACCCAGACGCCGCCACCGCTCTGCTTGACGATGCCAAACACGGTCGACAGCCCCAGCCCCGTTCCTTGTCCTGGACCCTTGGTCGTGAAGAACGGCTCGAAGATTCGCAGCCGCGTGGCCCGGTCCATCCCGATCCCGGTGTCCGTCACGGCCAGGAGCACGTACGGTCCCGGCTCGGTCCCGAGGTGTACGCGAACGAAGGACTCGTCGAGGACCACGTTCTCGGTCTCGATGGTGAGCTTTCCGCCCGTGGGCATCGCGTCGCGCGCGTTGACCATCAGGTTCATGATGACCTGCTCGATGTTTCCGCGGTCGGCGCGCACGTGGCCGAGCGTTGGCTCGAGCACGACCGTCAGCTGCAGCTGCTCTCCCAGGATCCGTCGCAGCATCTTCTCCATGTCGCGCAGCACCGCATTGAGGTCCAGGTTCTGGGCCTCGATCACCTGTTGGCGACTGAACATGAGGAGCTGGCGGGTCAGCTCGGCGGCGCGCCGGGCGGCCTTGTTGATCTCCTCGACGTCATCGCGGAGCGGATCGTCGTCGCCGAGACCCAGCAGGACGGACTCGCCATACCCGAGGATGACGGACAGCAAGTTGTTGAAGTCGTGCGCCACGCCGCCCGCCAGACGGCCCACGGCGTCCATCTTCTGCGACTGGCGGAGCTGCTCTTCCAGGGACTCGCGAGCCTGGGCGGCGCGCCTCTTCTCGGTGGTGTCCATCGACAGGACGACCAGGCCTTCCGGCGTCGGCTGCACGCTCACCTCGAAGAAGCCCTTCGTGCCGTCGAGGTGGGTCAGATCCTCCTCGGTGTGGACGGCCGTATTCTCCTGCAAGCACCGCCGCAGCAGCGCGTACATTCCCGTGCTCTCGAAGTCCGGGAAGAGCTCCATGGGCGTGCGACCGAGCAGCTCCTTCTTCGCGAGACGGGCATGGCGGGCGCCGGTCTCGTTGACGTAGAGGTAGCGCAGATCGCGCCCCAGGATCGTGTAACCCTCCAGCATGTTGTCGAGGGTACGTCGCAGGCGTCCTTCGCTCTCGTCGAGCGCGGCCTGCGCCCGCAGCCGCTCGGCGTGATCCTTACGAATCACCTCCTCGGCCCGCTCGGCCAGCCGTCGGGCGTCCTGCGCGGCGGCGTAGAGCTGGGCGTTCTCGATGGCCAGGGAGGCGTGCACCGCCAGACTCTCTGCCAGCTCCCGATCATCCTCGTCGAAGGGAGGAGCCCCAGGGCGAAAGCGACCCAGGGTCAAGACACCCATCGCCCGGCCGCGGGCACGCAGGGCCACGACCAGGAAGCTGTGCAAGCCCAGCTTGCGTTGCCACGTGACCTGCCCGGGAGTGGTGTCCTCGCGCGGGCCAAGCGAATCTACCCGCGGAACCAGGAATGACCGGCCGGTCTCGAGGACATTCCTGAGAGCGGGCTGCTCCGCGAGCACCAGCGGCGCGCCCAGGAACATCTGACGGATCTGCCCGAGGGCCAAGGGCTCGTTGGCGTGAAGCGCGACGGCCTGCACACGCCCGGCATCCTCCGTCAAGAGAAAGACCGAGCAAGCATCCTTGAGGACGTCGCTCAGGGTGCGGGCGACCCCGTCGAGCAGACGCGTGTAGTCCGTGGTCGCCTCGGCGAACGTCCGGGCCGCCTCGGAGACCACCCGCAGTCGATCCTGGAAGCGCCGTATCTGCTCCCGATCTGCAGCCTCCGTGGGGGTCATCGGCGTCAGTAACCGCCGTGGCCGTCATGCGCCGTAATCTTGCCCCGGAAAGTTCGGTACAAATAGAAGAAGGAGCCGACCATAAGCAGAAACGCCACGAACCACCAGTTCAGGGCCGCCCGCATCGCGTACTCGCCCGTGGCGGCGCCGTGGATGGTCAGCGACCGGGCCGGATCGGTCGAGCACGGAAGCAGCGTCGGATAGAGGCCAAAGGCCGCGCCGCCCAGCAGTCCGGCCAGATAGACCACCGAGGCGCCGAACGCCGGCCATTCGCGGGAGCGACGCACGAAGAGCTCCATGGCCACCAGGCTGACCGCCACCACCAGCGGGATCAGCCACCCCACCGGGTGGGCGCGAAAGTTGTCCAGGATGGCGGGGCGCACGAAGATCGTGGCTGCCAGGCTGGCAGCCGTCAGCACCGGGAGCAGTCGTGTCCCGATTCGCGCCCAGCCACGGGCGCGCCGGTTCACGTCCCCGCTGGTGCGTGCCACAAGATAGTGGGCGCCGTGGGTCCCGAGCACGGCCAGGGCCACGACCCCACACAACACCGTGTACCAGTCGAGGACCCCGGGATCGGCCCCGGGCCGAAAGTTGGTCCACAGCGGCAAGAAGAAGTAACCATCCGGATCGAACGGCACCCCTCGAATGACGTTCCCGAGCGCCGCGCCCAGGAACACCATCAAGAGCACGCTCGAGATCGCGAACACCGCGTCGCAGATCTCGTGCGCCAGCGGCTCCTCGAAATGCGCGCGCACCTCCAGGCCCAGCGCACGCCCGATGATCAGCCACAGCACCACCATGAGGGGCAGGTAGAAGCCACTGAACCCCGAGGCGTAGAGCTGGGGAAACGCGAAATAGAGCGTGCCGCCCGCCGCCAGCAACCAGACCTCGTTGGCGTCCCACACCGGTCCGATGCTGTGGCGAACGACGCTCCGCTCGTCGGAGGTTCGCGCCACGAACCGGTAGAGCAAGCCCACCCCCAGATCGAACCCGTCAAGGACCACGTAGCCGACCAGCATGGCCGCCACCAGCAAGAACCAGACGGTCTCCATCAGGCCGCCTCCCGAGCGGGCCGGCCGCCCGCCGCCGTCTCGACCTGGGATGAGACGATCGGCCCGCGCTGGACCAGACGCGCGATGAGCAACACGAAGACGATCGACAGGATCGTGTACAGGCCCATGAAGCCCAGCAACGAGAACAGGCCGTTGCCCGCCGAGACCCGGTGAGAGGTGCCGACCGCGGTCCGCATGAGCCCGTAGACCAGCCAGGGCTGTCGACCGATCTCGGCGGTCATCCAGCCGGCCGTGTTGGCGACATAAGGCAACGGGGCGGCCAGCACCAGGAGCCACAGAATTGGCCGACTCTCGAGGAGCCAACCGCGCCACAGGAACAACGAGGCCAGGAGCGCGATGGCGATGAAGATGGTCCCGAGGCCCACCATGACGTGATAGCTGAAATAGAGCAGGGCAATGTTATCGGGGCGGTCGGCCGGCGCGAAGGCGTTCAACCCCTGCACGTTGGCGATCCATCGGCGGTGGGTGAGGAAGCTCAGCGCCCCCGGGACCTCGAGCGTGTTGTCGATCCGGCCGCGCTCGGTGTCCGGTTGACCCATCAGGACCAGCGGCGCGCTGGGATTCTCGCTGGCGAATAACCCTTCCATGGCCGCCAGCGTGGCGGGCTGAAACCGCGCCAGCAGCTGTCCCTGGCCGTCGCCCGAGGGAAACACCTGCCAGACGCTGCCCAGCGCGGCCGCCAGCACTCCGATCTTGAGCAAGGCCGCCGATGGCCCGTCGTACTCGCGACGCAGGCGGTAGTAGGCGCCGAGCGCGCACGTCGCGAAGGCCCCGGTGACCACCGCGCCGCCCATGGTGTGAAGGTACTGGTGGAAGGCCCAAGGGTTGGTCAGCAACGCCCAGAAGCTGGCCAGTTGCACCGACCCATCGGCGACCCGCACATGACCCACCGGGTGCTGCATCCAGGCGTCCGTGGCCACGATGAAGTAGCCCGACAGCCAGGCGCCGAAGAAGACCGCGAACGCCGAGGCCAGGTGCGCGCGCGGTGTGAGACGCTTCTCGCCGAAGAGAAACAGGCCCAGGAAGGACGACTCGATGAAGAAGGCGAACATTCCCTCCATGGCCAGGGTCTGGCCGATGACGCCTCCCGCGAAGCGCGAGAAGCGGGCCCAGTTGGTTCCGAACTGGAACTCCATCGGGATGCCGGTCACGACGCCAAAAAGGAAGTTGACGGCGAAGATGCGCCCGAGCAACTGCGCGGCCCGGTTGTAAGATTGGGCCTGTGCTCGGACGCGGCTCCGCAGCGCCAGGAGCTTCAAGATGACGATCAAGGGAGCCAGCCCCATCGTCAGCTGCGGGAACAGGTAGTGGTACGTGACGGTGAAGGCGAAGTGCAAGCGATGTACGGTCAGTGCGCTGTCCACGATCAAACCCCCCTTGCGGTATCCATCTCCAAGACCCAGCAGGCCGAGCCTACACCCAATGCCGTTCAGTCAGGAGGCCATGGGCCTCCGGCCTCGGACCTCCGGGGACACGTCGCTCGTCGGGAAACCTTCGCAACGCGCGACGATTCTCGAGGGGTATAGATCAGACGTACAGATACAGGAAAGCAAAATCCAAGGAGAAACCATGGCTCAAGTCGAGAAGAGATCGGGAGGGTGCCAGTGCGGCAAGGTGCGGTTCGACGTCACGGTCGACCTGGGTGGTCCGGTCATTTCCTGCAACTGTTCGATGTGCGGGCGGAGCGGGACGCTGCTGACCTTCGTGCCCGCCGATCAGTTCACGCTGCTGTCGGGCGAGGGAGAGTTGACCGACTATCGGTTCAACAAGCACGTCATCCATCACCTGTTTTGCAAGGTTTGCGGCATCAAGTCCTTCGCGCGCGGCTCGGGGCCCAAGGGACCCACGGTGGCCATCAACACCCGCTGCCTGGACGACATCGACCTCGATGGGCTGAACATCACCCGCGTCGACGGCAAGAGCAGATAGCGAACGCTCCAAAGGATGGACGATAACACTTTGCTCGTTCGCGATTGCTCTCGGTCGAGCGCTCAGCGAACCGACAGTTGAGGAGGTGTCGCCGGGCCTGCGCGGATTTGGGCGCGGGTATGAGGGTGGCACCGCTGTCGGCACCCGGGCCCCCCGCCGCGATCGTCGCTGGCACACAGGTGGGTGCCGCGCGGCTGCATCTTGGAAAGCCCAGCACCGTCGCGCGGATGCGCCGAAGCCAAGGTGCCTCCCCTCGCCAGCGCCAGAAAAATGGCGCGCAGATCGCGTCCTTCTCCGACGGTGGGTCACCTCTGCGATGCGTCGCTCGATCGCCGATCGAAACGATACCGACATAAAGCTCGGCTCCGGCGTGACGATGCTCGTTGGCAGTGAAAATCCTCGTTGGTTCTGGAAGGTCCTCATTTTCTGGTAACCGCTCGGGCGCGAGCCCCCACCCCTCGACGCGCAACCTGGTCCTGCTCACCGGCCTGGTGGCGACCTTCGAAGCGGCGTGCACCGGCGTCGTGACTAACCCGTCGCCGTTGAGGGCCGAGACGAGCCAAGCCGCGCCAGATGATCCCGCGACCGGAGGCGCCACCGGTGGAACGCCCGACGGAGGCACCACGTCGGGTGGCGGCGGCGGAGGCCCCGGCGGGGCCGCGATCCCGGCGGGGCAGGGCGGCGCTCCGATCATCGGATCGGCCGGCACCGGCTCGACCGTCGGTACGATCCCCGGCACCTTGCCGCCGCTCCCTGCCGGAGCGGCTTGCCGGGTGGGCGTGCCCTTGCGCCGCCTCACCGAGGCCCAGATCCGCAACGCCATTCGCGACCTGTTTGGCGGGCTGGCCGTGTTGCCGTCGGATTTCGCCCTCGCGACCGTGGGCACGCCCCAGTCTGGATTCACCACCGATCCCGACTACAACGAGGTGGATCTCTCGGTGTCGCGAGAGCTCGATCGGGGAGTCGAGGCGGCGGCGGTCTCGATCGTCGACAAGCTCAGCACCATCGTGCCGTGTGCCTCGGTCCCGAACCAGGCCTGTGCCGCGACCTTCATCGATCTCGTCGGTCGTCGGGCCTTCCGGAGGCCGCTGGCCTCCACGGAGAGCCAGCTCTTCTTACGGGCGTACCAGCTTGGTTCCGGGACGGACGCCTTCAAGGACGGCATCGCGGCGGTGGTCACCACCATGCTGCAATCGCCTCAGTTCCTCTACCAGGCCGAGCTCGGGACGCCCGCCGCGGGCGAGGTCGGCGTGCTGGCGCTCACCCCTTACGAGCTGGCGAGCCGCCTCTCGTTCTTGTTGTGGGACAGCATCCCCGACGACACCCTGCTCAATGCCGCTCGTGATGGGCACTTGCTCACCACCGATGACGTGCGCGCGTCGGCCGATCGCATGCTGGCCGACGCAAAGGCGCGTCCCACCATCGTTCGATTCGCGCGCGAGTGGATTCGTCCCCTGGTGGCTCAGCCGGGCGTCGATCGCACCGATCCCGCGTACACGCAGCCCCTGGCCAACGCCATGCAGGCCGAGCTGGACAAGTTCGTGGGCGACAGCTTCCTGGTCGCGGGAACCTCGCTCAACGCCTTCTTCACCTCGAGCGCTCCGTTCAGCGACGCCAGCCTGACCACGTTCTATACCCAGAATGGCGGGGTGGGACCGCGTTCGGGCCTGCTCACGCAGCCGGCTTTTCTGACCGGCATCGCCAACCCCACCGAGAGCTCTCCCATCCGGCGAGGGGTCTTCGTACGGCGCAAGCTCACCTGCGAGGTCTTTCCCAATCCTCCCAACGACGCTCTCACCGTCGAGGGCGGCCTGACCTTGCCCGCCAACGCCAACAACCGCCTGCGCTCGCAGCAAAGGAACCTGAACGCGCGCTGCACGGTCTGCCATTCGCTGATCGATCCGGTGGGGCTCGGCTTCGAATCCTTCGACGAGATTGGGCGCTACCGCACCGTCAACCACGACGGCACGCCGGTGGATCCGAGCGGAGAATTCGTGAGACCCGTGTCGCCCGAGCTGGCCGGCACCTTCGCGTCCTTGCCCGAGCTCGGCGCGCGGCTGGCCTCGAGCCCGGCCGTGCAGCAATGCATGACCCGCCAGTTCTTCCGCTTCAACTATGGGCGGCTCGACGGCACCGCCGACGACTGCGCCATACAGGGGGTCCTGGGGCGCTGGACGCCGGGAATGGACCTACGCACGTTGCTGCTCGAGATGGTCTCGGCAGACGAATTTCGCTTTCGCCGGGTGCAATAACCATGAATCACAAGACCTTCAGCAGACGAAAGATGCTCCGCGGAGCGGGCGGAGCCGTCCTCGCTCTGCCCTACCTCGAGCTCATGGCCGGGCGGGCGCGAGCCCAGACCGCCGCCGCCCCCAAGCGACTCGTGATCTATTTCAACGGTGAGGGAAACCTCATCGATCAGTGGAAGCCCGCCGTGGCGTCCGGCTCGGTGCTTCCCGCCGTGCTTCCCCCCAGCCTCGCGGCGATCAGCTCCTACAAGTCCAAGCTGAACCTGCTTTATCCGATCGACAACGTGGTGGCCCCGACCATGCCCGGCAATGATCACAACCGCGCGGGCCGCTCGTTGCTGACTTGCAACATCTTCACGGGCGGTGAGACCTCGGCGGCGGCCGGGCCTTCGATCGATCAGTACATCAAGCAAAAGCTGGGGCTCACGAGCCTGGAGCTCCGGGTCGGTGATCCCAACGACGTCGGTGAGTACCAGATGCTCTTCTCGGCGGCCGGGCAGGCGGTCACGGGCGAGTCCGACCCACAGAAGATCTTCAACCGTCTGTTCTCGACGCTCCCGACCGCGGGAGTGACCACGCCCACCACGCCCGTTCCGGTGGCGCCGACGCCCACCCAGCGGCTGGCGCAGAAGCGCAAGGACGTGTTGTCGCTGGTCAGCGAGAACTTCAACGCGCTGCGCAGCCTGGCCGGCGTGGACGACCGCGCCCGGCTGGATGCTCACGCCCAGCGGGTTCAGGATCTGCAGGCGGAGGTGGCCGCCGCGATGACACCGATCGCCACCCTGCCCACCCCGAGCATGGCCTCGTGCGGCAAGCCCGTTCTGGCCGCCGCCGTCGACCACCCCTCGCGCAACAAGGCCCAGATGCAGAACGCCGCCATGGCCATGGCCTGCAACCTCGCTCAGGTGGTGACCATCCAGGACACCCGCTACGACGTGCAGCCTTTCGAATGGCTGGGGCTGAGCTTTCCCAACGGCTGGCACGGCAGTGTCCACGACCGCAGTCCCCTGCCGATGCTGCAGCAGGGGTTCGCGTGGTATGCCTCGGCCTTCAAGAACCTGCTCGATGCCATGGATGCGGTGGACGAGGGCAACGGCAACACCATGCTCGACAACTCCCTGGTCGTCTGGATCACGGAGTTCGGCGACGCCGCCGTCCACAATACCCACGGCATCCCGGTGGTCCTGGCCGGCAAGCTGGGCGGGGCCCTGAAGACCGATCGTTACATCGAGTTTGCGACTGGCTCGGTGTCCACCAACAAGCTGTTCGTGACCATCATGAACCTGTTCGGCATCGCGGAGAACACCTTCGGGGTAGGTTCGATGCCGAGCGGAACCTTGCCCGGCGTCGTCTAGCGCGCCTTCGGCCCTCGCGGGGAAGGTGGGGTGCCGCGGCCCCTCCCGGCGGGCCCCTCCCGCCGCCGAGGATCCGGTATGCTTGTCCGCATGTGGTTGCAGGGCGCGCCGATGAGTGTTCGCGGGCTGCTGGGGGCCTCTCGCCTGGCCCTGTCGTGGTGTGCCTGTCTCGCGTCCCTGATCGGCCTGATCGGCTCGTCCGGATGCATGGAGGCTGACCGGCGGCTCGCGGTGGCGCATGCGCTCGCCTATGACGCTGGAGTTGTGAGTGGCGCGGGTGGGGCCGCGGCTGGAGGGGCTGGGGCGGGCGGGGCGGGGGCTCCGGCCGGGGCAGATGCGGCCAGCGGCCCCGACGGCAGAGCGGACGTCGGGACGTCGGCGCCGTTCGGTGCACCCATCATGGTGGCGGGGCTACGAACGGTGGCCGACACCCTGCAAGATCCCACGCTGAGCGCCGACGAGCTGGAGCTGTATTTCATGTCGGTGACGGGCACCAACGCCGATATCTGGCGGAGCCAGCGCGCCCGCGCCACCGATGCCTGGGGTCCCGCGTCCGTGGTGACCGAGCTCTCGAGCACCGCCCAGGATCAGGATCCGGAGCTGGCGCGCGGGGATGGATTGACCATCTATTTTTCGAGCGATCGGGGTGCCGACACCGGGGCGATGCACCTGTGGTTCTCGCGCCGGACCGCGCGCAATCAGCCCTGGGGAGCGCCCGAGCAGATCACCAGCCTCGGGACCTCCCGGGCCGATGTGGCTCCCACGGTCGACACTGCCGGGGTGAGGCTGATGTTTGCATCGCTGCGCAACAACAATCCGGACTATCACCTGTTCGCGGCGTCGCGGCCAGACGTCACCGCGCCCTGGGGCTCGCTCGAGGAGCAGGTGGCGATCAATTCGGACTACCAGGATCGTGATCCGGCGTTTTTCGAGCAGGGCAACTCCCTGGTGTTCGCCTCTCGGCGCACGGGTCAGGGTCGCACCTCGGACCTGTTCCTGGTGAAGCGTCCGGATCCCCTGGCGGGCTTCGCCGGAGTCCCGAGCCCCATCAACGAGCTCAACTCGGACGCCTGGGAGGGAGATGCATGGTTGTCGGAATCAGGCGGACACATCCTGTTCGTTTCAGACCGAACTGGGATCGCCCGCATCTATGAAGCCTGGCGCTGAGCCGAGTCGCGTTGAGTTGATCGGATTGCCCACGCCCGCAGCGACTTCGTGGGTGGTCCCCAACTTCCGGGGACCTGTAGTGAGGGCTCGTCAGAGCCCTCACCGTGCCAGACCCAGCAACAGCGTGGCCACCGGTCGCACGCGCCAGGGTACGAAGACCGCCCGCTCCGCCGCCGTCTCGGCCACCACGTAACGCTCTCCGAGCAGGTCGAAGTCGACACCCACCGCAGCCGCCACCGAGACGTGCCCCACGATGTACTCGACGGCGCCCATGATCCGTCCGAAGGGCGTCGTGGCCCAGAATGGCGACTCGGGGGCCAGACCAGGCCCGCTCGCACCAGGGCGGATCTGGCTCACGTCGATCCCGGCTCCCGCGCCGAGTGACAACGACAGCCCCTCCCCATTCGCTACTGGAACCGCCGCTATCAAGCGGACCCCGACGCTGCTCATCCGAGCCTCGGCGGTCGGATCTCCGATCGTCGTCGGCAGCCGCCCGAGCAGACAGCCTCCGATCCACAGCCGCGGCAGACGGATCGAGGACCACACCACCGGCCCCTGCTGGATCTTGCCCTCCTTCACGAGCGTCCCCTCGTAGCCCGCCGAGACCCCGAAATTGGGGCTCACGAAATCGGGGCTGACGCCCGCGGGTGTGGCTCGCCGGCCGCGCGGTTGTCGCGGGGACTCCGTGGTCGGGGCCGCGGGCTGTGTCTGTGGCTCTCGCTCTGGCTGTGTCAGGACGTCGGTGCCCTGCCGGGTCGTCCTCGGCGCGGTCGTGTCGGACGCGGTCGTGCCCAGCGCGGTCTCGTACTCCTCTCGGCTCACGCCGATCTCGCGACCGGCCCGTATCGCCTCGATCGAGTTTTCGATGACGAAGCGCAGAAGC
>Ga0066788_10000235_pt1 | contig 11102 bp, 6 predicted proteins | sample OrgsoiDNA2013048_FD_70943 | JGI IMG/M metagenome (GOLD analysis project Ga0066788, IMG submission 70943) | Permafrost soil microbial communities from the Arctic, to analyse light accelerated degradation of dissolved organic matter (DOM) -... | ecosystem: Environmental > Terrestrial > Soil >... | reverse complement strand
GGCGGGCCTCCAGTATCCGGGCCTCTTCTCGCCGCGCTTCGTTCCCTTCGTAGAAGGTCGGGTGATGGCCGGCGTCCTCAGCGGCACGGTGAACGGCCCGGTGGGAATTCCGGACACCACCATCACCCTGACCGGCACCTCCGCGGTGACCTGGATCTACGGTGAAGGGCTCGACGTGGGAGCGGACCTCTTCGTCCTCGGACGCGGCCACGTGTCGGCGTCTGTCGGCTGGGTGCGTACGACCTGGGGCGGAGTCAACTACCAGGCGGTCGCCCAGAACCCCGCCGTCAACATCCATTTCAACGATCTCACGCAGGACGCCTTCACGTTCACAGTGGGCCTCGGGATCTGACGGCGAGAAACGAGCAGCGACATTGGGCTGCACCTTGGCTGCTGTCCGTTGCTAGAGTGCGACGAACCCGCAGAGAACTGGATACGGCACGAGAATTCGAGAATCATCGGCAAGCGCCCTACGCGCAAAGTCGATGAGCGGAATCCTTCCGCCTAGGCAGGAGACAGCGCTGTTGTCGAATGCGGTTTCGACCATACGGGTTCAGAAGCGCAGAGTGAAGAAACGCACCAGCTCGGCTGGGTCTTTATCGTAAATGTAGCTAAGCTAGTCTCGGGCGCCCCTGTTTCGTTCTAGGGTCGGGGAGGGGGGGCCGGGCGCGGGTGCAGGGTCGATCGATCGTTCGCGCTCCTTCGGCGGCGCCGGGGTTGACGGCGCACGCGCCACAAGTTTTGCGGGCGCGCGCGACGCGAGGAGCTCCCGCGCCGAGCGGGCGGTCTCCTGGTCTGGGCGTTCGAGACCCGCGAGGGTGCGCAGGTGGGCCCAGGTAGACTGCGCGTCGGAGGTATCGCCGAGGGCCTCTGCCGCCTGGGCCCTCACCCACAGCGCCAGTGGATGATCGTTGAGGAGCTCCAGGCTGTGTCTGGCGCTGAGCCACGCCGAATGCGGATCGCCACCCTCGAGCTGAACCGCTGCCAGGGTCGCCCAGGGATTGGGAGAATAGGGCTCGATGGCGACGGCGGCATCGCAGGCCCGCGTGGCCTCGAGGATGTGGTGCAGTCGCAGCTCGGCCTGCGCCGTCCGCAGGACCACCCGGTACCCCGGGCTCGCCGCGAAGGCGTTGCCGAGTGCGGATATGGCCTGCTCGGCTCCGGCGGGTCCATGATCCTCGCGCAGGGCGCGCTCGGCGCTGCCGAGCCAGTAGCTGCCGCGCACGCGCGCCTCGCCGGCGATCCCCGTGAAGGTCAGCAGCAGCAGCCCCGCGAGAACCGCCACCCAGGGCGGAGGCGACGGTGATTGCCCATCACGCGCGACCGTGGAGGACCCGGCGCCGCGCCCGTCAATCGAGGCCGCCAGGCCGAGCGCCAGGCCGGCCAGCGTCAGCGTGGCGGGCATCTCGAGGGGAAATCCGGTCAAGCTGACCCCCGCCAGCGCGACCAGGGTCGCGCCGGCGATCCGTGCCGCGAGGCGGCGGCCCCGGGGATCGTCCGGCGGAGCAGCCCGGAGGTCGCGGCGCAGGCTGGTCGTCACGCCGTACGCCAGGATCAGCAGGGAGCCGAGGCCGAGCCACCCGGTCTCGGTGAGGCATTCGAGCAGATCACAGTGTGCGTTTCGTGGGGCCAGGTTCGCGCTCAGTACACCTTCGACCGTGGCGCCCGGCTCCGCGTAGCGTGGAAACAACACCGCCCAGTTTCCGGGCCCGATCCCCACCACGGGATGGGTCTCGAGCATGGTCAGGCTGCGCCGCCACAAGCCGAGGCGCGTGCGCAGCGCGGGCGAGTCGGGATCGAAGCTGGTTCCGACGACGTCGAAGGCCTTGGCGAACCGCTTGGCGTCGGCCGCGTAGCGGGGATTCGACCTTCCCGGAATTACGGCCACCAGCACGGCCAACACGCTCACCCCGAGCGCCATCAGGACGGTCCGACGCGGCCAGGGCTTGCCGCTCGTGAGCGCAAACGCGAGCACGCCCATGAGCCCCCCCAGCCAGGCCCCGCGGGCTCGCGTGGCCGCCAGGTACAGGACCTCGAGGGCCACCGCAGCAGCGAGGAGGCGACGTTCTCCCTGCTGGCGCGACGATCGCGCCAGGATCAGCGCGCCGAGGCCGAACGGGATCGACAGCGCCACCGCCTCCGCGCCCAGGTTGCGATTCCCGAACGTCGAGCCCGGGGTGCTGATCACCGGCACCGGCAGCGCGAACAGATCCAGGTGTTGCAGCAGGCCGATGAGGCTGACCAGGGCCGCGGACACGGTGACCGACTGGAGCAAGCGGGCCGGGATCGCGGCGTCTCCCCCGCTCGCGAGCACCCCGCCGGCGACTCCGAACAGCGCCACCCACCGCACCAGCGCGGGCAACGCATAAGGGGCCCCCGGCGCGCGGTCGGCAATCGCCGCCGAAAGGGCCACGCTGCCGAGCACGAGGATGATCCCCCAGCGCAGCGGCCGGACTCGTTGCCGTAGCTCGAGCAACCACCGGCTGCTCGTCTCATCGGCTGCGGCGCGGTTCGACACCGCCAGCCGCACGAGCAGCGCGCCGATGCTCAGGGCGGCCCCGAGCTCGAGGATCGTCTGTTTGGGCACCGTGAAGGGCGCCGCCAGCGACGGCGCGTAGATCAGCGGGACGAGAAACGCCGCCGCGCAGGTGGCCGCGCCGGCCGCGGCTCGTGCCGCGGAGGCGGCGGTGCCGGTCACGGTTCGGCTCACGAGTGAACGGCGCGCCGTCCGGAGTCGGCGGCGAGGTCCGACTCCACTTCGGCCCGCAGGGTCGCGAGCCGGGCCGCGAATCGCTCCAGCACGCGGCGCCGGTAGTCGGACAGGTGGAGCTTCAGGATTCCGTCGCCGAGGACCACGTCGGGGTGTCGGGCCTGGCTGGCCCTGCGGGCTATGTGGAATCGCCAGACCGAGCGCAGGCCACGCTCGACCGGACCAAGCCCGAAGGCCAGGAGCCGCTCTGCGGCCCGTTGCAGCCCGGGATTGCCAAACGTCGGACCTACCTCGCGCCGTCGGAAGCCCGGGAAGTAGTCATTCACCCACCGGGCGTTGGCGCCGCAGAACGCCACGTAAGTCTCGGGACCGCTCAGCGGGCGGGCCGAGACCACCTGATTCGCGGTGAAGAGATCTCGGTGATAGGCGATGAGCAGGTCTTTCTCGTCGACCAGATAGTTGGGGCAGACCACGCTTCGGGTGCGGGTCAGCTTGGTCAGCAGGAAGATCAGGGTGTACGCGGTGTAAAGGCCCCCCGGCGCCGTGACGACGAACAGATCGATGTCGGGTTTGCGTCCCGGGTTCTGGTGCGCCGTCCCGCCCGAGTAGGCGAGCATTCGCACGAAGGGCAATGTGGCCAGTCCTTGCAGCGTTCGCCGATGGCCGGCGAGGAGCTTCGCCGTTCGAGCGATGCCTTCCTGTCGACGGGCCACGAGCTCGTCGCGTCCCGTCAGCACGAGATCGCCTTCCGGATGCAGGGTGACGAAGCGCGAGAGGGCCGGGCCCGCGACCAGCCGGCGAATCTCGGTGACCGACAGCGTCGCGCCCACGCAAGACAGGGCGGCCTCGGCGATGGGCAGCGGTGCGTTGAAGAGATCGGCGTAGGACACCGCGGCCAGGAGCGCCCACTCGGAGCCCGAAAGGCCCGCCGGGGGCGAGCCGACCAGGGAGATCGGTGTCCCCAAGGAGAGAGAGAGAGGGGCAGAGGCAGAGGGATTGGAGGGCCCCGGCGCTGGGCGCGCTTGCGTCTCGACGAGCGGGGGCTCGCGCGCGGGAGCGACGGCGCTGCAGAGCTTCCACAGGTTCTGGGCGGTGCGGGTCCACGAGAAGTGCAGGGCCCGCGAGAACCCGAGCGCCCGCATCCGCGCCCGTCGCTCGGGCTCCGACAGCGCCTGCGCGATCGCCTCGCCAAGCGCCGTCTCGTCGCCCGGCGGCACCAGGGTCGCCGCGTCGCCGGCCACCTCGCGGATCGCCGCCACATCGGAGGCGACCACGGGGGCCCCGCAGCTCATCGCTTCGAGCACCGGCAGACCAAAGCCTTCCAGGCGTGACGGATACACGAACAGCCGCGCCCCTCCGTAAAGGGCGATCAGATCGGGCTCGGAGACGTATCCGAGCCAGTGGACGCGTCCCAGGCTGGAGCGGGTCTCGAGCTCGTCGAGCAGCTGTCGGTCGCGCCACCCCCGCCCGCCCACCACCACGAGATCGATCTCGTCGTGTCCGTGCGCCCGCAGGTGGTCGAAGGCCGCGAGCAAGGTGAGCAGGTTCTTGCGAGGCTCGATGGTCCCGACGGTCAGAATGTAGGGGCGCGCCAGGCCGTGCTTGGCGCGCACGGCCGCCACCGTCTCTTCGGACACCGGTTTGCAAGACGGGTGCGCGGCTCCCGGCAGCAGCACCACCCGTTCGGGGGCGACGCCGAGCCGCTCGATGATGTCGCGTCGGGACGCCTCCGACACGGTCGCGACCGCCGCCGCGCACACCATCGAGCGACCGAGCAGCGCGCGCGTCACGGTTCGCTTGCGCCAGGTGAACAGCTCGGGTGTCCGGTAGATCGCCAGATCGTGCACGAAGGAAATCGTCGGACACGGCGCGGCCAGCGGCACGATGTAGTTCGGGAACGCCGCCACGTCGGCTCCGCTGTCGGCCAGCATGCGCGGGGCGTCGGCCTGCAGCCAGATGGCGCGGATCCCGGCCCCCCCGACCTTCAAGTAGGGAGCCCATCGCTCGGCCAGCTCTCCGGCAGGCTGGCGATTCGAGATCAGCACCAGCTCGTCACCGGGCGCACGGGTCTGCAGCAAGCCGTCGACCAGGTGCTCTGTGTAGTAGCCAATTCCCGCGCGCAAGGCGGTGCAGGTGGTGACCTCGACGGCTAGGCGCATGGCGACCCTCCGGCGGGTGCTGCATAATGCGCGACTCGATGTCGTCCGAAGCAACGCGGTCGCCGACCGACGCCGCCCGGCCGATGGAGACATCGCTCGCGCCGGCGGCGGAGCCCCCACGGCCGGTCGTCGCCCGCGCGATGCTGGTGGGCCTGGCCGCGGTTCTGCCCTTCGAGGTTCCCCTGCTGACGCTCGGCCCCGTGACCCTCACCAGCGTCGAGGTGGCGATCTACGCGTTCCTCGGGGTGTGGGGCCTGGGACGGGTGGCCCGAGAGCTTCGACCGGGTCGCGCCGGGCAGGCCCGGCCGCCGCTCGGCGAGGCGGGACGACTCCCACTCGACCTGCGCGATCCCGTGGTGCTGGCCACCGCGATCTGGTTCGTGGTCATGATCATCTCGGCGCTGCGGGCACCCGCTCATGCTGGTGCCGCCGTGAAGTTCACGCTTCGGGCCCTCGGTGGCGGCCTCTTGTTCTTCGCGGCGCGCGACGTGCTCACCGCCGCGCCAAGCTCGTCGCGGGTGGCGATGCGGGTGTCCTTCGGCCTCGTGGTGGGGGCGGCTCTCTCGGCGGGTGGCGCGGTGCTCGAGAGCGCATTTCCCCAGACCGCTTCGATTTGGCATTCCTTTCGAACTACCACATTCACGGTCACAGGCTTGCCTCGACCGAGCGGTCCCTTCGGATATCCCACGATTGCCGCGATGTACTGGGAGGCGGTCCTGCCCTTGGCCGTGGTTCTTCCATTGGCCGGGGGCGTTGCCGGTGTCGCGGGGGCGGTCGGGCTGGCGGCACTTCTCATCATCGCCATCCTCTTCAGCGCCACCCGGACCGCCCTGGTCGTCGCGACGCTGGCCAGCCTGGCCCTGTGCCTGCTCACCTGGCGTGATCGAAGGGCGGCACGAGGCGACGACAGCAATACCTCCGCCGCAGGCGTGGAGGCTCATCAGGGGTCGCCCGGGCTGCGGGCGCCCCCTGGATTGAGACGGATTCGGGTCGCGACGGGCAGCACGATGGTTCTCGTCACCCTCCTGGCCGGGCTCACGCTGGCCGGTCCGAGCGGCGCATCCCCGCTCGGGACCCGCCTGCGCTGGTGGGAGGATGGCAACTGGTACCTGGCCCGCTACCGGGTCGAAGACCGACCGTTGATGATGGACGCGCGCTCCATGAACCAGGTTCCGGTCACGATCGAGAACGCGGGCGCTCTCACCTGGCCGCACCTGGGAACCGATTCGGTGAGGTTGAGCTATCACTGGGAGAAGACCGATGCCCGTGGCGCTCACCTCGACTTCGAGGGTCGCCGCTCGCCGCTGCCCATCGACCTGGCCCCGGGGCAGAGTGTCCGCGTCCTCGGGACCGTGAAGGCGCCCGACGAGCCGGGGCGCTACCGGCTGCGCTGGGATCTGGTGCGCGAGCACGTGACCTGGTTCAGCGAGCGGGGCAACGCCACCGGCGACCAGACCGTCGACGTCCAGGCGGCGCTTCCCGGGAAGCATCACCGGGGAGACACCGAGATGGTCGACTCGACGCTCGAGGACTACGTGATGACCTACTCGCCCACGCGGACGGAGCTGTGGCAAGCGGCCCTGCGCGTGTGGCGGCGCCATCCGCTCCTCGGCGTCGGTCCCGACAATTTCCGTCACGTCTACTCCGAGGCCCTCGCCCCGGGGCGAAGACTGGCCCCGGGCGCAGAGATCGACGAGCGCATCCACGCCAACAGCCTGTACTTCGAGACCCTCGCCGATCTGGGCGTGCTGGGGGTGCTGGCGCTCCTCCTGGTCATGGTGGCGCTGGCCCGCGCGGCGCGGCGCAGCCTCTCGGCGCAGGCGGAGCCTCTGGCCGCGGCACAGGTGATCGCGCTCGGAACCTTCTTCGTTCATGGTCTTCTCGACTGGTTCCTCGAATTCACTCCGACCTACGCACTTTGTTCGTTGCTGATGGCTCTGGTGGCGGTGTCCGGGGGGGCTCCGGCGATGAAGAAGCAGGGGACCGTTCCGCCAGCATGACCATGCAACACACGCTCAAGGCCAGCTCGGTCCCCAGCGTGGCCCAGGCGGCGCCGAGAGCGCCCCAGCGCGGAATCAGCACCCAGTTGGATCCCAGGTTCAATATCACCAATCCGATGGTGAATGCCAGGTTGTAACGCTCGAGGTGGCGGGCGATGAGAAAATGGGTCAGCCCGTAGTTCGCGAACAGAAGGGGGATGGCCAGCGACAGCACCCGCAGGGCCGGCACGGCGTTCGCGAAGGTGGGGCCAAAGGCCAGCCGGATCACCGTGGCGCTGGTCGCCCACAGGGTCCCTCCCACGAGGGCGCCCAGGCCGAGGAGACCGAGTCCCAGGCCGAGCTCCGCGCGTCGGCGGTGAGCCCGGGCCTGGGCATGAAGCCGAGCATGGACCTGGACCTGGTCATGTGCGCGGACCAGCGAGGGGAAGGAGGCCGCCAGCACGATGGACGGCAGAATCATGGTGCCCTCGAAGATCTTGAAGGCGGCGCTGTAGGCCCCCACCGCTGCGTCACCGGCCCACAGCCGCAGGAGCACGGCGTCGCCTTTGAAATACACCAGCGACATCAGGGTCGCGAGCCACAGGGGAAAAGCCTGGCGAATCGCGGTGCGCGCGAGCGATCGCCGCAGCGACGAATCGAAGGGTTTGTTCGCGAACGGGGTGGGAAGCCGATAGCGGTACCGGACGATCCACAGTCCATGAACGGCGGCGCTGACGGAGCCGAGCATGACCCCCGCGGCCAGCGCGCCGACGGACGGTTGCCACGCCAGCGCGCCCAGGCCCGCGAGGGTCACCAGCACCGCCCTCACCACGTTCAGGTGCGCCTCGTCGCGCAGTCGCTCGTGACCGCGGAAGATGGCCCCGCAATATTCGATGAACACGCCCGCCAGGGCGGCGATCCCGAGGCACAGGAGGGCGCGGCGCGTATCGGGCTGGCGCCCGGCTCCGAGCAGCGCCGTGGCGCCCACCAGGGCCAGATAGGGGGCCGCCGCGAGGCTGCGCACCCACATCCCCGTGCCGACGATCTCCTGAGGGGTGTGGCGGCGTCTCGCGAGCGCCCGCGTGGTCCACATCCCGATGCCGAGATCGGTGGCGAGGACCAGCAGCGCCGCCACCGTGTCGGCGAACTGAAAACGTCCGAACGCGACCTCTTTCAGGGTGCGGGCGGCCACCGCGAACAGCAGCAGGCGGCACACCTTTTCGAGGGGCACCGAGACCGCCTTGGCCAGCATGTTCCCCAGCGCTGCTCGAACGTTCGCGCCAAGCTGCATCACGGCCGCAGCAGCCTACGCCGAAAGCGGAACGATCCGAAGGACGATCCGTCGAGACGTCCGGCCGCCTAAGGGCCGCCTAAGGGGGGCTAAGGGACTGGGCTAAGGGCAATGCCGTTTTCCGGTCCCCTCCCCCCGCGGAGGCGGGGGGAGGGTTAGGGAGAGGGGCCCGCCTATGCAGAAATAAGCCTCTCCACGGGGCTTCGACTGCCCTCTCCCTGGCCCTCTCCCGCAAGCGGGAGAGGGAATATCTTGGTGTCATACGGGGTGTCGAATCGAAACTTGGCGAGATGTTTTTGGCGCGAAATCTACGGCTGCTTCAGCTCGCGGCGGGTGTCGCGCAGGACCGCGCTCAGGGTCAGCGCCAGGATGAGGAGGTCCCTGGCCGGGTTCCAGGTGCGGACGTACTCGAGATCGAAGCGCAGGCGCTCGGAGATGGGGCGCTCGCCGCCGCGCAGGCCGTGAATCTGAGCCCAGCCCGTGATGCCCGGACGAACGGCGTGGCGGCCGGCATACCCCGGCAAGGTCGCCTCGTACTCGGCGACCAGGTGGGGTCGCTCGGGACGGGGCCCGACCACGCTCATGTTCCCGAGCAGGACGTTCCAGAGCTGCGGCAGCTCATCGAGCCCGAGCGGACGGAGAAAGCGCCCGAGGCGCGTCACGCGCCCGTCGGCGTGCATGCTCCGCAGCTTGATGAGCTCGAAGTGCTCTCCGTGGCGTCCCACCCGCGTTTGCTGAAACAGGGCCGACCCCTTCGAGTCGAGCCGTATCAGCAGCCCCATCAGCAGCACCAGGGGAAAGGTCAGCACCAGCCCCACGGCCGACGCGACGATGTCCACCAGGCGCTTGATCGCGCGCAGCACGAGGTCTCCTCGGCGGGCTGCGGGAGCCGCGACGAGGGAGAAGGCGCGTACTACCGTCACGGTTGCTGGCCCGGAATGCCCGGAGGGTGTCCCCGGTCTCTGTGCGCGTAACCCTGGTTGTTGTGGGAAGTCTGACCGGGGGTCGGACGCCTCGACGGGATGGCCAGCGCTCATGCCAGGGCCCGCCCGCGCGTGTGCTGCGGCTGCGACCGCGGCCGCTTCGAGGCCGGGGTCCCCGCGGCGGCGGCAGCGGGAGCATCGTTGGCCCGTCCTGAGCCCTCGGCCCGCTCGACGGCCGCGAGGAAGCGGCGCTGGAAGACGGCGGTGTCGAACTGACTCGCTTCCTGGCGCAGGCGGAGCGGATCGAGCCGGTCACCGAGACGTAGCAAACGATCCATCGCTTCCTGCAGGGCCTCCACGGTCGGGGCGTCGAAGAAGACTCCCGTCTCGTCCTGGCGAATGATCCCGGCAGCCCCTCCCTCCCGCGACACCACCACCGGTTTCCCGGCCGCCAGGGCCTCGACCATCACCATGCCGAAGTCATCCACCGCCGGGTGAATCACGGCGCGACACCCCGCATACAGCTCCACGAGCTCGCCGTCGCCTACCCAGCCGCGAAACGAAACGTTGGGGCCAGCCATGCGTACCAGCCGTTCCATTTCCGGTCCCTCGCCCACCACGATCAGCTGCTCGGCGCGACCTTCCATGGCGCGGACGGCCAGCTCGACGCGCTTGTAGGGAACCAGCGCCGAGACCACCAAGAACGGCGCTCCCTGCGTCGCCGCCATTGTCGGTGCGGCCGCCGAGCTCGCGGCGGCAGCCCCGAAACGGCGGGTATCGATGGGCGGCTCGATGATCTCGGCGTCGCGCCGGTAATAGCGGCGGATCCGGTCACGGGTGTAGGCGCTGTTGGCGATGAGGACGTCCGGCCGCGCCGAGGCGGTCTGGTCCCACGAGCGCAGGTAGTGGGCCGCCGCGCGGAAGGCCAAGCGTCCGATGGCTCCTCCGGGGACATTCGCCTCGTAGGCTGCGCGCGCCTCCCAGGCGTAACGCATGGGGGAGTGCAGATAGGCCACGTGCAGGGCCCGCGGGGGAGCCAGCACGCCGGCGGCGACGCAGTGACTGCTCGAGATCACGAGATCGTAGCCGGTCAGGTCGAACGACTCGGCGGCCAGGGGAAACAGCGGCAGCAGACCGCGAAACCGCCCGCGCAAGAAGGGAGTGCGCGCCAGTCGATCGATGAAGGACGTCGTCACGCGGTGACGAGCCAGTGCCGGCGACACGCGATCACTGTCGTAGCGAAGAGTGAAGAGGTCGGCGCCCGGGTAAAGCGCGCAGAGCGCTTCGAGAACGCGTTCGCCTCCTCTCATCGCAATCAACCAGTCGTGAACGATGGCAACGCGCCGAGACATCAACCCGTCTACGCTAGCACAGCCCGCTTCGGGCACGCAGCAGCGAACGGCGGTTATCCACCACCCGCCGTCACGGTTAGGTTCTCCCCTGGGTCCTTTTGACGCGGCCAGTGGCCCGCGAAACCGCGGCGACACGGGGAGGAAACCTACCGCCGCCGACGGGGAGAGCACGGTCCCGTTCGCTGTGGATCTGATCGACCTGTCGTCGGTCGATCCCGCGTTTCGAAGACGGGTTCTCCAGGAAGGCATTCCGTGGACCGATTGACGGGGTCCTGAGCGGGTGCGGTGATCAGGGTCTTGGTTCGCGCGCCAGCAGGGCCCGCGACACCAGGGCTGAAAGCGATTGCTGGGACACCACGGCGTAGATCTCGTTGGGCCTCGGGGCTCGGCGGAGGAATGAGGTGGGGGCGATACTCGTGCCCGCGACATAGGCGGACAGCTCTTGTTTGACGCGCCTCCAGACCTCGCGCGCCGCTCGTGGAGCACCGGTGTCGAAGCTGCGCAGATCGTGGGCCGCCTCCACGGCGAAGTACTTGGCCAGGCGCACCTCTTCCGGAAGAGGATGCGAACGGACAGCGTCGGCGACCCACGTCTCACCGGTGCTCGCGGCGCCGCCGCCGTCGCCGTCGCCAGTGGCTGCGGCTGCCAGCGGAGGAAACGACACCAGAGTTTCGGCCGGGCCGATGGG
>Ga0066788_10000234_pt1 | contig 11117 bp, 7 predicted proteins | sample OrgsoiDNA2013048_FD_70943 | JGI IMG/M metagenome (GOLD analysis project Ga0066788, IMG submission 70943) | Permafrost soil microbial communities from the Arctic, to analyse light accelerated degradation of dissolved organic matter (DOM) -... | ecosystem: Environmental > Terrestrial > Soil >... | reverse complement strand
CAGCTTGACCGTTGCCCAGAGCGTGACAGACACCGGGGGTAATATGCGGACGTCTGCGGTTCTCATTTTCTTATTGGCCGTTCTGACGGTCATTGCCGGGCTGCACTACTACTTGTGGCTGCGGTTGATTCGCGATCCTCATTGGCCGGCGCCCTGGCCTTCCCTTGCGACGACCGTCTTGATTCTGGCCGCCCTCAGCATCCCGGCGACCTTGCTCCTGCTTCGCGTGTCTCCCTACGTTGTACGCCTGATGGCCTGGCCAGCGTTCGTGTGGATCGGTCTCATGTTTCTGGGGGTGGTGGTCCTCGGCGGCGCCGATGTGCTTCGGCTCGCGATCTCCCTGGGCCGTCGCGCGATGACCAGCTCGCCCATCGACGCCGAGCGACGCCTGTTCTTTGCCCGTTGTTTGGCGGGTGGCGCGCTGGTCACCGCCGGCGGGCTCGGGATCGCCGGGATGCGTTCGGCACTCTCCGAGGTGAAGGTACATCGAATCGAGATCCCGTTGCGACGGCTGACCGCTCGACATGACGGAATCACGCTGGTGCAACTCACCGATCTGCACATTGGCCCGACCATCAGGAAGCGAGATCTCGCCGCCATCGTACATCACACCAACTCACTTCTTCCCGACCTGGTGGCAATTACCGGTGACCTCGTGGATGGAACGGTCTACCAGTTGCGCGATGCCGTTTCGCCGCTCGCCGAATTGAGGGCCAAGCACGGCGTCTTCTTCGTGACCGGAAACCACGAGTATTTCTCGGGCGCGGCGTCATGGGTTGAAGAGATTTCCAGGTTGGGCATCCGCGTGTTACGCAACGAAAGAGTGGTGATTGGAGGGGCCGAGGCCGGCTTTGATCTGGCCGGCGTGGATGATCGATCGGCGGCTCGTTCCTCCGAGGAGGGCCACGGGGAGAACCTGGAGAAGGCCCTGGGGGGACGCGACCCCAACCGCGCGGTGATCTTGTTGGCCCACCAACCACGAACCGTTCTCGACGCCGCAAAGTTCGGAGTCGATCTACAGCTGTCGGGACATACCCACGGGGGGCAGATCTGGCCCTTTGGCGCCCTGGTGCGGCTGCAGCAGCGGTTCTTGGCGGGCCTCGGACAATATGGCGACACGACCATTTACGTGAGCCGTGGCACCGGATACTGGGGGCCTCCCATGCGATTGTTTGCCCCCGCCGAAATTACCCAGATCGTGTTGCGATCCCTCGCGTGAGGCAAGAGAATCACAAAAAACATTCGCACAAGGAGCCGCCGTGGCAAGCTTCGATTTCAAGGTGCTGGTTTCCACCTTCGTGGCGGTCTTCGTGGCCGAGCTGGGTGACAAGACCCAGCTGGCCACTTTGTCGATGTCGTCGGGCGCCGCGTCCAAATGGTCGGTGTTCGCGGGTTCGGCCCTCGCGCTCTGTGCGACCTCCGCCATCGCGGTTGTGGCGGGAGGGGCGGTGTCGCGTCTGATCTCGCCGGTCTGGCTCCGCCGGATCGCCGGAGGGGTATTCCTGGCTCTGGGGGCGCTATTCCTGTTGACCCGGGGCGATTGACCTCACTGCGACCACGCGGTCGGCAAGCGATCCCAGCGGTGGTCCTTCAGTCGGGACAAGAGCTGTGAGGGCAGAGGCGGCGCCTCGCTGCAGGCGATGTTCTGCTCGACGTGCCGAGGGTGACGCATGCCCGGGATGGCGGTCGCGACCGCTTGGTTCGCCAGGATGAAACGCAGAGCCAGGTCCGGCATGGTCATGTCCGGTGGCAAGAGCGGCCGAAGCGCATTGGCGCGCTCCACCGAGGCACGCAGGTTCTCGGGCTGGAAGTAGCCGCTGCGCCAGTCGCTCGATGGAAAGCGGGAGGCCTCGGTCAGCATGCCGGTCAGGCTTCCCTCGTCGAACGGCACCCGGGCGATCACCGCCACGTCGTGGGCCACGCACATGGGTAACAACTGATCCTCGGGGCTCTGATCGAAGATGTTGTAGATGACCTGAACGGAATCGATGACCCCGGAGCGCACTGCTTCCACGCCATTCCAGGGCTCCCAGCGATTGACGCTGATCCCGATGCCCTCGAACAGGCCCTCTGCGCGCATCGACTGCAGAGCCTTCACCCAGTCCCCTTCCCGAAGCCAGGCGTCCTCCCAGGTGTGAAACTGAACCAAGTCGAAGCGAGGGAGCCCGGCGTTGCGCAGGCTACGCCTGAGGTATTCCTCGAGGTGTGCCGGGGGATAGGTCTGCTCGAGCGTGTCGCCTCGGCGACTGGGCCATCGGAGGGTCTTGGGGGGAATCTTGGTGGCGGCATACAGCCGTCGTCCGGGGTTGGCGCGAATCAGATCACCGAGCAGCCCCTCGCTCAGGCCATCGCCGTATGCGTGCGCGGTATCGAAGAAGTTACATCCGAGATCCACGGAGCGCTGAAGAGCGGCACGCACCTGGCTGCGATCGCCTCCGCTCCAGTCCACGGCACCCCACATGCCGTAGCCAATCTCGCTCACGGGCCAACCGAGACGACCGAACCGTCGAAACCTCATGGCCGATCAGCATAGCTGAACAGCTCGGCCCGCGGTCAACGGGGCCGACGGGTCACGAGGTCCAGCGCGGCAACCCGATAGGCCTCGGCCAGCGTGGGAAAATTGAAGATGTTCTCGACGAAGGCGTCGACGCCCAGGTTCGCCAGCAACGCCATCTGGCCCACATGCACGAGCTCGGTGGCTCCATCTCCCACGATGAAGACGCCCAGTAGCTTTCTTCCGGTCGGATCGGCAATCAGCTTCAGCAGCCCATCGGTGATGCCGGAGATCTGCCCACGCGCCACCTCGTCGAACCGAGCCCGACCCACGAGGAATCCACCGCAGCGCCGAGCCGCCTCCTCCTCGGACAATCCCACCGAGGCCATCTCCGGGATGGTGTAGATCCCGATGGGGATCATCTCGGCCGGCGGCCCCGGGGGCAGGCCGAGCGCCGCGTTGGCCGCCCGGCGACCCTGCTCCATGGCGGTGGCTGCCAGCGACGGTGCCCCGATCACGTCCCCGACGGCGTAGATGTGGGGGACCTCGGTCCGGCAGAGCTCGTCGACGGTCAGCAGCCCCCGGGCATTCGGCCGGAGGCCGGCGGCCTGCAGTTCCAGATCTTCGATGTTGGCCTGACGACCCAGCGCCACCAGCATCTTGTCGGCGTGGATCACCCGGCCACTGCCCAGCCTGGTCACGACCTGGGACACGCCGTCGAAGGTCACACCGGCGATGGTCTCCGACCCGAGGTAGGTGCCGTTGGCGCGCCCAAACGCTTCCACGAATTTCCCGACCAGCTCGCCGTCCATGAACTTCAGCGGCCGGTCCGCCTTGTCGATCATGGTGACCTCGACCCCGAGCGCGGCAAAGATCGAGGCGTACTCGCTGGCGATCACGCCGCCGCCGAGCACGGTCAGGGAGGCGGGCAAGTAGAGCATCGACAGCACCGAATCGCTGTCCAGGATATTTTCGTGATCGATCGCGATCTCCGGCGGGTTGCGGGGGCGAGAGCCCGTGGCGATGAAGATGACCTCCGCCCAGACGCGCGCCCGACGCCCATCCACCGACAGGATCTCCACGACGTGATCGGAAATGAAGCGTGCCCGGCCGTGCTGTCGTTCGATGCCGTTGCGATCGATCTGCCGTCCCATGTAGCCCACGTGCGCGTCCACCACCTCATCCAGACGGGTCATCAAGGCGGCCACTTCGGTATCCCGCGGGGGGGCCCCCTTGAGCAGGGTGGCATGCCGGCGGAGTCGGGTGACCTGAAGGGCACTCTCTCGCAGGGTCTTGCTGGGAATGGTCCCGCGATGCACGCAGGCCCCACCCACGCCGCGCTCCTGCTCGACCATCAGCACCTGGCGGCCGGCCTTGACGGCGGCCACGGCGGCCTTTTGTCCCGCCGGACCGCTACCAATGACCAAGAAGTCACACCGGCGCGCCTCAGGGGGAATCGGGCTCCGACCGCTCATCTCACGCTGCCGTCATCGATTCGACGTGCTCGGACACCTGGGTGCGCTTGGCGAGCAGGGCCGTCACGTCGACGGGATAGAGGTTCAGGTCGCCAAACACGGGATGATCGCGCAGGGCCTCCTCGGTGAAGCATTCCGGCTCCGTCAGGTCGGTGGCCAATCGGTCCGCCAGGCAGGTGATCAGGGCCTCGGGGCTGAATTCGCGGGTTTGCCCGTAACACGCGTAGGTCGCGATGGCGGCCACCACCGGACGCGGTAACCCCCACATCCTCGCGATACGCAAACCGACGCCGGTGTGAAGCTCGTCGAGCAACTCCCGGATCGTCGCCCGGGTCGATGAATCGTCGGGCCCGGGGCCCGCCGTGAGGTGCGCGTCAACCATGGTCTTGTGGATGTCCGCCACCAGCTGAAGCAGGGCTGGTTTTCCGATGGCGTGCAACAACCCACAGAGGAAAGCCGCCTCGACGTTCGAGCGCCTGAGCCGCGCGATCTCCTTGCCGAAGAGGGCCGAGGCGATCGCGTGTCGCCACAGCCTCTTCAGGTCGGCCTCGTAGCCAGGCACCCGAAAGGTCCCGCTTTGCATCGATGCCACCAGGGCTATCTCCGTGACGGCATTCAGCCCCAGACGCGCCACCGCTTGCTGGAGGGATACGATGGGCATGCGCGGCAGGTAGGCTGCCGAGTTGGCGATTCGCAGCACTTGCCCGGCCAGCGCCGGATCCCTGTGGATCAGCCCCGAGAGCTGCGCCGCGTCCGTGTTGGCGTTGCCAGCCAAGGTGAGAACCTGGCCCGCCACCTGCGGCAACAAGGGGAGGTCGACCTTTCCCGATGCCACGCGCTCCACCACCCTGGCGCGCAATACCGCCGCCCGCTCCGCGGCACCGGTCCGGGCGGCGTCCCCAGCTTCATCCGCTGCGATGGGGGCGTCCCGCCGCGTCGTCAGGGTTGATTGCACGTCAGTTTTCTGTCGGATATCCGGACCGAAACCTTTAGGAAGCGCGCCGAGAAACCGAATAACGATCGACGAGATGGCGACCCTCCTCCAGGTGCGACGGTCCGGCCCGGCCCCGAGCCAGGGCCAGGGCGACACCCTCGTGGTCAGGGGCACCAACCTGCTCGGACGACGGATCGGCTCCTACACCGTGCTGGGCGAGCTGGGTCAGGGGGGCATGGGCTGCGTCTATCTGGCCGAGCATTCGCTCATCGGGCGCAAGGCTGCCATCAAGGTCCTGAACCCCGACATCGCCTCCGATCCCGAGGTGGTGTCTCGCTTCTTCACGGAGGCCCGCGCCGTGAATGACATCCGCCATCCCAACATCGTCGAGGTGACGGACTTCGGGGAGTTCGACTCGCTTCACTGCATCGTCATGGAGTTCCTGGAGGGCGAGACCCTGGCGGCCCGGCTCACGCGAATTCGAACCTTCGACGAGCGCTCCGTCGTGCGGATCATGAAGCAATGCACCTCGGCCCTTGGTGCCGCCCACGAGCGAGGGCTGGTTCACCGCGACATCAAGCCGGAGAACATCTTTCTGCGGTCGCACCCGGACTATCCGGACTTCGTCAAGCTGCTGGACTTCGGAATCGCCAAGCTGCTCGGCGCGGAGACCACGGTTGGCCACCACACGCAGACCGGATCGGTGCTGGGAACTCCTTCGTACATGTCGCCCGAGCAATGCCTCGGGGAAGCGGCCCTCGACACGCGCAGCGACGTGTACAGCCTGGGCGTGGTCATCTACCAGATGATCACCGGCCTTCTGCCGTTCACCGGGGATACCCTGGGTCGCCTGATCGTGTGTCACGTCAACGAGGCGCCGGTTCCGCCCCGGGTCGTGAACCCGGCCATATCCCGCGCCATGAACGATCTGGTGCTGCGCGCTCTCGAAAAGAAGCCCAAGGACCGCTTCCAGAGCGCGCGGGATATGCGCGACGCGCTCGAACGCTTGCTGGCCCCGCTGGCCCGGGTCGAGACCCCCCGGGCGGGAATCGATACCGGCACGACCGACACGGGCGCGACGTCTGCCCCGCCGCGTTCTCACCGATCGGAACATCCGACCCAGGCGCGCGTACTGACGGCCGCCCGGCCGGACCCGGGCTCCGGAGCGGTCAGATCGGTGCAATCGTCGGGGAGCTCTGCGTCCGGCCGCACCACGCCGGTCACCAGCATCGACGTGCGTCCTTCCGGCCCGCCGCTCGCGGCCGGGGACGCCGCGCGCGGGGGCGAGCTCACGACCCGGTTGACGGAGATCGTGCGGGGCCACCTCCTCGCGGGCCAGATCACTCTGCCCGACCTGCCGGGCCCTACCATCCGGTGCATCGAGCTGGCGCGGGACGGGCGGCTGGGGTTCACCGACGCGGCCAACATCATCAGCGAGGCGCCGTCGATCCGATCCCGGATCATGCGGCTGGCCAACAGCGGCGCTTTCCCGAGCCTGATGCCCGCGACCACCCTGCCCATGGCGATCGGGCGGTTGGGCACGCAAGGGCTGTGCGATGCACTGGTCGAGCTCGCGGCCCGCGAGACCCTGGAGGGGCACCAACCCCGGGTCAAGGAAGCGATGCGCCGCATCTGGCCGCATGCTCTGGGAACCGCCACCCTGACCGCCGAGCTGTGTCAAGTGCGCGGACGGGGCAGCCACGTCGACAACGCCTACCTGGCCGGCCTGCTGGCCGACGTCGGCAGCCCGGTGATCGGGGCGGCACTGGTCCAGATTGAGCAGCAGATGCTGCGGGCGGGCAACCGCTCGCCCATTCCCGATCCCGTCTTCCTGGGGGTCATGGAGGCCTGCGGTCACATCGCCGGTGGGATGGTGGCGCGACGCTGGGAGATGCCTGTCGAGGTCGTCGAGGCCGTCGAGAGCTCACGAGGTTGGAACGCCGTCGACCCCAATGCCCTCTCGAACGCCGTGCGGTTCGCCGGTCTGTTCGCGGGCCGCCTGGGGCTGACCGTGGGCGCGATGTACAACGGTCCAGAAGCCGAGCGAGCCTTCGGTGAGGGCCGGGCGCTGCTGAAGATCGAGGAGCTGGCCCTCAGGCGAATCAGTCACGGCTTCAAGGAGCGCGTGATGGTCCTGGCCGGCATCCGCGGCTGACGGCGCAGCGACTACTCCGACGGGCCGGGCTCCGGGCGCTCAGGCCATGGGAAGATCCGTGGTGAAGGCCGGCTTGGGGAAAGCGTCTTCGATCTCTTGAAGGTCGGTGTCGGTCAGCAGGAGCCGCAGCGCGCAGGCATTTTCCTCCACATGCTCGATGCGGGTCGCCTTGGGAATCGCGAAGAGGGGTGCCCGACGGGTCAGGAACGCCAGCGCCACCTGACGGGGCGTCGCCGCGGCACCGTGGCGCGCCGCGATCTGGGCCAGGACCCGTCCGGCCGGCGAGGCAGGGCCCGGAAAGGTCCCGTTTCCAAAGGGACTGTACCCGGTGAGCGCGATCCCGTGTCGCGCACAGTAAGGCAGCAGCGTCTGTTCCACGTACCTCTCACGCAGATGGTAGAGGACCTGGTTACAGGCCAGCGGGTGGCGCCCGAGCAGGGCACGCGCCTCGTCGAGGTCGGCGACATCGAAGTTCGAAACACCGAGCGCTCGAATCCTTCCGGCGTCGACCAGATCCTCGAGGCCCCGGAGCGTCTCGGCGAGCGGGTGCCGCCCCCGCCAGTGCAGAAGGTAAGCATCCAGGTAGTCGGTCCGAAGCCGCCGCAGGCTCGAGTCGCAGGCCGCCATCACGCCGCGGTAGGTGGCATTCTGTGGCAACACCTTGCTGACGATGAACAGCTGCTCCCGGGGCCAGCCCGAAGTGGCCTCGGCGATCACCTCCTCGGCCGCACCGCTGCCGTACATCTCTGCGGTGTCGATGTGAGTCAGCCCCAGCTCGAGCCCCCTTCGGAGCGCCGCCACCTCCGCCGACCGGGCCCCCGGCACACCCATCTTCCAGGTCCCCTGTCCGATGATGGGGACCCGGGTGGCGAGAGGTCCAAAAGCCCTCTGGACATCCGTATCTGGCACGCCCCGATCATAGTGTTCAGGGCACCCCGGTCGCAAGAAGCTCCTGGGGCTTGCCTCGATCGTTCACATTTCGATGTTGACGTTTGAAGCAAGTTTTCCTCTCCGACGAATGCGCAGGCAATCCAAGCACGGGGAGGTCCAGCTTTGCTGGACCGGCCACGCCGTCGAGCAACTCCGCGGGGGTCTCGCAGGTTCACTGGGGTCTTGCCCAGGCCCCTTGCGGCGGCGAAGCCGCGCTAAGCTCGGGACATGGCCATCAGCAGCGTGAATCCCACCAACGGCGAGACGCTCCGTGAGTTTTCGGCGAGTAGCTGGGAGGTCGTGAGCGAGCAGCTCGCGAGCGCCGCCGAGCGGTTCGACTGGTGGCGACGGCGGCCGATCGCGGAACGTGCCGAGGTCCTGAACAGGGCCGCCGACATCTTCGACGCGGAGAAGCAGGCGCTCGGGACCCTGGCCACCCTCGAGATGGGCAAGCTGATCGGCGCCGCCCGGGACGAGGTGGCCAAGTGCGCCTCGGGCTGTCGTTTTTACGCCAAGCACGCGGAGGCCTTCCTGGCGTCCGAACAGCTGGACGGCCCCGATCAGCAGGTGGTGTACCAGCCCCTCGGAGCCGTCCTGGCGATCATGCCCTGGAACTTTCCGTTCTGGCAGACGGTTCGCTTTGCGGCCCCCACACTGGCCGCTGGAAATGTCGGGGTCTTGAAGCACGCCTCCAACGTCCCGCAATGCGCGCTGGCTCTGGAGGACGTGTTCCGGCGCGCGGGCGCACCGCCGGGCGTGTTTCAGACGCTCCTGATCGGGTCGGATCTGGTGGAAAGGGTCATCGCGGACGATCGGATCGCGGCCGTCACCTTGACCGGAAGCGAGGCGGCCGGTCGGTCGGTGGCCGCCGCCGCCGGGAAACATCTCAAGAAGACCGTCCTCGAGCTGGGGGGCAGCGATCCGTTCATCGTCCTCGGCAGCGCCGATCTCGAGCGCGCCGTCGCGATGGCGGTGCAGGCCCGAATCGTCAACAACGGTCAGTCTTGCATCGCCGCCAAGCGGTTCATCGTGGTGGACGCCGTCTACGATCGATTTGCGCGCGAGCTGGCCGGCCGGATGCGCGCCCTGCGCGTGGGTGATCCGATGGACGAGCAGACCGAGGTCGGACCGCTGGCCACCGAAGGCATCCGCTCCGAGCTCGACCGTCAGGTGGCCGAGTCCATCACGGCGGGGGCACGGGTCCTGGTGGGGGGCGAGGCGCGAGAGGGCCAGGGGTTGTTCTTCTCACCGACCGTGCTCGTGGATGTGCCGACATGGGCGCCGGCCGCGCGCGAGGAGCTCTTCGGACCGGTCGCGGCGCTGTTCAGGGTGGCCGATGCGGACGAGGCGCTCGCGCGTGCCAACGACACGACCTTCGGGCTGGGAGCCAGCGTCTGGACGCGCGATCGGACCGAGGCTGCGCGCTTCTCGGCGGAGCTCGCCGCTGGGTCCATCTTCGTGAATGACATGGTGGCGTCCGATCCGCGCTTTCCCTTCGGAGGGATCAAGCGATCGGGGTATGGACGGGAGCTGGGCGTCCAGGGGCTACGCGAGTTCGTCAACGTCAAGACCGTGCGCATGAAATTCAGGTGAATCCCTTTGGAAAACGCCGGGCGCCGACCAACCACCGCATCCCACCCTTTGGTCCCGCTGCTGTCTTATAGTAAGGCAGAGATCTGAACCCCAACCGCGCGAGGCCACCTTGACCCTGGGAAAGAACTTTCGTCTGCCTGCCACCGTGCGACCTCGCTCGTACACCGCCGAGCTCGCCATCGATCTGCGAAAGGGCAGCTTCGAAGGCACGTTGCAGATCGCCCTCGACCTCGCGATTGCCACTCCGCGCGTTCATCTGCACGCGGTGGGGCTGGTCATCCATCGCGCCGTGCTCACGCGCGCGCTCGCAAACGCAGAAAGCGCAAACGCAGAAAGCGCAAACGCAGAAAGAGTGTCCGCGCGATCCATCGTGGCCGACGCGGAGAGCGAGAGCGTGACCCTGGACTTCGCGGAGGCCCTGCGACCAGGTCCAGCCACCCTGGAGCTCGGTTGGAGCGGACAGTTCAGTCCCGGCCTGCGGGGCCTCTATCGGGCCGGCACCATTGCGGTGACCCAGTTCGAGGCGGCCGACGCGCGACGGGTCTTCCCCTGTTTCGACGAGCCGGCCTTCAAGGCGACCTGGGAGCTCGGTCTCAAGGACGTGCCCCGTGGCATCGTGGCCCTGTCCAATGGATCCGTGGTGGAGGATCGAGAAGATCCGGCTGCGGGGGATGGGCTGCGTCGGATTCGATTCGCTCGTACGCCGGTCCTGTCGTCGTACCTGATAGCCCTCGCGCTCGGCGATCTATCATCCAGCCCGACCGCGACGGTGCGCGGCGTTCCCATCCGCACCTGGGCTGTCCCCGCCAAGCGGGCCCTCACCTCGTTCGCGCAGGACGCCGCGGCCAACGTTCTGCCGCTGCTCGAGGACTACTTCGGGCTCCCCTACCCTTTTGGCAAGCTCGACCAGCTCGGCATCCCAGACTTCGAGGCGGGAGCCATGGAGAACGCCGGCTGCATCACCTTTCGTGAGGTTGCGCTGCTCCTCGATCCAGCCACCGCACCGCTGTCGATGCAGAAGCGCGTGGCCGAGGTGATCACCCACGAGCTGGCGCATCAATGGTTCGGCAACCTCGTGACCATGGTGTGGTGGGACGATCTCTGGCTCAACGAGGCATTCGCCACCTGGATGGCTTTCAAGATGGTCGACCGATGGCGACCCGGATGGCGCATCTGGATGGACTTCGAAGGCGGAAAAGCGTCCGCCATGGCGCTCGATGCGTTGCAGTCGGCACATCCCATCCGGGCGGAGATCCAGAACGCCGAGGAGGCGGGCGAGTCATTCGACGCCATCACCTACGAAAAGGGCGGCGCGGTGTTGCGTATGATCGAAGGTTACCTGGGCGAAGAGCGCTTCCGGGACGGAATTCGCCTCTACATGCGCACGCACCAGGGGGCCAACGCCACCGCCGATGACCTGTGGGGCGCCCTCGGCGAGGCGTCGGGCGAGCCGATCATCGAGCTGGCCAACGGCTGGATCCGACAGGTGGGTTACCCGGTCGTCTCCGTGTCGCTCGGCGGCCGCGCCCCCGGGGG
>Ga0066788_10000233_pt1 | contig 11209 bp, 8 predicted proteins | sample OrgsoiDNA2013048_FD_70943 | JGI IMG/M metagenome (GOLD analysis project Ga0066788, IMG submission 70943) | Permafrost soil microbial communities from the Arctic, to analyse light accelerated degradation of dissolved organic matter (DOM) -... | ecosystem: Environmental > Terrestrial > Soil >... | reverse complement strand
GCCATCGTTTTTGCGACGCGATGCACCGGAAGCATCGGCGGCCAGCACGAACGACACGAACCATGACACTCGCCAGCGTTCACCTTTTCGGCGCCCAGGAGGCGCGTGACATGATTCCTGCGAGTCGAGCGCGAAATTCGAGCGGAAGCACGAGCGAAAGCTCGATGCGAAAGTTCGAGCAAAGCTCGCCGGAAACGGAGGCACTATGAGGACCACGACAAGCGCCGCGAAGAGTGTGACGGGACTGTTTTTGCTCGGCATCGGTTCGGTGGGTCTGGTTGCTGGCTGTGTGGCTCAGTCCACCTCCAGTCCGCCCGCCTCTGGATCCCCAGCTGGGACGGGAGGATCGACGCCCACCGGCGGCTCTGGCGCAGGTGCGACCGGCGCCTCCGCGGGCACTGGTGCCACCGGCAACATGCCAGCCGGAAGCGGCGGCACGGGTGGATCCCTGCCGAGTGGCAATGGTGGCACGATCGTCACCGGAGCAGGCGGCGCCGGGACGACCGGAGCTCCATGCACACCGCTCACGGCCATCCCCCGCCGCCTGTGGCGGTTGTCGACTGAGCAGTACTCCAACGCCACCCGAGATCTGCTGGGGCTCACTGCGCCGGTCTCCGTCTCGAGCAGCACGGACGGCATGTCCGCGTACGGCCTGTTCAGCGACACCACGCTCACCGTGGGTGACGCCATCCTGTTCAGCGGGTTTTACCAGACCGCCGAGAACATCCTCACGCAGATCACCCCGCGCCTCGCTTCGATCGCGGCCTGCAACGCCAGCGAGATGCCGACCGCCTGTGCTTCCCGTTTTGCCTCGGAGTTTGGCAAGCGGGCCTTCCGACGGCCACTCGACACGACCGAGGTCGCCAACCTGATGAAGGTCTACACGGCGGGCGCGGCGCAGGACTTCAACACCGGCATCGGCAACCTGATCGAGGCGCTCATCCTGGCGCCTTCCTTCCTCTACCGGACCGAGTTGGGGCCGGCCACCTTGACGGCGGACGCCACGGGGGCCTATCCGGCCACGACGCTCACCCCCTACGAGGTGGCGACTCAGCTCGGGTTCCTGTTCCTGAACTCCACCCCGGATGCCACATTGCTCACGGCGGCAGACAACGGCACCCTGGGCACCCCCGCCGGGCTCACGTCGCAGGTCAGCCGGTTGCTGGCGATAGCGCCCGTGAAGACCAATCTCACCAACGTCTTCGTGAACTGGTTCAGTCTGGGTCAACTCGGCGACAAGGCCAACAAGGACACCAATCTGCTGTCGAAGCTGGCGACCGCCGATCAGGACCAGAGCGTGCTGGTCGGGGACCTCCTGACCTCGGCGCAGCAGTTCATCAACGACACTCTGTGGACCAACACGACGGGCAAGGTCTCGGATCTCCTCAATTCACAGAAGGTATTCGTGAATCAACGGCTTGCCACTCTCTACGGGCAACCTGTCGTTTCTGGGACCAGCTTCGTGGCGAGCACCTGGGCTCCCACCGAGCATCGCATCGGGATGCTGACCCAGCCTGCTTTCCTGTGGTCGGTGTCGGCCTCGTCCGCGACGTCGATCGTGAAGCGCGGCCAGTTCATCCACGACGACGTCGTCTGCCAGGACTCGGTGGGCTCTCCCATCGACCTGAGCTCGCCGCTGGCGCTCTCGGTGATCGCGATGGGAGACAGCGAGATCACCAAGTCGGACGCCCGGATGACCCCCGGTGTGGTCTGCTCGGCCTGTCACAGCCAGATGGACCCGTATGCCCGGGTCCTGCAGAACTTCGGCCCCATCGGCAACTACCGAACGGTCGACGAGCTGAATCGTCCCGTCGATCCGTCGGTCAAGTTCAGCGGAACCTCGCCGCTGGCGCCCCAGAGCATCGCGGGACCGACCGAGTTCGCGCAGGCCCTGATCGCCTCGAAGGCCTTCACCGGGTGCGCCGTTCAGAAGATGTCCAGCTACGCGATCGGGACAATGATTCGAAAATACAACACCTGCGAGCTGCAGGACGTGCGGGCTCAGTTCGACCAGTCGGACGGCACCGCGACATCCCTCTTCAATCAGATAGCCCTCTCGAACTTTGTCCGCGCACGCGCGGGAGGTGTGAAGTGATTTCGTACAAGATGGCTCGTCGCTCCTTCATTCGAAACTGCGGCGGTTCCGCGGGGTTGCTGGTACCGCTTCTGCGAAGCATCGAGGCGCGGGCCCAGGGGGCGCCGGCCCCCCTGCGCTTTCTCGTGATTCACCACCCCCTCGGCGCTTCGCCAGGCCTCTCGACCTGGCGGCCGACCAACGCCTCGACGACGACGAGCTTCACGCTGCCGCTCGAGAGCGCCCCCTTCGCTCCGCTTCAGTCGAAGATGGTGATGGTCGACGGCCTGAACGTCGTCACCGCCGGGAAGCTGGCGGGCGACAATGGAGGCCAAAACACGCACGAGGGTGGCGTGGTCGCGGTGATGACGGGCGTTCCGTGCCTGGGAAAGATCGGCCAGGAAGATCACGTGGCCGGTGGAGCATCGCTGGACCAGGTGTTGCTCGCGAAGTCGCCGCTGCTCGGCGGGGCCGGCGCCCTGGCCAACAACCGCACCCTTTTTGGATCGCTGCAGCTGGCCGCGGACATCCGCTCGGATCGGGACGAGATCGGGCCGCGCGTGCTGTCTTACCTGCCACCGACCACCAACTCGGATCCGGCCCAGGCCAGGCAACCGCTGTATCCCGAGACCCAGCCCCTCAACACCTTCAAGCGGATCTTCGGGGGCGCGCTGCCCACGGGGACCGACACCACGGCGCTCCTGAGCCGGAAGCAGAGCGTGCTCGACTTCATGCGCACCGATCTGGCGCGCCTGCAGACGCTGGTCCCGGCCAGCGAGAAAGACAAGCTGGCGACCCATGCCGCCGCCATCACAACGCTCGAGACCAGCATCCGCACCTCGCTCGGCACCACGGTGAGCAACGGCTGCACCAAGCCTGCCATGCCGGCGATGTTCACCCAGTCCGGCGTCGCTGCTGGCGGCTCCAAGCTGAGCGGAGTCGACTACTACGTCGCGAACATGCCGACCAGCCACCCGCACATCGATCTGGGTCGGCTGCAGCTGAGCATGATCCAGGCGGCCTTCTCCTGCGATCTCGTGCGCGTGGCCACCTTCATGTGGTCGGCGGGTACCAACTGGGTCGTGTTCCCGGGGACCGTGAATGGCGCCACCATCAAGGGCGCTCCACAATCCAGCGCGCACCATCCCCCGAGCCACAGCGATCCTTCGGGCGACACCATGACCCGCGACTGGTTGAACCAGGTCAACATCATCTACTCGCAGCAGACGGCGGCGGCCTTGATGGCGTTCGACCAGGCCAAGGACGTGGACGGTAACTCCTTGCTCGACAACACCGTGGTCCCCTACGTGACCGAGGTGGCCAGGGCCTGGGACCACAACCAGATGAACGTCCCGTTCATGGTCTTCGGGGGCAAGAACTCAAAGCTCAAGGGCGGCACGTACGTGAAGGTGACGGATGGCCAGCTGCCGACGCAGACGGGACCGAGCAGCAGCGGCGGGACTGGCAACCGCCCGCTCAACGACGTCTGGTTGTCGCTGCTGCCGATCTTCGGCGTCACCATGACCTCGCTGGGGGCGGCGTCGCAGTCGACGGGACCGCTGGCGGGAGTCGTCACCACCTGACGATCAGCTGACACGACGGGCCTCCCCGCGTCAGTGAACGCAGCGCACGAAGTCCAGGCTGTCGCGCGGGCCTGGGTTGGTGACGCCAAGGCTGAAATTGACGGACCAGGCATCGGTCGTGGATCCGGCCAGCGCCGAGGAGGTCCAGTACTGCTCGCCGGGTGATCCTGGAAAGACCGCCAAGTCGAGGGCCGGTGACTGGCGCCCGAGATCCAGGATGGTCTGGAGCTCCTTGACGCTCGGAACCCGCCAGTTGCCTCCCCCCGCCGCCCCGGCGAGCGTGCCGCAGTACTTCCCGGCATCCTGCCAGGACCGCGTGGTTCCGTCGACGGCGCGCTGCCACACGAGACCGGTCAGCTGGTCGGAGACCGTGGCCTCCCCGGCCGCGAACGCGTAGCGCCCTGCCGCCGGATTCGCGCGCCCGGAACGGACGCAGCGCACGTCGATGGGCAGGAGGTTGCCGTGCCCGTGATAGGTGAAGCCGGTATTGAAGGAGACGTACCAGGCCTCGTCCTGCGAGGGGAAGATCGGGGTCGCGGTCCAGACGGTTCCCCCCACCGGCTTCGAAAAGGCCGCGCCGTCGATCGCGGGATTGGTCCTGGAAGTGTCCACCAGGGAAACGAGCTCGATCAACGACGGCAAGCGCCAGTCGTCGTGGCCGCCGAGCGTGAGATCCTGACAGTAGGTGCGGGCCGCAGGCCAGTACATCCCCGTGGTATTGGCCATCCCCTGCCACATCAATCCGGTGACGCGGTCCGAGACCACGCCGGCCGTCGAGGTGTCGTAGCTCTGCGGGTTGGGCAGGCCGCTTCCAACGGGGTTGGGCATGGGCCAGTTGGCCCAGGGGCTGGCGGCGACCGGCGCCGAGGCATCGCCCGCCGATCGAGCGTTGGAGGGCCGCGCGCCGATCTGGGGGCTGGGCTCCTGCGCGGTGCCCCCTGGCGGTCGACTCCCGGCCTTGCATCCGGCAAGCCCGAGGACCAGCAGCAGCGCCCACATGGGTATCCGCCAGGTTTCGTGGGAGGGTCCGCGGGCTGGGCGCATGCCGTGCTTTAGCGGAAGTTGAAGGTGATCACGATGCGACTCTGATGGTTCCGGGGGTGCATGCTGGCATGGTAGTGCTTCCCGTCGAAGCCCACCATCCTGCCCTTCCTCGGCGAGATGCGCCTGGCCTCGGTGAACTTCCTCTGGTTCGCGTGAGGCGCCGACTGCGCGGCGCTGATCTGGTCGAAGGTCTCGTCGAACAGCACCGTGTCTCCGTCGGAATCGTTCACGTAGTAGAGCGCCACCTGGTGAGGCGCATAGAAGTCGACGTGCGGATTGTGAAAGGGCTCGTCCCCGGGAGACTGCGTGAACATGCCCAGCCTGATCCGCAGGAGGGTGGTCAGCTCGAGCTGGGCCTTGTCGCAATAGATGAAGAGCAGGGGCACCAGGATGGCATTGATCGCCGACTGGACGGGCGTGGGCGAGGCGAGGTCATAGGCCATGTGGAAGAACCCACCGTACTGGTGGTGGAACGCCAGCTCCGGTCGCGCGCTCTCCGAATGGAAGAACCAGCCCAGAGCCGACGCCTCGGATTCGATCATGTCCTGGTAGAGCTTGGGTATCAGGTTGTCCGTCTCGACGACCTTCACGGGGCGACCTCCGGCAGTTGACGTTCGGTGGTAGCTTTGACGAAGACTCGATCAATCTTGCAGCGATTTTTTCTGGGGGGGGGAACCCAACCTGTCTTCACCTGTCGTCAGCAGTCTTGTCCTCGCCGAGCTGATTCGCAAGCGAGTCCTCCCGAGATTTCCGGTCAGTCCCGGCGTGACCATCTCGCCACTGCCCGGAGGCTTGATCAATCAGACGTTCTTGCTGTCCGACGGACAGCGGCGCCTGGTCCTGCAGCGCGTGAACGCGGTGTTCCCGGCGTCCATCCACGGCAACATACACGCCGTCACCACCGCCCTGGCGGATCATGGCCTGACCACGCCCCTCTTGATCCCGACCAACGAGGGCCAGCTGTGCCTCGAGCTGACCGCGGAACGCGATAAAGGCGACCACGGCGGCGACGACGGCGGCGGCGGCGAGACTGTCGGTCAGGGCCACAGCGCGACGGTCTGGCGAATCATGACCCACGTCGAGGGGGTGTCCTTCGACGTCGTCGCCGGGGCGGCGCAGGCTCGCGCCGCCGGCGAGCTGGTGGCCCGCTTTCACACCGCGCTGGACGGTCTGACGGCGCAACCCCTCATTCAGTTCACGGGGATGAGGGTCGGCGTTCACGATACGCCTCGCCACCTGGAGAGCTTGCGGCACAGCGTCCTCACCCACAAGGATCATCGCCTGTTCGCCCAGGTGTCGCTCCTCGGCGACGAGATCCTGAGCGACGCCGCGGAGCTGCAGCCGCTGCCTGCCCTCGGCGCCCGCATCTGTCACGGTGATCTCAAGTTCAACAACTTGCTCTTCGCTGGCGCGGTCGGGCCGCCCAGCCAGCGCGCGGTGTGCCTGGTCGATCTCGACACGGTCGGCCCCATGGCGCTCGCCTTCGAGATGGGCGACGCCTGGCGGTCCTGGTGCAATCGAAGTGGTGAAGACCGACCCGACGCCCAGCTCGACCTCGACGTGTTCGAGGCATCCCTCGATGGCTATTGCCAGGGTCTCGGCCGCCGCCTGGGCGCCGACGAGCGGCGCGCGCTGCTGCTTGGTCCCGAATGGATCAGCCTGGAGCTCGCCGCCCGGTTCGCGTCGGATGCCCTGCTCGAGGCGTACTTCGGTTGGGACCCAATGCACTTTCCGGGCCGGGGCGAGCACAACCTGATCCGCGCGCAGGGCCAGCACTCGCTCTACCGGGCGCTCCTCGGCTGCCGCCCGCGCCGGGCCCACCTCCTCGGCGTGCCTTGACCGCCACTTGACTGGCGACTTGACCGGCCAAAGGATCCGCGGCGTCAGCTCAAACGGTGGATGCCGTCGACGACATGCCAGGTAGCAACGATGGTCAGCTCCACCAGCTTCTCGGTGCGCTGATTCTCAGGCACGATCATGCGCTCATCGGTGCAGACCGCCTGCAACTGGCGCAGGAATCGGGAGATCACCCGCTTGTCCGCGCTCTCGATCCAGCCCGACAGTCGGTCGACCAGCATCTGCTGGTTCTGCTGGATGAACCGCGCGGCCGAGAGCGACTGGGCCGTGTGACCGAAACGATCCCTCGGAGGAGATCGCGGGGAAGCTCGCCGGGCGGCCAGCCGGCCAGCCGGTACCGCGCGCCGTCCCAACACCCCCGGCGGCGGCTGGCGGGGAGGCTTCTGCCGCGGAAAGATATCGAGCAGATCCTTGCGATACTCGATCAGGTCCTTGTCCACCTCGTCGCCGATGTCGAAGTACTCGGCCACCGTCTCGCGAATCTCGGTGTACGGGACGCGCAGGCCCAGGCGCGCATTGGGGGGCGAGCCCCGACAGACGCCCTCGACCTCCAGGATCCGATCCACGTATTCGAGCTTGGCCAGCGCCACCTGCCAGTCTCGATAGCGACGCCGCCACCGGGACAACGGATCCAGCCAGACGGCGAAGGTCTCCGCCCAGTCTTCGTCGGGATGCTTCTGGGCGTAGTGGTACATGCCGGTCCAGTGCAGATACCGCACGAAATCGCGGCTCCAGGGGTTGGGACCATAGACGTCCCGATAGGGCCTGCGAAAATCACCGAACATCGCCACCCAGTCCCGACGCCGCCAGAGGCCATAGGCGTAGCAGAGGGCATGCCCCGCCTCGTGACGGAGGTACATGAGCACCTCCTCGCGCGAGTACTCGAAGAGGTGATCGTTGACCAGCCGCCACAGGTCCGGGGTGGCAAGATACCAGGGGATGTTCACGCTGACCGCCTGGTCGGACGTCCAGAAATCATCGTCCCCCAGATAGAAGGCCGGCACGAAGGTGATCCCGCGGGCACGCATCTCGGAGATCACCTGCTCGACACACTCCGCGAGCGCTCCGGTCGGCCGCAGCTCGAGATCGCAGATGCGCGTGGAAAGGAGCTTCTGCAGACCGATCCTGCGGACAGACTTCGCCAGCGGAGAGGACCCCGAAGGACGACGCGCGCGAAGGGCCAGCACTGCCACGGCGCAAGCTTTACCACGGTGACCGGGCACCGGCCTACGAAAACGATTCACATTATAATATAGTAGTTACATGCACTTACATCCTACGACCAGCCTCTCGAGATTCACCGCGTCATCAGGACCAGGCCCGAAAACCGCGCGGCACTGGAGCGCCCGAGGCCGGTCCGTAATCAAGAGGACCTCGGACCTCGGGCCTCGGGCCTCCCGCGAGTGATAGAAGTCGCGAGTGCCTGCTGGGAGTTACCCATAAGCCCGAGGCCCGAGGCCATCCCCGAGGCCCGAGGCCCCTCTTCACCGAACGGCATCGAGTCCCTAGCTCTAGGATGCCGGTTTGCATGGGCGCGCTCCCTTCACCGCGAGCTTCGCGTCCTCCTTGAACCTGCGTCACGTCGCCTCCCACGACTTACGGTGACTCGTCGGTCGTCAGCGCCGGATGAGGCCGGTGGCCTTCCAGCCGGTGCTGGTCTGCGAGAGCAGCAGGATCACGGTGTCGCTGTCGACGCGGGTCACCGCGAAGAGCGTCCCCGAGCCATCATCGAGGCCAGGGGGCAGCTTGCCAATCAGCTTGCGCAGCCCGGCCGCAGTCTCGACCGAAACCGGCCACGATCTGCGCACGGAGGTCTCCGCCACCAGATTGGTCAGCATCTGGGCCAGCTCGGCGCGGTTCTTGGCAGCCACCCCGGCGGCCGACCGGAAGGGAAAGGTCGAGCGCGACGTCATGGCGCCGACGTCTCCTCGCACGAAGGCCGAAAACCAGGCCCGCGCCAGCTCCTGGGTCGCCTTGTCCTGGGCGTCGGCCGGACCGGCGGCACCCGCCCGTGAGGAGGAGGCGGCGGCGGGCGCGGGCGCGGGCACCCTTGACGGCCCCTCAGCCCCCGGCAGGCTCTCGGCAACCAGCCTTCGCTCATCGACCTGCCCCATCTTCCGCTCCAGCCGACGCGGACCCGGCTCTCGGACCTCGGGCATGGCAGCGGGCGCAGCGGAGCTGGAAGCCCGCCTGGAGGGGGCCTTCACCCCCGTCGTGACTGGATCGTCGCCCTCCCCCTCCCCCGATCCCGACGACGACAGATCACCGCCCTTGGGGGCGTTGTCCAGGATGAAGTAGTCGACCCCGGAGGTGGCGCACTGGTGGCCGTCTCGATAGAAGCTCCAGTGCACGTAGATCTTGCCGTTGCCCGAGCGGATCTCACGCGGGGGCTCCGGATACGGCGCGGCGTTCAGGACCACGTCGATGGCGGCTGCGTCGAAGGGCAGGTACTTGGAGGCGTGCACCATCGTGACCTTGCTGACGGTGCCATCGCGGTTTAGCTCGATCTCGAGGGTGCTCATGAGGGATTCGTCGTTGAGGGGGCTCGAGGCGGGGAGCTCGTCCCAGTTCTCGAGCGCGCCGAAGCCCCAGAGCTGGTGAATGTTGCGGTGCATGCGGGCGATGAACGCGGCGAAGGGAGCCGCGCGCGTGTTCAGCGCCGTTTGATTCCCGGGCTTGACCTCGGTGATGAAGTTCTCGAGCGCCGAGCGGACCCGGGCCGCGCCGCGCGCGTATTTCCCGAGGCGCGTCGAGCGCTCCTTCTCCATCAGTTGCCGTTCGGCCTTGGCCTCACGACCGAAGAGGTATTCGTAGTCCTTGCCCGACAGGGCCAACTTCGGGCGCTTGGAGCCCGTGAGGGGATGATCCATGTCCTCGTCGTGGAACGCACCATGCGGTGAAGGCTGCGCCAGCATGCCCGCGGGATCATGAGGCAAGGACGGATCCACGGTTTCGGGGGTCATCTCGTGACCGCGGGGTGTGGCATCCCGCAGCGAGAGAACAGGAGACTTCTGGGGCGCCGGCGGCTGCTCGTCCAGGCGCTCGAGCGCCTCGGCTTCCCTGCTGGGGGTGACCTCGGGCGCCTTGCGGCCAAGCCTGGATTTTTCTTCCTCGAGCTGAGCGATGTGCGCACGATCGTCCCCGATCTGCGGATCGTCCCGGCGCTCGCCCGTTGGCTGCTGTGAGCCCTCCCCACCCTTCTGCTCGCGCTCCATGTTGGTCTGGGTCGCTCGGGTCTCGACGTCGGCGCGGTTGTTCTTCTGCGCCAAATACTTGGCGTCGGGGGGAGGCGGAACGTCCTTGTCGTTGTCGAGATCGACGATCTTCTCGTGCAACTTTGGAGGCGGTGGCGGTGGCGTGGCCTTCGGCGGCTCTGGCATGGGCGGAAGAGGCGGAACCGGCACCTCGGGCTCGGGGGGCGTTTCCCTGGCCAGCTTGGTCTCGGGCTTGGGGGGCTCCTGCCGTTTCTTTTTATCTTGTTTTTGATCCTGGGTTCGGTCGCGCCGATCGGCCTTCACGATCTTGCGCGATGGGTTGTCCGGCGGGGAGGGCGTATCGTCGAGGGGCGGCAGATCGCGCGGCAGCTCCTCGGCGGGCACGTTCTCGAACCCGACGTCGACCTCCTCGGCCCTCTGAGCCTCCTCGCGCGCGGCGTAGATGAAGGTCGCAATGAGCAGCGGCGCCAGCAGGTGCAGGTGCAGCACCAGCGCGGTCGCCAGGCCACGACCGAGCTGGCCCCGGGCACGCGGAGCCTGGCGATTTTTCGCCAACTGTGCTTCGGTGCGGCGTGGCCGCGCCCGTCTGGTCGCCCCGCCCACCGGGTCAATGTAGCACCGGGCGCCGCGTTGTTCGCGCTTCTTCGTCGCGGCGAGCGGCGAAGAAGCGTCAGTTGGTCTTGCGGTAGACGCCGATCACGACGCCCAGCAGATGCACGCTCTTAAAGTCGCGCTTTCTGACGATGATGGGTTGCATCTTGGCGTTGGCGGGCTGGAACCGGATGTTGTCGCCTTCGGGGTAGTAGCGCTTCACGGTCGCCTCGCCCTCGATCATCGCCACCACCGTGTCGCCGCGCGCCGCGGTCAGCTGCTTGCGCACGAAGATGTAGTCGCCGTCGAAGATCCCGTCCTCGATCATCGAATCGCCCTTGACCCGCAGGGCGAAGACCTCGCGGGTCTGTCCAATGAAGAACCGGTCCACCCGGACGGTGTCCTCCACGTTCTCGACGGCCAGCAGGGGGACGCCGGCCGCGACGCGCCCGAGCAGCGGGACGTCGACCACCTCGGTGGAAGGCTCGAGCGGTCGCCCCGACGCGCTCACCGGACGCAGCGCGCGGGACTTCAGATCCTCGCGCTGCAGGTAGCCCTTCTTCTCCAGGGCCCGCAGGTGATCGTTCACACCGTTGGTGGAGCGGATCCCGAAGTGAGTCCCGATCTCCCGCAGCGTGGGGGGATAACCCCGGGCCGCGATGGACTGGGTGATGAAGTCCAGGATCTCCCGCTGGCGATCGGTGAGGACATCACGATCGTCGTCTCGAACCAGTGTCAGCGGACTCATGGCGGTCTCCTCGCGGCGGCGTGCGTTTGCAATCGACCCAACAACCTGAACATACGTATGGTACGGAACAGATGTCCCGTGTCAAGTTGTGGGGGGT
>Ga0066788_10000232_pt1 | contig 11321 bp, 9 predicted proteins | sample OrgsoiDNA2013048_FD_70943 | JGI IMG/M metagenome (GOLD analysis project Ga0066788, IMG submission 70943) | Permafrost soil microbial communities from the Arctic, to analyse light accelerated degradation of dissolved organic matter (DOM) -... | ecosystem: Environmental > Terrestrial > Soil >... | reverse complement strand
AGGTTGCAGCGGGCGGACCTGGGGCTGGGAATCCTGGCGGCGCTGCTGGCGGTCGGGGTCGTGGCGATACCCTGGCATCACGCCATGCTGATCCGTCACGGCTTCCCCTTCTGGGACGAGCTCTACGGTGACAACCACTGGCGCCGCCTGGTCCTCGGTCGCCACGGGGATCGGGGGACGTTCGAGTATTTTCTGCGCGAGCTCGGCTACGCGATCTTGCCCTGGGCCGGCCTGGTCCCTGCGGCCCTGGCAACGGTTGCCATGCGTCCGGTCCCCGAGGTGCGGCGGCAGGGCATGTTCTGGTTCGGCGCGATCTGGTTCGTGGCGGCGTACGCTCTGGTCTCCTTCTCCGTCACCAAGTTTCACCACTACATCCTGCCGGCACTGCCGGGCCTCGCCATCGCCATCGCCTGTTTCCTCGACGATCTGCTCGACCGGCGCACCGGACGGGTGGCGGCCCTCGTCGCCACCCTCGGCCTTCCCATCTGGGCCCTGGTGGTCTTCGACCTGACCAGCGCGAAGAACAGCGCCCAGCGCTTCATCTGGCTCTTCTCCTACGATTACATCAACACCCCCAAGGGAAGACCCTGGCCCGAATCGCTGGACTTCCGCGGGGCGCTCGTCGGCTTCGCCATCGCCTTCGCGCTGTCGACGCTGGGGCTCCCCTGGCGGCGGACGCGACGGGTGGCGCTGGTCGGCCTGTGCGCCGCCTCGGTGCTGTTCAGCTATTACTTGCTCGATCGGTACATGCCCGCCACCGCCCGCTTCTGGTCGCAAAAGCACCTGATCGCCACCTACTACCAGACCCGTCGGTCGCCGGACGAGAAGCTGCTGGTCTGGCAGATGTACTGGCGCGGAGAGAACTTCTACACAGCCAACGAGATCTACGAAGGTCCCCCCGCCGAGCGAACCGTGTTCCTCGGCGACAAGAACGTCGAGAACCTGAAGGCCTGGATGGCGCGACACCGGGGTCGGCGCGCCTTTTTCCTGGTCGAGCGGAGCCGCTGGGGTCAGGTCTCCGGCATGCTGCCGCCCGAAGCCCAGAAGAGCCTGCACATCATCGACGAGACCAACATGAAGTTCGTGCTCGGCGAGGCGCAGCTCTGAGCTGCCGCAAGGGGCCTGGGAAGGCCCCCTGCGAGACCCCCACGGAGCTGCTTGACGGCGTGGCCGGTCCAGCAAACCTGGACCTCCCCGTACTTGGATTGACTACCCGGTCGTCGGAGACGAAGACTTTCTTAAAACGTCAACCGGTCAGTGTAGATCGCGAAACTTCTTGATCAGGCGGGCGATGGTGCGGCCGTCCGGGTCGGCCTTGGTGCGATCGGTGATCTCCAGGATCGTTCGAGACACCTGCACGGCGGCGCCGGTGTCCACGCTCTGCTCGGTCCAGTCGCTGGAGATCTTCTTTTGCCCGGCCAGGATCGCCATGTCGTCGCCGTATTCGCAGATCAAGATGTCGAGTCCATGGATGGCGGCGGCTCCGCTCGAGCAGGCGCCGGCACTCCACGGCTCGGGATCGACGTTGACGACGGACTGACCGTTGAACCCATCCGAGCTCCAGGCCTTGAGCACGTCGTCCACGGCCAGCGTCCCCTTGACGTGCGGCCGGCCGCACCCGCCTCCCCAGAGGGGGACGAGGACCAGCAGCAGCCAACCAGCGAGTCGCAATCGCAAGGGGCTCACGAGGGTCCGTCTTTCCGGGCGGCCTTGTGGGCCGGCGAGGGACTCGACCCTCCTCGAAGGTTCTTCTTACCCGGAGCCGCGGGCGTGGGTGCAGGGGGTACAGGGACGGCAGGGACGGCAGGGACGGCAGCGACGGCAGGGACGGCAGGGACGGCGGGGGCGGCCAGGGCACCAGGGGCTCCCGGAACGACCGGCTTGACCCGGAGCGCAGCGGGCTGGACATAACCCGGCGGAGCGTCGGCCAGGCTCACCTGGGGTGGCTCATAGCTCGTGAGGACGGGCGCGTCGTTGACCCACATGTTGTAGAGGTCGCGCTCGAAGGCCGGCAAGAACGTCCCGATGAACCAGTAGACGCCGGCCTTGAACACGAAGGAGGCGCCGGCCGGGGGTTGCTCGGCGTGAAAATGGGGCCCGCGAAGGTAGCAATAGACTGGCTCGGAGGCGGATAAGCCGGCCGCGGCCAAGGGATGGGGCCCAAAGTAGGGGTACCTCGTTCCGTCGTACCCGAGCGCAACGGGATCACCGACGTAAAGGTTCTCTTCGCCGGGGAGCACGCGATAGGTGCGAAGGTCGGTGGGCCGCTTGTTGTGGACGTGGGGAACGTCGATGTAGCAGAAGCCGCCGGTTTGCGGCCACAGCGGGTGAATGCCGCGATAGCGCGCCACCCCGACCGGTGCGTCCGCGGCCCAGAGCAACGATTGACTCACCGTCGAGGCCAAGCAGAGCGGCAAGACGAGGAGCAAGAACGGAACGATCGGACACGCGATGGTGAAGACATTCGCGACCGACCGGAGACGAGAGACGAGAGACATCTCGGACGGAACTCTAACCCGTCTCGGACGGCCACGGGGAGGCAGACTCATCGAGCGGCGCCCGAGGTCGGCACATGAAAAGCCCGAGGTGTGTGAGCACCTCGGGCTTCTCATCGGGAGAGGACTCTGCACGTCCTCGGACGTCCTCGTTACGGAATGTCGGCGCAGGCGGTGGCCGGGGCCGCCGGGGAGCAGGACTGGAAGACGCCCGCGAGCGGCTCCGGCGACAGCACGGTCGGAACAGGAATGCTGTTGCTGAAGTCGGCGGTCGCGGTGGGCATGGCCACCGCCCAGTGCATACCCTTGACCTTGACCTGTATGGACGGATCACTGACCCCCACACCGAGGGTGCCAGGCATCGAGTTGACGCCCCCGTAGCAGTATACGTAATTGGGATTGGCCTGGTCACTGCAGGTAGTCGCCATGTCCACGCCGGAAGCCCCGCTGCTCAGATCCCATGCCAGGGGATTCATGAGGCTGATGTCCTGCGCGACGCTGAACCCGATCTGATTGCCCCCGTTCCCGAATACCCGGTTCCCCACGAACTGTCCCAGTCGGATGGGACCGCTCACGAACGAGACGCCTCCCGCGGTGGTGCCGACAGGCGGTGCCACGGCCGTCAGATTGCCGCTGATGTGGTTGCCGTTGAACGCCACCTCGGTCAGCGCCGCGCCGCCGAGCACCCTGACGCCTTCCAGGACGTTCTTGGTGATTTGATTTCCTTGCAGGATGGCGCTGACCTTCCCCGCCGCGCCGCTGATGAGCACGCCACTTCCAGCCGGGGTCGCGGCCGTGCCATTGAGGGTCACGGTGCTGCTGGCCAGGCTGAACTTGGCACCGGTGGTACCGGTGCTCTGGCTCTCCGCGACATTCAAGCCGCTGGCCTTGTTCCCGGAGATGGTGGTGCCGGTGATGGTCGTGGGCACGCTGGCGGCGACAAAGATGCCGTCGCTCCCGTTGCCGCTGACGGTGGCGCCCGTGATGGTGGTCTGGGTGTTCGGAGTGGTGGTCGCCGGCCGGAGACCGCCCAGCGCTATCCCATAGCGGACGTTATTGGTGACCTGGACCGTTCCGCTCACGCTGAGCGAGCCGTCCCCCGAGCTGATTCCATCCTTGAAACCGCTGATCTGGGTCGTCCCTCCGACGGTCACGACCGCGAGTTGGGCCGCCGTCGGGGTGACGATCGGGCTGGCGGGAATCACGATTCCCGTGCTGGTGGCGGCCAACCCGGAACCCGTCAGGACGCTGGCGCCATTCACGGTCAACACGCTCGGGTGCTGAGCCTGAATGCCGCTGACGTTCAACCCCGTCGTCTCGGTGACTCCCGTCAGGGTTGCTGTCCCCGACGCGATGTCCACGCCGACCGCGGCTGTCGTGGCGGCCGGCACGGTGATGCTGCCACCCGTCACGGTCAAGGTCGGTGTGGTCCCGCTCTGGATGATTCCTCGGGCGGTTCCGTCGATGGCACCGTTGAGGGTGATTCCAGTGGTTGCCAGCGTGACCTGACCGCCCGTGTTGACGATTCCCCGGGTCCCGTTGGCCCCGTTGACGGTCAAGCTGGATGCCGTCAGGCTGGCGCTGCCACCCGTGAGAGTCACGCCGGTGGCCGCGCCGGTCGCTGACACGGTGACGTTGGACGCCGCCACGAGGGTCGCGCTGCCGCCGTTGATGCTGATACCGGTGCCGACCGCGATGATCGGGCTCGCCGTAAGTGACGCCGTACCCCCGGTCAGGCTGAGGCCGGTGCCTCCCGATGTGACCTGACTCGAAGCCAGGGTCGCGCCACCTCCAGTCAGGCTCACGCCGATGCCACCCGAGCTGATGGTGGTCGACGTCAGCGAGCCCGTACCCCCGACGATGATGATGCCGGTGCTCGTGGGACCCGTCGCCGCAAAACTCGAGGCTCCAGTGATGGTGGCGGATGAGCTGGCGTTACCGATCACGAGACCGTTCGCCGTCACACCGGTCACGGCGATCGACGAGCCGGTTAAGGAAGCCGCACCGGTCGCGCCCGTCACGTTCACGCCGGTACCCCCACCGCTGACCGTGAGGGAGCTGGCGGTCAACGCGCAGTTCCCGCGGACGGCCACGCCGACCTGCGTGATATCGCTGCCGACGATCGCCAGATTGTTCGCGCTGGCCGTCCCGGTGGAGCAGCTGAGTATGTCGCTGGCAGGAGGCGCCCCCAGCAGGGTGAACCCGCTCAGGTTCGATCCGCTGGCGAGCGTCACGGGTCCGGCTCCCAGATTCAGGGTGTAGTGCGAGGGATTGAAGGTCGGCCCATCCGCGGTCGTCACGGTCACGTTGGCTGGAATGTTGAGCGGGTTGGCTGGAACGGACGGGAAGGTCACCGAGACCGAGGACTCGTGGATGGCGACGATCCGGGTGAAGGTGGTGCCGAGCTTGGCGATGGCGCCGTCCGTGCCAACGATGCTGCGCAGCCGACAAGCGGGCGGCTGAATGACGCCGGTGGGCGGATTCGACACCGTGATCCCGGGAGGGCTCGGATCGACGTAAAGGGCGTTGGTCGCACCCGGAGCCGAACCGGCAGCCTTGCAGACACAGGCTGGCTGCAGCGTCGTGGTGTCGGTGCCGGCGGTCAGGCTCTGGTCGGCGCAATTCACGAGAATCCGCCAAAGCTTGCAGGCATTCACCATCTCGCATCGGAGGACCGCGTTGTCAGAGGCCGAGGCGATCGTATTGTTGATGACGACGTTCGCGCAGCCCGAGTTCAGCGTTGTGCCGTTGGCCGCGCAGCCGCAAGCCGTCCCGGCGGTGACCACTCCCGTCGACACGCAAGTCAGGGGCGCCGTGCAGGCTTGATTCTCGGCCGAGACGAAGAAGCACCCATTGGCGTCCTTGGTGCAGACCGAGAAGGCGGCGCCTCCCACGGTGGGACAGAAGTTGCCCTCGGCGCCAGGAGCTCCGCAGCGAGGTTCGGCGGCGCACTCGCACGCGCCAGAGGCGCCGCAGGTCTGGTGGGTGCCGCAGACCGTCTGATTGACCCAGCCCGTGCAGCCGTTGGTATCAGCCACGCACTTTTGCGGAACTCCCGCCGCGCAGCGAAGCGCATCAATCGTGCAGGGCGTGGCGTCACCGCAGAGCGAGGCTCCGCCCGCTCCGCCTGCCCCGCCCGTGCCGGCTCCGCCCGTCGAGGATCCGCCCGTTCCGGATCCGCCGGTCGAGGATCCGCCCGTGGACGCGCCCCCCGTTCCCTTGCCTCCGGTTCCTGCCCCGCCCGTGCCCACTCCGCCCGTGGAACCCGCGTCGGCGCCGCCGGTGGCCGCGGGGGAATTGGAGGAGCCACCGCAGCTCGCGGCTGTGATCGACGCGAGTGCGACAACCGAGGCGAAGACACTAGAAGACAATCTCAATTTGGGCACGCTGAACCTCCGCGGTTAATATTTTCCGGCCGTGGCAGTGTCGTAGTAGGGGAGCGATTTGTCAACAAACGCGTCATTTTTTCGGTGGGGTCGAGTGTGGGGGTCCTGGATTACAGTTAAAGCCGCGATCCCAGAGCGTGACAGTGGTTGCAGAGGTCGCCATGGTTCGGTAATTCTTCAGCAACTCGGAGATCCGCCTGCGACCCCTTGCAACCACCTTGTGCGCGGTCGGGGTAAGGACCGGAGGCGGGCCGGGCACCGCGTCGGCGACGTACGACGCGGCCCCCGATTGACGCCCAAGGGGCTCAATGGCAGGATGCGCCCTCTTTTGCGGGCGGAGTCAGGGCCCCGCCGTGCTTGCATCCGTCTGCTGGTTCCTTGTTGGTTTGTTGTTGGTTTCTTGGCTGGTTTCTTGCTGCCCCTCGGAGAGATAGGTCGATCGTGCTCAAGGCTTTGACGATATTCAGCGGGAACGCCAACCGCGAGCTCGCGCAGTCGATCTGCCGCTATGTGGAGACGCCGCTCGGCGATGCCGACGTGACCCGCTTCGCCGATGGCGAGATCTACGTTGAGATCAAGGAGAACGTTCGCGGCGTGAACTGCTTCGTCGTGCAGTCCACCTGCGCGCCCGTCAATGACAATCTGATGGAATTGCTGGTCATGATCGATGCCCTCAAGCGCGCCTCGGCCGGCTCGATCATTGCCGTGATTCCATATTTCGGCTACGCCCGGCAGGACCGCAAGAGCAAGCCGCGTACGCCAATCAGCGCGCGACTGGTGGCCGACTTGCTCACGGCGGCGGGCGTCGACCGGGTGGTGGCCATCGACCTGCATGCCGGTCAGATCCAGGGCTTCTTCAACATCCCGGTCGATCACCTCTACGCCATGCCGGTGCTCATGGATCACATGCGGACGCGCTTCTCGAGCGACACGGTCATCGTGTCGCCCGACGCGGGCGGAGTGGAGCGCGCGCGAGCCTACTCCAAGCGGCTGGGCTCGAGCCTGGCCATCATCGACAAGCGTCGTCCCGCCCCCAACGTGAGCGAGGTGGTCAACATCATCGGCGACGTGCGCGGACGAGACGCGATCATCGTCGACGACATGGTCGACACGGCGGGGACCCTCTGCGCGGCCGCCCAGGCCGTCATGGATCAGGGCGCCCGGGCGGTCTTCGCCTGCGCCAGCCACGGCGTCCTGTCCGCCCCGGCCATCGATCGAATCATGGCCTCGCCGCTCCAGGAGCTGATCATCACCGACACGGTCCCGCCGCGCCCCGAGATGCGCGGTTGTCCCAAGCTCAGAATCCTGTCGGTGGCGCGTTTGCTTGGCGAGGCCGTCAAGCGGATCCACCACGGGGATTCGATCAGCTCTCTTTTCATCTAGTGGATGTAGTAAATCAGGAACCAGGACCAGAGTTCACGGAAACGGTAAAGGACGGTCACCATGGATTTCGCCAAAATCAGCATCGAGGTCAGGCAGAGCTCAGGCAAGGGCGGCGCGCATCGAGTGCGCGCGGCCGGGAAGGTTCCCGGGATCCTTTACGGGCGCAAGGTCGCCCCGATCGCCGTCTCCTTCGATGCTCGCCTGCTGCTGAAATCGATGGATAAGGACCGGCGCCGCAACACGGTGTTTGCGTTGACCCTCAACCAGGAGGGGGTGGCCAGCGGCGGCGAAGAGATCACGGCCATGATCAAGGACGCCCAGATCGATCCCATCTCGCAGACCCTGCAACACGTGGACTTTCTGCGGGTCGAGCTCGATCAGGAGGTCCAGGTGACCGTGCCACTTTCGCTGGTCGGCAAGCCACTGGGTGTCATCGACGGAGGGCAATTGCACCAGAGCATGCACGTGCTGTCGGTGGCGGCCAAGCCCGCAGCCATCCCCACGCGCATTCAGGTGGACGTGAGCGCGCTGAAGATCGGCGAGGCCGTGCACGTGAGCGACCTGAAGCTGGGAGAGGGCGTGCGCGCCCTGATCGATGCCAAGGAGGCGGTGGCCTCGGTGGTGGCGCCCAAGGCCGAGAAGGTCGAGGCCGAGGCAGCGCCTGTCGAGGGTGCTGTTCCCGCGGCCGAGGCTGCTGGCGGCGACAAGGCCGCGGCGGCCGGCGACAAGGCGGCGGGTGGAGCGACCGGCGCAGCCAAGGCGGGCGACAAGGCCGCCGCAGCCCCCAAGAAGGAGGACAAGAAGAAATAGTCTGCGGCCTCGGCTTCATCCTGGTTCGCACCCATGTGGCTGCTGGTCGGGCTCGGCAATCCGGGACCCACATACGAAGGCACGCGGCACAACGTGGGGTTTCGGGTCATCGACCTCCTGGCCGAGCGGGGCCGCGCTTCCGCGCCGCGCGCCAAGCTCGGCGCCGAGGTGTCAGAAATCCGGATCGGAGCCGAACGCGTTCTTCTTTGCAAGCCCATGGAGTTCATGAACACGAGCGGTCTGGCCGTGGTGCGCGTCGCGCAGTTCTGGAAGGTGGAGCCGCCTCGTACCGTGGTGGTGCACGACGAGTTGGACCTGCCCTTCGGCCGCCTCAAGCTCGGGGGCGGCGGGGGACATGGCGGGCACAACGGCGTGCGCTCCGTCATCGCCGAGTGGGGAACCTCCGATTTCGCCCGGGTCCGTGTGGGTATCGGGCGACCTGCTCCGGGCCAGATCGACCCGGTCGACTATCTCCTGACCGACTTCAAGAGCTCCGAGCGCGCAGCCCTGCCCGAGCTCTACGGCCGGGCCGCCGAGGCGATGGAGAGCATCGTCCGCGACGGGCTCGTGGTGGCGATGAACCGATTCAATGGAAAACGAACGAGGGACGACGCCTGAATGATCGGGCGCCGCCCTTCTCCTTGCCCACGACGCTTTGCAGATTTGCAAGGTTCGATCGTGGGCCTTATGTCCAAAGGGAGATGACATGGCACAAGTGAGACACGGATCGAGCCGGGATATTTCCGGACGCAAACGAGAGTACGAGACCATCTACATCCTGCGGCCCGACATCACGCACGAGGCGGTGGGCCTGGTGAACACCAAGATCCGCGGCGTGATCGAGACCGGGGGAGGCACCCTGCTCAAGGTCGACAACTGGGGCAAGCGACGTCTGGCCTACGAGGTCCAGAAGCAGATGAAGGGCATGTACCTGTTCTTCTCGTACCTGGGACCGGCCGGGCTGGTCGAGGAAGTCGAGCGCAACCTGCGGCTCACCGACTCGGTGATCCGCACCTACTCGGTCAAGATCGCGGAGAACGTCGATCCGGCCACCCGCGCCTCCGAGGTCACCGACGAAACCTTCGCTAAGGCCGCGACGCCCAGGCCGGATGAGGAGGAGATCGCGACCGGCCAGGCCAACCTGCGCGCGGTCTTCGGCGACGACGAAGACGGCGCCTTCGACTTCGAGGAAGCGGTGTTCGGCACCGACGACGACGGTCCCCTGTAGGCGGCGCACACGCACACGTTTAGACGCAAGGAGCAATGAACATGTCCATGGAACGAGATGAACGAGCGTCACGAGCAGGGGCCGCCGCCGCAGACGATCGCGGCGACAAGAAGAGGAGCGTCGGTCGCCGCAAGCAGTGCAAGTTCTGCGGCGACGAGGCCCTGAAGATCGACTACAAGGATCAGGCGCTGCTGAAGTATTTCATAACCGATCGCGGCAAGCTGGTCCCTCGGCGGATTTCGGGGAACTGCGCCAAGCACCAGCGCGAGATCGCCGTGGCCGTGCGGCGGGCTCGCATGATTGCGCTCATGCCCTTCGCGGTGACGGGAGCTTAAGTCATGCAAGTCATCCTGCGAGAGGACATGAACAACCTCGGCAAGTCCGGGGAAGTCGTGAGCGTCAAGCCCGGTTACGGCCGGAACTATCTGATCCCACACGGGCTGGCGGTGGCCGCCACCGAGCAAGACGTGGCCCGGGTCGCCCACGAGAAGCGGGTCATCGCGTCCCGCAACACCAAGCTGGCCAAGGACGCGCAGTCTCAGGCCGACCGGCTGAATCAGGTCAGCGTGTCCATCGCCGTCTCGACGGGCGAGGAGGACAAGCTCTACGGCTCGGTCACCGCCCGCGACATCGTGGACGCCTTGCACGAAAAGGGCATCACCACGGTCGACACCAAATCCTTGGTGCTGGGCGAGCCCTTGAAGGCGCTGGGATTGGCCGAGGTCCCGGTCAAGCTCGGTCGAGGCGTCACCGCCACGATCAAGGTCTGGGTCGTCAAGAAGGAGTAAACGGACGCGGGGGGCCTGGGAAGGCCCCCCACGAGCCCCCTCACTGACTGCTCAGAGAGTTTGCCGGCCCGGCGAAGCCGGGCCTCCTGAACTGGAATACTCGCGCTGGGGAGGCCGGAGTTCGGATGACGCAGGGAGTGTGCTGAGCTCGAGTGGATTCACCGAGCGGTCGATCGATCGTGGGGGGTAGACTGGGGAGCTTTTATGCTGGATGTCGTTGCTTCGCAGTTGGTTCCGAGTCGATCGCCGCCGCACAACCTGGAGGCGGAGCGATCGGTGCTGGGGGGCGTCTTCATCAAGCCCTCGGCCTTCGACGAGGTGGCGACCTCGCTGCAGATCGACGACTTCTTCCTGCCGGCGCACCGGGAGATCTTCGAGGCCATGCTGGCCATCGACAAGCGCCAGCAGCCCCTCGACGTGATCGCCGTGGCCGACGAGCTGCGCGTGCGAGGGATGATCGCCCGGCTGGACGGGGGCGAGGTGTACCTGCTCACGTTGTCCAACAGCGTCCCCACGGCCGAGAACATCGTCCACTACGCGCGCCTCGTGAAGGAGAAGGCCACCTTGCGCCGGCTCATCGCCGCGTGCGCGGAGATCCAGTCGCGCGCCAACGGCGACTTCGGGGACTTCGAGGCGTTCCTCGACGAGGCCGAAACCCAGATCTTCAAGGTCGCGCAACAGAATCGTCGCGAGAGCTACACCTCCACCAGCGAGCTGATGGAGGAGGTCCTCCACAACCTGGAGGTGCGAACGGCCGAAAGAAAGGCCGTGACGGGCGTGCCGACAGGATTCACGAAGCTCGACGAGATCACCGCCGGGCTGCAGCGCGAGAACCTGATCGTCGTGGCCGCACGACCGGGCGGGGGCAAGACCTCGTGGGCGGTCAACGTCGCGGTGAACGCGGCCATGGGGGGAATTCCGGTCCTGATCTTCTCCCTCGAGATGTCGAAGTACGAGCTGATGGAGAGGATGCTGGCGGCGGAGACCCGGATCGATTCAGGCAAGATCAAGCGCGGGTTCCTGGAATATTCGGACTGGAAGAACAACATCCACCCCAAGAGCAAGAAGCTCGCAGAGGCCCCCATCCTGATCGACGACTCCTCCGCGATCTCGATCATGGAGATCCGGGCCAAGGCCCGGCGCTTTCGGGGCGATCCGCGGTATTTCCCCCCGCCGCCTCCACCGGTCGACGGACGCCCTGCCCTTCCACCTCTCGGCTTGATCGTGGTCG